>ENA-ORXT01000321-ORXT01000321.1-marine-metagenome-genome-assembly--contig:-NODE-321-length-79132-cov-6.138954_pt1 | contig 79132 bp, 61 predicted proteins | sample MGYA00237868_ERZ511482 | MGnify/ENA metagenome assembly ERZ511482 | reverse complement strand
GGGTCGATCCGGTTCAATCCCAGAGGAAGAAATCCCGCCCAGAATCCTCGACACCCCCCACGAACCAAGCGCCATTCTGCCTAGGGCCGTGACGATGGGGCTCGGCGCCCGGGGCGCTGCGATCGGAGGCGGAGGGACGCGCCCCCTCCCCTTTCTGGAAAGTCGAAGGCTCTGGGGCCGCCAGGGAAGGCTCAGCTAGACTAAAAATGCTCTGGGAGCTGGGACAATAAGGCTCGGCAGTCGGGGCATTATGTCCGACCCGGAATCCTCCATTTCCGGCAGATCGTCCGAAGGCAGTTCGCCTTCAGGAGAGAGAGGAGGTCGATGATGGAGGAGACTGCAGAGGCGAAGGCGACAGGGCAAGGAAGAGTCGAGAGGGTAGCATGAGAGGTCACAACGCTGGAGACAGAGTGTTACGTCCACTTGCGGACCTACAGGTTCAGCGCCCCTCCACACGACCCGGCCTGCGAAAAACGCCTCGGTGCACCTTGAGAATCCGACCCAACTCAGCAACGGGATCCTTATGATCATCGACCCGGAGATCACGGAAGCGATCATCGAGCCCGGCATACCCCCAGCCTTTTCGGTATACGAGGAGGGCGGCGGACTGCTTGCCTCGCCGGTCTCCCCCCGCTGAATCCCCCGCCTGCAGAACCAGCAGAAGCCGGTCCGGAAGCAGTTCTCCCACGCTTTCGAGGTAGGCCTGCTCCATCGCCTCGAGTACGCCGGGACCTTCCAGAATATTCCCTTGAATCGCGTATCCCGGGCCGGTCCGTCCGCCGGCCCAGGCAAAGCAGCCCGTGCCGGTCCGAGAGGCGCTGGCACCATCCGCACTGACGATCCCGACCTGCCTCCGATCAGCTTCGGAGTCCTCCTTGGCCAGAAACTCGAGCACCTCCTGCGCGGTCAGTCCCAGCCGAAGTAGTTCGAGGCCTCTCGGTCCGTAAACGACGTTCGCCTTGGCCTGCGTGGCGACGGCGCCGACTTCGGCCTCCACGAAAGGAACGATCGCCCCGACCGCAGGCACTCTCGAGGCCACCGCCACTCCGATCTCGCCGGTCTCGCCATCCACCGCAGCGATGGAGAAGGTGGCCACGGTCGGTGGGCGGGTACTCTGACAGGAAACGACCCCCCCGAGAACTGCCAGAGCGAGAAGTCGCAGTTTCCACATGAGATCTTTGCCTAGTCCGAATAGCGGTCAACCCACCCGGGTCGGCCAGAGAGACGCCACACAAGCTGACTCCCTGCCAGCTTGAGACACTGGAAGCCGTACCTCACCGCCTTGTCGAAGGGTATCGAACTGGCGTCTTCCTCGTAGCTGGTCGGACAGGTGACCTCGCAGGTCTTGAAGCCGGCGCGGAGGGCGGCGGTGAAGAGGTCGTTGTCGAAGCTAAAGTCGTTGGCGAGGGACTCGAAATCCACAGCCTCCAGCAACTCCCGGGAATAGGCGCGGTAGCCCGTGTGGTATTCCGTGTGGTGCGTGCCGAAGGCAACGTCCATCACGTTGGTGAGCCCCCAGTTGGCGAGGTAGCGCCAGACCGGCATCCCTCCGCTCAGTGCTCCTCCGCCCGAGGTCCTCGAAGCGAGGGCGACTCCGTAGAAGCCGGTGGTCAGCATCGAGGAGAGGGCGGGAATCAGCTTGGGCGTATACTGGTAGTCCGGGTGCAGGAGAACGACGACGTCTGCTCCTCCATCCAGCGCGAGACGCAGGCAGCGTTTCACGTTTCCCCCGTAGTTCAGATTCGATTCGTTGCGGTGCGCATCGATTCCGAGTTCCTTCGAGACCTCCAAGGTGCGGTCCTTGGAACAGTCATCGACGAGGATGACGTGATCCACCAGTTCGTGATCAATATCGCCGTAGGTCTTGGCGACCGTCTTTTCCGCGAAGTACGCGGGCATGGTGACCGCAATGCGTTTCCCCTGAAGCATAGGTGTCCATTCTTGCGCGGTCGCAGGCACGCATCAACTCGCAAACGCACGAACCTTTTCCTGAATGCCCCAGGCCGCATCCCGAGCCAGTCCGGGACGGACCTCGACGTCGGTCCACGCGAGGGTCTGCCCCTCCTCGACGTCACGGAGGAGCACGGTCTCGTCGAGCAGGCCGATCGGCACCGCATCGGGTTCTTCGGCGAAGGTGCAGACTTCGCCGCGCACGTCGAACCCGCCGATCCCGGTCTCCATGCGGTCACCCGCCTTGAAATCATGCTTGGCGATCGCGACGACGTTCATCTTGGGAGTCTCCGAATTGGTCAGCAGCGCTCCTCGTCCTTCCTTGATGCGCCGGATCGTCTTCATCATCTCGAGGTGGCAGAGATGGTACGGCCGCAGGAGAGTGTAGCAGGGGCCCCCGCCGAGCTTGAGATAGCGGAGCACCTCGCGGTCCTCGAAGTCGTGGGTGCAGGTCACGAACACCCCGGGAGGAACCTTGCCATTGAGGATGTAGTCGACAACCGGGCCACCCGCCTCCAGAGCCCGTGCACCGAGCAGCGCTCCGACCTCGTCGAGTTCGAGATCGGTTGGACCGACAAGGCCTTTCTCGAGAATGCCGCAACGAAGGCCGTTGGCGACGAGCGCCTGCTCGATCTGCATCTTGGTGCCGTCGGTGAAGCTGGTGACCTGGGTCAGGCTGATCCCGTTCTTGCGCGACCAGTACTCCATGTCGCCCAGAGTGGGCAGGTGATTGAGGAAACCCTTGATGTTGCCAAGAACAAGCGGCTCGAATCCCATCGCGGTGACCTCTTCGCAGAGCGATGCAAGGGAACCCGGCTGATCGCCTTCTCCCTCGCTGATGAAGCCCGTACCACAGAAGTGGGAGCCGACCGTGACCTGAAACTCGGAGTCCATCGTGAGCACGGGCTTGCCGGCGTCGTGAGCTGCCTTGACGACCTCGGCCGCGTGGTAGACGTCGCCGCTGCACTCGAGTACAAGATCGGAATCCGCGGCCAGCTCCTCGGCAGAGGCCGTGAGCCGATCGACGTCAATGCCGACCTTGCTGTCGAGAGGGCGGCGCGTCAGCACCTTCCCGAGTTCGATTTCCCCGGGAAAGCCCTGCAGCATTCGAACGGCTCCCTGGCCGAGGAAGCCGGTGCCGGCGAGACCGACACGGCAGACAGGGGGGAGACCAAGATCAGCAGCGTAAGGCATCTCTGCTCATGGAACAGAAATCAGCTCTCGGCAAGAGGGGGTCTCCGAAAGACCGTGCAGGCGCAGTTTCGACAGAGGGTCCCACCGGCTTCAATCCTCCGGACTCGCTTCCGGCCGTTCACACCGAATCGCTTGAGAGCGTCGCCGCCTTCTCACGGTGCCGCTCGACGAAGTAAGCCATCGTCTTGCGCATCACCTCTTCCGTGTCGTATTTCGGCTCCCATCCGAGGTGCTCCCGGGCCTTGGTAATGTCTGCGATGCGACGATCACAGTCTTCATAGCCCTTGCCGTAGAATTCCTCGGAACTGACGTCGACGATCTCCGGAGAAGGCGGATCCGAGTCGATGCGGAATTCCTTGTCGAACATGTCGCGGAGCATGTGGGCCATCTCGCGGATGGTGAGTTCGTTCTCGGGCTTGCCGATGTTGTAGATCTGGCGATCGCAGACCCCGCCCGGGTTCTCGATGATTTTCACCATGCAGTCGACGGCATCGTCGATGTAGGTGTAGGCGCGGAAGACCTTGCCTCCGTCCACCAGCTGCATCGGTTTCGTGCCATAGAGAAGAGCGTCCATGAAATGGCTGAAAACCCGCGGATTGCCGGCCTGCTCAGTGGGCAGGTAGTCAATCCGCGGCCCGACGAAATTGAAGGGACGGATGATCGAGTAGTTGAGCCCCTTCTGGATCCCGTAGGCGTGAAGCACGCGCTCTAAGAGCTGCTTGGCGCAGGCGTAGATCCAGCGGTGGTTCTTCACCGGCCCCATGATCATCGGCGACTCGTCTTCCTGAAACGGACAGGGATTCTCTGCCGGATCAAGTCCCATTGTGCTGGGAGCGGTGCGTCCGTAGACCTCGCAAGTCGAGAACTGGACGATACGTTTTTGGTGTTTGGCACAGAACTCGACGATCTTGAGATTCTCCGTGAAATTAAGCTCGAAGACACCGAGCGGGTCGGTGACGTACAGCCCGGGATTGGCGATGGCGACGAGGTCGATGACCAGATCATGGGCCTCCACCTCCGCCTCGAGTTCGGATCCCTGAGTGCAGATATCGAGATGCAAGTAGCGGAGCCTGGGGTGTTCTCCGACATCGACCAGCTTGTCCTCCGCGATGTCCACAGCGGTGAGGTCATGCATGCCGTCCTCCAGAAGACGCTCGACGAGATTGACGCCGATAAACCCGCCGGCGCCGAGAAGTAGGATTTTCATAGGGAGTAGGGCGGGAGAATGCACCACGGAGCGGAGATGTCGCAATCAATTTCTACACTCCTGCCGAGCGGACTTTCGACTTGGCCTTTGAGGGAGGACCGGTCGCCCCACTTCCATGCTTTCTACGCGACAGGATCGCGTACTTGGCAGAGGCTCCGTAGAGCACTGAAAAGAGTATCAGAATCGTTGGGTTGCTCAGCGGAAACTCCACCGCAGCGAGGCAGAGAACGGAACCCACGCCCATGGCCAGCCAAAAGCTGATCGAATTCAATCGACCCTTCCAGACCGAGAGGACCAGAAGCCACAAGGGTGGGATGGCGAGGAGAGAAAATCCGATCCAGCCCAGCTCGACCAGATACTGAATCCAGTCGTTGTGAACGAATTCGACGGGACGGGGCCGAAAGAAGGCGGCCTCCTCTCGATCCGCACCGAAAGCGTACATTTTCGGATCCTGCACAACCGGGAGCATGATCTTGGAGGAACCAAGTCCCCAGCCCCATTTTGGCTTGGGAAGATTCGGCCCCTGCGCCGAACTGCCCAGGTAAAGCTTGGTAAAGGCATCCTTCATCAGGACCTGCCTCAGATTTAATGCCTGCCCCTGTTGTGCCGCCTCGATCTGGGCCTGAGTGCGGGCTGTGTTCCTCTGAATCTGATAGTCCGCGAGGAAAATCGTCCCACCGATAATCGCCGCCGCTATGGCAGCTCCGAAGACTCCTACCGGCAAACGCCATTTTGGCGACGCTTTCCAAATGGCCTGAGCCACCAGCAGAACGGGAGCAAGGAGGATCAGCGGAACCCCTGCAGCCCATGAAGCCCGACCTCCGCCCATGAACAGCGTCGGGACGATGAGGGCCACACCCACGAGGAGAAGAATCAAAGTCTGAGAGCCCTTGTCTCCCGCCCCCCGGCTCTGGTTTCGCTGGGAGCGAGTCCGCGTCAGAGCATAGGAAACCAGCCCGAGACCCGCGGCGAGAATGAGGATGAGGTACCCTCCCCAGGCATTATGATAGCGGAAGCTGGAAAAGAACTGGTGATTCACGGGCTCCATGAAGCCGAGAATTTTCTTGGAGCGGAGCAGATAAAAAGGGGTCCCCACGATGGCCGCAACCAGGCCATTTAAAAAAAGAGCCATCAGAAGACGCCTGATCTGCGTGAGACTGGCAGCCGCAAGGAAAACTCCTCCTCCCAGCAGCATGGCGGCAGCAAGCAGGCGAAGGTAGTCCTCCGTTCTTTCCGGGTGCGGAGTGCTTGGTCGATCTGATTGATGCTCCACCCCGATCAACGAGCCTCCAGGCCCTTGTTCAGCCGAAGGATTCGAGAGGCTCAGGAAGACGAGGCCCGCTAGCAGCACCCAGGGAAGAAAGGGCAAAAGCCTCCCCAAGAGAAATCGGACGGGCCTCGAACTGCTCATGGTCTGTTTCCAGAGAACGAGGAGAAGCAGGATCAAGGCAATCCAGTTGACCCAGAACAACAGTTTCGGAAACAGAAAGTACCTTGCTTCGGAAGGACCCAGTTCCAGCCTTCCGCCCTGACACCAAGCAAGGATGACCACCACTGCGAAAGCGAGGGTCAGGAGAAGAGTAGAGGGTCTTGGCATCAGTACATTTCGCTTTTCAAGCAGGGAACGCCATCAAAGCAGAACCCCCTTGGAGGATCAACCCCCACCGTCACTCAAGGCGAGCGAGATCAAGTCTCCGCCTTGGACACGTCGGCCAGGTGATTTTCACCAACAAGTCGACGGGCGGCTGCCCTGAGCCCCTCCGAATCCTCTTTAAGGACAAGCTCCTCGATGCGGGACAGGTTCACCGGATCGAGCACGGGTCCCACCTCGCGTTTCCGCATGACCCATATCTTTTCGTGTTCCGTGCGCTCGACGTTTTCGTCCTCGGTGAGGAGTTCCTCATACTCCTTTTCCCCGGGGCGGAGACCGATGAACTCAATGTCGATGTCGATCCCCGGTCTCAACCCGGACAACGTAATGAGCCGGGAAGCCAGTTCCACGATACGAACCTGCTCACCCATCTCTAAGACCATGATGTCACCGTCACCGCCCACGCTGCCAGCCATCAGCACGAGTTCGACAGCCTCGGGAATCGTCATGAAGAAGCGCCTCGTCTCCTCCGAGGTCACCGTCACGGGCCCTCCCTGTTCGATTTGCTTCTTGAAAATAGGGATCACTGAACCACTGCTGCCGAGCACGTTGCCAAAACGCACGGAAACAACGCGCATGCCTGGGTAATTGGCCTCGTGAAGCACCCTCTCGGCAATCCTTTTGGTGGCCCCCATGATGCTCGTCGGGCGAACCGCCTTGTCCGAGGAGATCATCACAAAATGCGAAACACCCTCTTCGCAGGCAGCTCGGGCACAGGAAGCGGTCCCCAGCACGTTGTTGTGGAAGGCGGACGGGACGTTCTTCTCCATGAGGTGGACATGCTTGTAGGCTGCCGCGTGGTAGATGACGTCGATGTTGGTTCCTTTCCGGATCGCTCCGCGGACCTGGTCAATCCGACGGATGTCTGCCGTTACCGGAATCAGGTTCAAGTCAGGGAAAGAGCGACGAATTTCATTCTCTATCTCAAAAAGCAGGAACTCGCTGTGCTCGAGCATCACGAGGGTGCGCACCCCAAGCTGGCACACCTGACGGCAGATCTCAGAACCAATACTTCCTCCGGCCCCGGTCACCATGACCGAGCTACCCTCGAGAAAGCTCTCCATCGGGCCGCGGTCAAACCGGTTCGGCTTACGCTCGAGCAGATCCTTGATCTCCACCTTCCGAATCGAAGAGACGTCTAATCGGCCCGTGGTGAGTTCAGAGACCGATGGGAGCACCCTGAAGCTGCACTGCCCAACCACCGCAGAGCATCGGTCTAGAATCTCATTCATCGGCTTCGGCGCACTGCATGGTGGCAGAATCAGAACCGAGTCGACATCAAGCCGCGCAACGGTTTCTGCGAGTTCCCCTACCCCGCCTAGAATCGGAACGCCTTGCAGCGTGTCGCGGGTCTTTCCATCGTCGGTGCAGAGGATCCCGAGTACGGAACTTAGACCAGATCCGTCGCGCATGACACTGCGCAGCACCTGATCAGACTCTCTTAGCGAACCCACCAGCAGCATCCTTTCCGAACCCTCCGGAGTCCGTCTTCCGAGACCGATCTTACGCCAGTCCGAGTAGAGTCGAACGAGCATTCTTCCTCCAATTTCCCACACCAGCAGCAGAAGGAAACTGATTGGCAGAACAGACCTGGGGTAGCCGGCAAAGCTCCCGCCTCGGGAGACCCAGAGCGCAAGACCGAGAACCAGCGTTCCCGTGCCAAACGCCAGCAGGTAGAGGATGCAGTCTCGAAAACTAAAGTAGGTCCATAGACCTCGATACAGACGAAACGCCAGGATCACCCCGAGAAAAACGAGGAGAACGAGAGGGAACGTCGAAATCAGCGAGTGCCAGTGATCCGACGGCTCGCGGGGAATCGTGAAATCGAACCGTAGGAGGAACGCCCCCAGATAGGCTATCGCAATCCCTGCGAGATGGTAGGCCAGTGAGGCCGAGCGGCGAAAGAGCCGGTGCTGGACGAATCGGTTCACTTTGATGAAAATCCTGTCCCCCTCTGCTTACCTAACCCCCTCAGAGGGAGAATCAACGGGCGTTCCTAGCATGACGTTCCTTAGAAAAACTTGATCCCTCCGGTCCGGCAGATCCATGAAGATCAGAAGTCGGGATGGCTGAGCCTGAGCAGGAACTCGGAAACCCACCCTCACCCATTCTCCTGCAGCCAGCTGCACTCGGCCCACCTGTTTTTCCGTATTTCCGAGAATTCGGACCTCGCAGGCCGAGGGCAATCCAGCACGACCTTCTTGCCCCGATACCAGCAAGGCTTCCATGAAGACCAGCAAGGGCTGATCTCGGAGCAGGGGATCCCGTGACGCGACGGCTGGGTATTCGGCAGTGAGCGGACCGAGACGACCCTCCTGCAGCGGGAATGGTTCTCCATCCCTCCACCGAATCCATTGCGCATCCATCGGATCAGCCGCAGCGGGCCACTTGAGAGCAGGAACCGGCAGCCATCCTTCCAATTGCAACGGAGGGAAGCGAGAGGGATTCATGCCAGAAGACCTAGAGGAAGCCTCCGCCGAATTCAATCCACCCCACTCCGACACCAGCTGCTTCATTCTCTGCTCGCGCGAACTCATGGACGCTCCCTTGTCATCGCGAAAGAGGCTCCAGGCTTCGCGGTAAACCTCGACCTCCCTGTGCCAGTCCACCAACAATCCAGCCCTCTCGCGTTCCGCCTTTCCTTTCGACTTCCGGAGACATTCAGCGAGCAAATCTCCAGCCTCTCGCACCTCTTTAAGGGAAACAGCATCGAGATACTCCGGCCGCGTGAACTCCAACCATTGACGACCCCGCGAAAACCAAGGCGTCTTTGGCACTCTACGCAGCCAGACCTTCTCCCAAAACTGATAGTACTTCAGAAGGGTCGGCGCCCCCTTCTTTCCAACTGCGTGACGACACCAGTCCTCCAGCAGTAGCTGAGGATCCAGTCTGGGATCCCACATCAGCCTCGCCGCAATCCAATATTTGGGCCCCTCGAGCCACCACGGGTAAGAAGCGTCCACCACTCCCGTCACACCCATCCTTTTCGCCGCCCGATAGTTTCTGGCGCGCGCGGCAGAGTCGATCCGCGGCAGAAGGTAGGGACCACCAAACCCGTAGTCGTACCAGCCCACCCTGCGCCCTTGCCGGGTCCACTCCCGAGAAGCCGCCAGATGTTTGGCCCGAACATCGGGGTCCTGCCAGCGGAGCCGCTCATAGCAAAGAAACGGCATGAGATTGTCTGGGATTCTTTCAGAAGGCGGATCCCAGACCTCTGCATACGCGAGACAACCAAGCACGGCTTGGGGGCGAACCTTCTCAACCTCGCGACACACCTCACCCGCCCAGCGATAGTAGGGCTCGGACCAGGATCTGTACCCGACAACGTTGACCTCTTTGCCTGCCCCGGCCGCCAGGCAACGGGAACACAGGCAATGTCCGCTCACCGGTTGACCGAGCCACCCGTCGTTGACCCCCAAGGCGGCCGTATGCCCCTTGCCCGGACGAGAAAGGGCTTCAAGAATTCTCGAGGCGGCCGTCGTCGCGCTTCCCTCCGCCGTGAAGCAGACCTGCCAGCCGGTTTGCAAGCCCGGGGGAGGAATTCTCCGAACCCCATTCTGCTCGGCGTAGAGAAAAGGCCTCGCGAATCTTTCCTCCACGGGCGGATAGAGACGATGCAAGCCATGCATGAAGTCCACCCCGAGATGAAGACGCATCCGGCGAGCCCATTCGGAGCCCGCCGCGCCAGGCAACCCGCTCAACCATCGGTGCTCGAAGGCAGGCCGACTCACCCGGCGTCCCACAGGGACAACGGCCTTTTGCAGACTGGGAACGACGGTCCAGGTATCCCCCGGCATCAGCCAGCGCACTCCCAAATGCTCTTCCAAAAAGCGATGCACGCCCTGCTCCAGTCCAAGGTGATCTGCTCCCAGGATCGAGACCGCATTGGGGAGCGTTGCCTCCACACTGAAACCGGAATCCAATGAAGAGTCGATCCCCAGCCTGAGAACGGTGGTCGCATGCGAATCCCCATCACGGCGATCCGGCAACGACGCGCGAAGGAGTTCCGCCACGGCAGGACGAACCCCTGGAGCTGGCACCACTTGAACCACCGACCGGCCTTGCGAGACCAAGGGCACCTCCGCCACTCCGCTCGAAATCAGTAGTAGAAACCCGACCACCCAGAGGTGGCCCGTCCAGGGAACGACCGCCTTCATCCCTTAAGAACCTCCCGTGATGTCACCACGTCATCGATGCCGGGCGGGGCGTGCGGAGAAAGAACCGAATCCCGGCGGCAGACCATCTGCAGCTCCTCGGAGGCACCGAGTCTTCGAAGCAGCGGTTGCAGAAGTCGAAGGGCAGTCGGCCTCGAAATAATTCCTACAAGGGTCAGTAGGATCAATTCAAGATCCAGCCGCAGAGATCGCCGTTCGGCGTACAACAGTCCGAGTCGGCTCTTCCACGGCCGCACCAACTGGTTGTAGGCAATGTTTGCGTCCTCGGCGCCATCAAGAATGTCGTTCAAATCGGAGAATACGATCGACGAAAGATCCGTGATCCCGGGCCGAACGGTGAGCAGCCCTTTCTCCACTTCCGAATAGAGAGCCACCTCTCTCTCCACGTTGGGCCTCGGACCCACCATGCTCATATCCCCGATCAGTACGTTCCACAGCTGAGACAACTCATCGAGTTTCCACCGCCGCACAAATCCACCGATGCGAGTGATCCTCGGGTCGTTCACACTAGTGGAGTCCACCTTGGTCAATTCTGAGCCAGGCCTCATGGACCTCAGCTTGATCATTCGAAACACCTGTCCATTCAAACCGATGCGACGAGCAATGAAGAGTGGGCTGGCTCGGTCTCCAAGCCAAATCAGCAAGCAGAAAAGAGCAAGGACAGGCCCCACAACAAGCAAGCCGACGGCCGCCCCTACAAAATCAAGGAGGCGCTTCATTTCATAAAACGGAAAGCGCCCCTAGGCGCAGAGGCGCTTTGCAGCCGCGACGATGTCAGACTTGTCGTGATAGTAGGCCTTCTCTTGGACACCTGAGACTGGGGCAGGGCAATCGGGCAGGGCGACTCGCGAAACCGGCGCCTTGAGATCAGCGAATGCCTTCTCCGAAATGGTTGCGGCAATCTCGGCTGAAATACCAAAGCTACGCCAACCGGTATCGGCCACAACGGCACGGCCAGTCTTTCGGACAGAGTTGAGAACAGTCTCTTCATCCCAGGGCTTGATCGACCTCAAGTCAATGACTTCGGCATCGATTCCAAGTTCCGCGAGCTCGATCGCCGCTTCCTCAGCCTGAATCGCCATGTAGGAAGCCCCCACAATGGTCACGTCCTTGCCTTCGCGGCGGATCGCTGCGGAGCCGATGGGCACTTCGTAAGCTTCCTCCGGCACCTCGTCCTCGACCTCGTAGCACCACCTTTCATCAATGAACATCACAGGGTTTCCGTCGTAGACCGAAGCCCTGAGCAACCCCTTGACGTCATAAGGCCTCGACGGCATGACCACTTTGAGGCCAGGGACATGAGCAAAGAAGGCCTGCAACGCCTGAGAGTGCTGCGCACCCTGCTCACCTCCGCGGTTGATCGTTGCGCGAATCACCACGGGGCAACCGACCTGGCCGTCGAACATGTAGCTCCAGTTCGCCGCCTGGTTCACGATGGGATCCACCGCAAGAAGCATGAAATCCATTCGCGGATGGAATACAATCGGCCTCATCCCAGCCAGAGCCGCACCAACGGCCGCCCCCGTAGTGGCGTTTTCACTGACCGGGGTATCGATGACACGATCCTTGCCGAATTCCTTGTCGAGATCCTTCAGACTGGCACCGGCGTACCATGGGCTCCAGACCCCTTGACCGATCAGGAAAACGGATTCGTCTTCACGAAGGAGTTCCGCATGGGCTAGCCGGATCGCTTCGGCGTAATTCATAGTAGGCATGGAATCTAGGATGTGGGGTTTACGAATACGTTTTCGGCGAACGCCTCGGCCTTCGGGTGAGTCGATGCATCTGCGTAGACTTCACCATCTTTGATGAGAGAGGCGACCTCTGCGGCAATCGCCTCCAGAGCTGACGGTTCCACCCCTTCCTCCTGCAACCGAACGCGACAACGAGCAATGGGATCACATTCGTCGTTCATCCAATCCTTGAGATCATCAGCCCGTGTTAGACCGACGTCATCGTCGAAGCGCCAGCCAACATGGCCACGCCACCGGAAAGTCCGAAGCTCAAGGAAGGTGGGACCGTCCCCTTTCCTTGCGCGATCCACTGCCTGAGCCGCAACCTCGGAGACCGCTTCAATGTCATTGCCATCGATCGCCTCCGAAGCAAGCCCGTGGAAGTTGACCGATTCCGCCAGTTCACCACTGATCCGTCGCTCGGTGATGTGCATGTGGCTTGAGTAGAGATTGTTCTCACAGATGAAAACAACCGGAAGCTTCATTCGAGCAGCCATGTTGACGGTCTCGTGGAAGTGCCCTTCCTCCATGGCTCCGTCGCCGAAGAACGCCACGGAGACATGGTCATTCCCCTGGAGCTGAAAGCCCATGGCCGCACCCATCGCAATGGGGATCGTGCCTGCCACGATCGGCACTGTGCCGAGGATGCCTCGATCTTTGTCCACCAGGTGCATGGAGCCGCCTCGACCTCGAGAGCAGCCTCCAACCTTGCCGAAAATTTCCGCTAGAAGCGGACCGACCTCGCCACCCTTGGCAAGAAAGTGCCCATGCGAGCGGTGCGTCCCCCAGACGAGGTCCTCATCCCGAAGATGACGACAGACACCTGCTGCGATGGCCTCCTGCCCGACGTAGAGATGGCAGGGCGTCGTGATCTTCCCAGCCTCGTCTAAATCGGCGATACGATTTTCAGCTTCACGGATGAGAAGCATGATTCGGTACGCTTCAAGCAGTTCTTCGGATGTCATAGGGGCGGGAGGGAAAGCGCTAGGCATCGGCCATCGTGTCCTACCTGTCAAGGAATGGAACCTTGGCCTCTGTTATGCCGACGCAACCTCTTCCAATCGAGCAAGTTCCGAAGGACTGAGAGTCCAACCCAAAGCCTCGGCGGCATCCTCAAGTTGCTCCGTTCGCTTGATGCCAACCAATGCCACTGAGCCGGGAATCCGATCAAGCACCCAGCGAAGCGCAACACTCGCAACCTTCAACTTTTGCCCTGCACGCTCTTCCACGATCGAGCGCATCACCGTATTGATCGCCAGGCATCGCTCGAGCCCCTTTCCATGAAAATTGGAGTAGACCTCCCGACTCCGACGATCTTCGGGCCCGGGGAGGTTGCCTCGATGATACTTCCCCGTCAGCATTCCCTGTCCCAAACTACCCCAGGAGAGAAAGGTCAAATCCAGGTCGCTAGCTACCGACAGAATTTGCGGCTCCGCTTCCCTCTTGGCGATACTATACTCACCGCTGAAACTCACCAGACCCTCGACAGGATCGACGATCCCCTCCTTGGAAAGATCCGTGTTCGTCACACCGAAACTCAGGATCTTGCCTTCGTCTCGAAGCTCCCCGAGAACTCCCAGAGTCTCCGCCAGAGGGATGTCAGGATCCGGATAGTGAACTTGGTAGAGATCGATCCGATCCGTTCGCAGGCGAGTGAGACTTCCCTCCAGACAAGTCCGGAGCCACTCAGGACGATTGTCATACCGAGTGCCCTCATCCGACCAACGGACTCCAAACTTCGAGGCAATGACGGCCTCGTCTCGACGATGCCTGAGAACCTGACCAAGGATTTCCTCCGATCGGCCAAGGCCATACGTATCGGCGGTGTCGAAAAAATTGATACCAAGATCAAGAGCCGAAAGAACAGCATCGGCAGCTTCACCCTCCTCGACCTGCCCCCACTGATGCCCACCCAGCGGATCGCAGCCGAAGCCAATTCGGGAGACTTCCGCGCCGCGAGCACCCAGTAAAAGCGAATCGATCACTGAGTCCATTTACCGTGGCCGGTAAACTACATCAGGAAAAAAGTAACGAATCAGTGCGCAGCAGCCATACCTAAGGCTTAACGAACCAAGAGCCTCCACGACCGTCGGCTACAATTTCAACCTTGTCACCGACACGCTCTAAGAATTCCGTCGTTGCTCGCCGGCACCCGAAGCAACTGTAGTAATCATCGAGAATCACATACCCCCCGGAGCTCACTCGGTCGTAGAGTTCCTCAAAACACGTCATGGTAGAATCATACCAGTCTCCATCTAGTCGAAGGATGGCAATCTTGTCCATCCTATCCTTCGTCGCGGGCAGACTGTCTTCAAACCATCCCTTCACCATTTCAATCTGATCTTTGGAGAGCTTCCACTCATCAAACAGAAGCCCGGACACCTGTTCCACAGTACCCAGGCACGAGCCTTTGGAGAGCGGTCTAAAGTGGTTTCCCGTCTTCCCCCCCTTGAAGTCATCGGCGGTCGGCTCCGGAAGCCCTTCGTAGGAGTCGAATAGCCAGAGCTTGCGTGGCGGTGTGGAGAGCCGCTCTGCCAGACGCGCAATCAAGAGGGCACAACCTCCCTCGGCAACGCCGCACTCTACAAGATCTCCAGGAATATCCTGCTCGTGTACTGCCACGACCGCGTCATAGGTAGCCTCCAGCCCTTTCCAGCCCACGAGAGAATGTGGCATAGAGTCATACACCATCCTGTTCTTCACCGCATAGGCTTCGGTGGCGCCGGCGGCCCGCGCTCCATAGTTTTTCCGCAGGAGCCGTCTGTAGAACTCAAACGCCCAATCATAGACCCGAAGAAAGGTTTTCTCCGGAACGAGCTTCTTGAAAACGAGCAACAACTTTAGAACAATCACGACATACCAAGGGCGTTGATAGGATTCTTCAGCTCCGGGGTCTTCGGTCAAAAGTGCTTGGGTATTCATGATCGGATGGGGGTCTTGGCGATGGCCTCAAGGTGGTCCGCGAAACGGGCGTACACATCCTCTGCCGCATAGCTTTCTTCAAACACTTTCTTTCCGGCTTTTCCCATACCTTCTCGATGCCCTGGATCCGCCTTCAAGGCCTGGATCTTTCGAGCAAGATCTGAAGCGTCACCTTCCCTGAAGAGCACCCCTGCTCCAGCTTCTTCGAGGGTCTTCTGTGTCAGCCCACCCAGTGAAGTCACAACGGGAAGACCCGAACACATGTACTCCATGACCTTGTTGGGTAGGTTGGCCCGGAGCGTGGCCCGATTGGGGTAGGGAAGAAGTCCGACATCGGTTCGCCGCAGAAGCTCCTCGATCTGCGGTGCTCGGACGAATCCGGGCAGGTGGAAATTCTCGAGTTCGGCAGTGAGCCGCCGCCCCTCCTCAAGGAGGGGTCCATTCCCACAAATCACGAATCGGTGCTGACCAGGAGCCTCTCTCTCCAATATCCGCGCTGCATCAATGACAACCGAGAGACCACAACTTGCGCCCAGAGTGCCGACGAACGAACAGGTCTGAATCCCTTGTCCCTTGACGATCCCCAGCTCGTCCCAGCCACGAGCAGCGCCTTCAATCTCCCTGTCATCTGCTTTGGTCATCGCATATGCGAGCGGATAATCTCGGTCGGCCGACGTCTGAGCGCGCCCGCCCTTGGTGCATCCCCACGAGACGAAATCGGGGTTTGTTCCCACGATCGCGGTCGCCCCGCGAAGCGCCTTGGAGACGGTCCTCGAAACACCCGCCAAGAAAAGACGACCTGCAAACTGCAACGGCCGAGGAAGAACTTTGACCATGTCATCGGGCCAAAGATCGCGAATGTCGATCACCACAGGACGCGCCTGCGCCTCACCATACTCGACCGCGGCCAGGGAGAGATCCGGAGTCGGCATACTGGAAAAAAGAAGGTCGGGGGGCTGTTCCTCCGCCATCTCCCTCCTGAAAGCTCGAGCGAGCTGAGCATGATGCAGAATTCGAGCCAGGCTGATGTTCTTTTGATAGACCCGTTGCACGTGAACAAGACGAATCTCGACTCCGCTCTCAAGGAAGGTGCGACTCGCCTTCGAAGCTCGAAACTCCTTCCGCATGTGATCCCATGTACTTGCCCACCATACCACCTCATGTCCTCTCCGTGCCAACTCCTGGGCGACAAGACCTGTTCTCATCAGACGCGCCCCATTCTTGTCCGCGCCAAAACCCGGCACCGGTTCTCCAAGTTGAATGAGCCAGAATCTCATATCTTTCCTCCCAGAATCCTGCGATAAAAATCAGCCAGGCGATTCGCCTGCCCACCCCAGGAGTAGTCCCTTTCAACAGCTGCTCGCCCAGATCGTCCCATCGTTTCCGCAAGTGCCGGATCGCCTGCAATCCTGTTGAGAGCCAGACGGATCGCATCGACATCCGAGGGATCCACCAGAATTCCTGCCCCCGCCCTCTCGACGATCTCTCTCCACAACGGAAAGTCCGAGACAACGACGGGGAGGCCCGCCGCCATGTACTCGAAAAGCTTGACCGGCAAAGCGACGTCATAGCCCCCCTCCGGATGCAAGGTGACAAGCCCAGCTCTTACCGAACCCAGGAGCTCATTGACCTCGTCTCGACCCAGAAAACCAAGATCGCGGACCCCACTCTTCTCGATGACCGGAGAGAGCTCCTCCCGGAGCGTGGTCGGCACCCATCGGCCCGCCAAAACAAGGTCAAAGTTCCTTTCTTCATCCGCACTGGAGGCCATTAGAATTTCGCGAATCCCTCTCGTCTCCGAAATCGCGCCAAGGTAAAGAACGTTCGCCTCGCGTTCTACAAAGGGTTTCGTCCCCCTCTGGATCTCGTCGAGATCCGGATAGTTGCGCACCTCGATCGTCTTGTGAGCCGGGAACCGGCGTGCAATTTCGGGGATTACCGTGACCGCACCTGCGAACATTGGAACTGCACTGTTTTCGATGAAGCCGAGCAACCAGCCCAACGGCTTACGCACGATGGTCGGTAGATAGTGCTTCCTTGTCGTTTGTTCTGGGAGGTTCTCGTGAATGTCGTAGATGACACGCCCTCCCAGGACGGCAATCGGCAAGGTAAAGGGAATCAACTCCGGATCATGAAAGTGATAGATATCAGGCTTGAAATTCCTAGCCCTTCGACAAACCGCGACCGAAGATCTCAAGAATCTTCCCACCCTCCCCCCACGAGGTTTGCCAGCGTCGACAATTCGGACTCCATCCTTTGATTCATCACCGAGACCATCCGCCACGATCAGGATGACCTCGAATCCGGCCCGAACCATGGATCGACACTGCTTCCCAAAGATCCTCGAGTCATACCTCGGGTGGACAGAGGTCAGATGACAGATGCGTGCTTTCATTTCCTCTTTTCCGACTTGAGCGACATGTTGTCTCTCACGTCCAGCCTTCCGGAACCTGTCTGCTTGACTGGATTTTCACCACTGAAATAGTTCCACCGAACCGAGGACGCTTCGGCAGGCACCCCACGGATGAAAACCGAAGGATATTTCGAACACTCAACGGTGTTGTGATGAATTTTCGTCGCTCCTCCAGCGACGTCCGTGCCATCATCGCGATCGCCTCCTCCATGCACGTCAAAGACATGACCGCTGAAATTCTCTCCGACCCAGTTGTAGCGTGCTTCATAAGAAGAATCACGCTGGCCTGTGGACGCGATCGCGTGCCTGCACCAGTCAAAGCGACTTCTTTCAACCAGCAAGACCCCACGCGCAAGACAGACTCCATAACCGAGGCCGGACCTCTGGCAATGATGGAAATCACAATCTCGAATCACCGCGGGGGAACTGTTCACAACGTAGACACCTGAGTGGCTCCACCCGAAGACCTCGCAGTGATGCATCAGAAATTCGGAATGGACCACTTTTACCCCCGAGGAATTCGCGATGCTGTAGTATCCGTTTTCCGGACTTCGACCTCCCATTTTGATCAGTCTCGCCATCTCGTTGGTCCGTCGCTCCGGATCGGGTCCACGCAGACGAAGGCCGCCAATGCTAACAGACGATCCACCCGTCACAAGCATCGGAAACGCATCCAGCCTTGTCGTGAATAGCAATGCTCCTGGGGAATTTCCAACGCCACGATCACTCGTCAACGTCGTGCCACTCGGGATGACCACAGGAAGAACCGGTCCCAGATCCAGAACGGCTCTGCCATCTATGTGAATTCGACTATCGGGTGCAGCCCGACTAAGCGCGGCCACGAGTTCACCCACCGTAGAGACCCGCACGTCGAGGCGCTGGCGGGAAGGGCCCTCCCGCCCGGCCTCCTTTCCGTCGAAGGGAAGAGCGCGAACCGGGTCATTCTCGCCGGAGGCAAGAGTCACGCACGCGAAGACAAGACAGAATATTGGGGCAATCGAGTTCATTTACTTTGCAGCTCTTTGTACAAGCGAACCCACTCCGGAAAGGTGGCCTTTGGGCCGGAGATTTTCTCGACCACAACCCGATTCACCGAAGCTCTCTCCAACTCGGCGTCCAAGTCACCAAGAATTTGCAGGACTCGTTCACCGACCTCACAAACGGAGTCCACTCGATGCAGATACCCTCCGGCACGATCAAGCATTTCATAGGGCAACCAACTCCCCGTGAGGACCACCTTCCCCGCCATCATGCTCTCCTGCATCGCACCTGAGAACATGTCATGCTCCTGCACTTGAACGAGAACATCCGAAACAAGTCGCAGCAAAGCAACCTCTTGATCGGGCAAGAACGACTCACTAATCGTATACTCTAGATCTGTGCAAGCCAGCGCATCCTTCAAAGCCTGTACTCCTTCCCGAGTTGATCCGTATGCCATTGGAAAAACGAGGTGACATAAAGTGGAAAGCCGGTTTCCGACCTTATTCATCGAAGATACGATATCTACATGTTGCTGGATTAATCTGCCGTTCGTCCCGCAACAGACAATCGTTCGCCCGCTCGGCAATCCCAAGATCCTGAGCGCCGCCTGCCTATTAAAGGTTCGCTCGGCCTCCCTTATCGTCGTAAAGACGCCAAGAGGAAGGCGTGCCAGTCGAGCCTTATGCCCCAAGTTGCTACCACGAGCATTAAAATCCAAGACAAAAGCATCCTTAATCACCTCGTTATTGAAGGATACTGCATCAGCCAAATCATAGAGAGGCTTCTGGCGCTCTTTATCCTCATCAGAAGCCTTGATGTAGTCGCTTCCCCACACGGAGCAAACAAAAACTGGGGCAATGGCACGGATCTCGTTGGCCCAGTCACCATACCATGGCGCACAATAATGGACATTCACTACATCGTAGCATCCCTGCGCCCCAGAGAGGCGCTTCGATCCTCCTCGCAGTTTGTGAAGGACCCTTCGAAAGAGCCCCTTCCCTCCCGAAACTATCTGGGCAGCGCCTCTGGGAACGCTGGCGAGATCCAGAAATCCCACCCGAGGGTCAAAACCATGCACTTCATGACCTTCCGCAAGGAAACTGCCTGCGAGCTCTCGAGTGTAGACGGAGTCCACGTTCGCGATGAAAAGGATTTTCACGCCATGGACGCCACGCACTTAAGGACATCGTAAGTCGGCTCCCAACCGGTATCGGCCTGTAACTTGGCCGATGTCCCGTAGATATCATCTACGTCGGCTGTTTTGAGCCGGGCCGCCTCGACCTCCAAAGCGATTGATTTTCCACTGCCGCCGATCATCGCGTCGACAAGGTCCTGCATCAGAAACGACTCTCCGAGACAGACATTGTAGTCCTCCCCGACGGGAGCATGGGAAAGAATGGCGACCAGGGCAGCGGCCACATCCTCTGCCGCTAGGTAATCCCGTCGACTCGAAAGGTTTCCCACCTTCATGACCCCGCCGCTTCTCAGACTTCCAATTTGTTTCGCAAAACTTCCGAGGGACAACATTTCTGACAGTCCGCGCCCTGCAATATTGAAGGGACGGGCAAGATTCAGAGGGAGTCCTCGAGCTCGAAAATAGTATTTGAAAAGCTGGGACTGAAGAACTTTTGAAATTCCGTAGGGAGCCACTGGCTTGAACGGTGTCGACTCACAGACCGGCAAGGTCTCCGGATAGCCGAACTCTGCAGCCGACCCGAGCAGTAAAATCCGTTTCGGGTTCCACTCTTCGCAGGCGACGGCCGTCTCACAGATTTCAGTCGGCAAACCCAGATTGAGGGAGAGCAGCCGCTCCATCGTTTCCGCTCGAAAGATGGCTGCCAGATTGACGACGTAGTCCGGTCGCTCGGAAACAAGAAGTTCCCGCACGGCACCGCGATCAACAAGATCGCAACTCAAGGATCGGTCACCGTGCGACTCGACGCCTGGACGATCAACCCCGACGATTTCATCGACTCCAGCCAGGCGAAGAGCTTCGGCAAGATGACGCCCCACAAAGCCCCCGGCACCGAGGACTAGAACTTTTCCCTGAAGTTCGCTAGACATTGTAGATGCCGGGCTTGTAGCCTTTTAGGTTGTCTCCCTCCGAGAACCAAGCGGTTGTTTGCTCCAAGCCATCAGGTAGAGAGGTCCTCGGCTTCCAACCTGTAAGCCTCTGAAGTTTTAGGGGGCAACCGAGCAACTGCTCCACCTCACTTGTACCAGGGCGAATACGTTCGTCGTCGCTCTCGATCAGAGTCCCAGGCTTGAGTTGGGAAATGAGAATCTCTGCAAGACCTCCCATCGTAATCTCCTCACCCGTTGCGATGTTGACTTCCTCGCCAATCGACTCGTCACACTCGGCAAGGCGCCGAAACCCTTCGGCAGTATCCTTTGCATAGACAAGGTCACGCGTCGGATGAAGTGATCCTAGCTTGATTTTTTCGGCACCGGACAGGAGTTGAGAGATGATGGTCGGGATGATGGCACGCGCTGACTGCCTTGGGCCGTAGGTATTAAAGGGTCTGACAATCGTCACCGGCGTCTCGAAACTGCGGAAGTACGATTCGGCGATGCGGTCGGCACCGATCTTAGTGGCTGAGTAAGGGGATTGTCCCTGGTAAGGGTGTTTTTCGTCAATCGGGGTATAGAGTGCCGTGCCATACACCTCGGAGGTCGAAGTGACAAGAACCCTCGAGGTTTCGAAACGTCGTGCCGCCTGAAGGATGTTCAGAGTCCCCGTCACGTTTGTGTCTACGTAGCTCTCGGGTGAGACATAGCTGTAGGGAATCCCAATCAGCGCGGCGAGGTGAAACGCCACATCGATGCCCTTCATGGAGGTGTCCACGCTCCCAGCGTCACGGATGTCACCGGCAAAAACCTCTAAGCGGGCCTTCTTCGCGTCAGGGAGGGTATCAAGCCAGCCCCATGAGCCGAAACTATTGTAGTAAACGAAGGCACGGACATCGTGCCCGAGATCGAGGAGATGCTCAACAAGATGGCTTCCGATGAAGCCGTCGGCTCCCGTCACTAAGATCTTTTTCCCTGAGAGATTCATGAAGCGGGCTGGTCTTTAAAATGTTCGTCGAACTCCTCGCGGGCCTGGCTGTAGTCTTCGACTTGGCCGATATCGAGCCAGTAGTCTTTAATGAGAAATCGGCTGATCGGCTCCTTATCCGAGAGCATCCCTGTGATCAGCGAGTCCATCCCGTAGTATTCACCGTCGGGAATACGGTCCAAAATGGCGGGCCTCATGAAGTAGATGCCTGCAAGAATTTCAAGAGCGAGTTCCGGCTTCTCCTCAAGGGCCACGATATGATCGTTTTCATCGATTTGCACGTTTCCGAACCGAAAGGGGGTGACGATCACCTTGGTTCCAACGGTGAGGTTACTCTCCGAGGCCATACCAGTGTCGTAGAGAGATTTGAAATTCAGTTTCGTCAGAATGTCGCCGTTCATGAGAAGAAACGGTTCGTCAAGATGTTCCCGAAGGAGAGACAGTGGCCCACAGGTACCGAGAGGTTCCGGCTCGCAACTGAAGATGAGGTCAAGTCCGTACTTGGAGCCATCCCCAAGGAAAGATTCAACGAAATCGGACTTGTAGTTGGTCGCTACATAGATCGTCTGCACGCCAGCGCGCTTCAGATTTTGAATCTGCACCTCCATCAACGACTGCTCGCCGACGGGGAGGAGTGGCTTGGGGATGACTTCGGTGAAGGGGCGCAGGCGAGTGCCCAAGCCACCGGCGAGAATGACGGCTTTCATGAGTTTCCGAACGCGCGTTTTCGAGAGAACATACTCCCCACCCTTCCTGCTACATAGAATAAGGCAATCGGGATCGCGTACCATGGCGAAAACGCGGAAAAGTCGTTCTTGGGAAGAATGGCGATCGAGCCTAGGACAAGTTGGCCATAGATCGCCACAAGCCAAAAGCTTCTTTTGCGTACCATGAAGTTGAACAAGTGCGCCATGGCTGCACCCGTAGCGAACAGACCCAGAGATGGCCCGAACGCGCCGAAATTGGCCCACATCTCTCCCACAACAGTAGGCGGCATCCCCCCAATTCCTGACTCGAAGGACCAAAACCAGCGACTGCGCATCATCCACGCGATATAAAACGCGTCGTTTTTGTTGGTCAGCAGCTGATCTGGAACAAGGGCAAGCATTCCGCTCGGCAAGGATCGCCCGTAAAGAAATCCGAAGTCCGTCTCCCAGGAGTCGATGATCTTCATCGTGACGGGAATCGCAGGGACATTCCCTCGGTCGATCAGCAGGTATCGAATCCTCTCAAAATCGAGCCATTCATGAGCCGTGTTCTCATTGACAGCGCCCATCAAGTGAAGACTACTCAGAACTCGGAGCATGTAGAGGGTGATGGCCAACACGACCAGACTGGTAAAACCAATTATCGCCCGGCGGTTAGATTGACCCGGATTTCGATGGTAGGCCCAGTAGTACCAAATCACGAGGAACGAACCGATGAATGTGACCGACTGGGTAACTCGGCCTGTGGATATCTTGATCACCAAGCCAATCAAGAGAGCCGCGAGAAACGGAACACTCCATGCGCGATTTTCCCGCAGGAGGATGAACAGCCAAACATAGACCGCCCCATAATAAAGATTGTAGCCTAGAGACGAAACTCTGATCTCTTCGAGTTGGTACTTGCGACCCGCCACCGAACGGAAATATTCGAAGACATCTCCTCCAGCACTGACTTTCACGATCCAGAAAAAATTCAGAAGCCCAGCGCTCAGACCAACAACAACTAGCACCCACAGAACTTGGCTACTGAGAGTACTCTTCGGTTCAAATTTGATTTTGGGGACGGAATGCTCGCGCCTGCGAACCAACCAATACCCCAAGGAGAAGCAGACCAACCCCACGAGAAACCAACTCAACGCCGTCGTGAATAGCGGTTCGATAGGAGTATAGAATCCAACACTGTTGACAACAACCGAGTCTGCAAATTCAGTCTGCTTGTAGTGGATTGCAGCCACCATCGCCGAACCATAGCCGACACAGAAAACGAAGGACGGCTCAAAAAGGAAGCCGCGTAGGTGCTTGAGCACGACAAAAAATGCAATCGAAGTCGTTATCGCAATCAAAAAAGCTACGATATCGTCCACACCCGCCCCCACAAACAGAATTACGAGCAGGAACACTACCAGCGAGGCAGCGACCCGTAAAAATGTGAAGGCACCTTCGGTCAGCATAATTAAGGATTGAAACGCGCTTCGACTATGACGCAGGGCTTCATCTGGGGGAACAGATTTTCAACGGACGACCTCGCGACACCTTTCAGGCTAGTTGCGGTTCGCGTGTATCGGCACAAAGCATAAGAAACTGGGGTGAACCCAGCCCCGGAAAGTAATCGGCCAATGGTGTAGGGACTAAACCAGTAGCGGTGATCCGAATTTACTAGCTCCCGGCCGCGAAAAACTCCTCTGATCGTCGCAAACCCTGTAAAGCTTGGGACAGTGACCAGGAGGCGCCCAGCTTGTGAAGCATAGTTGCTGTGAATCGCCCGAAGAAAGGGACCTGGGTCATCGAGGTGCTCGACAACCTCACCCAAAAGCATGGTGTCGAATCTTTTGTCAGAAATTTCAGCGATCGGCGGCCCAGAAATGTCAGCCTCTACGATGTCCTTAATCCCCAAAGTATCCCGAAGATAGGAGAGCGCTTCCACGTCAATGTCGATGCCCGTGCAAGAGGAGGCAACTTCAAGCAGGCGCTCATGCAACCACTCCCCGCGCGAGCGTTTCTCCTCGATCAAAGGCAGGTGGTCGCAACATCCCACGTGAAGCACGGACTCACCCTTGCAGAGGCTGGCAAGCGTATCGACTCGCGATGTTCCAATCGACGCCTCGCGAAGGGGAAGGCTCATCGCGTTGGAAAACGTCTCTCCAGACAGCAAGCTATGATAGGGCGCGTAGGAACATTTCATATGAACAGCAGTAAGGTATTTTGAGACAGCTAGACCCGATTCGATGGCAACAGGCGCTCGTCGTGAACCCTTGTCCACGCTACGATCCAATACAACGCCCAACCCAGAAAAGCGACACCGCCAAGCCCCAGAAGCAACATCGACAGCCGCGAGTTCACGCCGGCCTTTATGGCCAAGGCGAGCAAAGCGACCATCAACAGATTCCCGACAACACCGATTTTCATAAAACCATTTTGCCGCTCGAGAATCATTGGCATTCTTGAAAGCATGGCTGTGGCGAAACTCATCATCATCCACGGCATCAGCCGTCTCGCGTAGTGCCCCGCTTCCCGCCACGCCTCGCCAAAGACGAGAGCAAAGGCTGATGGCGAGAAGATGATTCCGAGAATCGCAAGCGGGACCGTAACCAATACCGCAAGATACAGGCATCGATTCACTGCGGGACTCAAGGGCAAGCCTCTGTTTCGCTTTTCCGAGGTAGTCTTGTACAGGACTTCGGAAACGGCGGATCCAAGCAGGGTTACTGGAAGTTTCAAGACCCGAACGGCCTGCGAGTAGAAGCCCGCGATGGATGCGCCGTAGCCGATCTTCAGCAGAAACAGCATTGCAGTGGCCTGGAAAGCATCCGAAAGAGCCTGAGGACCATTGTTGATCGGGAACGACCGATACGCCCTTGCCATGGCAAGGGCGCGCCTCCAGCGGCTCGCGTTTGGGAGAACCAACGCCCAAGGGGCACGCGCCAACACAACAAAGACGATCAACCCGAGAATCGTTCCGGCGCAGTGCCCCCAGATGAGCCCATACTCGACCAGTTGAACCCCCAAAAAGATTTGCGCAATGACGATACAGGCCGCTCTCGCAACTCTGCCACCGGAGATTGCGCCAAATGCCCCGTTCCGGTTGGCCAAGGCGATGCTTGATTGAGACACGCACATGCAGACGGCGGCTACCGGGACGAGCAGGCTCCACTGTGGGAGCATGGTGGATACGCGAGGCCAGCAGCTCAAGCTCAACAGTACGACCAGTGTCACCGCGCAGATGGATGATGCTACGTAGAGAGACAAATTGAAGACAGCCACGGCTTGCTGTCGACCTCGCGGAAGCATGATTGCCTGATCATAGCGAAGGGTTGCAATAAGGCCCAAGAACCCGCAGAGGGAGAAGTAGATCGCAAAAATACCAAACTGCTTCGGCGAGTACAACCTTGTCAGGAAAGGCAGCGCCAGGAGGGGGACAGCCTGAGCGATCACAGAACCACTCATGAGAACCGTCACCGCCCTCGCAAAGCTGGACTCCCCGAGTTTTCCGGTGATGGAGGGCTGAAGGGGCATGGGGAGGGCCTTGCTGAAAGGCCAGGAGACGATAAGCGCAACCTTAGAAACGAAGGAAATTGGCGATCTCAGCCACCACTGTGTCCTGCATCTCTGTGGTCAGACCCGGATAAATTGGGATACTCAGCGCCTCGTCCGCCAGGCGGTGGCCGGTTTTCGGCGGTGCCGGAGTGCGACTGTTCTTCTCGAAGCACTCCTGCTTGTCCATGGTGAGGGGGTAATAGATTTCACTGCCAATGCCAGCCGATCCGAGGTGCTCCTTCAAGGCGTCACGACGGCCTTCACCTCGTACCCTCAGCGTGTACTGGTTCCAGATATGATCGCTGTGGGGGTAGGCCATGGGGAGAACGATAGCCGTCCCCTCAAGGGCCTCGTCCTGCGCTTCCAGACAGCCGCAGTGGGATGGATCGGCACTGCAGACGCCATCAAGACCAGAGAGCTGCTCAGTGTAGTAGGCGGCATTCGACTGACGCTGTGCTGTGTAGCCCTCGTAGTGCGGCAGCTTCACGGAGAGAAGTGCTGCCTGAAGCGGGTCCAGACGGAAGTTGCCCCCGACGTGCTGATGAAAGTACTTCGGGCGTGATCCGTGCGTGCGCAGAACTTTCGCCAAATCAGCCAGGTCGTCGTTGTTGGTAACGACCATCCCGCCGTCCCCGAATCCACCAAGGTTCTTGGACGGAAAGAAGCTAAAGGTCCCGAAGTCACCGATGGCGCCCACCGGCTTTCCGCGGTATCCGGCGCCGAGAGCCTGAGCTCCATCTTCGATCACCGCGACACCGTGTTCTCTAGCAAGAGCCAGAACGCCGTCCATTTCAGCAGCCTGTCCGAACAGGTGGACAGGAAGAATCGCCTTGGTCCGGTCCGTGATCGCCGCCGCAGTCGAGGCGACGTCGATGTTGAAGCAGACCGGACAGGAGTCGACAAAAACCGGGACGGCGCCGACCCTGGCCACCGACCCCGCGGTGGCAAAAAAGGTGAAGGCCGGGCAGATGACTTCGTCGCCGGGACCGATTTTCAGTGCCATGAGAGCGAGGATCAGCGCATCGGTTCCCGAGCTGACTCCGATGCCGTGCTTGGCCCCGGACATTTCGGCAATCGAAGCCTCAAGGGCTTCCACCTCCGGACCGAGGATGAAGCGGCTCGAATCGAGGACCCCCCGAAAGACTTCAGTGAGTTCATCGGCGAGCGGTGCATTCTGGCAGGAGAGATCGAGGAGAGGGACTTTCATGAGGCTTCGTTCTTAAATTGATCGTAGGTCTGCGATCCGGTGGCGAGATGCGCGGGCAGAGGTGCTTCCTCGTCAAGATCGAGGCAAGTGAGCACATAGTCGCGCTCTTGATATCGGTAACCGCTCTCGGGGCAGGTATAGATGCCGTCCGGATCCGGGTTGGCCAGCCGATGTCCGTGCCTGCTCATCCATCCCCTGTCTCGGGCCGGCACCCCCATGACAAAGGCGTAGTCGGGGAGGTCTCGGGCCACCAGGGCACCGGCCGCAACGAAAGCGTAGCGGCCGATCGTGACTCCACAGACAATCGTGGCGTTGGCTCCGACGGTGGCTCCGCGACGAATGCGGGTCTCCTCGTAGAGGGCTCGCCGCGACACCTGTGAACGCGGATTCGTGACATTGGTCAGCACGCAGGAAGGACCAAGAAAGACGTCGTCCTCGACCGTGGTGCCCGTGTAGATCGCCACGTTGTTCTGGACTTTGACGTTGTCACCGATGACGACTCCGGGAGCAACCATGGTACTTTGCCCGAAGCTGCAGTTCTTGCCGATCCTTGCTCCGGAACAGACGTGCGCAAAATGCCAGATCGCCGTGCCTTCGCCGATCTCGCTGCCTTCGTCGACGACAGCCGTCTCGTGAACCTGATAGGGAGTCGTCATGAGCTGTTCCGCAGAGATTCACAGGCCTGTTCGATGATACGCACTACCTCCAGGCCTCCCTGCCCACAGGATCGGGGCGTGTCCCGCGTCCGAATGCAGTCCATGAAGTGCTGCAATTCCAGCGTCAACGGTTGTCCACTGCCCTCGTAGACCAGTTCCTCTCCGTCATCCTGATTTTGCAGGTCCTCAGTAATCGTTTTTCGGTGGTGCGTCAGAGTCTGAGCCACCTCGTCATAAACCAGCATGCCCTTCTCTCCGACCACGATCAGGCTACGACTGTTTTCAGGCCAGAGCCATGAACTATGAAGGTGCGCTTTGAGTCCAGAGGCGAAGCCGAGATGAAGATAGACGTCGTCCTCAATTCCATCCTGCAATCCGGCATGCCCCGAAGCTTGAACCGATGACGGTGTTTCTCCGGCAAGGTGGAGAAGTACGGCGAGGTCGTGCACCCCAAGGGACCACAGGGCATTCTCCGCGTCCCGAGCCTTGCCGAGCTTGGCTCTTCGCTGATGAAGAGAAAACACCTCACCCAAAAAGCCTTCTCGTAGCCGCTTGGCCAACTCTACGACGGCGGGCTGGTAGAGGAGTAGGTGCCCGACCATGAGGACGCGTCCTTTCTCGTCCGCAATCCTGACAAGTTCCTCGGCTTCTCCCGTGCTGAAGGCCAAGGGTTTCTCGATGAACACATCGATATCAGCCTCTAGGATCGCCTTGCCGACTTGATGGTGCGTGGGAACCGGTGTCGCGACCGCCACCCCGTCAGGGGAAGTTGCAAGCAGGCTCTTCAAATCCTCAAAGAGGGGCAGTTCGGGGTAGTCCGCCGCGTATGACTCTCGTAGCGCGGGATTCATCTCGGCCAGCCCGCCGAGAACCCCCAGTTCATTCAGCGTGCGAACGATGTTCCTACCCCAATTCCCCCCACCGATGACTCCGATCTTCATGCTGCTCAAAATTGAATCAAGTTGAGGAACGTCTGTCTCGGAACCCAAGTCCTAGGCTTTGAAAACCTTGCCTTCCGCGGCATCGATGCCTTCAAGCGCATCGCGAGTGTCGACGATGCATTCAGACCAGGCAACGAGCTCCTCAAGGTTGTAGGAACTGTGTGTCGTCGAGATGACGACTGCGTCAAAGGCAGAAATCTCCTTCTCACTCCACTCGATGGACTTCTGCCCCGTCCATTCGGCGTGCTCCCGGGTCGGGGTCACCTCGGGAATATGCGGGTCGAAGTACGAGACCTCGCCCCCGAGTTCCTTGAGGCGGTCCATGAGGTGAAAGGTTGGAGATTCCCTCATATCGTCAACATCGGACTTGTAGGCAAGACCCATGAGTAATATCCGACTCCCTTTAACTGGCTTTTTGCACTCGTTGAGCGCCTCCGACACACGCTGGACCACGTACTCCGGCATGCCCTTGTTGATCTCGCCCGCCAATTCGATGAAACGGGTGTGGACCCCGTACTCCTTGGCCTTCCATGTCAGATAGAAGGGATCGATCGGTATACAATGCCCGCCTAGGCCTGGGCCCGGATAGAAGGCCTTGAAGCCGAAAGGTTTCGACGCAGCAGCATCAATCACCTTCCAGATATCAATGTCCATCTTCTGGGCCACGACTTTCAGTTCGTTGACGAGCCCAATATTGACAGCGCGGTAGATATTTTCGAGAAGCTTGCTGAATTCCGCAACTTTCGTGGACTCGACGGGGACCACCTGAGAGAAGACGCGACCGTAGAGTTCGACTCCGACTTGCAGGCAGGCTGCCGTCGTACCGCCGACGACTTTGGGAATTGAAGGGCCCGCGAACTCCTCGTTGCCGGGATCCTCCCGCTCGGGGGAATAGATGAGATAGAAGTTTTCGCCGATCACGAAGCCCCTCTCTTCAAGTTTGGGACGAAGAATCTCCTCCGTCGTGCCAGGCCACGTCGTTGACTCCAGTGACAGCACCTGGCCTTCCACAAGATGGGGCAGAAGGGCGTCGACGGTGGCGATTACATAGGAAAGGTCAGGTTCGTGATGGCGGTCCAGCGGAGTCGGCACGCAGATGATGAGCGCCCCCATTTCGGACGCCTTCGAAAAGTCCGTGGTGGCGGACAAGAGCTTGCCTTCGACCGCCTCGGTCAGCGCAACCGAAGAAATGTGCTGAATATACGATTCGCCACGACGGAGCGAGGATACCTTGCGCTCGTCGATGTCGAATCCGCAGACCTCAAATCCTTCCGCCGCGTAGCCGAGCATCAAGGGGAGACCTACGTAGCCGAGGCCGACGACCCCGACGGGTTGCGCCGCACGCTTCCAGCTGTCAGCGGAAGCCACACGAGCGGGCGAGGGAGATGAGGATGAACGATTCATGGGGAAGATTGCTCAAGCCGCAGATCACTGGCAGAAAAAAGGGGTGGGCCTCGCCGACGCCGTCGCCACTGCGTTCCGTTCAACGCGATGCACGTTGCTAGCCCTCCTCACTGTAGTATTTCTGGTAGTACTTGTTGGAGTAGGAACCGTAGCCGTAATTGCCGTAACCGTAGCCAGCCATGGAACCCTGCTTCATCTGGTTGAAGACGACACCCACGACCCTAGCCTGAGATTTGGAGAACTTCATGAAGGCGGCCTTGACCTGGTGGCGGGGCAGGTGGTTGTGCTTGCTGACGAAGAGAATTTCGTCCACGTAATCCGCGAAAAAGAGAGCATCCGGAAAAAGGCCCACCGGGGGCGTATCGACAAGGACGAGATCAAACTCGACGGAGAGCGCCTCCATCAGCTCTAGAAACCGAGGTGAACTCGCCATCTCGCTCGGACTCTTGGAGCTTCCGCCGGCCGCGAGCAGATGCACGTTCGTATCCCCGATTTGGCGAATGCCCAACTCCTCATCTCCGAGTACCCCTCGCGAGTCGATTGGCTTGCCCGATTTGTACCAGCGGATCGTTCCAAAGTCATTCTTAGCACCAAAGTTCTTGTGCTGCGTTGGCTTGCGGAAATCGCAATCGATGATGACCACCCTTTTTCCATGCTTACCGAAGAGGCAACTGAGGCTGGTGCTGACAAAGGACTTACCCTCCGACGGGCAAGTCGAGGTAACGAGAAGTCTCTTGGGGAACGGCACTTGCGAGGTCAACTCCATGAAACTGTAGATACCGCGAAAGCTCTCCGTCAGACTTTCGTCAAGATCCTTGTACACCGCGAGAGGCATCATTTCGGGAGGAATTTCCTTATTGTCGAGCATGGGCACGCAGCCTGCGCACTCCGCCCCCAGAAAATTCTCCAGATCACCCACTCTCTTGAGCTTGTTGTCGAAGAGCCCGATCACAAGCGGCACTCCAAGAAACAGCATCCCAAAGCTGGCCATTGACGCGAGCGCTGCCAATTTTCGATTTGGGGTATGCGGCCGTTCTGGCGTTCTGGCTCGATCAAGAAATTCAATATTCGTGCTATTGAGGCGCCCCGAAACCTTGAGTTGATTGTACCTCCCAAGGAGATCCTCCAGTAGACTGCGCTCCTCCGCAACGTCCGTCCGGAAAGCTACCAGTTCGTTCATCACGCCCCCAAGGTCAACCTTGTCCGATTCCGCCTCCTCCATCTTCGACTCGAGCGAAGTAATCAAGCCTTCCTGCTCTCGGATCTTTGTCTCCAGATCCGCAATCGCAAGGGTGACGTTTTGATCAAGGACCTGCTGGAGACCTCTGATAGCATTTTCATTGCTAATCATGTCCGGATGCTTCTCAAAGTACTTAATCTCAAGGCGACCCCTCTGGCCAAGCAGCGCCTCCATTTCCTGCACCAGCGTGGGCACGGTCCCGTACTCGGCGATGAAGGGAATCTCCAAGAGATTTCCCCGGCCAGATCTCACTAACTCCACCTGAGCAAACTGAGAATTGTAGTCCGCCAAGAGCAGTTCAGAGGCGCTTTTTCGGGAACTGATCGCCTTGAGCCTCTCCGCTACGACGTCTTGATTCTCATCCTCGGCAGCCAGTCCATGCTTGAGGCGGAATTCCTGGTAGGCCAACTCCTTGGCGCGCACTTCATCCCTTTGTGAAGCCACCTCTTTCTCGAGGAAATCCAAGGCTGTCTTCGTACTGCCCCCACTGCGAGTCAGATTAAATAAGACGTACTGTTCGGCAACCATGTTCGGAATTTTAGCAGCCAACCGCGGATCACGGTGAATGAAGTCGATACCCAGAATCTGAGTATTTCGAAGACGCTCAAACCGCAGATTATCTTCAAGCAACGTACGAATGAGTTCGGACCGCTCCAGCTCGTCCTCCGAATCATCGACGTAGGCCCGAGCAAGCCATTCGGAATGGGTCTCATCAAGAGCGCCGACCAATTGATCAATGAACCCGGCGCTCCTCAGGCGAGACAGGTGATTATTGAGCTCGATATCCTGTTGGCGTCCGACTCCCAGGTCCGTGTCGTCCACGCTCTCAATCGCAACAACACGATCCGCACGCTCCTTGACAAGAATGGTGGACTGAGCCTGATAGGTCTTCGTCTGCCTTAAAAAGTTGAACAAAACCAAAGTTGACACCAACAGACCGACCGCCAGCCCGATCAACCAGCGCTCACGGAAGATCAGCCACAAGTCCATCAAGGAGATCTGGCCCCCGAGGTCTTTCCCTACTTCAGGCTCCACAGACTGCTGTTTTTTAGTGTCGTTCATCGAGGGTAATTCTATTTTGGACCCACCGACGGCAACTAGAACCTGCGCTCAGGAACAAATACGATGTCGCCAGGGTAGAGTTTGAAACCCTTCCCCGAGCCCCCTTCAAGCAACTCGAGAACATTGATCTCATAGGTCTTTTCCTTGCTGGTGCCCTTGTACCTCGTGACGCTGACACTTGTCTTACGCGCCACCCCACTGAATCCACCCGCCCTGGAGATCGCATCCACCACGCCCAGAGTACTCATCTCGGGGGGAAATTTGATGGGGCCGGGCGTCTTGACCTGCCCCATCACGGTCACGACCTTCTCGGCATACCCCTTGATCACCACCGTGACCTGCGGACTTCTGAGGATTCGCTTCGAGACGAAACTCCGTTCGATGATGTCCTCCGCTTCTCGAATCGTCTTCCCCGAAACCTTGATGGCACCGATCAGCGGGAGATTGACCTGTCCTGCTCCATCGACACGCTGTTCCCCTGAGAGGTTTGCCTCATCGTAGACGGTAATTTCTACCTCATCGGTTGGCGCCAGCCGGTACGAACTCGACTGAGCCGGGGCGTCACGAAGAACGCTTGCGACTACCAACAGGAGAAAGAGAGCGGTTTTCATAGAATTCAGGTTTACAGAGAGCACGGACTATTCCTCCAATCGTCCTACTGTCAACCGCCATCGCCCCGCCGCAACCAAAGGTTGCAGGGCACCAAGACTCACCACAAATGGCGCTCAGTGAGGGTCATCTTCGGCAAGAACGCGTCAAATATCGGCACCCTATATCAAGGGCGAAAGTACGGCGTTTTTGACCCGCCGCGGTCGCCTGCGTGCTTCAGCCCTGATGGGGCGACTCATCACAGCCCGGGGCAACGCCCCGGGAACTCCGCCCCACCGACCAGAGCCCTGCAGGGCGATTTCAGGAACCAAGGTTCGGGTCGCTGTTGGCGACAAATTGGGGCGCCCCTTCACGGCTTCTTTTGGACGGGGACAGAACCGCATCACGCAGTGGTCCACCCCATGAACACACGAACACCGCCCTGAGACAAGCGCCTTTCAGACTAGCCAAGCCTCACCAGGATCAGCCGTCGACTTAGTAGATCAGAGTGTATCCGAAACCTAGCATGAAGCGCTCGAAATTAGCGGAACCGACGGAGGAGGAGCGGTCGCTGTAGCTGAGCGAAATATCCAGAGACTGACTGTCACTGACTCGATAGTCCAATCCGGCCCGCAGACGGATCATCTCATCTCCCCGCCCCTCTAGCAGACCGACATACTGAAAGTCGTAGTATTCCACAGCGACCGTCGACGTCAGTTTCTCATACCAATCGTAGGCTCCTTCGAGACTGACGCTTAACGGATTCACCAAGAAGTTGTTGCTCGCGAGGTCGAAATCCTGAATCAAGTCCAGGGAGACGATCAGGCGCTCTGAAACAGACCAACTCAGACCGATATCAAAGTAGGGCTCGCTCTGGTCTGAAACCCCGGCGGAGAAGGATCTGTTTTGGTAACCCGCCTCGATGATTCCCACCACCTTCGGGGAAAGGCTGCCCTTAGCCCCGACCAGAAGCATGTTGGAGTTGCCTCCGAGGTCAAAAATTCCGTCCGTGGAGATGTCACGAAAGCGATATCCTGCGTACAGGTCCAGCTTGTCGGAGTAGGACCAAATTCCATCGAGACGACCGCCGGTGCGACTCATGCCGTTCGCCAGATCAGACCCGTCGTAGGAGCGATCCAGGAAATCGACCTGCCCGCGAAGTGAGAGCTTCTCGTTGAAGCGATACCGGCCAGTGAGAACAACGCTCGTGGAATCCAATCTGAGAATATCTCCGACAACAGCATCCGGAATCGTCGTCTGGTCGTAGTTGGCGGAAAAAGTAGAATAGAACCGCGACTCGATGCCGTTCGGGTAGCTCAGAGTGAACCCGGCATTGAGGTCCTGATAGTTCTGGTCGCTGTTGTCGAGATAAAGGCCGAAATCCACCCCGGCCTGTGCATCGAGCTCAAGGAGCCCTCCAGTTCTACGAAACTTGGCGAGGGGCTTCAGGTTAAAAATGAGGTCACTGGTGCCATCCCCGTTCGTGAAGATGTTGGAATCGTAGGCGGCAGCGGCCCTAGTGGCGACAATAATCTCCCCGCCCTCCTGATCGAGTACGATGAGCGCAGGCGCGGAGGCGGCAAAACTCAGACCAAGGGCTAGAATAACGCGGAGGTTGGATCTCATCATCACTTCTATGGCATTCGACTGCGGGAGCTTGCAAGACAAATATCACCCAGCGGGCAACGAGTTTGTCTAGGGAGCAAATCCCGGGGGCGGGAAGGAGGGGGGCGGGAGCAATTCCGGCACGGTGGCTCCCTCAACGTCTTCCGGCATGATTGCTGCAGGCAAATGGTCCGACACCTGAGAGCCGACGAGCGGCGGCATTCCTGTTGCAGGGAGTTCAGAACTCTCTATTACACCCATTTCCTCAAGCAGAAACTCATCGCTTTTCGCCCCCGTGAGTGGGACAAGTGCAGGACCTAGGGTCACAGCACCCTGAGGCAGGTCGATCTCCCCGGGGGCCGACTCCTCAAGGTTCGCCGAGCCAGCCTCCGCCGTTTCTCCCGCAGCCCCGAGTTCAGGAACTCTCTCATCACGATCTCCGGAAAGGCTGCGCCAGAAAATCGTAAAACCGGCGATGCAGGCGATGGCGAATAGAATGAGCAGAAAGGTGAACCTCATCAGGTCAGGAAGGGGCTATTTTAGAATCAGATCCCACGAGGGACTGGTGACCTGACTGGAGATCCATCGTCCGCGGCTGTAGATGGTACCATTGTAGTAGTGGATGACCGAGCGTCCATCCAATTCATTTCGCCAGAGGAGATCGGCTGTGCCGTTGCGGTCGAAGTCATCGGCACCTACGAGATCCCAGGACGCGCTGGCAACCTGCTGAGAGGGTGCGGCCGCCCCGGCAAACGACCCATTATTGAGATAGTGGTAGGCAGTCGCCTTCGTTGCAGGATTCCTCAGGAGCAGATCGGCCATTCCATCCCCGTTGAAGTCGGCAACCCCCTTGATATCCCAGCCGACCGCGTAGGTAGTCTGCTGAGACAACACCACGTGGGCGTCCATGTAGTGGATGGCCATCACTCGGTTCACCGAATTCTGATACAGGATGTCCGCCTTGCCATCCGCGTCGAAGTCGCCCACGCCAACCGGCTCCCACGGTGCCGCCAGCTGCGCCGACGTCCATCGGCCGGGGGCAAGATAGTTCTCTCCATTCATGAAGTGGATGGAGGTGCCTCCGGAGCCATCCCAGAGAATGTCGGCCTTGCCGTCCCCGTCGAAGTCTCCGATGCCAGCGACGCGGGCTGAGGCCGACACCTGCTGGGTTGTCCAGCGACCACGGACAAAGTCCTCCTCCTCGTAGAAGTGGACAGCAGTTGCTCCGTCGGACGAACGGCGCCACAAGAGGTCCGGATAACCGTCACCATCGAAGTCCTTCATCACTGCGGGGCCCGACTGGATGCCCAAGTGAAAGTCTAATTTCACATTCTCGTCGGAGGCGGTGAATGCACTGGTTTGATGAATGCCAGGCCCGATCGCCGTGACAGAGACGGGTCCCGACGTCGGTATGGGGACGGCGTATCCCCCCGAAGCCGAACTCACTGCGTAGTGGCTTCCTCCGGCAATCCCGATCGTCACTCCCGGGATTCCTTCACCGATATCGTAGAACTGATTTCCGTTGATATCGTCGTAGCATACCCCGACCAGAAAAGTTCCCTGATCTACGTAGGGGTAGGTCTCGGTGACGCCGTCCCCATCGGTGTCGCACTGGAAAGTCCAACGTCCCCCGAAACCTTGCGCCCCTCCGAATTTCTCGGTCACGATGGCGTTGTGCCACCCGGCTCCGAATAGATCGGAACGGTTCACTTCGAATCCCAGCCCGATTTCCTCGTATGTCTGGGTGAAGGTGTATTCTCGGTGATCTACGCTGGCGTAGAGATTATCAAACAGGGCCTTCGCTTGGATCTGATAGCTGGATGCCGAGTAGGTACCCGAGGTTCCAGTGACAGCGATGTTTTCTCCCACTGACCCAGTGTAACCGGCATTGAGGGCTCGCGCACAAGGAGAAAGACCGTTCAGCCCCACGTGCGAGAAATACGCCCGGGCCAGCATGTCGGCCGAATGCTGGCGCGCCGCAACGATCAGATGATTCTCGAAAGCGAGCGGCTGCTTGGGTGCGTAGCTGATCGTATTTGCAGGAAGACCGCTGTTCAAGGCCGTCCCCTGCCGAGATTCCTCACCCGCAGGGTTGGCGCGGGCGCGGTTGATCAACTCGAGAAGGTACTGCTCAATGTCTGAAGGGTTTCCGTGAGAGTAGAGCGTCTGCGCTGAGAGCACGCTGAGGACCTGACTCCAGATCAGGGTCACACAGAAAAGGAATCTCATAAATCATTCTAACCGATTTTTGAAACTTAGGCAATTTTTTATTGGCCACCCCTGCCTCAAGCCACAGCGCTCATGATCGGCATGATGCTGCGGCGACCCGTGCCGGCCGTCACCGCCGCCACCCGCCTTGAGCGGAAGCTATTGAAGGATGGGAAACCAGGAGGAATTTGTCACCTGGCTTGAGATCCATCGCCCTCGATTGAAGGAGGCTCCGTCGTAATAGTGGATGACAGATCGGCCATCGAGGTTGTTGCGCCAGAGCAGGTCGGCCGTCCCGTTCCGATCGAAGTCATCGGCACCGATGAGATCCCAGGATGCGCTGGTGACTTGCTGGGAGGGTGAGGCCGCCCCGGCGAAGGCCCCGTTGTTGAGATAGTGGTAGGCGGTAGCCTTGGTGGTCGGGTTTCTCAATAGCAAGTCCGCCTTGCCGTCTCCATTGAAGTCGCCGACCCCCTTGATATCCCAGCCAACCGCATAGGTGGTCTGCTGAGACAGGACCGTCTCTGCGTTCATGTAGTGGATGGCCATCACTCGGTTCACCGAATTCTGATACAGGATATCCGCCTTGCCATCGCCGTCGAAGTCGCCCACGCCAACCGGCTCCCACGGTGCCGCCAGCTGGGCCGACGTCCACTGGCCGGGGGCAAGATAGTTCTCTGCGTTCATGAAGTGGATGGAGGTGCCTCCGGAGCCATCCCAGAGGATATCGGCCTTTCCGTCTCCATCAAAGTCTCCGATGCCGGCGATGCGAGCGGCGGCAGTGACCTGCTGGGTTGTCCAGCGACCGCGAAGGAAGTTCTCTTCCTCGTAGAAGTGGACAGCGGTTGCTCCGTCGGTCGAACGGCGCCACAGGATGTCCGGATAGCCATCGCCATCAAAGTCCCGATTCAATGCTGATGGAGGGCTCAGAGTGATGACGAAACTGTCCTCGACCTCGTTGCCGACCGAGTCGATGCCACGCACCGTCAGGGTGCTGCTCCCCGCGGAACCTGCAGGATAGGAAAGGATGAGATTGGAACCACTCACGGAATGCGAAATCGCGGTGTTCGAATTGGTCACGCTGTAGGTGAGAGCCGGGCTCGTACCGGCAACTCCGGCAGGCAGAGGCACCAGTGCCGCGGTGGGGAACTTCACGAAATCGCCCGCCGTGACGTTCGGAGCTACATGACTGCTGTGCATGGGCAGCTGGGAAAAAGGAGCCCCATAGTTGTAGACAGGAAAGATGCTGGCGTTGCCAAACGTCTCGGCAATCGGCATTGTACTCGCGGTCACGCGTCCAAAAACTGAGAATCCACCGTTTTGAGGGTCAAGGATATCAGAATTTTCGCCCGTGCTGATGAAGAACCCGCTGGTAGCGCTGTGCGGGTCCCCGCCGATCTTCGCCATTGAAACCGTTCCCTTGGTGTTGGAAATCCCAAACTCGTTCAGGATCGGCGGATCAGTCGGGACGCTTCCCACCGTGGTGCCTGAGACCGTGTATGAACCACCTTGGATAACGAAGCCGGGAACCGACCGGTGAATGAAGGTGTTGTTATAGTCTCCATCACCCACGTAGTTGAGAAAGTTTGCCCTTGTTCCCGGGGCTCGTGTGGAGAAGAGGGCCAGATCAATCACGTAGGGCCCAGAAGCTCCCGAGAAGTGGGACGTGAACCGGACTACCTGATTGTCGATGACCTCGCTGCCAAAGACAGAGGAGAGATCAATGACGTGGGTACCCGAACCACTGGAAATCGTCTGGTCGGGAACAGGGCCGTTGAGGACAGGCAAGTAGTGAGTCTGCGCGGAGAGCGGCAGAGACAGAAGCAGAAGAGCAATATGAAGGGGTTTCATGCGGTTTAGGTAGGTTCGAAGGAGGAAAATGACAAGCTTTTCTGCAAGTTGAGGATTGAGGAGCGGCCGGAGGCTCTTCGCGGCAGTCGCTTCGAGGGCCCCGACCTCAGGCAGGGGAACGTCGTTTTGACCATTCGCCGTCGGTTACCTGAGAATCGGTTCCCACGAGGAACTGGTGACCTGACTGGAGATCCATCGTCCGCGACTGTAGCTGGTACCATTGTAGTAGTGGATGACCGAGCGTCCATTCAATTCATTTCGCCAGAGGAGATCGGCTGTGCCGTTGCGATCGAAGTCATCGGCACCTACGAGATCCCAGGACGCGCTGGCAACCTGCTGAGAGGGTGCGGCCGCCCCGGCAAACGACCCATTATTGAGATAGTGGTAGGCAGTCGCCTTCGTTGCAGGATTCCTCAGGAGCAGATCGGCCATTCCATCCCCGTTGAAGTCGGCAACCCCCTTGATATCCCAGCCGACCGCGTAGGTAGTCTGCTGAGACAACACCACGTGGGCGTCCATGTAGTGGATGGCCATCACTCGGTTCACCGAATTCTGATACAGGATGTCCGCCTTGCCATCCGCGTCGAAGTCGCCCACGCCAACCGGCTCCCACGGTGCCGCCAGCTGCGCCGACGTCCATCGGCCGGGGGCAAGATAGTTCTCTCCATTCATGAAGTGGATGGAGGTGCCTCCGGAGCCATCCCAGAGGATGTCGGCCTTGCCGTCACCATCGAAGTCTCCGATGCCAGCGACGCGGGCTGAGGCCGACACCTGCTGGGTTGTCCAGCGGCCACGGAGAAAGTTCTCCTCCTCGTAGAAGTGGACAGCGGTTGCTCCGTCGGTCGTACGGCGCCACAAGAGATCCGGATAGCCGTCACCATCAAAGTCCTTGCCAACCTGCTCACCCGCTGGCGGGGGCGATGTTGCCGTCAGAAGATTGTTAGCGACAAGAGTACTGTACCAAAGACTGCCCAACCTGTTGTTACCTGCGTCTGAATAGTGGACGCCGTCATCGATAAAGTCGTAATACTCGTCGAGCGTTTCCCACACCATGAGGTAGTTTTTTCCGGTTCCCGCTCTGGCCTGAACCTTGCTGTCGAGAAGATCGTTATAGTTGGAGATGCGGCTAAAGGTAGCGGAGGCACCGCCCGGCAGTTGGTCGGCGTCGAATCGAATGTATGAAATGGCACGCACCACGACCGTCGAACCGGAGGGGAGCTGAGAATCGATCGCATTGAAAAGCTGATCCACTTTCGCTCCGAGATCCGCCAAGTCCGTATTACCTTGGTAAACGACGTCGTTGGTGCCGACCATCAGCAGGATGACGTCCGGCTGTGCTGAGGACACGATCCCCTCATCGTAGATCTTGTTTTTGAGGGTCGTGAGCGTGATGCCATCGTAGCCGTCGTGATTTCGGTCCTCGGCCCAGGCTCCTCCGAAGTTGGTGCCGACGAAGTCGAAGGCAACACCGTTCGCCTGAAGTGAGTCCTCCAACTGGGTGCGATAGGACCCAGTGTAGTCGGGGTAGCCCTCGGTGAGGCTGTCGCCCATAGGCTCGATGCGGACGGGATTAGCCACGAGCATCGAGGCGAGATTGCACAGGCAGGCGAGGAGTAGGGCTTTCATGGGGACGCCAATTTTGCACAGATCGCGGCGGTGTCGAATTCGAAAGAAGGAGATGGTGCGCCGCCATGGCCCGACGATCAATCGCTGCCTGAGCGGCAGGCGGCCTCACAGCTACTCAGCTACTCAGCCTGCGCTGGAGAGCAACCAGGAGCCCCCGCCCATGACACTCGTCGGCGAATCGCTTCGGCTCGGAAGCGACGATGCGTTTCCAAAACAGCTTGCGTCGCCACACTTGCCGTCTGTCTACCAGATACTGCGGAAGAAACCGCCTTCGCTGGGGTTCTTGAGTCGCTTGGGAGCGGTCGAGGCGCGCGGGTTTTCCTTATCCTCTCCGCCTTCGATGAAGCGGCTCGTCTTTCGATCGCGAGTTGAGGCGGAACCGGAAGAATCCTCTGCAAGGGTCGGAATCGGACGATCGTTGGTGCTCTCGGCGAGTTCAGTGGCGCGCTCCTTGCCGCTCAGGCTGGCGGAGAGGATTTCAATCCGCCGGAGCGGGATGTCGTTGGCGTCGGTGGACTGGCGGGCGATGGCGTCGATGACGTCCATTCCTGAGATGACCTGACCAAAGATGGTGTAGCGGCCGTCCAGCTTGGTGAGTTCGGAGAGGCAGACGAAGAACTGGCTGCCACTCGAGGCACGAGTGGGGTTGACCGCATCGCCCAGGCGAGCCATTCCAAGTGCTCCGCGCCGGTGGCTGCCGCCAAATTCGCCGGGGATCGTGAAGCCGGGGCCTCCGGTGCCCCAATCGGCTCGTGCATCGTCGTCGAGAGTGAGCGGATCGCCAGCCTGAATCAGGTATCCGGGAATGGCTCGGTGGAAGGCCTGGCCATCGTAGTAGCCTTCATTGATCCGCTGCTTGAAGTTGGCGACGGTCCGAGGGGCTACGGCGGGATTCAATTCGATGACAACAGTACGCCGCGCTCCGCCGACCGAGACGCGGAGCACCACGGTATCGCCTGCATCGGCCTCGGTGTCGGGCATCACGTTGCCGGGTTCGGTGGGATCAAGCAGGGGCGGGATGGTCTCAAGTTCGCTGCCGGCGGGGATCGGGTTGTCCTGCGGAATCGCCTGGATGCCTGAGGGACGTGGGATTGGCCGGAAGGCAACGGGACCTTGCCCCGTCGAAGACACTCCGCCCGCCGAAGTGACGCCACCGCTGCTGGTAACTCCGGGCGCTCCGCCCGAAGAAATGCCGCGGCGCCCAGCGACGGATTGTTCGGAGGGGGTGGTTGCCAAGGGAGCAGGAGTGGGATTGGCCGCGATTTCAGCCTCGATTTTCTCCAAAGCCGCCTGCTTGCGCAGTTCATTGACTCGCGAGTCACGGTCAAAGCCGCTACCGCGGCTTGAGATCTGGGCGGAGAGAGGAGCGGCTCCCGCGATCAGGAGCGCGGCGGAAAGGAGAAGGCGATGGGACTGCTTCATGGCAATGGTCACTGTGACTGGTTCGAGGCGGGAAGGGAAGGGCAGAGTTGCGGGTGGCTACTGACGCAGTTCGTCGAGGAGATCAGGGCTGTAGGAGGGCTGATTGCCCTGCATTCCGGGGACACCGTTGAACGGCACGATCCCCATCTCCTTGGCGGTGTCGGGAAGAGGCTTCTCGGGGCGCTGCTGACGGGGAGCCTGCGCACCGGCCTGCTCGCGTGCCTGGCGCACGTAGTCGGCCTGACGCTGAGCGCTGGCCGCACGTCGCTGGGACTCGGTGAGGCCGTCATCGGAAGAACCGGAAAGGCCTTGGCCCCGGGTCTCGGGAAGAGGAGGCAAATCGCCCGAAAGCATGGAGTCACCGTCCGCAGGCCCCACGTAACCCTCTCGGGCCTCCAGGTCCTGCATCTCCCAGATATCCGGATTGACGATCGTGTTCTTGTCGGAGCGGATCTTCATCTCGTCGATGAAGCTGCTGCAGCCGGTGAAAGCGAGAATCAGAAGAGAAGCAGTGGCAAAGGCTAGGGTACGCATGGCAGAAACTGGGTCGGTCAGGGTTGGAAGGATTTCGTCCGGAAAAGAACGGGTAACTTGTCCTCGGTCTCTGACCGAAAAACAAGGTCCATGTCCTCGCCGACCGAACTTTTTACATAGGCGAGAGCCACCAGACGGTCAAGGGAGGGGTGAAGAGCGGCTGTGGCAATTTCTCCGACCGGCGACGCCGCTTCGCCCGCTTCATCCGCAGCGAACAGGGCCCCGCCGTCGAATTCAGCCGGAACCTCCCCCGGCTTCGGAGGCTGGGAGGCGATCAGAGAGCGGAGCCGATGATTCACCTTCCCGGCAGATTTGATCCGTGAGATCACTTCCTGACCGAGGTAGCAGCCCTTGTGATAATCGACGGCGCGATCCTCGATACCGGCCTCAGGCAGCAGGCGGCCTTCGACGAGGCCGGCGCCCCAGGCCGGTCGTCCCGCGAGAATCGCGAGAAGTTCCGCTTCGTCGTCGTCGAGGAAGTGCGGGGCGCCTTCTGCGAAGTGCGCCTCGAGCCAAGCATCGACCTCGGTGCGGGGGATCAGGAAGTCATGCCCGCTCTGGCCGAGCCGATCGGCTGGGCGCGGCTCAAGACCCAAAGTCGTGGCGGGAGCAGCGGACTCTGCTCCGTAGCAATGAAACAGAAGGTAGTCGGAGTCGGCCGGCTCGATGACGACGTCGTCGGCCACGAGGTAGCGGTCGAGTCGGGCCGGAAGGGCCTCGCGGAGTGATCGGGGCGCGTCGAGGACGTGCAACCCGTTTGCTGCGTGAAGAAAAAGCTCACCTTGAAGCCGGCCTTTGAGGTCGAGCACGCAGGCGTAGACCGTCTCGGCCTCGGCACGCGTCACCTGGTTGGTCAGCTGCCCGTTCAGGTAGCGGACCCGGTCTTTTCCGCTCACGGAGAAGAGGGCGCGATCGTGATAGCGTACCCAGCCGCCTTTCTCGATCTCGGCGAAACGATCGGGACTCATGGGGAAGTGACGTCCCCTTCCTTGGACCGGGCCTTGATTGCATCGAGATACCGCGCCGCGAGCACGGAGTAGTCGAGTTCGCCGTTGTTCTCCCGCAGGCGTTCGGCCATGGCGCCCGCAGCTCCGGAGAGTGCAGGGAACTCAAGGTCTGCCTTGGCGCCGAGATCCAAGGCGTAGAGAGCGTCTTTCGACATGTTCCTGAGTGAAAAATGGGGCTCGAAATCCTCTTCGATCATGGCCGGCAGCTTCATGTCGATCAGCGGCGAGCGGCAGCCATTGAGCTCAAGCGCCTCCTTGAACCGAGCCGGGTTGACGCCCTGACTCATCACAAGGCCGAGAGCTTCCGAGAGGGCTTGCACGGTGCAGGCGGAAATCATGTTGGTCGCGAGCTTGAGAACGGTGGCCGTTCCGACCTCGCCGACATGGAGGATCTTCGAGCCCGAAATCTTCAGAAGGGGCTCGATCTTGTGCAGGACCTTCTCGCTGCCGCCGACGTAGTAGACGAGATCGCCGCCGCCGGCCGCGACCCGGCTGCCCGTGAAAGGGGCGTCGAGGAAGGAGGCGCCTGTCTTTTCCACCTTGGCTGCGACCAGACGGACCTCCTCCGCCCCCACAGTGGCGTGATTGAGGATGATGTGCTTTTTGCCGAGCTTCGGCAGCATCTGGTCCACCACGCTCTCCAAGGCCACGCCGTTGCTGACGAAGATCTGGATGGTGTCGGTCCGCTCCGCGATCTCTTCCGGAGACCCGAGAAAGTGGGGGACGCTCTTCGGCGTGCGGTTCCAGACGTAGACGTGGACTCTGGCGCTGCGCAGGTTCAGCGCGACCTGGCTGCCGATGATGCCGAGCCCAATCACTCCGCAGGTGCTTTTCTTGTCTCCGAACACGGGCGATCACTGTGGCGTGGCCGACTCGATCTGGCAACTCCGTTGAGCAGGGGGCGCTGATTATCAAGAGTGAGGGGGCGATCAAGACGCGCCCGCGCAGCGCACGGGTTCCTCGTCCAGAGCCTCGGCGATGCGATCCGGGCGGACCTCGGCCTCGATGCGCAGCCACTGGGAAAAGCGGCGGCGGTGGCGTGACACGGTGAAGGCGATGCGCCGTGCCAGGGGTCGGAGCGCCGGTGTGGCCATGGTCATCGCCAGGGAGCGGTGCTCGCGGGTGGCCCAGAGACAGATGATCCATGCATCGCCTCCCCTGTAGAGTTCGCCTGTATCGGCGAGGACGAGAATTTCCTCTCCCGGTCGGTGCTTTCCCAGATCAGGGAAGACCCGGGCAGCTTCCTCACTTTGATAGGCAAGGCAACGGAGCCTGAGAAAGGATGCCTGCCGCTCGAGCCAGTGACTGAAGCGGCAGCAAAGTCCGCAGCCGGCATCATAGAACACGTACAGATCGTTCATGACTCGGTGTTTTCGGATGCTCAGGCCTCGTGACCGACTTGGACGCGGGCGGCAGGCGGCACCGGAGGCGGGGCTCCACCGAGGAGAGCACGACGGCGGATTCGGGTGAAGACGTAGAGGTTGAAGAAGTGCATCGCTCCGAGGACGAGCAGGACAACCCCGATCTTGGCGGCTACGGCTTCGAACACCTCGTGGTTTTCGGTCACCGCACTCCTCATCTTCAGGTAAAGCGCGACAAAACCGATATTCACCAGGTAGAAGCCGACCACGAGCAGGTGATTCACACTGTCAGCGATCGTTTCGTCTCCGCCGAAGGTATCCACGAGGAAGTGCCTGCCGTGTTTGGAGAGCGTGCGCGCCACCCATACGGTGGTGGGAACGGCGATGATCAGGTAGCAGAGGTAGGTGAGAACGAGGTGGTTCATGGGATGCAGTTGTGGATGGGGTCGGAAGAACTGGAAGACGGACCGCCCTCCTTTGGTGCTCCTCTAATGGTGGCACCCATCGCCCCTCTTTTCAACACAAGTTTCAGAAATAATTGAAAATATAGATTTAGAAATACACGATTATTTGGTGAGACCTGCCGTTGAGAGCCGTTTTACAGGGCCAAATGTGCATCTCTCCGCGAATACTGAGCCCGCTCTCGCGTGTCCTACTCTTGCTCCTGGTCCTCGTTGCCCTCTCCTCCCGGGTGGCACGGGCCGAGGCGCCCCAAGCCGTGATGCCGGAGAGCCAGTACGCCTTTTTCGAAGCCTACTGCCTCAACTGCCACGACGCCGAGACCGAGAAGGGCAAGGTCAACCTCGAGGACCTTTCCTTTGACCTCGACACCCTGCAACGCGCGGAGCGCTGGCAAAAGGTGCTCAACGCCGTCAACTCCGGCGAGATGCCGCCCGAGAACAAGAAACAGCCGACTCCGGAGCACAAGACGGAGTTCCTCGGTCTGCTCTCCAAGGAATTGGTCACCGCGCGCCGAATCCTGTCGGATTCCGGCGGAGTCATCACGATGCGTCGGCTCAACCGCCGTGAATACGAGAACACGATGCGGGATCTGCTGGGCGTGGCGATCAATGCCGATGACCTCCCCGACGACGAAACCCCGGGGTCGTTCGATACCTCGGGCAAGTCACTTTTCTTCTCCAGCGACCAGTTTGAACAGTACCTTGCGATCGCGCGCCGGGCGCTCGACGAAGCCATCGCCGCAGGACAGAAGAAGCCGGAAACGACTCTGGTCCGCGTCGAGTCCGAGCTGCGGGCGAACTCCATGCACGCCTCGCGCGCCCGCAGTCTCGAGAAGGTGATGGACCGCATCAAGGCGTATCGCGCCTCGGACAAGCCGGCCACCGAGTTCGGCTTCATCGACGACGCCCGAGTGATCTTCGAGGAGAACGGCTACAAGGCCAACGCTCCCACGAATCAGGCTTATCTCAAAAGACCGGAAACCAAGGAGGGAGCCCTGCTCGTCACGACGAATGCGGGTGCCTATCTCGAACGGATCACGTTGCCCGACGACGCAGCACCGGGGCGATACCTGCTCCGCGTCCGGGCCGCTCACCTGCGGGGCAGCCTCAGCCATCGCCGCTTCCTCGAGTTCGGTACCATCCCCGAGAACGCCCAGTCGGGAGAGATCCTCGTCCTCAGCGCCCACGCCGTGGTCGGCAGCGGTCCCGCCCACGCGCAGGTGATCGAGATCCCCGTGGAGATCACCCTCGACGGCCCAAGAACCTTCGCGCTGCGCGAGCGGCAGCCGAACAACCGCACCGCCGCACGGAGCTTTCTCAAGCGCGCCAGGGCGGCCAACCGGAAAATGGGCAAGACCGGGGGGCTTGATCCCGCCCTCTGGCTCGACTGGCACGAAGTCGAGGGCCCCTTGCTGGACACCTGGCCGCCCCCCTCCCGGACGGCCCTCTTCGGCACCGACCCCAAGCCCTGGAAAGACGCCCGCGGCATGGTCGAGCGTTTTGCCAAGAAGGCGTGTCGCGGCAAGGCACCCGACCCCGCCTTCATCGACAAGATCATGGCCCTGTACGCCGATCGAATCGCGAAGGGCGAACCCTTCATCGAAGCCATCAAACAGCCGCTCTCCATCATCCTCGCGTCGCCGAGTTTCCTCTACCTCTCGGAACCGGCCGAGGACAATCAGCGCCGCCCGCTGACGGATCGCGAACTCGCCGTACGACTCTCCTACTTTCTGTGGAGCGCGCCGCCGGATGAAGACCTGCTCGCCCACGCCGCCGCTGGCGAACTGCATGAGCCCGAAGTACTTCAGGCCGAAATCCGGCGTCTGCTTGCCGATCCCCGCGCCTCGGAATTCGTCTCCGGATTCACTCATCAGTGGCTCGGCATGGAACGTCTGGATTTTTTCCAGTTCAGCCCGCTGCACTACTGGCAGTTCGACGAGAGTCTGCGCGACGCTTCCCGCCACGAGGTCTACGAAACCCTCGCCCATTGTCTCGCGGAGAACCTGCCCCCGCAGACTCTGCTCAAGAGCGATTTCGTCGTCATCAACGACCTCCTCGCCGACTACTACGGCATCGACGGCGTGGCGGGCGGTCATTACCGCGAAGTCGCGCTGCCGGAAGAATCGCCGCGCGGCGGACTGCTCGGCATGGCCGCGATCCACGCGATGGGTTCGGACGGAGAACGAAGCTCGCCGGTTGAGCGCGGAGTCTGGGTGCTGCGTCATCTACTCCACGATCCGCCGCCGCCCGCGCCCGCGAACGTGCCACAACTCAATCGACTCTCCGACCAGATCCTTTCCGTCCGCGAACTCCAGCAAGCGCATCAGGAGGAAGCTCAATGTGCCCAGTGCCACCGCCATATCGACCCGATCGGCTATGGCCTCGAGAACTTCGACGCCGCAGGTCAGTGGCGGGAGGAAGAGACCCTGAGCCAGCGGACAGGAAAAGGCGCTGCCGCGAAGCTCGTGAGGAAGACCTTCCCGGTCGATGCCTCCGGCACCCTGCCCGACGGCACGCCCTTTGCCGACTACTTCGAGCTGCGCGAGCGCATCGCCGAGAAGGAGGCCGCCTTTGCCCGAAGCTTCGCCGAAGGCCTGATCGCCTACGGCCTTGGCCGTCCCTTCGGCTTCACCGACGAGGATCTTGCCGTCGAAATTCTTGAGAGCGCGCAGGAAAGCGGAGGCGGCATGGCCGACTACCTTGAGGCCCTGATCCAGTCGGAGCCGTTCCGGACCAAGTAGAGACGTTGAGGGCCGGTTTCTTTGGGACGCCCCTACAGGGCTCGGGTGATGATTTACCTGATACCCAAGGCGTTGCCTTGGGCTGGAATCGGGCGCCCCGTTGGGGCTTCGAGAGACCGATCAGGAAGTGTGCTGCGGAAAGAGTCTTTCCATCAGGCGAAAAGCCCTCGCGGAGACATGCCCTCGCGCTCGCACGACGACAGGCAAACTCAGTATACGGAGAACGCGTCGTCTCACAGGTAGCACCGCTCAGGGCGCGTCGTCTCAGGCTGCGTCGCCTCAGGCTGCGTCGCCTCAGGCTGCGTCGCCTCAGGCTGCGTCGCCTCAGGCTGCGTCGCCTCAGGCTGCGTCGTCCCAGGCTGCGTCGTCCCAGGCTGCGTCGTCCCAGGCTGCGTCGCCTCAGGCTGCGTCGCCTCGCGGGGCTGCGTCGTCCCACGGCGCATCGACTCACAGGATGCGCCGTCTCACGACGCGTCACCACCGGGCGCGTCTCTTCGGGGCGCGTCTCCTCGGGGGTGCGAAATCGCAGGCGCGTCAGCCTCCGCTTACGCCAAGGAAGCGCGGAACGACCTGACGAGGAAGAACGACAAGTTCTTTCAGATCCGCCGTCCAAGCCGCTGTTCTGCTCCCGCCTGCCCAATTAACGGACCACGAGCCTTCACCCCGATCAGCTTCGCGCGGTTCCTAGTCAGCGAGACCGCGCCCGGCTGCCTCGGACTCCAGATACGCCTAGGTCGTCAGCGAGGGGCGCCGCGTTCCCCGCTGATGCCTCTACACGGACCGCCACAGTGACAAATCCCAAGAGGGCCAGCGATGACAGGTGATGCCCGGCGATGCCCGGCGCAAATGGTTCAGCGTTAGCGTCGGCGACGCATCACAAGGCTGAGTCCGGCGAAGCTCAGAAGGAGGGCGCGGGACGGCTCGGGGATGGAAGTCGTCAGGCCGATGATGTTGCCTTGAAAGCTGCCAAGGGAAGTTGCAGCTCCCGTGACGAGATCGACGGAGAAGATGCCAGAGGTGCCATCGCCGTTTTGGAAGCCGAGGATGGCTTCACCGGTGAGTCCGTTGATGTCGAATCCTCCAAGAGTACCTGCGTTAATCCCAAGGGAGCCGACGGTGCCGAGTGTTCCGGCGTTGTTGGCGACGGTGGTGAGAACGTTGAGGTTCGTATCGATACCGTACTGCTGAGTGGAAGTGGCACCAGGGACGCTGTTGGTATAAGCGATGTGACTGATCTCGGGGTTGAGCCCGGCATTGGCGTCTCCAGCGGGGTAGAAAACGTCGATCTTCTCAATCGAGCCGAGATAGCTTCCATCGACGCCGTCGATCACACGGTTGTCATTTTGATCGCTGATGATGCGAGCAAATCGCCCCGAGGTGAAGGACGGATTAAAATCGAATCCGAACAAAGAGCCGGGAACGGTCTGAGAGTGAGTGCCAATGCTGGATGCGATGCCCGTGCCGGGATCGATGACGTAGACATTGTTGCTTTGACCGATCGCGTAGAAGGTGCGGGTGGCGGGACGATAGTCGAGGCCGTTGAGGACTTCGCCCGCACTGAGTCCGGTGACGGCGGCGCTTGAAACAGGCGCGCCGGGCTGGTTGGAGTTAAAGCCATCGAATGAGTAGGAGCCCATGTTCTCGACGAGGACGAACGAAGAGGCTGCGGAGGCAATCGGAGCGAGCACGGCGGCGAGTCCAGCGAGGGCGTTTTTAGGAGTGATCATGGAGGATTGGGGACGAACAGGACCATGATCAATGGATTGAGCATCTGGTCAAGGGCTAAGTCATCATCTGCTGAACCGGTTTTCCTGGATCAGAACGCATGAGTCGAGGAGCGTTCGCTGGCTTCCTCCGCGTCGTGCTGGGAAGCCCCGGTCGGATTTGACGGTCGGCGGTTAGCAAGCTCGCTGATGGGTATCCCGCACTTGCCGCGATTGAAAAACTTGAAGGGGCTCCGGAGCGCCTCACCGGTGACTCGTTCGGTTTGTGTCGTACCTCCAGTAGGGAGCAGCTTACCGGGCCAGCGGTCCATCTCGCGCTGAGGATCAAAGGCACCAACCTGCGACGGGCCGCCGTTTATGAAGAAATGCAACACCCGCTTGGCCCACGCCGGAAACTGCGGGGACTGGCAGAACCCCTGAGAACGTCCGCCCAGATATGCAGGCGAAGACCCGACTGCCCCGTGCGTTCGCCGTGACAGGAGAAGCAGCTCTGCGACAACGGGCCGCCCCGCGCCATCGTGAATCGCACTTGGTTAGCGGGGGGTATCGATGGTTTCGTCTCCAATGCCTCGCCGCCTCGAGCGTTTTGCCTTGAAGGTGGAACTCGACGTCCCCGGCGAGTTGCGGGCGAAGCCCGCCCCCCTGCCCTCTGGCAACGCCAGCGCGCCGGGACGTCACGCTCCACCTTAGGCAGGCACGGTCATCGGGGTCTCTCCGCAATGGTCCTCTCGGTGGCAGGAACTCCCCGCGTCGAACGAGGGTGGCCCTTAGCCGAGAGCCATTACAGCTAGGCCTCAAGCTCGACGGGCTTGCCCAGCAAACGCGCTCGGATGTCCTCGAGCACCAGATAGATGCAGGGGACCAGAATCAGGGTGATCAGGGTGGCGAAGAGGATTCCGAATCCGAGCGAGATCGCCATCGGGATCAGGAAGCGCGCTTGCAGATCGGTTTCGAAAAGCATCGGTGTCAGGCCCGCGAAGGTGGTCAGCGAAGTGAGCAGGATCGGGCGGAAGCGAGCGGCTCCGGCTTCCCAGGCCGCCTCGACGAGAGTCCCGCCCTTCTTGCGCCAGCGGTTCACGTAGTCCACCAGCACAAGGCTGTCGTTCACGACGACCCCGGCGAGCGCGACGATGCCGCACATCGACATGATGCTGAGATCGGTTCGCATGATGATGTGCCCGATGACGGCACCGACGACCCCGAAGGGGATCACCGACATGATGATGAGTGGCTGCACGTAGGACCCCAGCGGAATCGCCATCAGCACGTACATCACGAGCAGCGCCAGCAGGAAGCCGCGCATGATTTCCTGAACCGACTGGCGCTGGTCCTTCTGCTCGCCCTGGAAACCGTAGCTCACTTCCGGGAAATCACGCTTGAGGATGCCAAGCGCTCCGATCTCGGTGGGCTCCGGCTCCTTGCCAGCCAGCGCTTTCAACCAGGCAGTGAAGTTGCCGAGGGTCGTCTGCTTCACCTCCTTGGTCCCCTCCTCGAGGCTCGCCACGACCTCGGTCGCGTTCGCCGCACTCAGCGCGTCGATGTCTGCCGTGATCGAGACGGCCCGACGACGGTCGGCCCGGCGGATGGCCGAGTACCCTCGCCCGAAGGACGCGGTCGCGACTGCCGAAAAGGGAACCTCCTCGCCGGTGCGCGTGCGGATGCGCATGTTCTCAAGATCTGCCAGACTTTCCCGCGCGTCCTTCGGGTAGCGGACCATCACCTTGACCTCGTCGCGGCCACGCTGCAGACGCTGCGCTTCCTCCCCGTAGAATCCCTGCCGCACCTGCCGCGCGACGTCGCCGAGCCGCAGCCCGAGGGCCTCGCCCCGAGGGAGAATCTCGATCTCGATCTGACGTTTGCCGGGCCGGTTGCTGCTCGAGATGTCGATGACCCCGGGATACGCGTCGAGTGCGTCGGTGATCACCTGGGCCGCCTCGGCGAGACGATCCTCGTCCGGACCCGAGATCTCGAGGTCGATGGCGTTTCCTCCCCCGGCCGCTTCCGAGGCAAAGGTGAGAACCACCGCCCCGGGAACCGGGCCCACGATCTCCCGCCAGCGAGAGACCACCGAGTCGACGCTGACCCCGCCGCGATCGGTGCGCAGCTCGCAAGTGACCTGACCGAGATGGGTATCGGTCGGCGTACCCGCAATCCCGTCGAAGCCCACCTGGAAAGGCTGGTTGCCGATACTCGTTAGTATGTGGCGCACGAAGGGCCTGCCGTCATCGGCGCCACCGTACTCCTCCTCCAGCTGCCGGGCCGCCGCCTCCATGCGGTTGATCACTGCCGCCGTGTCGGCAATGGCGACCCCTTCCGCGAGTTCGAGCTTCGCGGTGATGACGTCCGCTTCCATGGCGGGGAAGAACTGGAACTTCAGCCAACCGTTCGCGGGCACCGCCATGACCACCGCGAAGACCGCAACGAAGATGAGAAGCACGAGGTAGCGGGCCTCGAGAGCGACGCGGAGGAGGGGCCGATAGAAGCGATTGATAAAGCCCTCGAGCCCGCGCGAGAAGCGGTTCTGAAAACGCATGATCGGCCCCAGAGGACGATCCGGATCCAGCTTCCTGAGAAGGGCGAGGTGAGCCGGCAACACGAGCTTCGACTGGAACAGCGAGAAGATCAGCGTCGGGATGACGATCAGTGGAATATTCGGCCAGATCTTGCCGCTGACCCCGCTCAGTCCCAGCATCGGGGTAAAGGCCACCGCGGTGGTGAGGATGCCGAAGATGACCACCATCCCGACCTCGTGCGTTCCCTTGGGGGCCGCGATCTTCGGGTCCTCGCCCTTGCGCATCCGGCTGAAGACGTTCTCCCCGACCACGATGGCATCATCGACCACGATCCCCAGCACGAGGATGAAGGCGAACAGGCTGATCATGTTGATGCTGATCCCGGTGTAGGGCATCAGCAGCACGGCCCCGGCGAAGGACACCGGGATGCCAATCGAGACGAGGAGCGCGAGGCTCGGTCGGAGGAAGAGCGCGAGCACGATGAAGACCAGAATGAGACCGGTGAGGCCGTTCTTTCCAAGCAGCTTGAGGCGTCCGTCGAGAAGCACCGAGTCATCCTTCCAGACCTCGAGTTCGACCCCGGCGGGGAGAATGGTGGGCGCCCGCTCGTTGATGAACTTCTTCACCGCCGCGGCGACCTTGAGGGTGTCTTCGTTGCCGGTCCGGAACACCTTCACGAGGAGCGCCGGGCGGCCATCGAAACGCGTCTCCAGATCCACCTCCTCGAAGCCGTCGGTGATGGTGGCGACTTCACCCAGCTTGAGCACCGAACCGTCAGGCTGGGTCGACACCGTGATGGAGGCAAACTCATCGGCCGAGTAGCGGCGGCCTTCCGTGCGGATGAGAACCTCCCCGGCCGCGGTCTTGATCGAGCCTCCCGGGAGATCGAGCGAGGAAAGCCGGACCGCGTTCGCGATCGCGTCGAAGGTGAGGCCGAGTTCGCGGAGCCGCGTTTCCGAGACCTCGATGCCGATCTCGAAGGGGCGAGTTCCCGCGATCTCAACCTGGGTGACGTCCTCGAGATTGAGAAGTTCGTCGCGGACCTGTTCTGCCAGTCCTCGCAGCGTGCCCTCGTCCGTGTCCGCCGAAACCGCGACGTTGAGCACCTGCATCTTGAGGAGGATCTCCTCATACACGGGCTGCTCGGCGTTCTCGGCGAAGTTGTCGACCGCATCGATGCGCGTCTTCACGTTGTCGAGCAGCTGGCGCAGGTCGAAATTGGAATCGACCTCGAGCGTGACCACCCCGACGTTCTGGGCGGCCGTGCTTCCCATCCGGTCGATGCCCTCGAGGTCCTGAATCGCCTCCTCGATGGGGATGACGACGCCCCGCTCCACTTCCAGCGGAGTCGCGTTCGGGTAAGGGACCGAGATCGCGATCACCCCGACCGACGTCTCGGGAAAGATCTCCTTGCGGATCCCGAACCAGGTGCTGATCCCGAGGACCAGCACGAGGAGCATGATAAAGTTGGCAGCGACGTGATTGCGCGAAAACCAGTGGATGACGTTCTCCATGAGGCTGCCGAAGATACGCGCCGAAGTCTGCTTGGGAAGCGGCGATTGCCCCCTGCTGCGAAGGCCTTTTCGCGCGCCGATGCTGGCACCATTGCCTCTGCCCGTCGTCTCCCCTACGATCCGCCCCATGTCCATTCAGCTCATTATGGCCATCAGCCCGACCTTCTGCCTCCTGGCGATCCTCGTCCCGGTCGTGACCGGCTATCGTGGCTGGAGTTGCCACCGGTCTGTCGCCACCGGCTGGCTTCTGTTTGTTGTCAGCTACCTCTTCCAGGACATCGGCTCCCCACTCCTCGCCAGACATTTTCACGGAACCGAGGGGATCGAGGCGGTGGCCTCCGATCAGCCGGGAACGCTCGCCGCTCTGGTCGGTGGGTGGGGAGTCGGCCTGGTCGGCACCGGCATCGGGGTCGGCCTCCGCATGCTGACTCGTCGGATCCGAAAAAACTCCGCTCCTGGGTAGCCTCCTGCTACGAAGCCGCTTTCCGAGGAGCGTAGCGATGGACCGCCGCCCATCACTCCAACGGGTCGCCCGCAGGCTCTTTGCTCTTCACAGGAATGGGCTTTCCGTTTCTCTGGAAAAAACAAATCTCATAGGTACTGATCATCTGCAGCACGCAGCGATTTTCAGAAAAGCAAAGGGACCTTCACTCTAGACCCGAGTCTTCCCAGGACCCGCCCGCAACCTGAACATTACGATTGGAACCGCCAAGGATTCGGAGGGTGTCTGCGTCTTTCACACAAGGAGCCCCTCCATCATCCATGATCCGCTACCACGCCCAACTGCCGATGATCCTCTTGTCCCTGCTTCTGGCGACTCTGGGGCAACCCCTTGCAGGAGCTCCTCTCAAGGTCGGGATTCTGGGCGATACAGCGTCCGGTGACGAGATCGCGGTGCTGGAGGCGCTTCTTTCCGAAGGGGATTCGGTGATCGTTACGGAGCGGGCGGATCTGTCCTTGCTCGTGACCGAAAGGAAAATTGCTCTCGCCGGACTGCGGCAGAAGCTGGACGGCAGACTTCTAGAGGTCGACGCCCTGATTCTCGTCGAAAAGATCCGACTCGCGGATCAATTTGTGATCTCCACTCGTCTCGTCTCCGTCAAGTCCGCCGCCGTGATTGACCACCTCGTCGCCCCATTGGGTGAACGACTTCAGCCCTGGGCCACTGGGGTCCGGGCCGCCCTGCTCCGGCAGGACGAAGGTCTGTCGTCTACGGCCGGCAAGCCGCTGATCGTTCTGCGGACACTTCGACCGCCGGTGATCATTGGGGTATCGGAGACGCGGGAAATGCGTGGCCGCGAAAAGGCCCTCGCCTTCACTGATCAACTAGGCCTGGCCCTGATGCGCCAATCCGGCTTCCTGGTCGCCGAGCAGGAGCGGTTGGCCGAAATCGCCTTCGATCTCGGCCTCGTGGCGATCGAGGAGACGGGGCTTCCTCCGACCGCCGTGGAAGTCCTGGGAGAAGCGAACCTCGAGGACGATGAAGCGACAGTTCGGGTCGGGGTGCGCCACTCTGCCCAGACCGATACCCAATGGCTGAAGGAGGCACAGTTCTCGAAGGAGGAGATGATGACTGCCGGCGTCGACGAGGTCGTGCAGATTCTTCTCGATCACTTTCGTGCCGAGGAACTTGAGCCCAGACAGATTCGCACCCGAGAAGACGATGCAATCGCACTGCACGAAGAAGCCAAATGGCTGTACCAAATCGGGCGGTTCTCCGCGGCCGAGCGCAGATGGGAATCAAGCCGCGCCCTGGGTCAGGAGAGGCTGGAGTCGGATCTGCTCGGGGTCGTATTGGGGCTCGCCGCCTATTGGACCGAGTACCGCCGCTGGAACTTTGGACCCATTCTAGATTTTTCTCCTTACAACTGTGATGCCGAGAAGCGCTTTGGATCGGCCAACACGCCGGAGTTCCCGACCCTAGAGGAACTGGACGGACTGGTTCGGGCCACGGCACGGCTGGTGACCTTGCTCCAAAAGCGTCCGGATGAACTCTCGAAGGCGGAAGTCCGTCGGCTTCTCGACCTGGTACTCGACAGGTCATCGACTCCGCTCCTTCTCTATCTGTTCAAGCACTACAATCGGATTCCGACTCATCTCGAAACCTCCCTCCAGGAGCTCCGTCGGCTGCTTTCCGAGCTCCCGAAGGCAGCCGGAACCAAGTGGCGATGGCGCCCGTCGCTCGGCGACTCGACCCCCTACACGCAAATCGCGCTTTGGCGAGAGGATGGCGATGCAGACGTGGATGCTTTTGCATCGACACTGGAGGAATCGTACGAGGATTTTGCTGAGAGCGTTTTGGCCAGCCGTATGTCGAATCCCCAGCTCTTCGAGTACTTCGCGGCGAAGCGCAAGAACCTCTACGAAGTGACCCTCAATCCCGTTTTCGAGAGGTTGCACTTTTTCGATTGGATAACCGGAGAGCACACCCTGAGCCAGCTAGCGTCTCGGCTGGAGAAAAAGTGGGCCGACAACCTGACTCCGCGCCGCCGCCTCGACATCCAGCTTTTGCGGACTTTCGACCCCGCCAACCGGCCTGAAATGCCTCGTCGGTTGCTCGAATATGTCAAAATGCTCGAAGCCCACCGCGGGACCCTTGCGGAAGAAAAGCTACTAACCGCCTACCTGGCGATTATTTTCTACTATCGAGTCGACAGGGAAGGCAGTCCCGAATTACGAAACGAGGAATTCTTTCTGCGAATGCTGGCTCTTCAGCAGTGGGCCACGACCAATTTGGATTATCCTTCGGAGACATTGCGGAAGTGCGTCCAGGTTCACCGCTATCCGAAAGCGGGGCCTCGCTGGAGGGAGGCCTTTGACGAGGCGGTGAAAAATCGGAGTGACTATGTCCCGCCGACTTCGAGAAGCCTGGAAGATGCTAACGAGCAACCCTCGGTTGAGACAGCCAGCACGGAGAAGCCCAAGATCGCGCTGGCCCATGCTTTTCACTTCACGGAGCGCGGCGGCAAAGAGGATTCTTCCGGATACCGCTACATGATCGACTATGAACTGGTCGATGTCCTGGGGAACCAGGTTTTGATGCGCCAGAGGTACAAGAAGCAGATTTTGAAGAGATACTCGGAGGTCTTCAGCAGCTACCGAGTCGTGGATCTCGGGGGATCATCGGTGCCGGCGGCGGGCGAACCCTACGTCGTGGCTCAGCGTTCGTTCTCCGAGATGCCGGATTGGATGTGGGACGTGTTCCACTGTCAGGGAAACTCCGCCGCTTTTCTCCGTGAATCAGGCGACGTGGTTTTCCCCTTCGGACCCTATCTTGCGATTCGCGAGGTCGAGGAAGAGGCCTGGTCGGTCGATGAAAGGGTGTTGCCCTGGAGTTTCGCATCGAAGTCGGAATCGAAGCGCCGCTTAGTCAGCGCCCATCCACGTGCCCCGTATTTTGCGGGGATCGTCCAGAGCAAGACCGAACGGAGCATCCTGCGAGTCGATTCGCGGAATCTGAAGGGATCGGTCCTCAGCTCCACCAAGCGATCTTCGCCTCAACATTGGCTCGATCGGCAAGCACCTGGGGAAGTCCTGAACGCGATGGCCTGTGACAACGGAGACGTCATCGCCGTCATCGGGGAAACCGATGCAAACGGCAAAGATGCCTGGAAGGTGGTCCGCCTTCATGGCGACGGCCAAAAGGTCACCGATCTGGGGCTTCACCTGCAGGGAAGAATCATTGGCTTTCAGATTGGCTCGAGAGGCTGGGGAGTCGTCACATTGTTGGATGATCAAATCGCTCCCACCTATCTGGCCTTCAATTCCCAGACCGCCGAACCGCGCCTACTCGTTTCTCCCGAAAACAAGCCCGTCAAAATCGAGGACCAGGTGCAGACGCCTCAATTTCAATCCCCGCCGCCTGCTAAGTTCGCGAAAGCGACGTTTCCAACGATCCTGCGAACTCGACCAATTCAAGTCGATCTTCGATACTTCCGATCAGACATGGCGGACTATGATGGCGAGACCTTGGTGGGAGCGGACCCTCGCACCATCACCTCGTCGCAGGGGCGAGAGTTTACCGAGTTTGCCCGCCCACTCTGGCTTTGGAAAACGGCGGGCACGAAGCCGAAGGTGTTTGCGCTCGAATGTCCGAATCTTCGCAAGACCAACATCAAAGTCGATAAACCCGGGATGACCTCCTACGACCTGCTGCGGGAATTTCGGACACTGGAAGCTGTCCCCGGTCCATGGGGCTTCGAGGCCCTGACCCTTGCTCCCTCGGGCATTGTTCTTTCCACCAAATACGAAGCATGTCTCCTGCCTTGGGCTCAGCTTGGAAACTCTCCGGCTCCGAAACTCGCCACCCCTTACTCCGAAGTGGCCGAGCCCGCCGAAGCCGATCAGACAGGCTCCGAGGCGGAAGATGTTGGGAAAGCCCGCAGAGGGGCTGCCAAGAATGATCCAAGCGCACTTTGTGATCTCGGCTTCCTTTTTCAGTCAGGAAAACAGGGACTCCCAATGAACCACCTCAAAGCCCTCGAGTTGTACCATCGCGCGGCCGCACTTGGGAATCCCATGGCGACGAACAATCTGGGACAGCTCTACCAACTGGCTGGTCGAGGCGTCGTGTACATGAACCCTCACAAAGCGATTCCCTGGCTCGAGAAGGCGGCCGCCCTCGACGTTCCCTACGCCCATGCGACCCTCGCTCAAACCTACTGGTACGGGGGGCACTTTCCCCCGCATCGTGGGATACGCAGCGTGCACCGTGACCATAATAAGGCGGAACGGCACGCTCGAGCAGCCTATGAATTGGGCCAGAGTGAAGAGATCGGTTCTGTGGAGGGGAGCGGTGCCTTCATTTTATCGAGAGTGCTCCTTGATCAGCCCGGCAAAGAAAGAGAGGCGCTAGGATTCGCAGAGATCTCCCTCAAATTCGACACGTACAACGATGCCTGTGTGCATGCTGCGACGGCCTACCTCAAGGGAGAGATTATCGACAAGGATCTGGACCGGGCACTGGCGGTGATCACGCCGGCTGCCGCACGCGACTACCCACCCGCAGTGCAACTCCTCGCAGAGATCGAGGCGGCTCGGAAGGCTCGCTAGCGGTGAGGCTCTGGAGCGCTTCCTGGTGTGGGTCTAATCCAGCCTCTGCAACTCGGTGATCCGGTACCGCTGCGGCAGGAAGATCATGTTGTCCTTCCTAGCCAGTTCGTCGTCGAGCCAGATGACCTTCGGGTAGTCGTGAAAACGAATCTCGTGGAGTCCGTCCTTGGGCTTTTTAAAGGCGGCGTCGAGATCCTTGATGTTGCCGATCTTCCGACCGTTGACGGTGTCGAGGATGAGCCCGCCGAGCCGCTCGTAGCCCTGCACGCTGACCGAGGGGATGACGCCGGCGAGGAAGATGACACGATCGCGCCCGTCCTTCCTGAAGCTCTCGGGATGGCCGCTCGCGTAGACCAGCTTGAAGGGAGCGGAGGTCTCCCACTTCTCCCCGAACGACTTGAGATAGGACTGGGTCAGCTCCTCGAACAACAGACCGCCCATCACGAGGTAGCGGGGGCCGCGATCGAACATGTAAGGAATCACCAGGTGATCCTCGGGCTTGCGACGAACGAGCTTGGTGACCAGCGTCTTCTCCTGGCCATCGCGGAGGATCTTCAACTCGATCTCGTCGCCCACCTGTGGGGTGCCCTTGATGAGGTTGCCGAGGCTGAGCAGGCCGTATTTGGGATCGATATAGTTGCCTCGCGGATCGACCGCAAACCCGCCGAGTTCCAGGAGAATGTCGCCTTCCTCGAGACCGGCGACCTTGGCGGAGCCGCCTTCCTGCACGCCAGAGACGTAGACACCCCCCTCGCGGTCCTTCAACCCAAGGTAGTCGCGGAACTGCTCGTCGATGGTCTGGGTGAACTTGATCCCGAGACTGGGAAAGCCCTGATAGTCGCCGTCGGCAGCATCCTCGAGAAAGTGGCGGATGATCGGCGCCGGCAGAATCGTCGAAACCTGGTCCTTGGAACTGTAGCGGAGGAGCAGACCGGCAAGCTGTCCGTCACGGGCGACGGGGAGGGTGAAGGACCCGGAGAGGTAGACCACGTTACCGCTGGCGCGGTAGACGAGGAACCCGTGATTGGGGAGGAACACGGGGCCCACCTCGGCCTTCTTGACCTCGGTCGGCGTGACGGAGGGCGAGCCGTTGGTCTCGAACTGCCAGACTTCGAAGACGTCGCCGATGGCGGTGTCTTCGGCGAGCCGGAGGGGAAACAGATCCTTGAAGAAATCGGGCGCAGGCTTTTCAGGGCGGAGCAGGGCGAGATTGGCCTCGTAGTCGATGACGTCGACGACGGCGGTGACCTTGCGACCGCTGTCGGCCATCTCAAACTCGAGATAGGTGGCGTTGGCGACGAGTTCGGCGGTGACGAGGATCTTCTCGCCGGGAAGAACGGCGCCGAGACCTCGGCGGCTCCCGGGACTGCCCTTCTGCCACGGAATGCGGAAGCTGTGGGCCTGATGCGAAACGTTGACCCGGACGATGGAACGAGCCGGTTCGCCCTTCTCGACCCCGCCTTCGAGAGCGGAGGTGGCTTTCTTCTCGGGAGTCGGCTCGGCCTTCGGCTTTGACTTCGGGTTCGCCGCCGGCTGTTCAGGGGCGTCCACGGGGAGCGCCTTGGGAATCTTGTCGAGAGGCGGGAAATCGTCGGTGACGTCCTGGGCGGAAGCTGCGCCGGGGGAAAGGAGAAGCCCAAGAGCAAGAGCCAGAAGAGGGAGAGAAGAGCGAGTCATCGGAAATCGGTTCGGTGTGCGCGGAGTCGGGTGTCGTCGGGCGGCGGGCTACTCGGAGGGAGCGGCGGCGGGCTCTTCCCCGAGGAAACGATCCTCGGCGATGCTGTAGCTCTGGACGATGCGCTGGTGAGCCTCCTTGGCGGCCTTGCGGTTGAGGACGACCGGTCTCCCCTGCTCGACGAGCTTGATCACGATGAACTCGCCTTTGGCGCCGTCGAGAGCAGCCGCACAGTCGGCGAGTGTGGTGATCTTCCTGCCGTCGATCTCGTCGACGATGCTGTGCACGTAGCCGTTGACGTGCGTGTTGATGGCGTCGGGGAGAACGGTGGTGAGCACGACGGGCTCGGGCTTGAGCTTGTAGAGCTCGTCGCTGGTGAAGAAGTTGAACCAGTAGTTGGCGACCTGATTGTCGATCTTGTGTGCCGTGACGAGATTGCGGTTGAGCGGTTGGAAGACGAGGCCGGCATGGATCACGAAGCGCGGGCGCACGTCATAGCGGATGCCGCGCATCAGGTAGTGGGTGAGGCGTTTCAGCTGGAGCTTTCGCTTCATCTTCTTGCCGTCGCGCCAGAGCAGGAGGCTGATTTCGTCCCCGGCGAACTTGCGCTCGACCACCTCGGTCATCTCGACGAGTTCGCCGTCGAGACTGATGAGGCCGTTGCTGGCGACCGGGTTGCCGTCGATGGCGAGGATGACGTCGCCCACCTCGACCTTGCCGGCGGCTGAGCCTGCCGAATCGACCGCACACACGAGCACGCCCTGCTCCGCGTTGGGGAGGCCGAGGGCCTTGACCTGCGCGGGGTTTTGAATGGCCATGTCGGAGATGGCAAGATCGACGTAGTGATCGTATTCCCCGTCCTCGACGTCTTCGAGGAAGCGCTTCACCACGGGGGTCGGGATCATGTAGCCGACATTCTGGGCCACCGAACCGCTGAAGCCCTGGAAGGCCACGCCGACGACTCTGTCACCCTGGATGACGGGCCCGCCGCTGTTGCCGGGATTGATGGCGGCGTCGATCTGGATGGCGAGGTGGGAATCAATTCCGCTGTGCGCGTAGGGACGAAAGTCGATCCGGGACACGACCCCGCGGGTCACGGACATCCGCTCGCCGCCGATGGGGTAGCCGACCACGATGACCTCGGTATCGAGTCGGGGAACGTCGCCGATCTCGAGAGGCGCCATTCCCTCGAAGGGCGCGGGGTCGAGCAGGCGGACAAGAGCGAGATCGCAGTCGTGGGCGACGTGCACGATCTCGGCGAGGTAGGGTTCGGGGCGGCCGACCTTGCGGATGACCAGGCGGCTCGAATCGCTGACGACGTGCGCGTTCGTCATGAACAGGTTTTCGCCGACCAGAAATCCGGTGCCGGTGCCGCCGCTGGGGCGTCCGCCGTTCCAGGGCGCGCGGTAGTCGTTGACGGTTTTCGAGTTCTCGATGCGCACGATGCCCTCCCAGGCTTTGGTGGGGTCGAGGCTGGCGTTGCTCGCCTTGCCCGGGGCGTTGGCAGACTTCGCGGCGCCCTGGCGCTTCTTCTTCCGCTCTTCCCTCGTCTCGGTGGCGCTCTTCTCCGAATCTGCTTTCTGCGCGGGAACGGTGCCCGGCAGGACAAAAAGGAAGCCGAGAAGGAGAGCGGCAAGGGTCTTGGAAGCCATAGAGGCGCTACTACATCGCAGAACCCTTCCGAGGGAAAGCGAAAGTTGGCACCCTGACACCACGAGGGCGGCTCTCCGAATCGGACGGCATTTTGGAATGGCCAGATCTTCAACAGGCGGGGCAACAATCTCCGCTTCGAATCGATGGAGGCGACGGCCTCGCGCTACCCGCAGCCACGACGGCGGGTCGGGACGTCCCGCCCTCCCTTTCTCATCCTGGCTTGTGAACGGATATGAACGCAGAGAAGATGTTTACCGCCGTGGACCAACCTCAACGTACGAAACTGCCTCACGATGCCCCTGACTGGGTAGAGGCGAGATCAGTTTTCTTCCTGACCATCTGCGCCCGCGATCGTGGCAAGCAGACACTGACCGAGAGAAACCGTGCCGAGAAGATCATCCGCGCGGCTCGACACTACCATGAGATCGAGCACTGGCATCTGCACTTGTTTCTCGTGATGCCCGATCATCTCCATATGCTCCTTTCGTTTCCTGAGGAGCAGACCTTCCGAAAGCTGATTTTCAGCTGGAAGAGTTTCACCGCAAGAACTGGTGGATTTCTCTGGCAGCGGGACTTTTTCGATCATCGACTTAGATCCGACGAGAGTTTTGAAGAGAAGGCGACCTACATCCGCATGAATCCAGTTCGGGCGGGCCTCGTAGGCCAACTCGGTGAGTGGCCCCATGTCTGGGACCCAAGAGCTAGTGAAGACCAGCAAAGCTGATCGTTGTAGGGCGTGGGCCTCCGGACCCGCCGAAGGGAGCCCCCAGCGACCGCCTCGCGCTACCCGTTGCCACGACGGCGGGTCGGGACGCCCCGCCCTACCATCTGCCGTCGATGCCACCTCCGAGGTAGGGCGTGGGCCTCCGGACCCGCCGAAGGGAGCGCCCAGCGACCGTCTCGCGTTGGCTGAGAGCCACGACGGCGGGTCGGGACGCCCCGCCCTACCATCTGCCGTCGATGCCACCTCCGAGGTAGGGCGCGGGCCTCCGGACCCGCCGAAGGGAGCGCCCAGCGACCGCCTCGCGTTGCCTGAGAGCCACGACGGCGGGTCGGGACGCCCCGCCCTACCTTACCGGTTGTCGCTCTCGCGCTCTTCGGCGCGGGCCGCGATCCACAGCAGGTCGGAGAGGCGGTTGACCCAGATCCGCACGGACTTGCTGGGCAGCTTGCTGAAGTCGTCGGCTTCGAAATGCGCGAGCACTCGCTCGGCACGGCGGCAGACGGTGCGCGCCAGGTCGAGATGGGCGGCGCCAAGCACGGCTTTCTCACCTGGCACGGCCCATCCCTTCTCCTTCCGCTGCAAGTCGGCCTCGAGAGCCTTCGCCTTTGCCGTGATGGTCTCGACTTCCCCGGGACCACAGCGGCGGAAGCCATCCTTCACGTAACGGTCGAGATCCTTCGGCGCGGTCGCGAGCTCGCCCATGACGGCGACGAGTTCGCTCTGAACCCAGGGAAGAATCTCGAGTAGGGCCGCAGCCTGACAGGTCGCCCGTGCGAGACCAAGACAGGCATTGAGCTCATCGAGGGTCCCGTAGGCCTCGACCTGCAGGCCGGCCTTGGAGACCCGCGCCCCGTACATGAGGTCGGTGTCGCCGTCGTCGCCGCGTCCAGTGACGATGCTCACTACTTCTTTTTGGGTTGGGCAGGAATCTCTCTCCAAGTGCCCTCGGTAAATTCACGGGCCGTAAAAACCCAGATGACGAGTTCCCGGTCGGCCCAGAATGCCGGATCCTTGTAGGCCCGACGCGCCAGATCGCTTCGTGCCGTGCCGGTGCCGGATCCCTTGTTGGCGGAGCGGTCGGGAGCCAGCCCGAACTCGAGGGCAAGATGATCAAAGAGACCACCGCCGAAGCTGTGCATTCCGGTGCTGGGACCTTCGCTGAAGACCAGGGTGTGGCTGTCTCCGAGAAGGAGGAGCGGACTGGCGGGATCAACCTTCACGGGCTCGGGCTTGCCTGCGGCATCGGCTCCGGCGAGGCCGACGTAGGTGATGGCGAGATCCTCTCTGGGGAGCGTAGCCTTCTGAGCATCGCCGACGAGGTCGCCGTGAACACTGAGAGTTTCGGGCTCTGTCTTCGTGAACTGGGCGGGATCACCGAGCCAGTCGGCGCCCCGGTAGCCTTCAGCGATGGCGTGGGCCACGAGTTGGCAGGCTTCAGGAGTCCAGTGGGAGTCCTGCTCGCAGTAGACCCTCGTGCCTGCCGCCTTCGCTTCGCCGAGCAGTTTTTCGAGATCGAGCACCTGCACGCCGGAATCGCTCAGCTGCTTGAGGAAAGGGAGGCTGGAGACGGGGGTCGTGCCGGGGCCACCGAATTCCTCTGGGTAGAGGGCGGCCTTGGGTGGCACGGGAACGAGGAGCAGCTCGACGCCGAGCCCCTTCAATTCGGCCGCGTAGCGTGCGATTTCGGGAACGGGATCGGTGGCGCCGGCTTTCCAGGGATCCCAGAAGGCGCCCTGCGCGAGATGCCTGAGTTCGGGGGCGCCGAAAATCCAGGAGGGGTCCTTTCCGGGGACGGCAAGCGCGCCTTCACCGGCAGCGGCAAGCGCTTCGGAAGCGAGTGCGGGGACACCACCGGACTGGGCGGGTAGACACCCGACACCCAGAGTGGCAGCGAGCAGAGAAAGGAAGAGTCGTTTCATGAGGTCTGGTCTTCTTGGTCGGCAGAGAAGCCTCTTTTGTTCAATCGTTGTCGCTGTCGTTATTGTTGGGACGACGCGGGGAATCGCTGCCATCGGCGCGGTCGTCCTGATGGTATTCGTCCTCGTCGATTCCATCTCCCCAAGTATCGGCGTTGTCGCGTGCACTGGCCGCCTCGTCTTCCGCGGCAATTTCCTCGAGGGATCTCTCGACAGGAACTTCGGGTTCTTGCTCGGGCTCCTGACGCTCGCTTTCACCAGAGGGTTCCTCGTCGTAGCTCACCTCGTCATGGTCGGCATCGGGGTGATCGCCCATGACTGGATGGCCGTGCTCATCCACTTCCCGCGGATTACCGTGCTCGTCGTGGTACGGATCAATCGGGTGTCCATGCTCATCGACCTCGCGGGGATTGCCGTGCTCGTCGTGGTAGGGGTCGTAGCCGGGCTCTTCGCCGTAATGATGCTCGTCTTCCGCAAGGACTTCGTCCCATCCGAGGGCGTGTTCGTCCTTGTTCCACTCGGCACGGCCTTCCTGGTCGCGCGGCTGGGGCTTCGGCGCGGAGGAGGCGAGGGACGCACCCGCAGCTGCACCGCTCGAAGCTGAGCCGCCGGACCCACCTCCATCATCGTCGTCATCGCCATCGTCGCCCTTGGCCCAGGACCATGGGTCGTCGTCGCCGTCGGGATCATCATCGAGGTCCTCGTCCTGATACAGCTCTGGATAGAGCTGGCGATCGCGCCTCTCGATGAAGTACGCAAAGCCCATCGAGATGACGTAGAGACCGATCATCGGAGCAGCGAGAAGGCAGAGAGTGAGGGCGTCGGGCGTCGGCGTGATGATGGCTCCAACCGCAAAGATGATGACCACCGCGTAGGAGAAGGTGTTCTTCATCGCGGTGAAGTTGAGCAGACCCATCTTCACGAGCGCGAGCACGACCACGGGCAGCTCGAAGCAGAGGCCGAAGATGAGCACCAGCTGGCTGGCGAAGCTCAGGTAGTACTCGATGGTCCACGAGGCCTCGACCCCGCGGTCCTTGCTGAACTGGTCGAAGAACTGCAGGACCCGCGGCAGCACGACAAAGAAGCAGAAGCAGGCCCCCATGAGGAACAAGCCAAAGCCGATCGCGAGCGAGGGCACGACCACTTTCTTCTCCTTGCGCTTGAGACCGGGAAAGACGAATTCGGCGAGGAAGTAGAGGAGCAGCGGGAAGGACAGGATGATGCCCGAGATGAAGCAGAGCTTGATCGTGCTGATGAAATACGCAGTCGGCTTGATCGTCTGGGTACCGGGCGGGCTTTTGGCGACGTCGAGGACCTGCCCGCGCAGCGAGTCGAGGGCCTCTTGCTGAGCGGTGATCCTAGCCTCGAGTTCGGCGATGCGGTCATCGACGGAGGCGTCGGGGGAAAGGGCAGGACGAACGGGTACCGTGGGGAGAATGGCCGCCGGGTCCGCCTTCTGGTCGGTCTTCGGCTCTTCCGACTCTGTGTCACGATCCTTCTTGTCCTCGGCCCCGTTAACCGTCGGATCGCCCAGGTTCTCGATCTGCTGGATCACCCTCTGGATGTCAGGGCGATCCTTGAAGGCGTGGTGAAGCGGCCACTTCATCACGTTGAGCAACTGCTTGTTGAAGATGAAGGCAAAGATCGTCGTGACCAGCAGCGTGACGACGAGCTTGATGAGCGTGACCCGCAGGTCGTCGAGGTGCTCGAGGAAGGGCTTCTCGCTGTCGTCGAACTGGTCTTCCTCGGTCCAGTCCGGATCCTCGGCACGGCGACGCTCGGTCTCGTGATCCTGCACGGCGCGCGTGACCTTTTCGCGCGTCTTGAAGAGCTTGCTGAGAATGCTGGAGAACATGGACCTTCCGGAGGAAACCGATGGGGAGCGGACTAGACACCGCTGGATGATGCTTCGCAAGCCAAAGGCGAGGCAAGGAGACGCCGGCCTTGCGATTGCGGCAGGCGCTCCGTTTTTCTCCGTGAGTGGACGCGCCTGTCTGCTCCTGTACTACGGGCGGGCGATGGCATTGTTTTCAAAAGCCCACAGACTCCCACCGGATTTTCGGTTCCGGTTCCTCCGCACGGGGAGGCAGGACGCCATCACCACGATGACGTCCGACCAGCAAAAATCAGGCCGATGGCCCTGCCCTACGAGTAGATCTCTCCACCCGATTCGCTGAACTCCCTGGACTTCTCGTCGAGGCCCTTCTGGATCGCCTCTTCCGTGTTGAGACCGTTCTCGTCGGCGTACTGGCGAATGTCGTCGCTGATCTTCATCGAGCAGAACGTCGGGCCGCACATGCTGCAGAAGTGAGCGGTCTTGGCACCGTCCTGAGGGAGCGTCTCATCGTGATAGGATCGCGCCTTGTCCGGGTCGAGCCCCAGGTTGAACTGGTCTTCCCAGCGGAACTCGAAGCGCGCCTTGCTGATTGCGTTGTCACGGATCTGGGCCGCAGGATGACCCTTCGCAAGGTCGGCCGCGTGGGCCGCGATCTTGTAGGTGACGACACCTTCCCGCACGTCGTCGCGGTCAGGAAGCCCAAGGTGCTCCTTGGGCGTGACGTAACAGAGCATCGCACATCCGTACCAGCCGATCATCGCGGCGCCGATGCCCGAGGTGATGTGATCATAGCCGGGGGCGATGTCGGTGGTCAGCGGTCCGAGCGTGTAGAAGGGCGCTTCGTGGCACCACTCGATCTGCTTCTCCATGTTCTCCTTGATGAGGTGCATGGGAACGTGACCGGGGCCCTCGTTCATGACCTGGACGTTCTTGTCCCAGGCGGCGGTGGTGAGCTCGCCCTGCACCTCGAGTTCACCGAACTGAGCGGCGTCGTTGGCGTCGGCGATCGAGCCGGGGCGAAGTCCGTCGCCGATCGAGAAGGAGACGTCGTACTCGGCCATGAGGTCGCAGATGTCGTCCCAGTGCGTGTAGAGGAAGTTCTCCTTGTGATGGGAAAGACACCACTTCGCCATGATCGATCCGCCCCGTGAGACGATGCCGGTGGCGCGGCGCGCGGTCACCGGGATGAAGCGAAGCAGCACGCCGGCGTGGATCGTGAAATAATCGACGCCCTGCTCGGCCTGCTCGACGAGAGTGTCGCGGAAGACTTCCCAGCAGAGATCCTCGACGCGGCCGTTGACCTTCTCGAGCGCCTGATAGATCGGCACCGTGCCGATGGGAACCGGGCTGTTGCGAATGATCCACTCGCGGGTGGCGTGGATGTTCTTGCCAGTGGATAGATCCATCACCGTGTCGCCGCCCCAGGCGGTCGACCAGCGCATCTTCTCGACTTCCTCGTCAATGGTGGATGCCACCGCCGAGTTGCCAATGTTGGCGTTGATCTTGACGAGGAAATTGCGGCCGATGATCATCGGCTCGCTTTCGGGATGATTGACGTTCACCGGGATGATCGCGCGACCGCGGGCCACCTCGTCGCGAACGAACTCCGGGGTGATGAATTCGGGAACCGAAGCTCCGAAGGACTCGCCCGGGTGCTGGAAGGGCAGCTCGTTGCGAGGACCCTCGCTCCGGGTGATCGCCTCGAAGGCCGCCTCGCGACCGAGGTTCTCGCGAATCGCGATGTACTCCATCTCGGGGGTCACGATGCCCTGCTTGGCGTAGTACATCTGCGTGACGGCATGGCCTTTGGAGGCTTTCAGCGGCTTGCGACGCAGTCCCGGGTACTCCTTGAGGCGGTTGTGCTCGGCCTTGTTCTCGTTGAATTTTTCGGCGTGCTCGTCGGACAGGTAGCCGTTGTCCTCGGGCTTCATCTCACGCCCTTGGTATTCGGCGACGTCGCCGCGGGCGAGAATCCAGTCGCGGCGGACCGCAGGAAGTCCGTGCTCCACGTCGCCGTCGAAGTCGGGGTCGCCCCAGGGACCGCTGCAGTCGTATGCGCGCACCGGCTCGTTGGCCTCCTTGGTGCCGTCCGGCTTGGTGGTGTCGCTGAGCAGGATCTCGCGCAGCGGCACCTTCACCTCTGGATGGATCGTACCGGGCACGTAGATCCGGCGGCTGTTCGGGAAGTAATCGGGCTCCTTGGTAGCATTCATGTGAGTCTTGGGAAGGGTCGGGTAGAAGAAAACGCCTGACAGACTTCCACCCCGGTAAGGGTGGCAGTCGGACAGGCGCACGAGGCGGACTTCCTTCGGCGGAATGACCCGCATCAGGTTCCAAGGGTTTTCCGGAGTAAACTTCGGAGGATCTCAGCCCGAAGGCACCCCTGTCCAAGCGAAAGACTACGCCAAGGAGCAGACGAGTCAACGGCTCCACGACTCGCAACCGCCGCGTCGTAATGAAAAACACTTAGAAACGCATCCTTTTTCTTGATACGCGGCCCAAGGCATGATGTTCTGCGAAGGGTCTATATATATTATGAATTCTATCGTGCGCATTGGCGTCTTCTACGACGGCCATTACTTCTACAGTGTCAGCAACTATTACGCCTACCAGCACGAGCGCGCGGCGCGCATCAGCGTGGCTGGGCTGCATGACATCATCCGATCCCTCGTCGCCGAGCGAGAAGGAGTCGAGGTCTCGCAGACCTGCCTTTCCGAGGCGCATTACTTCCGCAACCGGATCTCCGCCGCTCAGGCTGAGAAGCACGGCAAGCTCGCCTCCGAGCGCGGCTTCGAGGACATACTCGTCTCCCAGGGAGTGACGCTGCATTATCAGATGCACCGCGGCCCCGCCGAAAGCACTCGCTCCAAGGGTGCGCTTGGAATCGCCCTCGGCGCGGAACTTCTCGACCGGGCCCTCGGCGGTCACTTCGACGTCGCCGTCCTCGTGCTGGGCGACCCTGACTTCGTTCCTCTCTTTCGAAAAATGAACTCGATGGGAATCCGCACCATGGTGCTGGGCTGGGCCCCCGACCCTGCGACGGGAGGCGCCAACGACCTCTTCTTCGGCGGTGAACTCCATCACGAAGCCACCTATCCCGTCGACATGATCGAATTCGTGGAAGCCGAAATCGCGGCTGGCTCCGATCACGCCGAAGGCCTCTTCGTGAAGAAAGAGGAGGCCGAAGCGGAAGCCAGACGGGAGGCGCCCGACTATTCGCACCTGCCGCTCATTCAGGGAACGCTCATGACTCTCAAGGATGGCTTCGGCTTCATTGAAAAGGAGCCCAACAACGTCTTTTTTCACGCCTCCGACCTCATCGACACCGAGTTCAGCGAGCTCACCACCGGCGACCTCCTCGAGTATCGGCTCCTGGAAGGCGGCGGACGTGAAGGCGGCGACATCGCCCACGACGTCCGTAGCTACGCCCCCAGTGAAGGAGACTAGTCGCGGCCGTCGGCTGTCGGCCGTCACCCTCCAGCATCCCGCACCACAGGCAGGAGGAGTCCGTGACCTGCTACCGGAAGGGCGATTGCAAAACGCAGAATCCCGCTTACAGAAAACGGGCACGCACGAGTAGCTCAGCGGTAGAGCAGTTCGTTTACACCGAATTGGTCGGGGGTTCAAATCCCTCCTCGTGTACTTCATCACCCCCTCAAATGCTGGGGATACGCTCGATAAGGCCGGGTGTAACAGGCGGCGAACGCAGCTTTGTCTTGCGCTGTAGAACAAACCGGTGGTTCTACGCAGGGCAGGTGGTTCCTTCGGGGGTCGCGGACCAGCACCGCGACAGCTTTGCGTCATTCGGGAACGCACCCCATCCGGGTGCGGCGACAACGAGAAGAGCCAACAAGCGTTTCATGAAGGTAACCGGTGACACACGCTGTCGATCGCTCCAAGGTTCCCCATGGAATACCCGGTCTTCATTGACTTTGAGGCCTCAAGTCTGAACGACGACTCATACCCCATCGAAGTGGCGTGGAACGATCCCGACGGGACCATTACTTCGATCCTGATCAAGCCCCACTGGAGTTGGACTGACTGGGATCCAAATGCCGAGGAGCTGCATGGGATCGCACGTGCCGAGATCGAGCAGCGGGGTGTTCCGCCGGAGGACGTCTGCCGGCGAATCTCCGAGGTGGTCACGGGCAGGATGCATTCCGACGCACCCGCCTACGACGGTCATTGGCTCAAGAGGCTTTTCGACGTCACAGGAGGTGCTGCGCCCCTGTTGGTCGGCCTGTCGACGATCCCTGCCATGAAGCTAGCCTGCCAACAGCGGGGCTGGTTCGAGGAAGCCCGCGAAGCAGCGAGGAAGGAGGTCGGAACCATCCACCGGGCAGGTGCTGACGTGGAAGTCCTGATGAAAATCTTCCAGAAAGCCGGATCCGCCACCTGACGATTCCTCGGCTGGTGATCGGAAATAATCCTTCCTCGTGTACTCACCCCTCCCTGATTCCGACCGACAGCGGGGAGCCTTCGATTTTGACACCGTCGCGCGTGTAGCGCAGCCGAGTCCATTGACCCTCGATCGGGATACGGACTTCCATCCAATCCCAAGCCGCAGGCAGGGCGGGGGTCACCAGCAGTTTTCGGTCGGGAAGGGAGATCTCAAGACCGGCGAGGCCCTCGAGGTAGAGGAGAATCTTTCCCGCATTGAAGTTGGAGTACTGGTCACCGAAGAGCGTCAGGTCCCGACGGTACGCCTCGGGAGCGACGGGGACGTTCCACTCCTCATGCCAGTTGTAGTTCTCCAGGTGGTTGAGAGTCAGTTCGGTCGCCTCCTTGGTCAGACCCTGGCGGAAGATGCCGTCGAGTGTGAAGTACGCGGTGTCAGGGGTGTAGCCGAATGAGTGATCGACATCCGTCGCGAAGGCCTTCATGGCCTGCTTCGACATCGCCAGTGGGAAGAACTCGCCGAAGAAGCCCTTCTCGCGGTCCAGCGCCCAGGACTCGACCATGGGGCGGGCGTACTCCCGAGGGAAATGCGGGGAGCGCATGGCCCACAGGCCAAGGGTCATGATCATGCCGTCGCTGGGGCCGGCAAAGTAGTTGGGGATGCCATTCATCTCCCAGCGCTGATCGAACATGAGACGGACGTGCTCGGGGTCCTGACGGACCATTTTTCGCCAGTGCGCGACGTCGGCCCCGTGCCCCGTGAGCACGGCCATCTTCTCAAGGGTGGCGGCCACCTCGAACTCATTCATGGCAAAGCTGCCGATGCGCTTGCGGTAGAGCTTCCTGAAATGCTCCTCATAGCAGTCCCTGAGGAACTCGACGTCGCCGGTGTGCTCATAGATCTGCCAGGCTCCGAGCACGTGCTCGGAGGTCTCGCCGCCGTAGGCGCCGCTATGCCAGCCGATGCCCTTGTTGTCGGCAATCTGCCGCAGGCCGTCGGGGAACTCGCGATAGCGGTCGTTCCTGGTGAGGTGTTTCCAGGTGAGGACGTTGCCGTAGGCGAAGCGGACCTTGTCCCGGGTCCATGCGCCGACCTTGATCTGGAAAGCCGCGTCGTAGCGGTGCATGCCGAGGAAATTGTTCACGGCACTCTGGGTGTGGTTTTCCATTTCCCAGCCTTCGCCGACCTCGATCATGTACATGAGGTAGAGCGACCAGAGGTAGTAGTAGATATCGACGAAGCGCTCGTCGGGGCATCGGAACCACGGGATCTCGTCGTTCAGCTGACGGTTCATCTCGGCCGTCTTGGCGAGAAGCTCGGCGAGGCAATTCTCTGTCACGCTTCGGGCCGCCTCGATGGCGACCTCGGGGTCGTCGTGCATCGCCCAGGATACCGCCGTGCCTGCGGGGTCGCAGGGGACGGAGAACGCATAGTGCTGCACCCCGCGTTCGTCCTCGCGGATGACGGCGCTTTCCACCAGATCGCGGGACGCGCTCAGGACGGTCGTCATTCCCTCATAGACGCAAGGTCCGATGCGTTCGCCTCCTTCGGGGTCGGGGCGGGAAAGGACCGTGCCACCCTCGGTCACGAGGATGGCGTTGCGTGCGGCGGAGACCTCAATCTCGGCCGTCGAGCTCTGGCTGTTGCGGTGGTAGAAGCTGTGACCAGTGAAATGGAGGGTCACCGGTTTCGAGGCGGTAATGATCGAGGCGGCCGCGTCACTGGCGGCGATGAATTTCTCCTCGCGGATGGTGACGCCGGCGACTTCATATTCGCAGATCATGCGGTCAGGACGCCACAGCATGCTCTTGGGCACAGGGTGCTCGTAAGACTTCCCGTCGATCTCGACACTGCCGTAGAGGACGCGCGTGTCCTTGTAGAATTCCCAGCCGGAGTAGTCGTTGCCGAGACCGGTGTTTTCGGTGCCGAAAATTTCGCTCTCGAGGAGCCCAACTCCCCGACTGCGCAGGTCGTGGTGAAAGGGATGCGTCAGGCCAATGGTCTCGTCCTCGACGACCTGCCAGCTGGCGTGGTAGCCGCCGACGTAATAGCAGACGTTGCCGGCGAGAAAGCCGTGCTTGCGGTCCTGGACTTCGTGTTGAAGCCGCTCGCAGTAGTCCGTGAACTGCGGTTTTTCACTGCCGCAGAGGTTGGTCGCGGTGAGAAGGATCAAGCAAAGGAGGAAATCCCACCCACGCGCACTCTCCATAACCAGCATGAGGCGAATTTCCTTGAAGACGAGAGCGACTCAAGCAAATGCGCACTAGGACGGCACGTGCCGAACCCCTTAGGAATCAGGCTGGTTTCCTCGCCCAGGGTTGCTGCCTCGCCTTTTCAAATGGCACTCCAGCGGAACTCCAGCGTTTGTCTAGCGGCGGCGCCGAAGCAGAAGCGTACCTAGGCCGAGAAGGAGTAGAACCGCCCGGGAAGGTTCGGGGACCGTCAGGGCAGTGATCAGGCCGAAGGCGAAGGTGGGGTCACTCTGATCGAGGACGTTGCTGAAGTCGAGCGGCAGGGCGGCATCGCCGTTGGCTGCATCCGTGTTCTGCAAACCCTGATAGTTGAGACCCGGAAAAGCGGCTGCCGGCACGTGGCCGTCGTCAGCTGCGCCCGCTCCATTGGCCGCGTAGCTACCGAGCCCCCCGACGGTTGCCCCACCTTGAACATTGCCATTGTTGCTGATACCGACACCACCTGGGTCGCCGCCATTCCACAAATTGCTGGTGTTGCTCTCGGCACCCGAATTCAATGCCTGGGAGAACGAGGTGAACTCGGTGCGGTCCCCGGAAACGATCAAGTAGTTGGTATCGGTGTCGTCGTTTCCTCCGGCTGGGTCGTTTAGGTCGGCAACACCAACGACGGTCGAGTCACGATCATGGGCAGCCACGATCGTGAGATTGGCGCTGCTATAGGTGTAGTTAAGATCGACCACGACGGGTTCATCGTTGCCACCCCCGGCCATGAAGGCGACCTGCGAAGAGGTGATGTGGTTGGTGCCCGGCCCGAGGGCGGCATTGGCTCCGATGACGGTTGGACGCCAGACGACCGTGGATCCTGTGCCTCCTCCGCCAGCTTCCCACAGGGTGTACCACTGTCCAACTTCCCAGGCGATGGAGGAGTCGGCATAAAAATTGATGAGGTGAACGATGTCCTGCGACCGGGCACTCGCGTTGTTGGGATCGTAGTAGCTGCTGTCGATCGAGGTTCCGCCCCCCACGACAGCCCCAGTATCGTTGAAGGAGGTGATGGCGGAATGGGCTGCGCCGGAAAGGACACAAGCGGCGCAGGCCAAGGAAATTTTGGGTAGTGAAGACATAGGAAAACGGAAGAAAAGACGAACGAGACTGCAGAATATCAAGTTTCGACTGATTGACAAGGGCGTTTTCAGTTTTCACAGGCCGGCGCATCATGGATCCCGATGGGATTGCCCAGATTGCCGTGTTTCTTAGCAGCCGACGCACTCTTGGCCTTAGACGAAACCACTGAGGCCGACGCGGGCGCTCCATGCCGGAGCGACCTCTGGCGGCACCCGCGACCTCTGGCGGCACCCACGGGGGAGGGGCGTATGCTGAATTCAGCGTGTTGGGAGACCCCTGCTCCGATGGAGCGACCACCACTCCGCTACCCGATCTCGACCCGCTCCCCGAGTTCGGGCTCGTGGAAATTACGTCCCTTGTGCTTGGCCCGCAGCGCCTGGGCGAGAGCGGCGCGATGGGTCGTCTCGCCGTGGACCAGCCAAGTGTCGGCGACGGATCCAGTCATTCGATCGTAGTACTCGAGCAACTCGCTATGGTCCGCGTGACCGGAGAAAGAGTCGAGGATCTCGACGTTGGCCCGCACGTCATGAGGCTCGCCGAAGATGTTGACCACCTCGTCTCCATTGCGGATCTTCCACCCGAGCGTGTTCTGGGCGCAGTAGCCGATGAACAGCACCGTATTCTTCTCGTCGCCGAGAGTGTTCTTCAGGTGATGCAGAATCCGTCCGGCCTCGCACATGCCCGAGGCGGAGATGATGATCGCCGGTTCTTCGGAGGCGTTCAGTTCCTTGGACTCCTTGACGGAGCGGATCAGCCTCAGTTCTTCGAAGCCGAAGGGGTTCTTCGTCTCAAAGAGGAAGTTGTAGACCTCGTCGTTGAAACACTCGGGATGGAGCCGGAAGATCTCGGTGGCGCTGACGGCAAGCGGGCTGTCGACGTAGATCGGGAAGTGCTTGATCTTGTCCTCCTCGAGCAGGCGGTTGAGCACGTAGAGCATCTGCTGGGTACGGCCCACGGCAAAGGCGGGGATCACGATCTTGCCTCTCTTCTTCATGGCGCGGCGGAGGATCCGCATGACGTCGTCCTCGGCGTGGGTGTCCTGGTCGTGCTCGCGTCCGCCATAGGTGCTCTCCATGATCAGCAGATCGACGTCGGGGACGGCCACGGGATCGCGGAGAAGGGTGTTGTCGTTGCGCCCGACGTCCCCCGAGAAGAGGAGGCGTCGATGCTTGCCCGTCTCGCGGTCCTCGACGTCGAGGCAGACCTGGGCGGAGCCGAGAATGTGCCCGGCATCGAAAAAGGTGAGGGTCACGCCGTCCGCGATCGGCAGGGAGCGCTCGTAGCCAATGTTCACGAACTGGCGAAGGCAGAGTTCGGCGTCCTCCTTGGTGTAAGTCGGCTCGAGGAGTGGGAGCTTCTTTTTCTTCCGTTTCTTGTTGGCGTACTCGACGTCGTAGGCCTGGATCTTGGCGGAGTCAGGTAGCATGATGCTGCACAGGTCACGGGTCGCGAACGTCGAGTAGACGTTGCCGCGGTATCCCTGCTTGGTGAGCATCGGCAGGTTGCCGCTGTGGTCGATATGCGCGTGCGAGAGGACCATGGCATCGACCGTCTTGGGCTCGAACAGGAAATTGCGGTTCCGCTCGAAGCTCTCGTCGCGGCGCCCCTGGAACAGCCCGCAGTCCAGAAGGATTCGCTGCCCGTTGACCTCGAGGAGGTGCTGGGAGCCGGTGGTCGTGCCTGCCGCGCCGCAAAATCGGATATTCATAGGAATGGTCCTCCCTAGCCTTCGGCGGCACCCTTTTCAAGGTGGCTTCCCTGTGCTTGAGTTGTGCATGAAATCCTCCCTCATGCGTTCCGCCACCCTTTTCGGACTGGTTTCCCTTCTCGGTCTGTCCAGTTGCACCATCGTTCCCGAGACAGGCCGGCGGCAGTTCAACCTCATCAGTTCACAGCAGGCGTCCACCATGGGCCTCACCGAATTCGAGAAGATCAAGCGCACCAAGGCCGTCTCCAGCGACCCCTCTGCCAACCAGATGGTCGCCCGCGTCGCGTCTCGGCTGACGAGGGTGATCCCCCTCAAGGACGCCAGCTGGGAGTTCATCGTCTTTCGGGACAAGTCGCCCAACGCCTTTGCTCTGCCCGGAGGCAAGGTCGGCGTGAACACCGGTCTGTTCCCGATTGCCCAGAACGACGCCGGGCTGGCCGCCGTCCTGGGCCACGAGATCGCCCACGTCGTCGCCGAGCACGGCGGCGAAAGACTGACTCACCAGCTCGGCTCCGCTGCCGTCGGCGCGCTTCTTGGCGCCTATCTCAACAATCAGACCGACATGTCGTCCGGTCAGCGCACTGCCGTGCTCGCGGCCTACGGTGCCGGATCCGTAGTGGGTCACACCCTCCCGCACTCGCGAAGACAGGAACTCGAGGCCGACCAGATCGGCACCCTCTACATGGCTCGGGCCGGTTACGATCCCCGCGAAGCGATCGCCCTGTGGCAGCGCTTTGCCGCTTACAAGGCGCAGAGTGGTCAGGCGAAGAAGAGCGATTTCCTCAGCACCCACCCACTCGACGCGACTCGCATTCAGCGCCTGCAGGGGATCATGCCTCAGGCGCTGGCCGAATACCAGCGCACCACGGGGATCACGGTTCCACTGCCCGGCTACAACAGGCCCGCAGTCGAGCCAATCCGGTAGCGACTGAGCAAGACAGACCCCCTGCGGCGACGAACTTTCATGAGGCGCCACAGTTGCCGCCGTGCGCCCTCCGTGCACTCTCAGCCCATGGCCGCTCAAGATCGGAGCGTGAGTTCGTGGTTCCAGCGGAACTGGGCCGACTTTGCACTGGACTTTGCGGGGGTGTTCTGGCCGTGGTGAACCAAGTCGCCCTCCTTTATTCAATGCAGAGCGGAGGCCCGAGACCCGACGTTTCCTGGATTCTCATCTTCAATGCGCCCGCCATACTCCTGCTCGCCCTGACTTCCGCAATGTTGAGCAAGCGATGAAAAACCGATCGGCAGGAGTCGGCCACGCAAAGGGGGCACTGCTTTCGAGACCTCGGGTATCACTTGGGGGTCGCGGCGTCACCCACCCCCAAAAAAGCGTTGCGCCCCTTTGGCAACGTGCTAGACAATGCTCCCCCTCGCACCAAGCAGGTGTGAGGGACCCGATCTGGCCCCGTTCCGAGGCCATCGAACTCACTGAAAATCATGAAAGTACGCCCCTCCGTGAAGCGACTGTGCGAAGCCTGCCGAATCATCCGCAGGAAAGGTGTGGTCCGTGTCATCTGCACGAATCCCCGGCACAAGCAGCGCCAAGGCTAACTTCCGATTCCCCGACTCCCGATCCCACCCTCGACTCTGATCTCACATGGCCCGGCTCCTAGGTATTGAAATTCCCAACGAGAAGCGAATCGAAGCTTCTCTTCCCTACATCTACGGCATTGGTCCGTCGATGGCCCGCAAGATCCTCATCGAGTCCGGCATCGACCCCGATCTGCGCACCGGCGAGCTTTCCGACGAGCAGATCAACAAGATCATCCACGTCGTTGCCAGCAACGGAATCATCATCGAGGGCGACCTCCGCCGCGAACAGCAGGGTCACCTCAAGCGCCTCGCCAGCATTCAGTGCTACCGGGGCATCCGCCACCGCAAGGGACTCCCCTGCCGCGGCCAGCGCACCAAGACCAATGGGCGCACCAAGCGAGGCAAGAGCAAGACCGTCGGCGTGATCCGCTAGGTTGCCTGCTGACTTCCTTTCCTTCCGAAACTGACTTCCATCATGGCAGACGACGATACCAAGCCCGAAGAGACTCCCAAGCCCGCCGAGGAGTCGAAGGACGCCCCCAAGGCACCCAAGACAGAAGCGAAAGCGGATGCCAAGGCAGAAATTCCCGCGAAAGCGGATGCCAGCGCTGACGCAGCAGCTGCCAAGCCTGCCGAGGGCGAGGCCGCCAAGCCGGCTGAAGGCGACGCCGCCAAACCCGCTGAGGGCGAGGCCGCCAAGGATGCAAAGGATGCCAAAGACGGCAAGCCCAAGGACATTTTCGCCGAGCTCGATCCCGATGGAGCCGCTGCACCCAAGGTTCTCAAGGCCAAGGGTTCGAAAAACGTTCAGCGCGGCATCGTCCACGTCCGAGCCACTTTCAACAACACGATGGTGACCATCACCGACCCGCAAGGCAACACCATCGGCTGGGCCACCAGCGGCAAGATGGGCTTCCGCGGATCCCGCAAAAGCACCGCATACGCCGCACAGGTCGTCACCAGCGACGCCTGCCGGCAGGCCATGAGCCACGGCCTCAAGGAGGCGGAAGTGCGGGTCAAGGGACCAGGCACAGGCCGCGAGGCAGCCGTCCGCGCCGTTCAGAACATCGGCATCGCGGTCACCAAGATCAGCGACGTGACTCCCATCCCCCACAACGGCTGCCGCCCCAAAAAGGCCCGCCGCGTCTAGCCCCAGGCCCCGAGACACTCTCCGCGCCCCCACTTTCTCCTACGACACCTTCGACCGATGGCTCGCTATACCGGACCCAAGACCAAGATCAATCGCCGCTTCGGCGTTCCCATTTTCGGGAGCTCCAAGTCCTTCGAGCGCCGCAACTACCCTCCCGGCCAGCACGGCGCACGCTCCGTCCGCCGCAAGCGCACGGACTACGGCATCGCACTCGCTGAGAAGCAGAAGCTTCGCTACACCTACGGCCTGCTTGAAAAGCCCTTCCGCCGGCTCTTCGCCGAAGCCGTCCGACGCCGCGGCGTCACCGGACAGATTCTCCTGCAGCTTCTCGAATGCCGTCTCGACAACGTCCTCTACCGCCTCGGATTCGGCAACACCCGCGACGGCGCCCGCCAGTTCGTCAACCATGGTCACGTCCAGGTCAACGGACGCCGGGTCGACATTCCCAGCTACCAGATCAAGCCGGGCGACAAGATTTCCGTTCAGGACAAGTCGAGCTCCAAGCAGCTGGCCATCCGCCTGCTCGACCAGACGCAGATCAAGGATCCGCCCGACTGGGTCACCGTCGATCGCGAGAAGTGCGAAGGCTCCATCGTCCGCTTCCCTGAAGGAGAGGACCTTGAGACTCTCGTCAACGTCCAACTCGTCGTCGAGCTCTACTCCCGCTAACCGGCAAAGAGTAGATCCCGCAAAGAGGCTGACCTTCGGGTCGGCCTTTTTTGCGTTCTGGACACGGTCATCGGGCATGAGTCGGTTCTGAGGCTCGGGCGGCTTCACTGCGACGCCGTGACGTCCCACCACGGCGAGCCCGGGAACTCACCCTCTCGGCAGCGCTCAGCGCCTCCAACCTCGTGAGGCGGCGGTCCTCGCTTAGCTCCTCGTCGGACGAGACCTTGCCCCTAGAGGGAATGGCGCTTGGTTCGTGGGGGGTGTCGAGGATTCTGGGCGGGATTTCTTCCTCTGGGATTGAACCGGATCGAC
>ENA-ORXT01000316-ORXT01000316.1-marine-metagenome-genome-assembly--contig:-NODE-316-length-80050-cov-20.466332_pt1 | contig 80050 bp, 80 predicted proteins | sample MGYA00237868_ERZ511482 | MGnify/ENA metagenome assembly ERZ511482 | reverse complement strand
GCAATTCTAAAAGCTATGGCCAAGCTCGCCGCGTCGGATGACGATGTGCATGTGAGCGAACGTGCTCTGCTTAAACTCACAGCCGAGCGCTGGGGCATTGCCGCTTAGTTGGGCTGCCGCTTAGCCCGTTAAACGGGCACCTTCCGCCGTTTTGTCAGAGGCCGTTGTCGCCCAAAAACGGCCGCTCGCATGAATTTATTATTGAGACTCTGGCAGCCGTTCTACGATCAAATTCTCACCGGAAATGGCGACTTTAATTCCAGCGAGAATCACGTTGGCAATCCTCGTTAGATCAATAGTGTGCGCCCGGCACTAAGATTCAGTCGTCCCCAGCGCATGCAACTAATAGAGAATTGCGAGGCAGTGTGCTTTCTGGTAAGTTAATATTGGAAATTCCAGCTTCGAATCAATCTCTGGTAAACATCTCTAAGTGCAAAGCCATCGCTGAATCCTATGGTGTAACTTTGCGATTTAGACCACTATCCGGGTAAATAATTATGAACTATCTTTGGTATAAGGACCCCGGTTTAGAAGCTGCATCAAGTAAAGTCAGGGTCGCCGAGCGCCTAGAAAAATTATCTGCACGTTATAGCTGTGATCCCGCTCTGACCAAACAGCCTCATGACCAGCCTAAGTCTCAAGCGGTATTGGAAGAAGTACTCGATAATTGCGAGTATTCTCCTGAAGATGACAATTATGTCGAATGGAAGTTTCATACTTTTTACGTCGCTGACTTGGAGATCAGGCTCACGTCTGTAAGTATCGAAGTCTTTTACAAACTTGAATTTGGAGACGAGATTGCCTTTTTGAGCTGGGGAAAGGAAAACGCCTTAACGTCGTCTTTGACCCCCAAATCAGATAGGCTTCTATGCTATAAAGACCAATCAGAATTGAGAGCCATTGTCACAGAGATAAAATCTATGTGGGAGAACTTTCATGCCGCTTTTTTAAAGATAGGGTTTTCTCTTCCGGATGCCCAAGCGGAAAACCTAATTCAACAAACAGACATTTCGCATCAGGAACGCGACTTAGACCTGCCTTTTAATCCAAACAGTTTGGCCGTCCCGTTCACAGAAGCCACATTCCAAGAGTTTCAGTCTTTGGAGGCATTCAAAGAGGCCCTAGAGACACATTTGGCTGCAAACAAGGATGATGTTAATTCCGCCCTTGCCCATGTTTGGGCGATTGTGAAGATTGTCGAAACGGGCGTGCACATTGATGATGTTTATGAAGACACAAAACGTGCTGTCAGACTTTTCAATGCAGTCAAAATAAAGGCAAAAGAGGACGGGTTTTTAATCGCTGAGTTTGAAATGGACCTTCAAGCCTTGCTGGCCCGCACCAAAGCCTTTGCTGATCTATAGAACTTATGGGCCATGCAAGCCATCTCTGTGGCTTTCTCGTGCCCATAAAGCCGATGTCATTTGAGTCAATGACTGCAACTGAGTGCTAAAGAATAACGGATTGGAGGGGTAATATTGAGCGTCCTTAAATCGCTCCATAACAGCTGCTGGTAATGTTTGAGATTATGGCCGCTCGCTGAGAAACCTAAGTCGTTGTGACATCTCTCGTAATAGGATAAGGTCGTCAGTGTAAATTAAAAGCGAAAAATAGGTTGAAGCTGACAAAGCCTGCCAAATTAGCTCCTAAAAAAGAGGTTCGATCAATATGTTCAGGAAGACTCTACTTTTACCAGTTACGGCGATATTTTTTTTATTTTCCACTGAATTCGCTCTAGCCGGGTCAAAAAAGGAAACAACCGCCCTGATTAAAAGCGGTGAATATGGTGGTATAGTTTTCTTCGGATTTAAATGTAGGTTTTCGTTCACCCATTCAATTTCAGGTGAAAAGGTTGATGGTGGAAGCTACCCCAGAGGTGTCGTTGAGGCCGCTAAGCCTGGCCTGTACAAAGTTAACGTGGGTAAGTGTAAGGATGAAGTCGAGGGTCAGACTTATGTTTTTGCAAGTGAATTGTCTGAACATTGGTTTGGAAATGTTGAGGTAAAGGCCGGCGAAGTCGTTTACCCCGGATCATTTACCGCAGAGATTGTGCCGTATGAGCCCGACAGTATAATAAGAAAAGGAGGTCTTTTAAGTGATGCTCCAAAAATACTACCCTCATATAGTGTCGAAGAGTGGAAAAGGCCCGTAAAGGTTATAAAGAAAAAATACCCTGACCTAGCAGATGTGATTGAAACGCGATTGCCTGAAAGTCGACGTAACAAAGAAGCTGTGGAGCAGATTATGGATTTTGCCCATGCATATGATGCGAATGGCGAGAGAGCTAAGTGGAAAGAGCGAAACGACATGTCAGAGGTACTTTATAATGAATATGTATTGACAGGAACGCTCTCCATCTCTCAATCAGCAAATACGACGGAATGAGGAGTTATATCTACGCAACCGTCCTAAAATCGATCCATAATCACTACTGGTAATTTTTGTGGTCAGGAGGTTCAAAACGCCCAAAGAAAACCTATAGTTCTCCGGCCCTATTCAATGCCACTACCATCAACCTAGACGAACCTACGGCTTTACTCTATCAGGAAGCGTGATGAAAAAACCTCTTTCCCTCTTGCTCCTGCCTTTTTTGCTATTTTGTGATGTTGCGGATGCTCAAGTGTCTACAGACATAGAGCCCCCAAAAAAAATAGAGCTGACCGATTTAGAAAAATCGATGTTAAAGTCTGTGCACCGGGCACGCGTCGAATCATTTACGCGTAAACAGTTAGAGAAAAGAAAAAAGTTCAGGCTCATAAAGACAGTTGAGAACCCTACGCAACCGGAGAAGTTTGACGAAATTCTACATATCGCCAGTACCCCCGAAGGCGCTGTCGCAACCGTGCATAACACGAAAAGCGGCGAACCTGAGCATTCGTGTATTACGCCTTGTAAGCTCAGAGTTCGAAAATCCCGTAAAAAATCAGTCCTGCTATATAAAGAAGGATATATGCCGACATGGGGTCCCATTTTGAGACGTTGGAAAGGCAGCCCTGTTTATCTCAGAGCCGCTTACTCTCCTAATTTGAAAGAGAAAGTCAGGATTGCGAATAAGTGCATTGAAGAATTTGCTGAATTTCCAGCCGCAACCCGACCCCCTTTCTATAAACGGAAGTGCAAAAATCCAGCACCTCTTCTCGGTTCGATCTGGAAGAAGTCATCAGAAAAATACCTAGCTTGCAACGTAACATACGATGTCCACCCCGGTCGTTGGGTTGAGAATGTTCGGGATGTAGAATGTACAAACACTGATATGTGTTTCCCTACATATAAAAAAGTAAATGACTGGGTTTTCTACCCTTGGCCCTACAAGACCCGAAAAGAACACACCATTGGCAAACAAGGTTATCTATATCTAGGGAATACAGAGGAGACGGCGTATATGAAGGCAAATAGAGATGATATGAGTTTCTTACCTTGCTTTCCGGTCCCTTAACACTGCGCGAAAAAATAGAAATTGACAGAAAATCGTTACCAAGTGCGGCCAATGATGCAGTCGCTACAACAATAGGTAGGGCTGTTATCATACGAGTAATCCATAAGTTTCTACGGCAAAACGGTCAAAGCTGAACGTCCTAAAATCGCTCCAAGTAAGCCGCTCACGCGAGGGGCCTAAACCGCCCAATGAAGGACGCTGGTAATGTGAGCTAATATGGCAGCATTATCATTTAAATGCGAATGCCTTCGAGCATTAGCTCAAATGTGTCTAGGGTTTCATTTATTGCTTGGGTGGTGTTGGTGGCATCTGAGATAGCCAATGTCGCCTCACAAAGCGCTCCAAACATAAGAGTAGCCAGCGGTTTCACTGGAACCTGTCGTATAGTTCCCTCCATTATCAATTGCTCCAAAGACACATGCAGGAAACGAACGGAATAGATGTATTCGAGTTGCCGCCATTTCTCGCTACCCAGTACAGAGGGAGCCTCCTGAAGCGCGACGTGTCGGTGTTCATTGGTCAGCGCCGCCTTGAAGTAGGCCTCCAACATGTCACGGATTCCTGACCATCCTGGCCTTGCTTGCGCAGCTGACGAAGTTAAACTCATCACGAGGTCTTTTAAAACGGCTTCCGCAACGGCTTCGAAAAGGCCTAATTTTCCCGTCTTGAAGTGATGGTATAGAGCGCCTCGCGTTACGTTAGCACGATCAGCTATGTCTTGAGCAGACACAGCACTATATCGATTTTGCCCAAACATCTCTCGACCAACGTCAAAAAGTCTCTGTCTTGTGGTGTCCGCTTGGAGGGCTCTAAAAGATGTTTTTGACACAGTATTTTTGGACATAAACCCTCTTGACATACACATTGTATGTGAGATTGTAGCTAACATACACATCGTATGTTAACGGCTGTCGCTTCGCAAGCACTATTGAAAGAGCACTTATGTTGAGAAAAACGACACCTCGGCATACGCAATTTGACTTTACCAAGTCAGGGAACGGTCCTGCGCTGATCTTTCTGCACGGTTGGCCCTTTCATAAGGCGACATTTCGTAAGCTGCTTCCAGAACTGGAACGCCACTATACGTGCTATAATTTAAACTCCGTTGGTATGGCACATGGAGGTTTAGGCTGTGCCACAACCCCAATGGATTTTCTTGACCACGCTACACGTGTCATTGAGTTTTCTGAGCAATTACAGCTAACCCGTTTCAGTATTCTTGCACATGACACTGGCGGCACAATTGCAAGACTTGTCGCGGCTAACGAGCCTGAGCGCGTTGAAAAACTTATTTTACTGAACACTGAAATTCCGTTTCACCGGCCACCATTCATTCCACTATACCAGAAAATACTTGGCCTGCCAGGCAGCGCAGCTCTCATTAAAATGCTGATGAAGTCTAAAAATTATCGCCATTCCGCCCGTGGATATGGTGGCTCATTCTTTAACAAAGATTTGATTGAGGGCGAGTTCAAAGACCTTTTTGTGGATTACTGGCTGGCAGATAAGCAAAGGTTTCGTGGCATGGTTCGCTATCTGACCCAGTTGGATTTTAGTCAAATTGACACTTTAGACAACGTTCATGCCAAAATTATTGCGCCAACACTGTTCATTTGGGGAAAACAAGATCCTACCTTTCCGGCTAGTCTTGGCCAGAAGATGGCAGAGAGTATCTCGAGCTGTGTTGGCTTTGAGGACGTTGAGAATTGCTGCTTTCTACCCCAGGAAGAGCAACCTGACGAGGTGATTTATCATGCCGTTAAATTTCTAAATAATTAGAGCCTATCCTAAACGAGTAAAATATACCTCTTTTGAGCGTCCTAAAATCGCTTGCGGATTCAAGCGGTCATCGCAACACATTGGCTGAAGCGTTCAGCCGCTGGTAATGTTCGAGGTTAAGAGTGTAATTCGCCTCATTGAGGACACTCGCGTTTCAGTCAAATCGATTAATATCTTACTTTTTCAATATAAATTAGGGTTCTTAGCTTCAATTATAGCTTGAAAAGACTCAAGCTCTGCCAGAATTTCACCATAGGTGCTATCTCCGACAATGCCTTTTATATATTCTTGCCGTGCCTCTTTTCGGAGAATTGCGCCAGCAGTAAAAATTTTGCCTCCAGCCGATTCCCGTGTGCCCCGATCGCTCCAGATTTCCAGTTTGCCCTTCTTGAACTCTAAGCGATAATTTCTGCCATCTTTCTTTGCCAACCACGTTTTCATTTGCACATCCTTTGACTTGTTTCCCATTGCATAAGGGACGTTCAGCTCCGAATAGGCTACACACTCAGGCATGCGCTGATAGTTATCACATCGACGCTAAGTATCCAAACCTGAGCGTCCTAAAATCGCTCCATAATAGCCGCTGGGCTAAGCCTATTATGGGCCTTACATTACCATTTTGACATTCACCTCGCAGTCATGTGCTGCGTCTAGTTTACCCTGCAAGGCGCTTCAATAAATTGGAGGTAATCCATGACACATAAATTTAAGACAAAATCTCTTTTAGCATCCACTTTAAAATCCACTTTAACATCAACGGCGGCTCTTGCCGCTATTTGCGCGCTTGCCGCGCCTGCGGCGGCGCAAGACGCTTATGAAGGCGTCTATGCCAATATCGGTATTGGTCAGATAAGCGCCGACCTCGATTTGAGCAATCTTGATCTGCAAGGTAATACTATTGATCTTGGGCAAGAAGAGGTCAAAGCCTTCATCATCAACGGACGGCTTGGCTACCGTATTAACCGCTTTCTCGCAATCGAAGGCGATGCGGGCTTTGGCCTCGGCGGAGATGACTTTCAGCGCTCAATCCCAGTAACTGTAAACCCCGTAGGAACGGTCAATGTCGACGCCGATGCAGACCTGAAGGTTAAAAGCTATTACGGTGCATTTGCCCGCGGTATCCTCCCCGTCAGCGATCAGTTTGATCTGTTTGTGCGCGGCGGCTACGGCACAGCCAAAGCCGAAGGCACAGTCGTCGGGACAACCGCGCTCTTGGCCGGCTTTAGCGCGAGCGCCACAGAGTCCCAAAGCACAAGCGGCTTTGCTTACGGGGTCGGCGCAGAATACCATTTGAATGAACGCCACGGTATCCGCGTGGATTATTCCGCCATTGACGACGCCTCATTCATAGCCGCGGCTTATACAATTAAGTTCTAGGCATATTCAGACTTGGCGGTGTTCAGCCGCCCCTTAACCCTGTAAGAGGCTTTCATATTCAACATTGTGAAAGCCTCTTATGTCCTTACCCGCAACTTACCTGCAAATGATCTCCACCGTCTCCAAAGACGCTGAATTGTCCGTGAAACTTGTCCAGCAAGACATGCCGACACCAAAATCAGATCAAATCATTGTCCGTATTGAAGCGACCCCGATTAATCCCTCCGATCACGGCGTGATGTTTGGTTACTCGACGATGCCTAAGGCGACCTCAAAAGGCTCCGGCAAAGACACAGTCCTCACCGCCCCCGTCTCCCCAATGGGCATGGGCGCAATGAAGGCCCGTATCGGCCAAGACCTGCCTGTGGGTAATGAAGGCGCGGGCACAGTTGTCGCCGCGGGCGATAGCGATTACGCGCAAAGCCTCATGGGCAAAACTGTCGCCGTGATGGGCGGCGGCATGTATGCTGAATATCGCTGCGTCCCGGCCATGATGGCCATGCCTTTGCAAGACGGCCACACGGCCAAAGACGGCGCGTCCAGCTTCGTCAATCCGCTGACAGCCTTATCATTCCTAGAGACTATGCGCCTCGAAGGTCACACGGCGATTGTCCACACAGCGGCGGCGTCTAACCTCGGCCAGATGCTCAACAAAATTTGCCAAGCCGATGGTGTTGACCTCGTCAACATTGTCCGCCGCGAAGCGCAAGCGAAAATCCTTAAAGACATTGGTGCGAAATATATCGTGGATAGTTCATCTGATACGTTCCTAGCTGACCTCACCGACGCTATTCACGAGACAGGCGCGACAATCGCCTTTGACGCGACTGGCGGCGGAAGCTTGGCTGACACCATCTTGACCGCGATGGAGCGGGCGGCGGCGCGCACGCCAAGCGCCTACAGCATTTACGGCTCTGTCGATCACAAACAGGTTTATCTCTACGGCGGGCTGGATACATCGCCCACTGTCCTGAACCGCGCTTACGGTTTTGCGTGGGGCGTAGGCGCGTGGCTGCTCCCGAACTTCCTGGCCAAAGTCGGCGCTGATGTGGGCGTGCGCCTTCGTGCCCGCGTTGCCAAAGAACTTAAAACCACCTTCGCCAGCCACTACACCGATGAAATCTCATTGGCCGAGGCTCTCGATGCCGACACCGTGGCTAAGTACAACGCCAAAGCCACAGGCACAAAATTCCTGATGTGTCCGCAGAAAGATATTTAACGCATACTCCTAATCGTCGGCCGGATAGAGTTTGTGTTTCGTAAGACACACACGAAATCCGGCGTTCTCGATCTAGCTCGAGATTACCAAAAAAATTAAAAAGATTTCCAAGGATTACCAATTGGGATACGTCTAATAGGTAAGATGAGTGAAATTGACAGTGATGAACATCTCGCCGCGCGGGCCGCGGCAGGGGATGCGGCGGCCTTTCGCGGGCTGTTACACCGGCATTATGACCGGGTGTTTCGCGTAGTCTTCAGCGTTCTGAATAATCACAGCGACGCGGAAGACATCACGCAGGAGATCTGGGCGGCTCTGCCCGGCAAGCTTCGGCAGTGGCGCGGCGACGCGAAAGTCTCGAGCTGGCTACACCGCATAGCTATGAACGCGGCCAAAGATTCTTTGCGCCGTTCGGCGTCCCGGGCGCGGACGACATCAGGTTACGCCGAAATCGCGGCTTTGACGCGGGGCGATACACTGCATACGGATAAACGTCTGTCATGGCTGCAAACCGCCCTTGAAACATTGTCAGAAGATTTGCGGGCGACAGCGGCGCTAACGCTCGGCGAGGAGATGAATTTCGCCGAAGCCGCAGATGTCTTGGGCATTGCCGAGGGCACAGTAGCGTGGCGGATGAGCGAGATCCGGCGGCGGCTCAAAACACTCGCGTCAAAAGATAACGGAATAGGACAGGAGGCGCTGGCATGACGTCCCATAAGAATAACGATTTAGATAAGTTGTCGGCAGAGATGAAAAAGATGCGCCCTTCAAAGACAGCCCGCGCGAGCGGTATGAACGCAGCTATGGCCGCGTTTGACTCTGAATTTTCAGGGGAATTTGCGGCTGAAAATATCAGTGCTCAAGAAAATATTTCACAAGCCTCCCAAGGATTAGAAACTACGGCGCGTCCTACAGGGCAGACCACACGTAACGGACGTGCGGCGACCTTTGGGGACAAAGCCATGACCAAACTAACCGAAATTTTCACGTTCAATACACGCAAAGCCACAATGATGGGAAGCTGCGCAGCGGCGCTAATGGCGGCGATGGTTTATTTGCCTTATGCGACGGACGGGGTGAAGACTGACGCGCCAACAGGCATTACTGTGGACGCAGGCACGCCTGATCTGAATAATATTCCCGAGGGTATCAAAGTCGTTGAGCGCATTATTCCGCCCGTTACCAACACAGGCGGTGAAATAGTAGTCACGGGCGAAGTGACCACGGAATTGCTCCTTGTCCCAATGACCGACGCCGAGAAAAAAGCTGCTAATGTTCCGGCGGCGGCTGTTGATACTGAGCCCAAACCACAAGGCGGGGTAACGTCAGTTGGGGACCTGCTGAATAAGGTCGAACAGCCTGTTAAAGCCGCGCCTAATGCCACACCTCAAACCGAATATATGCTGGCCAGAACTTTGGTTCCTGCGCGGTACAAAACGATTACAAGAAATGGCAAAACCGAGCGCATTCTGATTGGCCCCGCACTGCAACCATTGAATTCGGGGACTCCGGTTGTCAATTCAGGCAGTGTCAATTCGCTCATGATTGATAAATCTGCCGCAAACACGCCATCAACCCAAACTCGACTCCCTGGCGGGCTGACCCTCGAAGAAATTCCGGCGGAGTTTGAATTCGATATGCAAACGGTTGTGACTCAAGTGGCGTCTAGCGAGCTCGTGACGATTCCCGCAACGTTTGAAACGGTCACTGAAACGGTCGTTGTTCAGCCGCAAAGCGTGGAGTACGTCACGATTCCTCCGGTCTATGAATGGGTGGACGGGGAAATTGAGGGCAGCTCAATCGAGTATGATACGATACCCGCTGAATATGAAACTGTCGTAGAACCCGTTATTGTCCAAGAAGCCTCAACGGAGCTTGTCACTATTCCAGCAACGTATCAAACCGTCATGGAGACCGTTGTTTTGCAGCCTCAATATGAGGCTCCAGATGGGTCGGTTGTGCCAGCCGTCACGAAGCAAGAAGCTCGCCGCGTCATTAAAACGCCAGCCAGTACCCAAGAACGCACTATTCCTGCGGTCACTAAAATGGAAACCCGCCGGGTCGTTAAAACACCGGCCTCGATGGTAGAGCGTGTCGTCCCTAATAAGATTAAGGACGGAAAAACCCGCATAGCCGTTAAACCGGCCACAACACAGGAAAGAGCTATTCCGGCTGTGACGAAACAAGTTGCAGTTCAGAAAGTGGTGACACCTGCGCGGTATTATCTGCGAGATGATGACGGGGTTGTCGTCCGCGAATTTGCGAGCCGAGATGCGTTTGAAATTTATCAAGCGAACCTGCCCACATCAGTTGAGGAAACTCCCGTCTCCACATTTTCTATCGACGTAGATACGGCGTCATATTCCTTCATGCGGGCCTCTCTCAACCGGGGACAGTTGCCGCCGCGCAGTTCGATCCGCCTTGAGGAAATGATCAATTATTTCCCATACGATTACAAGGCGCCTAAATCCGCAGACGAGCCTTTTAAGGCGAATGTGACAGTGACGCAAACGCCGTGGAACGCGGAGACTAAGCTGATGCATATTGGCATTAAAGGCTATGTCCCGAAGGCCACGGAAAAGCCGCGCAGCAATATTGTATTCCTCATCGATACGTCCGGGTCTATGCGCAACCAGAATAAACTGCCTCTGTTGGTAAGTAGTTTTAAATTGCTCCTGAGCACGCTCGAGGAAAACGATATGGTGTCCATCGTGCGCTATGCGGGCGGGGCGGGGACTGTGCTGGAACCAACCTCTGCGAGCGACATGAAAACAATCACGGCTGCGCTGGATAACCTTCAGGCACGCGGGTCAACGGCAGGCGCGGCGGGGTTGGAGCTGGCGTTCCAAAAAGCGCAAGAGAACTTTGACGACGAAGGGGTGAACCGCGTCATCCTCGCGACGGATGGTGATTTTAATGTCGGTTTCTCTTCTCCCGATGAGATGAAAAGATTTATCGAGAAAAAACGCGAGACGGGGATATTCCTCTCTGTGCTGGGCTTTGGGATGGGCAATTACAATGACCACTTGATGCAGTCTCTGGCGCAAAACGGAAACGGCGTTGCGGCCTACATCGATAACCTCGCGGAGGCCAATAAAGTGCTGGCGAACGCGGCGGGCAGCGCGCTCTACACGATTGCCAAAGATGTAAAGATACAGGTCGAGTTTAACCCCGAGACTGTCGCGGAATACCGTCTTATCGGGTATGAAACCCGCGCGCTGAAACGTCAGGACTTTAACAATGACAAAGTTGATGCGGGCGAAATTGGGGCCGGGCATACCGTGACCGCGATTTACGAAATGACGCCCGTTGGCTCTGCATCGCAAACTGTCGATAAGCTCCGCTATGTGAGTGACAAATTAAATCTAAAAACAGCAGGGTCAGACGAATTTGCCTTTGTCAAAATTCGCCACAAATTACCGAGCGCGGATACCAGCACGCTCCAGACTTTCCCGGTCGGACCGAAGCAAGAGCGCAGCCTGAAACGCGCCAGTGACGACATGCGTTTTGCAGCGGCTGTAGCGGCGGTGGGGCAGAAGTTACGGGGCGATACACCGCTCAACGACTTTAGCTATGCAGACGCTATCAAACTCGCGTCTGGCGCAAAGGGCGAAGATGAAAAAGGCTACCGGTCTGAATTCATCCAGCTCGTCCGTCTTGCAGAAAGCTTAGATAAATAAACAGCTCTTTCAAAAAGTTAGGGATTAAATGGGCGATTATATACTTAAAAAAGCAGATAGTGGGAGAATCGCTAGGAGTTGACGCGACTACTTTGAATGCTGACACCTGCGTTGAGGACAAATTCCTCAACGCTCTCGACCGTTTGCGTTACGGTATCAATCATATCAGCGAGCGTAGGGATAGCAACGAGGCCCTCAAGAATAGACCCTTGTGGGAACAGTATCTCAGTGGAAAAAGACATCTGAAAGTTTTCTGTGCTGACCCCTTCCGGGATGGTGACGGGCCCAAATATTATTTCAGTATTAGCGTCACCACTGACGCTATTCCCATCGATAAGATTCCCGCTAACCATAACAGGTTTGGCTTGCTTCATCATACCAACAGTAACGATGGGCAAAATGAAATTGTGCTTGTCAATTTTGTCAAGCTTGGAGACGGAATAGAGAAGTTTATTCCCGTCTCCATACGGTTTCACCTCATCGATAAGAAATTTAAAGAATTTGTCTGGGGAAGGAAAACAAGTCTCTATGTCTCGATGAAGACCGGAGCTTACAAATTGCTTCCTTGTATCATGTCTCGGGAAGCTGACGAAACGGGCATCTCCCTCACAAGTCCTCACGATCAAAGTGGCGCTGTAATCCAAAGCGGCAGCAAGGTTATGGATGATGTCGCCAATATACGTAGCTAGCATTTGGCGAACAGGCTTTTTGGGGACGTAGGCTATTTCAAAAGTCTTGTTATTAGCATTGGGCGCGCCGAAGTTGATTACTATACCAGAGCCGCGGCCAGTGGACTCTCTGACATAAGCGTCATAAAAGGCGGTGTTAAGGGGTTGAGTGATGCGAACGAGTTCAGCGAGATGTCCTTTGGCCCTCTCAATTTTCAAATAAGCTCCTAAAAATGTATTGTCAGGTACCATGACTAAAAAAACTCCAGACTTTCAAAAAACTCTCGAATGGATGCTCAAGACGCCGCCGAAAGAGAATAAGCCTCTTAACCATTCCGAAAGGAAATCAGCTAAGAAGAAAAAACAGGCCGCCCCTCCCGCAAAGAAGAAATCGACCTGAAAGCTAACTGCTATTTACAGTTAGATTTTTTCATCGTCTCAACAACGTGCGTCGTTTTATAACGCTGCGCTGTCTTAACTGGAACGAACTGGCCTGATTTGGCCGAACGTCCCACCTTGTAAGTTTTCTTGGTCATTTTAGTTTCCTTTCAATGACAAGAGGACATAAGGGATGCCCCACCCCGAGACACCTCACATGCCTCGGGCTTATTAGGCAGCGAGGCTGACGAATCAGGGATGGAATAAGTATATGTAGTTACCCGCTAAAAGCGAGTCTTGGGATTGTGGATAAACGTATTACAGTAAGGATTATACCTACGCTGCTTGGCTAGTCCGCCGATATGTGAGGCGCTTGCCTTCAGTACCTCTTAGAGCGGCGTCACGGCGCTCATTGTCGTTTAGATTTCGACCGTTGTAGCGGAAGTCAAACTCGGTGACATAGCGTTGTAGGTGGCTCTCACCGCAATGCTGATACGTTCCGCGCATACCGCGCTTAAAGATGCTGTAATAGCCTTCTAGCGTGTTTGTGTAGACCGTACCGCGTACATATTCTTTGCGGGCATGGTGAACGCTTTCATGGCGGTGATATTCTTCACCGACCTTGATGTATAGTTTGGACTCGTCCGTCATTAGGTGTGATTGACGGTCTGCATTACGGACAAGAATTTCGCGGATGCTTGATGTATTCGCTTTATCAACATGGAAAGAACGGACATTGCCGCCGCGCTCTACCAGAGACACAACAACGTACTTATTTGACCCACCTGTATAGCTACGAACGCTCTTGATTTTACCGTCAGGCGTGTAGGTAACCTTGCTGGGAGCCGCGCGGCGCTTCCTGATGCTGATTTTGATACCGACATAGGTTTCGTCAGCTTCGACAATCTTATCTTTACCGCCTAAAGGGGGCGGGTTTGTATCGACCATAGCTTCGCGGATGCGGTGACACATAAACCAAGCGGTTTTGTAGGTCACGCCTAGCATACGGTGAATTTGATGCAGGCGTGATCCCCTAAAGCGCCCGCGTGGAAAACGTCCCTGCGGTGATCAAGCAGCACTCGCGCCGCGTTGTAAAACACCGGCACGGCGCGTTCAGCGGCTTGTGCCTGTCATGTGTAACCTCCCAAGAACTGAGCGAAAGCTCGTGAAAGCGGAGTCTTATATTGTGCGGGGTGAAACCGGAGGCGCGCTTAAAATCTTTGAGACGTCGTCTGAAATAGCCGACTATATCAACTCAAGATAAGTCGGGATTATGAGAGCCGCATTGTATTTCTTTTATCTTGCTGCGGTTTCGGGCACAGTCCGGCCATGACACCTGACCTCAAAGCTAAAATTTGGATACCGGCCTTGCTGCGCCGCGCGGAAGTCAACGGCGCATTTGCCTGCGTGGTGCGCAAGGGCGACGCGGACGGGGGCACGGCCCTCGTCAAGGTCCGCACGCCGAACGGAAACGCTGTGCTGTATCGTCCTGTGCGCAATATGGAAGGCGCGCGCGTGTGGTGGCCTAAGGGGCCAAGTCCGGAGCGTGAGATTGATGCTTATATGAATGCGCGCCTCGATGACGATCCAGATCTTTGGATCATTGAAATCGAAGACCGGGACGGCCGTCATTTCCTAACAGACCCGGTTGAAACGGAAAAATAGATAAAATTAGGCAAAGGGTGAAGGGTCCGTGCGGGGCGCTGCTCGAACCCTTCGTGAATGAAGAAGTAGATTCTAAATTCAATTTATAAGTAGCAAATTAAAGACTGGCGTACAACAGTAATAATGTTGAAATTTCAACATATTTTGAAAAGACCATTAACCTTTGCGCTTACGCCAGACCCTGCGGATAATCCAGAAACCTGGGATGAGGAGCAAGAGCCACGGCAAGATGTAGCTAATAAATTCTATCACCCCCGCGAGGCTGCTGGCGGCGTTCCCGGCGAAGTTTTTAAACGCGCGGCCTATGGGCGAGAAGGCGCTCCGGGAGACGGCCATTTGCTGGCTTTGGTAATTGATATCGACCACCGACATAGAGACGCGTTTGCGCAGCACATTGAGGGTCGTCGTGGCGCTCTCAATCCCGCCCTGAACACGGGCAAGCTCGCGTTCCAGCGCTAGGAGCTCTTCGAGTTTGGCGTCTTTGGTGGCGAGCAGTTTTTCCAGCCGCGTGCGCAGGGTTTTCTGGGCGTTGAGCCGCGCGTCCGTATCCAGGATTTGCCGGGTCAGGTCTTCGGCGGACACAGACTGGCGGGTCAGCTCGCCCTTGGCTTCTTCGACGCTTTTCATAACGCCCGCTGAAAACCCCTCAAGCCATTTCGGCTCGGCCCGGAGTTGCAGGTTCGCATTTACGTTATCTTCGGAATAGGTCTGGCTCGAGGAACTCAGCACTTGGCAAAGCGCGGGGCCTGCGGATAGGCATTGCTGCGCGTGGGATTGCGCTGTTCCGGCCACGGATCTGGCGGGCAGGGCGAAAGCGTAATTATAACGGTAAGCGAGGAAGCTCTGAATGGACGGGTTCCCGGTGGCGTCCGGTTGTTGCGGGGCGGGCTCTTGCGGCCTGGACGACATTTGTTTTGAAGCCGTAGGCGCAGGCGGCGCCATCGCCATATCGCTTTCATTATACTCCTGATCATAGGCTATTTCGCTCTGGTCTGTGTTTCCACACCCGGCAAGAAGCGCCGTGCTTGTAACCGTCACCAGCAGGTATTTTAATTTCAGGTTCAGCATAGTTAGTCCTCTAATTAATTCGCCGCGCGGCGCGCACACATTGTTATACTATTGCCAATGTTTTATAATAATGGAAGGCGTAAATTTTGAGCGAGCTTAACGCTGCAAATATGATTCTTTGTAAATGCCAAATTTATTGGTACATTGAAGCTCTATGACAAACGCGCTCAATATTGTTGTCTTATTCAGTCTCATTCTGCTTTTGAGCTTTGCGGCTCTATGGGCGTTTACGCAAAAAGGAGAATCGGATGATTTGAGCGTGTCAGAAAATGGTGCGTTTCAAGACGAGGCTTTTGAACAGGCTAAGCAAGACCTTCTAAACATGGACACGTCAAAAATTGCAGCTCTGCCGTCCGGTTTGGCTTACACGCCTGGTGAAAAGCCCGCATCCACGGATGAGCATATGAAAGCGGACGGCCCTTTGGACGCCGATTGGTTTGATAACCTTCAAAAGGCGCGTGCCGATAAAACACCTATTAGCGAAATTCTGTTCAAGTCATGTAAGCACGCTGCGTTAAACGGAGATGTGCGCGCACAGGCCGAGCTTAGTCTCATGCTCTATGAAGGTGAGGGCACAGCAATCAATCCCCCTGAGGCCTTTGAGTGGCTATCAAAATCGGCTCAAGCTGACCCGTTTGAAGTCAATCTCACCTATAAGCGCGGCCGAAGCCTCGAAATGCCGGGGGCTTACTTTGGTCTATTTATAATGTGGTGGGTAGGCGTTGGGGTTCCCGCAGATGAAGAGTTATCAAGTAAATATCTACGCTTGGCGGCTGATAGCGGATATGCGGCAGCGCAGCATGAAGTCGGTAGCAACCATCTTTTTGGTTTTTATGGATTTGAACGTGATAAAAAGCAAGCCGAAACTTGGTTTTTAAAAGCCATAGAAAACGGATCTCGCAAATCCTTTGGGCCGTTATCACGTATCTATAAAGATCGTGGTAATCATAAGGCCGCATTTAAGTACCTTGAACTGACCATTCACTCTGATGGCTATTCGTTATACTATGGGGACCTTGCGAACATGTATCTTAATGGCTTGGGGACGCAAGTTGATAAAATACAGGCTCTAAAGTGGTATTGCGTGGCCGCCGTACAAACAGAGTATTTCGATAACGACCTTTTGTCTTTAAAAGATACGATGAGCCAAAAAGACATTAGTGAAGCGGCAAGTCTAACCGATAACTGGTTGCTCAAGAATGAACTTTTATTGCCTCATTTTACGCGACGACATGAACGCCCAACATGTCTGTAGAGATATAGAACAGCGGCAAGCCCGACTATTCCGTCTCCAGCATAACCGGGTCCCCGAAACCTAACTCGCTCAACCGCGCTGCTTGTGTCTTCGCATCGCCGACCACGAGGTATGTCATGGCGTCGGGGCGGAGGTGCTCGCTTGCGAGGGCTTTGAATTGCTCGAGGGTCATGTCCTTAATCACCTTGGCGTTCTTGGCTTTATAATCGGACGCATAACCGTAGGCGGCGATGTTATCAAGCATGGACTGTTTGGCCGATAAGGTCTCGGTTTCCAGCGCTTGCCCCCGAAGGAGAGCGTCTTTCATGGTTGCCAAATCCTCTTCGGTAAAGTCTGGGCCGTAGGATCCGACAATGTCTTTAATTAACTTGAGGCTTTCGAGTGTGACATTGGTGCGAACGCTGGAGCTCACGCCGAATGTGCCGCGGTCTTTAGCGGCGCTAAAGCTAGAGCGTATGCCGTAGGTATAGCCTTTGTTCACGCGGAGCTCTGTATTGAGCTTGGACGTGTAAATCCCGCCGAGCAGGAAGTTCATCGCTTCGGCGGCGGCGAGGTCCGAATCGGACGCGGACAATGACGGACGGCTCATGCGGATAACGGATTGTTTAGCCTCCGGGATGTCATAAAAATAAACGACGGACTTTTCGACCGCGTCCGTTTGCGGCCAGGATTTGGCCGGGACGCTCTCCCCGCTCCAACGGCCTGCAAGTCCTGAGAACGCGTCTTCAATGGCGCTTTGGTCTGCTGCGCCGACAACGGCGAGGCTCGCGCCTTGCGGGACGTAATTGGCCGCATAGAACGCTTTGAGGTCACCTAATGTGACAGCCTCCAGTTTTTCTTTTGTGCCGTAAGCGCGGTAACGGAAAACATGGCCTTCCGGGTAGCGCAATTTCAGCGTCTCGCGCGCGGCGATGGCATTGGGATTACCCGCGGCTTGGTCGAGGGTATTGATTTGTTTGCGCTTGAGCAGCTCAAATTCTTCGGCGTCCCAGCGCGGCTCGAGCAGCATTTCTTCCAGCAAGGCGACGGTAGCGTCTAGGTTGCGGGCAAGGGTCGTGCCGGACACATAAGTGGCATAAGTCGTCCCGTAAATAGATAGGGACGAACCGAGGGATTTAATGGCGTCTTCGAGCTCCGCGGTTGTTTTATTTGCGGTGCCTTTTTCCAAAATATCTGCGGTCAAATTGGCGATGGCGGGTTTGTCGGGATTGCCTTTATCGCGGCCCGCCGGGATCATCAGATTGAAGCTGACAAGCGGGGTTTCGTCGGACATGAGACTTAAGACCTGAAGGCCTTCGCCCATTTCGCTGCGGTCTACCTTTGGGACAGAGAGCGTGTAACTTTTGCCGAAATCCGGCTCAATCTTGCGGTCAAAACTGGACAGGGTGGGCTCGTCAATGACGCGGGCCGCGGGATCGAAATCAACTGGCGCGCCTTCGCCTTCGACCACGACCTCCTCGACCACATTCGCCTTAACAGGCGTCATCACGTCGTCGAGTTTGAGCGTAAGCTCGCCCTTGGGAACAAAGCTTGTGTAGACGAGGTTTTGGTCTTTAATATATTTATCATAAACGCGGCGCACATCGGCGGGGGTCACGGCCATGAGGTTATTCAGGTCGGTTGTGATATAACCGGGATCGCCCGTGAACAGATTATACTCGCCGAGCTGTATGGCTTTGCCAAGCGCGCTTTCCACATTGGAATAGAACGACACTTCGAGGCCCGCTTTAATGCGCGAGAGGTCGGCGTCTGAAATGCCGGTCTCTTCGAAACGCGCGAAAGCCGTGCTTAGGGCGGGGACAAGGCCGTCAATATCTTCGCCCGCATTGGCATCAACGGAGATGTAAAACTCACCCGCGAGTTCTTTCCCGTAATAAAACGCGCTGACACTGGAGGTTAGCTTTTGCTCGTCAATCAAGACTTCGTTCAGAGGCGCGCGTTTGCCGATCGTCAGGTATTGCGCGAGCACGTTGAGCGCGTTGGAATCCGGGTGATATTGCTCGACCGCCGGCCAGACCATTGTCAGCGTAGGAACAGTGGCGAAATTATCTTCGTGGTAGAGGTTTTGGCTCGCCTCGAGTTTGGCCGCCCAAGGTTTACGCGGGGCGATGGCCGGGCCTTCCGGAATTTCGCCAAAATATTTTTCAACATAGACTTTGGCTTCCGATGTATCAAAATCACCCGAGATTGTGACGGTCACATTGTTGGGCACATACCAACGGCCGTAAAAATCTTTTACGTCTTGCAGCGTCGCTGCGTCGAGGTCGGCAAGGGAGCCGATGACCTGCCAATTATAGGGATGGTTTTCCGGGTAAAGCGCTTTGTTGATGATGTAGAAATTGTGCCCGCCCGGTTGATTGTCGACCCGCTGACGCTTCTCGTTTTTGACAACTTGCTTCTCATTATCGACGACATTTTGCGAGACGGTTTTAATAAACCAGCCCAGCTTGTCCGCCTCGGCCCAGACGACCTTTTCAAGCGCGTCCGCAGGGACGGCTTGAAAGTACTGGGTCATGTCGTGGGTGGTAAATCCGTTCGTGCCTTCGCCGCCAATGCGCGTATTCATTTCGTCGAGGCCGCCATAGCCGAGGTTCTCGGAGTCGAGGAACAGTAAATGCTCAAACAAATGCGCAAACCCTGTCCGACCTTCAGTCTCCCGCGATGACCCCACATGTGCCGCCAAATTAATCGCGACAACCGGGTCGGATTTGTCCACATGGAGAATAACTTCGAGGCCATTATCGAGGGTGTATTTCTCAAACGGAATAGAGAGCTCTGCCGCGCCCGAAGCCTCGCCGGACCCGGACGTTTGCGCGGCCTTATCGGAACACGCGCTGAGGGCGAGGGCAGAAACGCAAAGCGCAAAAATGAGTTTAGAAGCCATGGTGTTTTCCCTGAATGAGTTAGGCGTGTTGTGACGGATTTAAGTGGCTGTGTAAACGGCGCTTATTTCGTCTAAATACCCCCATAGGCCATCATGGTATGCACTGTCGGCCATTTGTCATCCAAAGTGAAGTGCATCTTCATAATATAACCGTGAGAGGCTTCTACTTTAAGAAGACCTAATGTTGATTTTGGCACGAGACTAAGACTTTTCTGAACCCCTAATAAACACCCGCACACCAGCTATGCGCCATTGGAGGTTTAGGGGAGGGGTTTTAGGGTTTAAATTCTAAGTATAGCCCTTATATGGATGTTACGAAACACGGAGGCGTAAATGCTGATTACGATGATGAAGGGTAAAATTCACCGCGCTGTGGTGACACAAGCCGACCTTCACTATGAGGGGTCGATTTCGATTGACCAAGACCTGCTCGATTTGTCCGGTATTTTGGCGAATGAGCAAGTGGATATCCTCAACATCAATAATGGCGAGCGCTTTACGACTTACGCGATTAGCGCGCCTCGCGGATCCAAAACATTTGGCCTGAACGGCGCAGCGGCCCGACGCGTTCAGCTCGGCGATAAAATCATCATCATCACCTATTGCCAGATGGACGCTGAGGCGGCGAAAACTTACAGCCCCGACGTTGTCTTGCTGGATGAAAACAACGACGTGATAATCCCGAAATAGGGATAGTGTCTCTAACATCATGGCAAAAGCAAAAATAGATAAAGCCCCTTGGCTCTGGTGGTCCGCCTCAGAGCCGCGCGCGCTGCTGGATGTGGCAGGCTTTTACATGAGCCGCAAAAAGCTGCGGCAACTCCCTAAAGGCGATGGTCATTCTGTGCTCGTCATTCCGGGATTTCTGTCCGGCGACGGCACGACATTGCAGCTGCGCGGGCTTTTGCGGGATTTGGGCTATCGCGTGTATGGCTGGCGGCAGGGGCAGAACACCGTGTTTAATTCGGGCGTCATGGACAGGCTCGAGAAACGTCTCGATTACATTTATAAACGAAGCGGCAAAAAAGTGTCTGTCATCGGGTGGAGTCTTGGCGGGGTTTACGCGCGCGAGCTCGCGAAGAAGTCCCCGGATAAAGTTCGCCTCGTGATTTCTATGGGCTCGCCTATCTCCGGGAATTTTAACCACACCCCCGCGTTTCGGATTTACACCGCCATGAACGGCAATCCAGACGATTTGCAGTGGGAGTATTTCAAGACTTTGAAGGACGCCCCGCCTGTGCCGACCACGTCTATTTATTCCAAATCCGACGGCGTTGTCGCATGGCGTAATTCCATCCAAGCCGAGGTCAAAGGTTTCCAGACCGAAAACGTGCGGATTCACTCTGCGCATTTGGGCATGGGATCAAATGTCGACGTGATGAAAGTCCTCGCAAATAGGCTCGCGCAGCCGGAGGGAGAGTGGACGCCTTATGCGGCGGAAGACACTCAGCCGAAAAAGAAAACACCTAAAAAGAAAACCCCCAAACCCAAAGTGAAATCTGCTAGCTAGGTGATATGAGCAGACCTCCTAAAGACCGCCCATTTAAGGATCGTGGTGGACGTGCTGTGCCGTCTCGGCGTTTGTCACGATTGGCGGGTCTCGGGGGGATGGCGGCGAATGTCGCTGGCGGGATGATGCTGAGCAGCGCGAAGCAGCTCGCCTCGGGCAAGCGCCCAAAGTTATCCGACCTTGTAATGACGCCTAAGAACGCGCGTAAAGTCACGCGGCAGCTGTCCAATATGCGCGGGGCGGCCATGAAAATTGGCCAGATGATTTCTATGGATAGCGGGGATTTCCTCCCCAAAGAATTCGCGGATATTCTCGCGCGCCTTCGCGCGGATGCGCAGCACATGCCAGGGCCGCAGCTTGACGGCGTGCTGCGCGCGCAATGGGGTGAGGGGTGGCAGGCGCAGTTCAAAGAGTTTGACTATCACCCCATTGCCGCGGCTTCTATTGGCCAAGTCCACTACGCGGAACTTCCAGATGGCGAGACGCTCGCCATAAAAGTCCAATATCCGGGCGTCCGGGATAGCATAGATAGCGACATCAATAATGTGGCGTCATTGCTCCGCATGACGGGCCTCGTGCCGTCTACGCTCGACATCAAACCTGTGATTGAGGAAGGGCGCGTGCAACTCCACCAAGAAGCGGACTACCTGCGTGAGGCGGAATATCTTAGCCGTTTTGGCGAGCTGTTAGCGGGCGACAATAATTTCGAAGTCCCGGACTATTACCCCGATCTCTCGACCGATAAAATCCTGACCATGTCTTATCTAGAAGGTACGCCGATTGAAGACATGGCCGACGCCCCGCAAGAGACGCGCGATAGAATTATCTATTTACTGATAGATCTCCTGCTGTCCGAATTATTTGTTTTCAAAACGATGCAGACCGATCCGAATTTTGCGAATTACCAGTACAATGAGGAGACAGACAAACTCGTCCTGCTCGACTTCGGGGCGAGCCGCGATATTGAAGATACGCTCTCTGCGGCGTATCAAAACCTGATGCAGACCGTTGTGTCGGGCCGCACAGAAGAGACCTATGCGGCGGCTATGGCGATGGGTCTTATTGCAGAAGGTATCCCAGATAAATACCAAGCCATTGTGCTCGAGTTATTGGGCATGGTGCGAGAGCCCCTAAGCCGGGACGCGCCGTTTGATTTCGGGGATAACAACATCGCGCTGGACATGCGCGAGACGGCGATGGAGCTGGCCGGTAAGCGCGAGCTCTGGCACGTCCCGCCTTCTGAGACCATTTTCATCCAGCGCAAATTCGGCGGCATCTACATGCTCGCCACGCGGCTTAAGGCGCGGGTGAATATCTATGAAATTACGCGCAAATATGCGGGGGATCGGACGTAGGGGGATAGGCAATAGCGCTATGTCAAAGATTGAACCTCGCCCTTTCTGAGGTCAAAACGAACATCCATTTTAGGGAGGTAATAGGAAGTCGGTCTCCATAGCGGACATTGAATCAGTGTCTTACTTTGGTCGATTTTAGGCCGCTCGGCTATGTCGAAAATAAGATGATATGCTAATATGAATTTCCACTGGAATCAGTTAAGTTTGTTCGTTTGAATGTTAGAGTCCATGGAATACATGAATACCCGTCACTGCTTTTTTCAAACTTTAGCTTTCTGATATAGTTTCTCGCAGATCGGTCGAAACATTCATTTGTGCCGTTTAGTACCCTAACTTTAACTGGTTTTCCATTTGGCAAAACATCATAGCTTAAGTTCACAATTTCTGTTTGATATGACCTATGCAAACATTTTTGCGGGTATTTGAGTGAAGGTAAACTTACAGGCATCGGCACTTCGTAGTTTTCAAAAAAACCTCCAATAGCGACATGTACTTTATTAGCACACTCCCTTGGGTCATCATCACAGGTAACATTTTCTACGTCTTCGGGCTGGCACAAAGACGATACCGTCTTGAGCAAGTCGTCTTGTGCCCAAGCCGAAGATGCGAATAAAATTACAACAGATGAAACCAAAATGGCTTTCAAAGGTAAGTTTACAGAAGCTTTCATCCATCAATTATACCTCAAACATGCGTAAAAGTACAGGGCGTTCAACACAAAGCATTAATCCTGTTTCGTTAAAAGTTCTTCGAACATGAGCGGCCGTTTTTGGGTGCGGTTTCAATCGGTCATCGCAACACATTGGCTGAACCTTTCAGCCTGTGTTTCATAGTCGAGGGTCTTTCTGAGACCATTTTCATCCAGCGCAAATTCGGCGGCATCTACAGGCTCGCCACGCGGCTTAAGCGCGGGTGAATATCTATGAAATTATGCGCAAATATGCGCGGGTACCGATAGTTAGGTCTATCTGTCTCCACAAAAAAGGCGTCCACCGAAGTGAACGCCAAGTGTCGTCAGGGGAGAGAGAGTCCTAACGATATTTCTTTTTCGCCTTGCGGGCGTCATAGACATTGTCTGATTTCGCGACGGGGCCGGAGCCCATCTCGTATTCCAGTATCACCGTGTAGACCGTGTCTTCGCGTTCGGGGAAGCCGGAGTCGAAGCGGCCGCGCTGCGTTGTTCGGTATTCAGTTGTACAGCCAAGCAAGCCGCAACGGCGCACGGGCTCGCGCTCGAAACCCACGCTGGCACCTGAGCGCGATTCTGTCCGCGTGGTTTCTTTTTCCGTTTCTTTGTCGATAACGCGGAACCACTCATGATCTTTTTTCAAGGTTTTCTTAGCGGCTTTATAAAGCGCTTTATCAAACACCTCACTGCGGCTATCACGGCGTCCGCCGTCGACCTCGACCTCATATGTGCGGTTGGACGTAATCGTCTGGCCGGGGGAGCCGACAATAATTTCTGCGCTTACATCTACATTCGCCTCTGCATCGCTGCTTTGCGCCAGCGCCGGAGAGACGCAGGCAAGGCCGGCGACCAGCACAGTTGTCATCATAATCTTACGCATAATATCCTCCTCATATATTTTGGAATATGCGTAATTAATTACGTATGAGGGCGGGTTACGGTTGCCTTTAAGAACATTACAAATTCGTTGGGTTAAGGAGAGGAAACTTATAACATGCTGAAATTTATGGGTATTTGTTTCAATTCCAGTTGCGAGAAACCTTAAAAAAAGGCGTGCTAAGACCGTTTTAGGCGTAAAAAATTACAGCTTAAACAATCTCTATTCCGTCAAAGAGAGGGTCGACTTCGGCGTTTTCAACTCGGGTTTCAATTGTGGTTTCGGCGTCTTCGAGATCATCGAACCGCGCAATGTGAAACAGCGCGTCGCCGCGGTTAACGATGGGCAGGTTGGTGCGGCCGATGATGACGCCGGAATATTTGGCGATAACGTCGGCCTCCATTTCTCCGAGCGGGCCGGAGACACTGGCAATGACGCTGCCTTTTTTGACAACGTCTCCCAGTCCGTGCGCAGCCCGCATCAAGCCGCTTATAGGCGCGCGCATCCAATGGCTCGACGCGGGCTGGACCGGCGCTATGCGTTTACTGGACGGTTTGAGTTTTGGGAGCATGCCCGCATGGCGCATCACGCCAAAAGCGCCTTTGACCCCGATACGGATCGCGGTTTCGTTAAACCGTAGAGCCTCTCCGGCTTCGAATAATAACATGTGGCAGCCGACCTTCTGCGCGGCTTCTCGTAACGAGCCGTCACGCAGATTTGAGTTCAGCATAATGGACGCGCCGAACGCCGTAGCAATCTCTTTGACCTCTGGCGTGTCAAGATTGGCTCTGATTTGCGGCAAGTTTTCCCGGTGGATGGCACCGGAATGCAGGTCTATGCCGTAATCGGATTTCGACACGATTTCCTTCATGAAAGTATAGGCGAGCTGCGAGGCGGGTGAGCCGTTTTCAATCCCCGGAAACACCCTGTTCAGATCGCGGCGGTCGGGCAAGTAGCGCGACATACCGAGGAAACCATAGCTGTTCACCACGGGAATAAGGATAAGCGTGCCTTTGATACGCGATAGCATTTTCATACGCGAAATCCGGCGAATGATTTCAACGCCGATAATCTCGTCCCCGTGAACTGCGCCGCTGACAAACATGGTCGGCCCCGGCTTCTTACCGTGAACAACATGAGCCTTCAGCATCATATCTGTATGATCGGCGAGGCGGCTGAGCGGGATGAGGACTGTTTCCCGCGTCCCGGCCTTAATCTTTGTGCCGCCAATGTCAAAAGCCTCGCGCATTTAGTTTATCCTTTGCCCCGTGTTTTTGTTTTGCCGGGCTTAGCATTTTTCTCGATGAATTCGATAATCTTTCCGGCCACGTCAATGTTGGTCGCTTTCTCTATACCTTCCAGTCCAGGAGAGGAATTAACCTCCATCACGACAGGGCCCCGGCTGGAGCGCAGCAAGTCTACGCCGCAGACATTGAGGCCCATAGCTTTGGCGGACATGACGGCGGTCTCGCGTTCCTTAGGGGAAATTTTGATAGATTTGGCCGACCCGCCCCGATGTAGGTTCGAGCGGAACTCGCCCTCTGCGCCTTTACGCAGCATCGCAGCCACAACCTTGTCGCCAATCACAAGGCAACGCACATCTTCGCCGCCGGCTTCTTTGATAAATTCTTGGACCAAGATATTGCTCCCGACACCGCCAAAGGCTTCGATAATACTCTCGGCTGCACGGTCCGTCTCGCTCAGCATGACGCCAATGCCCTGCGTGCCCTCAATCAGCTTAATGACCACAGGCGCGCCGCCGAGACGTTCGACGATTTCGCGCGGATTGCTGGTTTTGTGAGCAAAGATTGTCCGGGGCAGGCCAATGCCGCGCTTGCTTAAAAGTTGAAGGCTGCGGAGCTTGTCCCGCGAACGGGTAATGGCCACGCTCTCATTGACCGGGTACGCGCCCATGACTTCAAACTGACGCAGAACCGCCGTACCGTAAAACGTCACGGACGCCCCGATACGCGGAATAACGGCATCATATTGTGGGAGCTGCTCGCCTTTATAAACGACGGTTGGCTCGCCCGAGGCGACATCAATCGTGCAGCGCAGATGGTCGATAATATCCATCGTATGACCGCGTGCCTCTGCGGCCTCGACGAGGCGCGTATGGGAATAAAGTTTAGCGTTCCGGCAAAGCAGGGCAAGTTTCATGTGAGTCTCCTTTCGAGAGGTCTCGAAGGGACGTAACTAACACAGTGTTTGCGATTATGTGCATGCTATCTTTGAACATGCAAAAATATTTAAATCTATATCCTCTTACAAGCTAGGCGAAAGGCACCCGTTTGAGCCGCGGATGGTTTACATATTCATGATTCAGGAACACAAAATGAGCTCGGACATTGTCTTTCCGGCGATGGTAGAGTTATCAATTTAAGCGGCATGCTCAGGTTCAAGTATTTCACATGAAAAGCAATGCGCAATTGCAGATAGGCCTTTGCGGGCGGCGGATATAGCCTAGGAAGTTCTCAATAGGTTTGACCGTATGGAGGCGGTACGGTAGCTATGAGGCTCAATCCATATCCTGATCACCCACCCGCTCAACAACGGAGACTATTATGTTTAGCCATGTCATGCTCGGAGCCGACGACATCAAATCCTCTAAGGCGTTTTATGACGCGGCCCTCGGCGCGCTTGGCGCGCGGCCCGGCTTGGTCGACCCCAAAGGACGGGCCATGTATCTGCAGGGCGGCGGCATTTTCATGCTGTCCCAACCCATAGACGGCAAACCCGCCAGCACCGCAAACGGCAGCACGATCGGGTTCGCCGCAGCAACGCCCGAAGAGGCAGACGCGTTTCACAAGGCAGGTCTGGAAAACGGCGGCACGGCCATCGAAGACCCGCCGGGCTGGCGCGAAGGGGCCGGCATGCGGCTCTATCTGGCTTACCTCCGGGATCCGGCAGGTAATAAAATTTGCGCCATGTGCCGCGAGTAATCTTCCCGCTCTTTAACTAAGGAACGAAAATGAAAAATCTATTTGATGTGTCGGGAAAAGTCGCCGTCGTCAGCGGCGGGTCCAGCGGGATTGGTTTTATGATGGCGCAGGGTCTGCTTGAGAACGGCGCGAAAGTCTATATTACGGCCCGTAAAATTGGGCAATTGGAAGACGCCGCGAAAGCATTATCCAAATTTGGTGAGTGCGTGGCTATTCCATCTGATCTTTCCTCAATCGAGGGCATTGAAGGGTTCGTGACGGAGCTCTCCAAACGCGAGACAAAGCTCGATATTCTGATTAATAATGCAGGCGCTGTCTGGGCTGCGCCCATCGCCTCTTTCCCCGAACTGGGTTGGGATAAGGTCATGGATATCAACGTCAAATCTCTATTCTTTATGACGCAAAAATGTCTGCCGCTTCTCAAGGCTGCTGGCAAAGCAAACAGCCGCGCCCGCATTATCAACATTGCGTCGATTAACGGTCTTCGCAATTCCGGCATGGCGACCTATTCTTATACCGCCAGTAAATCCGCTGTTGTTCACTTGACCGCGCATCTGGCCACGGATTTAATCCGCGACAACATCCTCGTAAACGCGATTGCGCCCGGCTATTTCCCGAGTAAAATGACAAAGGGAATTGTCGAGGACGAAGCCATGACGAAACATGCCATTGCTCAAATTCCGTGCGGGAGGATGGGGGTTGCAGAAGACATAGCCGGCGCCGCGCTCTATTTGTCATCGCAGGCGTCAGGATTTGTCTGTGGGCAAACAATTGTCGTGGACGGCGGTCAAATTTCCACAGCCTAAAGTCTTCAGTGCGGCGTATTACGTTTCATAACACGCCGCTAATAAATCTTGCATCACCTTCAAGCCAAGGCCCTGTGTGAGCTCGATATTCCGGGCCGGGATATTTTCCGGATTGGGATAGGTTTTGAGCGCCGCCTCTACGCTGGCTTCGCGCAAAATATGCAGCATGGGGTAGGGTGACCTATTGGTATAGTTACTGGGGTCATCATCCGGCACGCCGTCAAAGCGGTAGTCAGGGTGGAAGCTCGCCAGTTGATAAATGCCTTCATACCCCTCGGTTTTCAAAAGCGCGGTCGCGATTTCGAGAAGGTCTAAATAATCCTCAAATTTCGAGAGAGCTTTCGGAAATATGAGCAGGCTTGTGTCTCTTTTGGGGTCTTCATCGAGCGCTTCGATTTCCAGAATTAAATGCTCTAACTGGCGTTCTAAATCCGCCGTCTCTATCACCGCATAATGGATGCGGCCTTTGTCATATTCACGTTTCGCAAACGGGCACAGCATATGGTCAATGATGACAGTCCCTAGCCATTTTTGGGTATGATTTACTTGCATAGTATAACGGGTATAAGCGATTGTGTGGGTGAGGTATGCCTTATTTTCAAAGTGTAAGACTAGCCTTCAAACATCGCTTCAGCCCGCGCCTTTAGTGCGTGGGCCGTGTCATCAAACGCTTGCTTTACCCACGGCCCCGCGAAGCGCATGACATGGATGCCATTGGGGCCGAGAAATTGGTCGGTGGAATGGTAGCGGCAGGAATTCTCACCTGTGGCCTCAATGAATTGATCGCGGCGTGCGGGGTAGGGCCACGCGTCGTAATGGGGCAAGGCCCAGCTGATTTGTTTGTTCTCGATTTTCTCGCACACAAATTCGCAGTTCTCGAAATACTCCGGCTCGCAATTCACGTAGGATTTCAGCTTCATATTCACGGGCGCGCCCATTTCTAGGGTCGAGCTGCATTCCACACAAAACGGATTCCACTCGGGATATTTTTCCATGTCGCAGAGGATGTCCCAGACGAGGGAGGCCGGGGCATTGATATCGACTTTGATCGACTCGACGATGGCGTCCGGGTCTATGTAAGTTAAGCTGTCATCACTCATTGTTGTCTCCTGTTATCCAGTTTGCGTCTACGTTTCCAAGCGTCCCGTCCACGACCGCGCGCGGTATCGACTTGGTGTAATTAATTCGCCAGCCGTCCGGCGTGCGTACATATTTATCCTCATAGAACCCCGCCAGCATACGGAACGTGTTCTCGCGCGGATCGTATGTTGCAAAGCCGAGGTTCCAGCGTCCTGTGGCGGTATCGCCGTCCACCTCTATCTCGCCGTTATGCCCGTGATGGGTGTCTGTGATGGGCGTCGTCGCGGCCATTTGCGTGAAGATATCCATTAATCCATCCAGATCAAATTCGCCTAGGGGCGGGAAATCGATGACAGCGTCCGGCGTGAAACAGGCGCGTATGGCGTCCACATCTTTGGCGTCGCACGCATTTAAATACCGCGCTTTAAGTCGGCGAATATCGCTCTCGGCTTCCAGCCGTGCGACGCGGGCTTCTATGTCAGACATTTATAACTTTCACTTTCGGAATGGGGTGGTCGCTCGCGCCGGTCCAGCGCCAGAGCATAGAGCCGCGAGAATGCCCCGCTGTGTCAATCCAGTTTTGCGCGGTTGGTTTATGAGAGACGGTAAGGGTCACGCTCTTATCTCCGTTCGGAACGGCGCTCTCATTATTTAAATGTATCTGATGATGGCGATAATCGAGGCTTTCCATCCAGACATTGTTGAGCTGGAAATTCCACCCCTCGCAGTCCGGGATAGGGCTTGTGATTTGCAGCGCTTCATCGTCGGCTAACTCCCACCAGCCATGCAGATAATAAATCATCGGATCGCCGCCCGCCTTGACGAACATGGACTGGTCCGCCGTATTTAATTGGTTTTTATTTTCGCTGCGAAATTGCTCTGCCCATTGCCGGAAGATTCCGGACGTTCCACCGACGAAAGCGGGCACGCGGGCGAGGGCGGTCTCGAGAGTTTCCAAAGTTAGAGGTATAGGGGTTTTAAGAGATTCCTCCACAGCGATCGCGGGTGAGGAGTCTATTGTTTGGATGTTTACCGTGGCCGCTGTTTCCTCTGTCTTATCAAAAAATGTCTGCCGTACAATCAGGATGGAGCTGTCGTCTTCCAACGGGAGCCAGTTGCTCTGTTGTTCGTCTTTCGACGCGAAGATTTCAAATGAGCCGTCCGCGGCCACGTCCACGTCGCGAATATCTATTTCCCCTGTCGAGGCCATGCTGCCATCGATGGCGTATCTATTGGCCTTTGTCGCGAAGGACAGGATGGGGACGCTCCCGCGCTTGCCCCAAATACGGTAGCTATGCGCGCCTGATATTGTCGCGTTCTGGTAGAAATTATCCGGATTATCCGCGCCGATTTTAGCGGTGGCATGGGAGGCTTGATAGAAGCTGGGATGCGCGGGATCGGCGTTTTCTAAATGCATGTCCAGACCGATGCGCAAGAGCCGCGTCAAGTAACGCACGCCTTCTGCCTCATCAAGTTGGCTGCCCGCGAGGTCAGATGTGAAAACAGCGTCGCCCGCCGCTTCGAGGTCACGGCAAAATTTTGTCCAGAGTTCGCGCGTACTCATGGGGCCATATACTGGCCGCCGTTCACGTCCAGTGTCGCGCCGGATACGACATTGGCGTAGTCGGAGACGAAATAGAGAACGGCCTTGGCGCAGTCGTCTTCGGGCGGAATGATGCCCAGCGGGATACGGCCTGTAATCTCGCCGACGACCTCATCGCGGTCTCGTCCGTTTGCGACTTGCGCGTCTATATAGCCGTAAACCGGCGCGCCGCCAATCCAGCCCATGCGGCAGCAATTTACCCGCACACCAAATTTACCAAAATCAGTGGCCATATGTTTGGTCAGCACGTTGAGCCCGCCTTTACTAGCGGCGTAGGCGACTTCGCCGGGGAACGGATTGACCGTAGCCATCGTGGACACATTGACAATCGCGCCGCGCCCCGCCGTTTTCATGGCGGGCAAAACGGCTTGGCTCATGCGCAATGCTCCGAGGCAGTTCACATCGTAAATCTTGGCCCAGCTTTCCGGGTTCGCGACATCAGACGTCGCCCAATCGCCGTGCAGGTAAGCACTATTTACGAGGCCATCTATGCCGCCCAATTCATTTTGGACGGCGGTTGCGAAGGCTTTGCATTGATCTGCGTGAGTCACATCCGCCGAGAGCGCAAAGGCTTTGCCGCCCGCCTCCGTAATCTCTTTCGCCACCCCGTCGATGAAGTCTTGGTTGCGCGCGGCAAGGCCAACGCTCGCGCCTTCGGCGGCGGCAATTTTCGCCATAGCTCGCCCCATGCCGGGGCCGACTCCGGAAATGATTACGACTTTGTCTTTTAATAACATGCGTATCTAGTAATCGATTTTTCTACGAATATAAATTAAAAAGTTTTGTTATTCGCTCTGATTGCGTAGAAAAGACGAAATGAAACTACGCAGAGGGTCAAATGAGTGTTCCAGATAGAGACGTATTGATAGCGGCGGCGCGGGAACAGACAGGGCTGTCTGATTTTGGAGCCACTTGGTTTTTTGGGCATATTGATGTTTTGGTGGCCGCGTTAAATGCGCAGGCCAAGCTCTCGCCCGAAGGCGTGTACGGGGCGCAGGCGATGATTACGGGCGCGCTAGTTTCGCGCTTGCGGCATGTTCAGCTGATCAAAGATCATCCTGAAATTTTGGACGAAGAGGTGAATGTCACCGCTGTCCTAACGGGCCTGCCGCGCACGGGCTCAACGATGCTCCACCGTATGCTTGCCGCCGCGCCGACGCTCACGGGTGTGCGTTGGTATGAGACGCAGAATTATGTGCCGCTGCCCGGGGAAGTGCGCGGCGATCCGGCCCCTCGCAAAGCTGCCGCGCAGGGCATCTTGGATTACATGCTGACCAAAATCCCAGAACTTATGTCCATCCACCCTATGAGTATTGAGCAGCCGGACGAGGAAGTGATTATCCTGGGGCAGCTGTTTTCCAGCTCTATGATCGAAGCGACGTATTTCGTACCGGACTATGCGGCGTGGCTGTCCGAGCAAGACGCGCGGCCAGCATACGATGACCTTGTGCAAATCCTGCAATCGCTTCAGTGGCAGGACGAGAGCCGTGCGGGGAAATCGTGGGTGCTGAAAACGCCGGGGCATTTGATGGCGCTGGACACAGTCATGGATGTGTTCCCGGACGCCAAAATCGTCATGACTCACCGCGACCCTATTTCAACTGTTCCGTCTTATTGCTCCATGGAAGCGAGCCTGTACAAAATGGGCAGCGACGAGGTTTCAAACGATATGATAGGCGAATATTGGTCTGCCCGACTCAAAGACTGGCTTGATAGATTTATGGCCGTGCGAGAGCAGGCCGGGGCTTCGCGTTTCATTGATGTAAATTACAAAGATTTGTTATCATCTCCCAAAGAGGAAGGCTTACGCGTCCTCAAAGCGGCAGGGGTTCCCCATTCCCCGGAAATTGAAGCGGGCATGGCAGACTGGATAGAGGCCAATAAACGCGAACACCGCGCCGCCCACAAATACGCCCTTGAAGATTTCGGATTGAGCGAGGCAGGGGTGGCTGAGGCGTTTGAAACGTATCGCAAGGGGCTTCTCTAAATACAAAATCGTAGGCCTGATAGAACGAAGTGAAATCAGGCGTGTCACAGTACCAAATTTCGCCCCACGTAAATGCCGGATTTCACTGCGTAATAACCAGCCTACGAAATGACATCTCCAACTGCCTCATTGAGTTGTTTGGGAGGGGCTCATCTGGCATAGGATTTGCAGGCGGCATAGACCGTATACTTAGTTGAATGGTGATTGATATGAAATACTTATTACAAAGTGGGGCTGTGATATTGGGCTTGAGCCTGTCAGGTGTTGCGCATGCTGGCCCGGGATGCGGGGGTAATTTTGGCGGATTTCACGGCGGATGTGCGCCGGCGCCCGTCGTGAATTCCTCTGTGACACAGCCGACATTCACGACGAGCACGCATTACCGTCCTGTTACCACGCTTGAAAATGTGACTGTGATGAAAGAGCATGTCGAAACCAAAGCCGTGACGGTGCAGAGGCCCGAAGTTGTCACCACCACGAATACGGTGATGAAAGAAGTCACCACGTCCCATGAAGTGACCGTCATGAAACCGGTTATGACGATGAAACCTGAAACCACCATGGTTGAAGTCTCCCAGCAACGCAATGTGGTCAAGCAACGTCCCATCACGAAAACTCGCGAGGTTACCGTTATGAAAGCGGTCAAAGTCATGCGGCCTGTCACCGTGATGAAAGAGTTTACGGAAATGCAGCCGCATACCGAGCTTGAGACCTATACTGAGATGGAGTCGTATGACGACGTCGAGCATTTCACGACGATGCAGGCCCAAACACAAATGGTGCCCCACACGGAAATGGTTCCGCATACGGAACTGGAATATAGCACAAACCTCGTCCCTGAAACGCAGACGAGCTCGCACACTGTGATGCGCCCGACAACGGAATATCAACAGCATACGGTCATGCGCCCGGTCACTGTCCAGCAAGCGCGGACGACGATGGTTCCGGAGCAGCGTACGCATCAAATTAATGTTGTAAGGCCTGTTGTGTCCGTGCCTGTGCCGATTCCCGTCCCAGTCCCCGTTCCGGCCTGCGGACAGGTTATTCTGCCGTCCTGCTAAGACAAGTTTAAATAAAAATGGGGCCAAGAATGACCGTTTTCACAAACGTATCATCTTGGCCCCTTATCATATTGGCTAAAGCCTATTCGAACGCGCCGGAAGTTTAGGCTTTAAGCTCGGCCGCTTTGCGCGTTTCAAATGTGTCGGCCATGTCTTTGGCCACAGCGTCTTTGATAAGTTTTTTACCCGTAGGAAAAATTTGTTTTTCTTCCTCGTCAAGGTGATGAATGACTTGGTGTTTGAGAACCTTGAATTTGTTCATCCAACCGCCGCTGCCCTGATCGCCTTCATCAAGTTCTTTGATAAGTTTCGTCATTTCTTGATGTTCGTGAACAGAGTGGCGCGCTTCGTCGGTGCCGTCAGGTTTCTTCATCAAGGCCGCATAGAAGACTTGTTCTTCAGCAGAGGCGTGGGCTTCGAGCTCAGTTTTTAGAGCGTTCCAAAGCTTAGCACGTTCCTCCGTCGCCCCGTCAGTGGCGGCAAGTTTCTCGCAGAGGTCGCGCTGGGTTTCGTGATCTTGAATGAGGCGGGAATAAATATCCATAATTAAGTGTATCCTTTGTATGTGTGTGAGGGGTGAAAGCGGGGCTCGAAACTAATTTGTATCGATGTCGAGACCGTCTTCACCGATGTCGATGGTAAGATCAGGTTTGTCAGCTTGGCCGTTCATCACGACAAAGCCAAGGCCGAGTACGGCAACGAGTAGTGCGCCGACGATGAAATAAAGGCCGCTTTTAGAATTACTGTTGTTAGACATGTTATCTCCTATTTGTGGGGCGTGATGGATAAACTTGCGAAAAGAGCTCGCGTTTCATTCAAGTCATCGGTAGAATTTAGGCCGCTTTAGGGCCTGCGAAAAACCAAACAATTAACCCAATGATGGGCGCGATAAGTACGAATAATATCCATAATATTTTGGCCAAGCCGGACGCGCTTGACCCGAATATTCCGAGTATCGCCCAGATGCAGACGACGAGATGAATAAGTCCGAGTATGAATTCCATAAGTCTCTCCTGTGATATTGTTTAATTTAATTTGCAGTCTCCCAAATAACGAGCGCCTCCGCGTTTCGTTCCAATTTTGGAACTTTATCTGATGAGAGGCATTGATATCGTAACGCAATCATTGCGCAGGAAAGCTCACTTAACTATTGGACACGCCATGAAAAAGCGCCATAGTCGTAACGACGAAAAGAATAATCAACTTCAAGACGGTGACATGACAAAGAAAGCTGCAGATAAGGCCCAAGCCCGCGCAAGCCGCAAGGTGGCCAATCAGCAGGTAAATACATCCGTCAAAAAAATGTATGATGATATTGTCGGCGAACCCGTACCGGACGGTATGAGAAGCGGTATGACAGACGACCCGGCTGAAGAGACTTGAATTAAAACCAAATAAAAATAATCGTAAACTATACTGTTACCTACACACAGGTCCTCTGGAGAATTAAGGCCGTATGAACACCCCCAAGTCTGGAGACGGCGCTGCGCCTGAACCTGAGTATAATGAAGCTGAGTTTCGCGACGAGCTGACAAGCCTAATCCCGCACCTGCGCGCTTTCGCGAGGTCAATATGCGGCGATGCCACATTGGCAGATGACGTAACGCAAGACGCCTTGGCCAAGGCCTGGAAAGCGCGAAAGAGCTATAAACCCGGCACAAGCATGAAGGCGTGGACATTTACGATCCTGCGTAACCAATTTTATTCCATCAAGCGCCGGTCATGGCGGCGTCAGTCGCTGGACCCCACGATTGCTGAGCAAACCATTGTATCTGCCGAAACGCCCGCCGCAGCCGTTGCGCTTAATGAGATGCGGGCGGCTCTCGACGAGTTGTCCGATGATCAACGCGAGGCGATTATATTGGTCGGTGCAGGCGGCTTTTCTTACAATGAAGCGGCTGAGATTTGCGGTGTTAAACCCGGCACAGTCAAGAGCCGGGTCAGCCGCGCGCGTGCGTCATTGGCGGCCATTATGAAATATGGAGATTTCGACAGCTCAGGTGACGACATTGGCGCGCTTGGCGCCATGCAGGCCATCATCGAAGAAGCAGAAGACATTGTCGAAGCCGCCGAAGATTACGTCGATGACCGTCCCGACGTGGGTTAGTTGCCCGGGCCCGTCATCTGGTAATTCTGTTATAAGGGTTCCGTTACTTGAGAGTTTCCAAGGCTTTAACGGCCTGTCCTAAAAGTTGAGGCTCACCGCCGACCAAGCCTTCGCCAGACGCTCTTACCAAAGCTTTTTCATCTTCTACCCAAATTTCTAAAATCTCAATTTTCTTGGTCTCGCTTATTTTTGTATCCGCAAGAACGTCTGCTGGAACGCTATAAGCTGAGTATGGGGTTGTCATAATAATATCCTTTTTAAATGTGATTGTGTTTCCTCTAACGAAACGGATAATTGCCGCATCGGTACAAAATAAGCCTGCATCCCAAAGGGGAGGAAGGGACGCAGGCTCGCACAAGTCCGGGGAAAGATTCCAGATCTGTGTGTCCAATATCAACGCCCCGCATTCATTTATGTTCCCCGTCAGCCTGTATTTTTAGGAACTAAAATGATAACACTTCGTTCTATTTACAGAAAACATATTGAAGGAGCCGAAATGGCAGAACATCATACAGACGACGACCCCGCAAAATTAGTCCCAGAAGAGGCTCGTGCAGGCGAGACTTCGGGTAATATGCGCAAGGTTTTGGTCATATCTATGGTTGCGGCTATTATTGTCGTCGCTTGCATTGCTTTCTTTGCGACGGCATAATTTCATAAACTTTCTCGGAACGATTAACCCCCTACACACATTGATAAGGTAGGACGCGCTAATTCAGGCGCTCAAAAAATATAAGGAGAGCTACAATGGCTACTAAGAAAAATATTGTTACACTTAACAAAGACGCTGACATCACAGATCAACTTGAAGTCCTTCGCGCTGACATTGCGCTACTCGCGCAGTCCGTTAAGACGCAAGCTAAGGCCAAGGTGGCTGACAAAGCTGGTACGGCCATTGAGACTGCAACGGAAAAGGCAGAAGTCGCCAAAGCGCGCTATGACGAGATGTCATCAAGAGCCGAAACATCTATCAAAGAGAACCCGCTAACAGCGGTTGCCATTGCGGTTGGTGCTGGCATGCTCCTCGGCGCGTTGACACGCCGCTAGGCACTAAGGGCTGAATGCTTAAATTACTTACATATGCGGCGCCTTTCTTATTAAAGGGGCCGACGAAAGGCCCGGTCAAAAAATTGATCGGGCGTTCCGTTGTCTACGCCCTGATGTTTTTCGGACTTCTATGCGGACTCGCAGCGCTCTTTGTCTGGGTTTATAAAACCTATTCCCTCGAAGCTGCCTTTTTGGCGGTCGGCGCCATATTTTTTACAGGCGCGCTCATTGTCAATATAGCCATCTGGATGAAGCGCCCTAAGCCGCACAACACGACCTTGCCTGAAAAGTTAGATGGTGATTTTATCGCCTCTCACTTACCGGCGTCATTGGTTAAAGATCCGGTTGTCCAGCGCATTCTCAAAGAAATTGCCGAAAAGCCTGTCGCTGCGACAGCTGTGGCTGTAACCCTTGGCATGTTGGTGTCGCGGGAACTCTTCGACAGAGATTAAATCCCAAGCGCAGGCGAGGCTCGTATTCAGGCTTAATCCTCCGCCGATATTTCCTTAAACAGAAGCCGTTGATAGACGCGGCCAATGACGATGAGCACGATGCCTAAGACGACGAAGGACAATGCGCGCAGCGCGCCTTCGAGGGAAGCCATGTCGATGAGGAAGGCTTTGAGGACGGTGAGGATAATTACAAGCGCGGAGGCGAGGCGGATGTCTTGGCGTTTCAACTTTATACCGAGCGCGAGCAGGGCGATACCGAGGAGTAGCCAGGCGGCACTGATTGCGTAAAGCTCTAAGTCGCCGGGCCAATTATCGAAGATTGAAATTGCGCGTCCGCTAAAGCTAAACCTAATTTGTGCGGTGATATAGAGCATAAAGCTCAGCAATGATATGCCTCCGCAAATGCGGATGTAGATTTTGGAGCGCGTATCACGGCCCGCCACGGCGATAGCTGCCAGCGCAATCGCGGGAAGTAAGTAAGCGAGGGCGAGGCTGTTAAAGACTAAGTTCCCATTCACAACCGTGCTCGCGTTCAGGAGCGGATTAAAGCCCAGGCAAACACCCAAAACAAAGAGCGCAAGCGTCAGGCCGGATATACCCATAGCCAACACCGACAGCAGGCTCGGGCGGTTTTTATCTGTATTTGTTTTACCAAGGCGCAGGCCGCCGACGGTAAAGCAGAGACCGACCGCGACTTGCATGGCCATCTCGTCGAAGCCGAATGTGCCTGACAAGAGCGCCCCGTCATTCATCAAATGCCGGACTTGCAAGACCGCGAAAAGTGCGGCGAAGGACAGGGCGGCGGCCTTGAGGATTTCCGGCCAGATATCGTCTTTGTCTTTTTGCATGGCCCAAGCCGCAGCGGCGCAAATGGCAGCCGGGAGCACAAAGTAGAACCAGAGGGAATTGAATATGAAACGCGGACCAACCGTGGACGCGTCAGGGATTTGCCAGAATAGCACATGCGCTGCGGTGAGGGCCGCAAAGCCGCAGGCGATGACTTTCAATATAGACTCGGGCAAGAAACGATGCGCGCCCACAGTCAGCACGATGCCGAGCATCATAGTTAAAGATATGTGCCAGCCCGTAAGGCTAAAGATAGCGGCGAGCGTGTAAGCGATAGCTGCGCCTGTGCAATAAAAGGCCGCCGCGCCAAAATAGGCGAACATGCTTTCATTTGAGCTTCGCGGGGCGAACGCAGCTTGTGAGGCATTCGCGGCTAAGAGGACCAGCATAAGTCCGGCAACGTGGTTGACTGTAAAGCCGGGCATGATGGGGCTGGTCAAGGCGATCCCGATAGGGAGAAACGCGCCAAGTGCCGCCCAGACCCGAAGGCTGATGGGGTCAGACTCGCCTCGCATTCTTATAAATGTGAAAGCGGTGAAGAGCGCAGTGAGAGGACCAGCTGTGATAAGCCAGCCTTTAATGTCTGCCATAGATTTAACATGGTTCACGCTTGTGAATTCTGCCGTCAAAGCAAAGGCAAGCGCGCCGCCCAGTACGATAAGCTGCGGGACGCGCGGGCGGACAAAGCCAACCACCATTAGCGCCCCGGCGGCCATGAGGGCTGCGCCATGCTGGAGCCACGTAAAACCAAAATTCGAATCGAATAAGAAAATAATAATGGCCCAAATGGCGAACCACATCCGGGCAGTTCCGCCTGCGAAACGCTCGACGTTAAAATCAACAACAAATAAAGGCGCGCGTCTTCCCTTCGTCCCGAGCCAAACACTCGCCGCAAACAAACCGCCCGCAAACAAGATCCACGGCCAGAACGCTACGCCGAGCGTTGCGGCAGGTACAGTTTTCCACATCCAAAACAGTGCCCCAAAGAGCGCGGCGCTGGTCAGCCAGCCCCAGGTTTTGACGCGCGAGAGAAAAACGGAGGCAGCGGTCACAACTGTGAGGTAGCTGAACAGCATCATGAAATTCGGCGGATTAGCGGTGACGAGCATCGGCGTGACCAGCGAGCCGATAAGGCCGAGCGCCGCGATTTTAGGCCCTTGAATGAGGCTGAGCCCTAGCGCGATGAATGACACAACGGCCATGCCCGCAAAGGCTGTGAACGGCAGGATAAGGCCGTAGAGCGCATAGGCGGCATAGACCGCGCCGTAGAGCGCAAAAATGCCCACGCCCGTCAATATGCCCGGGATATAGGCTGTCTTTTGGATGTCATTGAGTTTAAGCGTTTTGGCGAAAAAGGCCGCATCTTTACGCCGTAGAAACTCGCCGGCCCCCAGCGCGACAATGCCGAGTACAATGGCCATGCCCACGCGCATGGCGGGAGAGAATATCCCCGCTTCGACAGCAAAACGGAGGAGGAATACCGCGCCGAGTGCCAATGTTAGCCCGCCGACCCAGACCGCCCAGCGCGCACCGATCTCTTGTTCGAAACTGCGTTTTGGTTTGGCGGGAGTAGGTTTGCGTTTTGGCGGCGTGAATTTGGGTTTATTCGTATCAGACATTTGTCTGATGACAGGCTCGCTTGATTGTAAGGCCGCAGCTTTGACCGGTGTTTGCGGCGTTGGGTCTGGCGTTTTAGGTTTAACTGGGGATTTAATCTCAATGTCAGACGGGCTAGGCTTTCGGTCTGAAAGAATTTGCGCTGATTTCGCCGTGATGCCGCCCTCGACCCTCGCTCTAAGACGTTCAACTTCGACTTCTAGCCGTCCGACTTTTGCGTTTGCAACAAACCCCAATATAGAGCCGACAAATAAAATGGCGGCTAAAGCTATGAGTATAAAGATGAATTCCAAGGCCCCGTCCTTCTGCTACGCAGTCTTTTGGCGAGCATAGGCGAGTCTGTGGGGTTTGGATAGACGGGTTTTGCCGAGCTGGCGCTTAGCTGGCTAGGCGCGCATATTGCGGCGCTTGGCACACTTCTGCGGCCTCAAATGTTAATGTAAAGACCGAGCCTCTGCCAAGCTGGCTGACAACGGTTATGTCGCCGCCCATCAGGCGGGCCAGATGCTGCGATATGGACAGGCCCAGACCTGTGCCGCCGTAAATGCGGCTTGTATCATCTTCGGCTTGTGAGAATTTCTCAAATAGGCAGCTGCGTTTATCCACTGCAATGCCGATGCCTGTATCCGCAACGTGAACCTTACCCATCTGCGACGCGTCATGTTTGACAGCAATCGTGACCGTGCCCTCGGCCGTGAATTTCAAAGCATTAGAGATCAGGTTGGACACGCATTGACGCACGCGAAGAGAATCGAATTCCAAGCTGTCTGGCAAGGTCGGGTCTATAACAATTTTCAAAGTGAGGTTTTTCTTGTTTGCTGTGGGGAGAAAAGATTTATGAATGTCGCGCAGCAATGTGCGCAGGTCATATTCAGCGGTGTGGATATTCACCTTACCAGCTTCAATTTTAGAAATATCCAAAACATCATTGATAAGTTCCATTAAGTGCGAAGAGCTACTGACAACAATATCGGCGAAGTCTTTGAGCTGAGAATTATTATCAGCCGCCAAGCGTTGTTGCAGAATTTGAGCGCCTGTGTGTATTGCTGACAGCGGGCTGCGAATCTCATGGGACATCGAGGCGAGGAACTCAGATTTGGCCTGATTGGCGGCATCGGCGGCTTTTTCGGCTTTTGCTAAAGCAATGTGTTGGTCGTATTTCTCCGTCACGTCCATACAGACACCGACAATTTTGCCATTTTTTGTTTTTTTATAAGAACTGATAACCCGGCGGTCACCAGACGCGATATTCGTCAGGGACTCTGAATTCAACATGGCGTTATAAATTTTGTTGGTCATTGCGGTGCATTCAGCCGCAGAGTTATTCGCCATGACTTTTCCAACTTGTGCATGGATGCAGTCTTTATACGGCACGCCTTGGTCAAGGTGTTTAAAGAGTTCCGGAAAAAAATCGCGCAGGGCTTTGTTCGCGAAGATTAGGGTGAAATCCTCGTGGTAAAGTGCAAATCCCGTGTCGAGCTGATCTACGGCCAGCATGAACTCGAAACTTTTTAATTTTTTGGCCTCTGTGCCCATGTAATCCCAACGTATTATTAGGAATTCCAATACACCAATTCCGTGCATAAAGAGTGAACGCGAGAAGCTTTAAAGGCTAAAAAAGGAATATATTGGATAAGGTCTTGGTGCGTTGCAGGCCTGCAAATTCCCCCGAATATGCAGGCCCGTAAGACGCATGAAGGAGAATACCACATATACTCCAATATACTGTCTTGCAAACGCCCCCGTTTGTTCGACGCCCTAACTACGGATGAAACGGAGAGTTGGATTGAAATAAAGATGCTTTTTTTATATTTTTCGGCGCGAATCCTAGATATCTTACCTCAACACCGTTGATTGTTCACTAAATGTTCTGTAATCGCAGGGCAAGGAGTGTCTATGTTATCTGTTCAGGGCCATGTATCGCAACCCAAAGTGCGTCGGCGATCCCGGTCTTTACCGAACCTGCCGCAATATTATTATCACACGAATGTCTGCGAGATGTTTCGGTTCATCGAGGTGCGTTACGCAGATGTGTGCCAAGATGTGCACCATGATTTCCTGAGCGCGTTTTGGAGCCTCCCCGTGAACGCGCAATGTCTGTATGTGCGCTTTGCGGGCCGCAAGGGGCGGGTGTTTAAATCGGGGCAGCTTAACTATCCTGAAATTGCGAATATTCCCGCCGCCTTGCGCGCGCTTGAAACCTCCGGATTTATCTCAGGCGTGACATCGGATGATTACGCGGACTACGTCACCGCCCTGACCAAGCCCGAGGTCATTGCAAAGCTCGCAGGGGCACCGATTAATTCGTTCAAACGGAGCTGGAAAAAGGACGCTTTAATCGAAGCCGTGTTCGTGCATGTCCCATTTCAGAATGCCATCATCCCGCCGCAGATGATTGTGCAGCGCCATACGAATATTTTGCAATATCTCAGCTTTCTATATTTCGGAAAGATCGAAGATAATTTTCAGCCCTTTACCTTGCGTGATTTGGGGCTCGTGCGCACGCCGGATTTCAAGGCCGATTACGAGGCCCGGTTCGAGGATAGCGTTCAGGCGGAGGCGGCTTATTTTTACGCGCTCGGTCTGCATCGGTTTAAAAACGGAACGGATGAGGAAACGGCGCAATTAATCGATAGACTTGAGGCGTGGCCGGAGCCTGCTTGCGAGATTAGCGCGGCGGGGCAGGACAAATTGTTGCAAAAGCTCGGCGGCCTGTGTGAGCGGCTTGGAGATATGGACACCGCGCTGGCGCTCTATGCCCGCAGCGACGCCCCGAACTGCAATGAGCGCGAAATCCGTGTGCGTTATAAACGCGGCGACAAGGAGTGGGCGCGGGCGCGGCTCGAGGATTTAATCGATAATCCGGGCAGCGACGACGCGCATAATTTCGCCGTCGATTTCTACGCGCGTAAATTTAATAAAAAACGCACGAGCGAGGTTACAGATATTTTGCGAAGCTCGGAGGTGATTAAGCTGGACGAAGCTTTCAAGGCCTCGCCCGAACGCGCGGCGCAAAAGTTTTACCAAGCGCAAGGCGTTGAGGCCTACCGGACTGAGAACGCGCTCTGGAAAACTCTGTTCGGGCTTTTGTTTTGGGACATCCTGTTTTGTCCGGATACGGCGAAAGTTCACAGTAGTTTTGAGCGCTTGCCGGCGGACCTAAAGACGGGGACGTTCTACGCCGCCAACAAAGCCGCGATTGAAGACAGGCTCTTAGGGTTATCCGAGGCCGGGCGTGTGCATGTGAAAATCCTGAAAACCGTAAGCCGTCATCACGGAACGCCGAACGGGGTGTTTCGCTGGAGTGGCCGCATCATTGATACGCTTCGCCCGTTCCTGAAGGCCGTCCCAAGCGGCGCGCTTGTGCAGATTTTGCGGGCTATGTGTGAAGACTACAAAAATATGAAAGACGGATTTCCCGATCTCATGCTGATTGACGATGGCGTGCGGTTTATTGAGGTTAAAGCGCAAGGTGATGTTATCCGCCGCAACCAGCTGACCCGGATTAAACAGCTGCGCGCCGCGGGCTTCCCAGCCGATATTGCTCGCATTGATTGGACGGTGGATCCTAACCAAATTTACGTGGTGGTCGACGTGGAGACGACAGGCGGCCGCAAGCCTATCCACCGCGTCACAGAAATTGGCGCGGTTAAAATGCAGGGCGGCAAAGTCATAGATAAATTTCAGACATTGCTTCATCCCGAACGCGCGATCCCGCCCAACATTACCCGCCTGACGGGGATCTCAAATGACATGGTCTCCGGCGCGCCAATCTTTTCCGAAGTCGCGGATGAATTTGAGGCGTTCCTAGAAGGCGCGATATTTGCCGCGCACAATGTCAATTTCGATTACGGCTTTATCAGCGCCGAGTTTAGCCGTATCGGACGGCGGTTTAAAATGCCGAAAATCTGTACCTGCTCGGGTATGCGCAAGCACTATCCCGGCCATAAATCCTACAGCCTCAAAAACCTGTGCCGGGATTTTGAGATAGACCTCAAAACCCATCACCGCGCCCTGTGCGACGCCGAAGCCGCAGCGGAGCTACTGGTCTTGATGAATGAGAGGCGGGCGGCGTAACGGGCGAGGGGCTTATATTTTAGCTTGAACCTTTACACCTGCCCGTAAATGAATCTAAGTTTCGGATAAGGCGCAGAAATTGATAGACCTTAGCTCTGGAGATCACATGCAAAACCTAACAAAAACTCTATTGGGGGCTTTGGATTTTATTATAACTTAAGGAGATTATTATGACCTTTTTAAAAACAACACTCGGACTGTCTTTTGCTGCGGCGCTGTTGTCCGCCTGTGCAACGGGCGCTACGCCAGCAAAGAGCATGAGCGCAAAACCCGACATCAATAAAATGACGAGTCCTGAAAAATCCGGCGTCGCTTTCGAGGCTATGACTTGCAAAGACTTGATGATGACAAAAAGCTTATTAGAGGCAGAGCATCAAATTAACCTCGGTAAAATGTATTCAGCGGCGCAGACCCAGAATACAGATACAATGCTATCTATAGGCGAAGATCAAAAAGTGGTTATGTCCAAGATTACGACCGTTAAAGGCCTGAGCGCTGATAAAGGCTGTTAAATCTTATAGGGAAGCCGCGTAAGGGCTACTTCGCAATCTCATAGGTCAGGTTTACTGTGACGCTCAAGGTTTGCTCTCCGGCGGCGATGGGCGTGCTCGCACTGCCCGCGCCGCCCATGGCCATGCCGCGTGCCGCGTACAGGCTCTGGGGTTGAAAGCCGCCGGTGGATTCGGAAATGGACGTGATCCGGCCCAGTGTAACGCCTGCCGCGTCGGCCATCTCTTGCGCCTTTTCCTTGGCCTCAATAATGGCGTCTTTGCGGGCAGCCGCTTTGGCGGCCTTCGGATCTTTGACAGAGAACCTGACTTGGTTGATGTTATTGACACCCGCCGCGACGAGCGCATCGAGCATCGGTCCGACAGCGTTCATGTCATATGTCTTGGCTGTCACTGTGTTCCGCGCTTCATAGCCGGTGATCTCTGGCGATTGGCGGTCTTGATAATTATACTTGGGTTGCAGCGATAATCGCGACGTTGTGATATTTTTCTCTTTAAGGCCGGCTTTTTTAAGCTCTGCAAAGACTTCGGTCATCTTTGCCGCGTTCTCGCGCATGGCCGAGCCTGCGTCTCTGCCTTGGGTGACAACACCCGCAGATACGCTCGCCGTGTCCGGGGCCATCTCCGTCTTGCCCGTTGCCGATACGCTTATCTGCGGAGAGGCCGCCGCGCCTGTGCTGATATAAGTCGGCGCGCCGGAATTACAGGCCGCCGTCGCCAATGCGCCGAGCGTCATAAAGAAAATTTTGGGCTGAGTGAATAACATGGGGGTCTCCTAATTCAAAAACACCTTACAGGAATTGCTCTGCCAGAGAAACGATATTAGGCGGGTGAATTACAGGTCGTCTACCTGTGAAATTATTTTTCAGCCATCTGCCCGTCATAGCTCCCGGCTTGAGGGGGCACGTTTTGAACGTCCGGAACAGGGCCCTGCTTTTTCTTGCGCCTCATGAGCTGCGTTAAAATAAGCGGTGCCAAAATACGCGCCGCCATCATCAATAATCTTTTCATATTTCAGATATAGTCATTTTAAACCCATCTACAATGACACACACCGTTTGAAACGCAGTTGAGAGCAGGTTTTTTCTGTTGCGCGAGTGCGAGCCTTAGATGAGTACCTTAAATTACTCATAGAAGTCCGCTGATTATTTGTTATTCGTATTCTTTTAAAGGGAATAGCGGCATAGTGTTGCCTAACGCCAGACGTTTGGTCTATTGCACGGCCGATGTTCCTGCTAAATTTTTAAGATTGTTCAATATTACAAAATCAAGGCTCTTGGAATCGCAAAGGGTAAACCCAACACGGGTCCTGTCCATTATCACAAACTTTTTAGACGGTAACAGTCAGTGGCTCATCGCTAATAAAATAGATTTATTAAGGGAAGCAGACATTTTTGCTAGGCCCGTGAACCTTCTGATACCCTGACATACTCTTTCGCCTACGAAGCAGATTAAAAACGAGCGCCTTAAAATCGCCTAAAGTAAGCCTCTGAATCGATATCCGCTTCTGCTTTCCGAAGCGGACATCAGCGTTTTACTCTTGGAGGCTCTAAATCACGTAATTATCATCCGTAATCGCGTAAAAGGCCGATTTTGGATTGCCGCTGCGGTCGAAGAGGAGCGGGTGGTTTGTGCGGGTTACCGGATTTGTGTTCAGCCAGCTATCACCGTCACGTACGCCCCAGTAGGTCACCGATTCCACCGAAGACCGCTGGGTAAGTCCGTCCATAAGGGCCCGTAGGAGGCGCGCTTGTGTGGCGAGCATATCCGCGGGCGGCGTGTCGCCAATATCTGCATCGCAGTTGGTCCCGCTCGAAAAGCAGACGCCCGGATCATCATAGAAATTCACGTCAAGTTCCGTGACGTGATTAATCAAGCCCATAAATTCATTATCTATGGCGTCAATGGCGGCGAGCGCGTCTTGCACCGGCGTGTTAAGCTTCAGGTGGAATTGATGACCCACGCCGTCAATCGGGACGCCGCGGTTCACAAGACGGCGCACAATGTCGATGAGCCAGCCGCGTTTCTTTGCATTTTCAGTAAAATACTCACTGATAAATAATTTTGCGTCAGGGTCTGCGGCGCGGGCAGCGCGGAAAGCCCAATCTATGTAATCGGCATTGCCGACGGCATCATACCAGGCTTCTTGGCGGTCAGGCCCGATGCCGTCATTCCCCCTGTAGAGATCAACGGAAACGACTTCATTAACGACATCCCAAATCGCGACGCGCCCGCGAAAATGCTCAACCACAGCTGTTATGTAATTTTCCAGACGTGCTTTTATTTCAGCGCGACTTCCGCGCAGGAAATATGCTGGCGTGGATTCATGCCAAAGAAGCGCATGTCCGCGGACTTCCATGCCATTGGCGATGGCCCAATCGACAATTCGGTCGGCTTCCACGAAATTAAACACGCCTTCAGTAGGCGCGAGGTTGTTGGGTTTTAGCTCATACTCGGGGGTCAGGCAGTTAAACTGCGCTTTAGCGATGAGAGCTGAGCCGTCTTCAGGGTCTATGCGTCCGCTTGTGACAGCTGCGCCTATCGTGAAATTATTCCGGTATTTATTACGCAAAAGTCCGGTTGTCGGCGCGCTTGCTGTAGGCGGAGGCGGAGGAGGTGGCGGCGGCGGGGGAGGAGGAGGAGGCGGTGACACACTCACAGGCGAAGAGGCTGGAACGGAGCTACCGCCGCCGCAGGCCGCGAGTATTGTTGCGCTACCGCCCAATAAAAGCTTAAGTCTGTCGCGTGCTGTAAAATCTATCATCGTATATCCTCGGAATTCTGAGAGATAAATATGACATGTGTGCCTAAATTAAGCGTGAAGGGGTATAGTTAATGAAAGTTTTCGTCTCGTTCATCTAGGGGTCAGGATGTTAGCAGCGCGTAGACCCAAGCTTTGGCATCTTCTTAGGGTCCGCATCCGGCGCGTCTAGCGCTTTTATAGCTGCCGGAATAGACGTCTTCGCGTTCGCGATAGCTTTGTCCGCCGCGCTGCACTTCGCAACTGCCGCCTCGTAATTATTCAAGATGCTTTGGGTTTCGGCATCAAGCGTTAGCGAGACTTTGCTTTTGTCCGGGCGCTGATAGCCAACAAGATAAGCTTCGAACTTATCGCCGCTAAAAACTTTGCGCCCTTGCGAAGAACTACTTTCCGGGACGCCTTTATAGCTAACCGGGAAGTCTAATGGCTCAGAAGACGCGCCGGGTGCGAGGGGCTTTCCTTTAAATTCAGACTTATAAAGTCCCGCCGCTTTTGACGTTAGCGTATTTCCGGCTTGGCCTTTTGGTGTCATAACGACTTTCACGACCGGGTTCATGATCGGCGTGTCGGTTTTGTTAATAATAATGACCTGAACATGCCCTCTAATATTAGCGCCGCTACGGCTCAAAGTATTTGCCGGGGTTACATTTCCGGCCATAGATTTCTGCTTGTTCTGTAGGGCATCCCGTTTTGCGGCTGCCGCGTCGCGCGCCTTTTTAAGGGCGCTTCGTTTGGCCTTGTTGGCGGAGACAGCATCAGACAATTCCGCCTGCATTTTTTTAAGCTCGTCGCGGCGCGCGCCCAAGGCGCTCATACGCGCCGTTTCCGCCGCCGCCGCTTTTTGGGCTTTCTTTGTCGCTTCGGCCTCTTCTTGGTCCTTTAGATATTCATCATATTGTCCGGTCGTAATATTGTAGTGGTCAATCAAATCTTGCGCGGTCTTTCCGTCAAGCACACCGTTAGACTCCTTGGCAATTTCGTTAAGGACGGCGCCGCGAGATTGGAAAACATTTCCGCTATTGGCATCCAAAAGGAAGAAAGCTTCTTCTTTGGCTTCTTCGACATAATCCATCGGTCTGTTATCGTCGCCAGTGCCTGCATAAGCGAGCATGAGTAGACCTGCGGCGGCTTTCATTTGATCCGCTTGGCCCAGGCCTTCGATGGATTCGCGGAACGTACCGTCGAGTGTTACCGCATCGGTCGCATCAATTTTGACCTTAGAAGCGCCGCCGCCACATGCTGAGAACGCCAAAGCCGCGCCAATAAGTGTCGTGCTGAGTAATGTACGAAGGCGCATGCGATATCCCCTGATGTTGTATTGTTCTTCGTAGCTTATGGGGGTTGTCACGGCTGTCAAGTTACCGCACGAAAGAAACGAACATCTGCATTGAAAGCGTTCATCGATTTTTTTTAAGACTTGGCTGGCGATATAAATAGGTCCAGCAAAGCAAATTTGTCTTTAACTTGATAAGCGCCCGCGCTAAGAGACGCAACGAACGATTGGGGACAGGTAGCTCAATTGGTTAGAGCCGTCCGCTCATAACGGATTGGTTGGGGGTTCAAGTCCCTCCCTGTCTACCACCGTCGTTCATAATACCCGCTTGCCGCAAAGCGGCGGGCTGTAGCGGTTTAATGAACGCAGCCCATGGTCCAGTACATGCACATTCCACAAAGACGCGCTCCAGGATGATGAGGTTTTTGAGGTGCTTGCACGCTCATATGGAATTTCTACAACATCTTTCCAATTTAGCCCGGATATATCCCGATGCATCTTTATCTAATGACAGCAGACTGCACAACATTGTAATAACCTTTCTCTTCCCACCGTTCCCGGCGCGTTCTACAAATAACCCATGAGCTGGAAAAAAGAACTTGAAGAACTGAAGCGGCGCGAAGCCTTGGCTGAGAAGATGGGCGGGGCGGAGAAGGTTGCGCGGCAGAAATCCAAGGGCAAGCAACACGCGCGCGAACGGATTGCGCAATTTCTTGACGACGATAGCTTTCGCGAAATTGGCAAAATCGCAGGTAAGGGGACTTACGATAAATACGGGGACATGATTGATTTCTCTCCGGCGAATTTTCTGTTCGGGCGAGGGCGGGTCAATGGACGACCGATCGTTTTAGGCGTCGATGATTTTACCGTGCGCGGGGGATCTGCCGATGCCGCCATTTACCGCAAAGCGATTTTGTCGGAGCAAATGGCGCACGAGGTTAAGCTCCCTTTGGTGCGCTTGATCGACGGGACGGGCGGGGGCGGCTCGGTTAAGATGCTCGAAGATATGGGCTTCACCTATGTGCCGGCCGTGCCGGGCTGGGACCATGTTGTCACGAATTTGAAAACAGTTCCTGTGGTGTCCTTGGCCTTGGGGCCAACCGCCGGGCTGGGCGCGGCGCGGGCTGTGGCGTCGCACTATTCCGTCATGGTCAAAGGCGTCTCGCAAATCTTTACGGCGGGCCCGAAAGTGGCCGTGGCCATTGGCGAAGCGCCCATGTCGAATGAGGAGATGGGCGGCTCAAAGATACATACCCGTAATGGGGTCATTGATGACGAGGCGAAGAGTGAAGCGGAAGCGTTTGATTTCGCGAGGAAATTTTTATCTTACCTTCCGGACTATGCGGGCGCGAAACTAATCCGTTCCGAATGTAATGACCCGATCGCGCGTAAAGACGAGTCGCTTATTTCGGCTGTCCCCAAGGACACCCGCAAAGTCTATAACATGCATAACATACTGGAATCCGTGGCAGATAAGGGGTCCGTGTTTGTTATGGGTAGCAAATGGGGTAACTCTGTTATTACGGCGTTCGCGCGTTTTGATGGCTGGCCCGTGGCGGTGCTCGCCTCAGACCCGCGTTTCCTTGGCGGATCGTGGACAGCGAGCTCATCAGAAAAAGCCAAAAGATTCATCGCTGTAGCGGAAACTTTTAAGTTACCTGTTATCCACTTGGTTGATAATCCGGGCTTTATGATCGGGCTCGAGGCCGAGAAGGCCGCCACCATACGGCGCGGCGTAGAAGCTATGAATGCGGTGTATGAGGCCACGGTTCCGTGGTGCTCCGTCATCATCCGCAAGGCCTACGGCGTGGCGGGCGCGGCCATGTCCGATCATACGAAATTCCAATACCGGTTCGCGTGGCCGTCCGGCGATTGGGGCAGCCTCCCCATCGACGGCGGCGTCGAGGTCGCCTACAAATCCGAGCTCGAAAAAGCCAAAGACCCGGAAGCCAAACTCGCCGAGATTAAAACCCGCCTGTCCAAAGTCACAAGCCCGTACCGTACCGCTGAACACTTCTATGTCGAAGACATCATTGACCCAAGAGACACGCGCGGACTCTTATGTGAGTTTGTTGAACTCGCGATGCGGGGGCAGGGGTAATCGCTCTATAGAATGTAGGCCGGATAGAACGCAGTGAAATCCGGCGCGCGTCACAAAATGGCGGATTTTGCTAACCATCCGCTTGATTACATCTTCGTGGTTTTTTTCTACGAATAAATTCTTGGTGTCACAGGCCGCTAATATATGATATCTAGGATAACACGCACCATAAACGAAGACCAGCTATAGGCTGCGAGTGAACGGGGTAAAATATATGTCCGACGTCAGCGAATCCTGTCTTGTAAGACAGCTAAAGCGTTATGATGACCTTGATGACAGGTCGATGGTTCAACTTGCCAAGCTTGAAAATGATGAGCGCGTCTGTGTAAGGCACGAAGAGATTAGCCAGAATAATACGACGAATGCGCATCTGTATGTGGTCAAGCGGGGCTGGCTTTACAGCTATTTGGATTGGGGTGATGGGCGTCGGCAAATCTTGAAAGTTCATTTACCGGGCGACTTGATAGGGTTTCGCGATATTGCTTTTCAGAACGTCTCGACAACCCTGCGGGCGGCGGAAGACTGTGTCATTTGTCCGTTCCCCAAGAGCGGCTTGACCCCGATTTTTGAAGAAAATCCAAGGCTGGCGGCGCTTTTGTTTACGCTGAGCGCCCGGGATCAATTGACCTTGATTGATATTATGAAAGCCATTGGTCATATGTCGGCACATGATCGGGTTTTGTTTTTTCTTTTACATCTAAGGGCGCGTTTACGGGTCGCCAATCCGAAGCTGACGGACCGTATCCGCGTGCCGCTAAACCAAACCGAAATCGGGGAGCATCTAAGTTTGACGAATGTGTCGGTATCGCGGGCCATTGCGGAGCTGGAGGCAGACGGGTTGATAGACCGCGCATCGAACTGGTTCATTTTCAAAAAATTTGATGAAATTGTAAAGCAGACCGAGTTCGAGAACCGTTATTCTAATATTGACACGAGCTGGTTTCCGGCTCGCCGCGATAAAAATTAACAGCTGCGCGCACTAAAGCCGACAATATTATCTCAGATTAAAGCCTGCCGTGTTTAGATGTGTCAATTACGCCGCCGTTGAAGGAACTACCCCGTGATTCTTTGACCAAAGGCCTTATCCTCTCGCGCCCCGACTTTGAAGGGATGAGTGACTTTTGAAACGCCCTGCTTCCCACATAGCAGGGCGTTTCTTTCTAGAATTAACCGGGTTGTGCGAGGCCGCGTTCTCTTAATATTTAAAAAAAGGAACCCTAAACCCGATTAAGCGTTAATTAAACAAGGCGGCGCAAATTTTCACTTATTACAGTGCTGCATCATATTAAAGAGGAGAGTTACTATGTTAAGATATGCAATCATCGCATTTGTTATCGCTATTATCGCGGGAGCCTTAGGTTTTGGCGGAATCGCGGCTGGCGCAGAATATATCGCAGGCGTCCTGTTCTTGGTCTTTGTCGTTTTGCTGGTGCTTCACCTCTTAGGCGGTAAAAAAATATAACCCCTTTCACTGCTCCCGTAGTGATCAATCAGAGACGTTCTGCCTTTACACAGGCAGAGCGTTTTTTATTGTGGACGTGTCTCTGGTCTTGCTCAAGAGTGTGAGTGTCGAAAAAAGTTGAATTTACGGGCTCATCCTTCTAGTTCTGCCCCATGACAAAAGCTGAAATTTATAAAGAGACCGCCCAGCAAATCGCCGCCGTTATCGACGGGGAACCGTCCCGTACGGCGCGGTATGCGACGGCGTCTTGTTTGCTGTCGGAAAGCTTTGACGCGTTTTTCTGGACGGGGTTTTATGTGGTGGACACGAACAAGCCGCAAGAGCTTGTGGTTGGGCCTTATCAAGGCTCGCTGGGGTGTTTGCGTATTCCGTTTAGCCGGGGCGTGTGCGGGGCGGCAGCGCGCACGGGCGAGACGCAGCTGGTCGAAGATGTTCATAAATTCCCGGGGCACATTGCCTGCGACAGCCGCACGAATTCTGAAATCGTCGTGCCTGTCTATGACGAATCGGGCGCGCTCGCGGCGGTATTGGACGTGGACAGCGAAGCCTTTTCCGCCTTTGACGAGACAGATAAAACCGCGCTCGAAGCTATTTGCAAAACGCTCTTGATAGGCGCGGATGCCTGAGGATGTCGTCATATGGCGCATGGGAATTTTCTTTGGGGTCATCCTCGCGCTGATTGTGGTGGAACGGGTTAGTCCCCGGCGCAAGCTCAGTCAAAAACAGTCGCGGCGTTGGGCCTCTAACCTGGGTATATTTATCGTTGATAGCGTCCTGACGCGGGTGCTGGTCGCGGCGGGCGGTATCGCGGTTGCGGCTTATGCGGCACGGCAAGGTTGGGGCCTGTTTAACATCATCGACGCCCCGGCTTGGGCGGTTCTGATCGCGACACTTATTATTTTGGATTTCGCCGTTTGGGCGCAACACGTCTTTAGTCATAAATGGCAGTGGTTCTGGCGGCTCCACCGTATGCACCATTCGGATCTGGATATAGACGTCACCACGGCGCTGCGCTTTCACCCGCTCGAAATTGTGGTGAGTTTAATCTATAAAAGCGTGGTGATCGTGCTGCTCGGCCCGCCGCTTATGGCCGTGTTCATTTTTGAAATCGCGCTCAATAGCTGCGCTATGTTTAACCACAGCAATATAAAGCTCCCGCTCTGGCTCGACCGGATTTTGCGGCCTATCATCGTCACCCCCGACATGCACCGCGTTCACCACAGCACGGACAGGCGCGAGCATAATCACAATTTCGGGTTCTGCCTCTCGGTCTGGGATCGCCTGTTCCGCCTCTACACCGCCCAGCCGCGCGAGGGGCATAAGGGCATGGAAATCGGACTGTCGGAGTTTAGACGCGAGGGCCAGCAGGGGGTCGGGGCGCTGTTGGTTCAGCCTCTGAAATAGCGGACTTTTGGAAGTCTTTCTGTTCTTCTTTTACAGGGGTGGGCTCAGAATAAAACACATTCCCCTACAGCGGGGATTGTGCGAATTTTCGATAGAGCCGCGCGTCGCCGCCGTGTTCCCACACGCCTCCCGTGCTTTGTAATTATAGCCATTCTGCATCGCATTTTTACTCAACGCATAGGCCGTAAGATTAAGCGCGCAAACCGCAGGCGGGGGGCTGTTAGGGGCTTAGTGGGCGATTATAGGACACTCGGCTAAGGGCAGCTTTCGGCGTCAGAACGAATAGTTGTTGCAGAAAATATAACAATAATTGACCATTGCTGTCAATTTATGTTTCATTTAAGGTGTTGCAGTCTCATTTGAAATTCCAGTCGATGGAGCCCCGCATGTCCGCAGAAGTTACCGCAAACACGACCTCCAATACGTCAGGTCTTCTAAGTGACGCCCAAGTAATACTGAGAATCTTCGATCATATTGATAACAAAACCACGGACCTTGGCGATAAGGTTTGGACGGAGCCTGTTGCCAATTATATCTCGCAGGATCGACTAGACGCTGAATTAGATTTGATAAAACGTCGCTATGTTGTATTTTGTCCCAGCCTGGCATTGGCCAAAACGGGTGATTTCGTTGCGCGATCGTCGGCTGGCGTCCCGTTGATCGCTGTGCGCGCAGAAGATGGCACGGCTAAAGTCTTCAGAAATGCATGCCGACATCGCGGCGTGAAACTGGCGGATGGCCAAGGTTGCAAGCGCGCCCTCGTTTGCCCCTATCATGGTTGGACGTACGGCCTGAACGGGCAGCTGAGGCATATCCCCGATGAAGACGGTTTTCCCAGTATTGATATAGATGACAAAGGGTTGGTGCCTGTCGCGTGCAAGGAAGTCGGAGGGCTGGTCTATGTTTGCCAAGACAATTCCGAGACCGACGCACAGGTCGACGACAATATGCTCGGGCTTATCCCTGCGGACTTTGAGTTGATCGAAACGACAGAAATGGACGTCGATGCGAACTGGAAAATACATCTCGAAAGCTCTCTCGAAGGCTACCACATCCGGTCCTTGCACTCGAAAACCTTCTACCCCAGACAATACGATAATCTGACCGTGGTCGAGGCATTTGGCGAAAATAACCGGATCGCGTTTCCATATCAGACGGTTGAAAAACTACGCGCAAAGCCACAGGAAGATTGGTCGACGAATGGGTGTCTTACCTATGTCTATCATCTATTTCCGAACGTGGTCGTGTCGACGTTTCCTGACTGTATTCAGGTGGTTACGCTAGACCCCATCAGTCCAAACAAGACGCGCCAACACGCCTATCTGCTGGGCCGTGGAACGCGGGATGATGACGACAAACCTGATGTCATGCGGCAATCCATTCTGGATGGTCAGGCATTCGCAAGAACAGGCGCGGCAGAGGATTTAGCCGTCGTCCTATCGGCACAACAAGGATTGGAGAGCGGCGCGAATGATCACCTTACCTTCGGCCTTTTCGAGAGTGCAATCGGGCGATTGCATGCCTGCCTTCGCGGCGAAATCGGATAATCCATTGACGGCAAGACCCCTCCCTAATCCGACAGTCTTTGATCATACGCGATTAAACGAAAGACCAACGGCAAAGCGGCTAATCTTATCCGTGCTGGCGCAGCCGAACATGGCCAGCCTGCCAATTGGGCAATTAATTGCGTGGGGTGCATTATTCGATCAAAAGCCCTCGGCCATTCGCGTCACTGCTGGTCGATTGGTTGCTGAAACATTGCTCGAAAAAACTGCGCGGGGCATGTATACGATCGGGCCTGGTGGTTTGGCGATGAAAAACAAAGCTGGCGAATGGGCCACGGCGCTGAGCCAAATTCGCGAATGGGAGGGAGGTTGGTTTGGCGTTCACACGGCGCATCTCGGCAAAACCCTCCGGCGCAACGTACGTGCCCGCGAACGGGCATTTCGACTGCTCGGCTTCAAAGAACTTGTCAGTGGCCTCTGGGTCAGGCCCGACAATTTGAACTCTTCCGCATCAGAAATGCACGCGAAACTTTGCCAATTCGGGGTAGAGCCTCACATGGTCTTGATGAGGTCGGACGACCTCAACCAGAATGGTATCAAAAACCCTCTGGAACTCTGGTCCAGCGAAGAGCTGAACGCGAGCTATGGGCGAGCGATAGACCTTCTCAATCAAAGTCAACGCCGGTTGGGGCGCCGGGATCTACATATTTTGATTCGCGAATCCTTCGTGATCGGTGAACATGTCATACGGCAGATAAATGCCGACCCGCTACTTCCGGCAACGCATATAGATGCTGCAAGCCGGGAAGACATGGTACGCGCCATGACCCGCTACAGTGATTTCTGCCATCCATATTGGGAAGAGTTTCTAAACGCTGCAAATGTGAGACTAACTTCTGAAGAATGACCGCTTTGCCCGCACATTTGACGACAAAGCCTCGTAAATAGACCGCAGCCTAAACCCCCGCATCCTCTGCCTTCACGGCATTATCTGAAAGCTTCGTCCAAGCTTCATCAATGCATGCCAGCGCCTCCTCCGCAGTCTTAGCGGTGAAGACGACCTTGCGGAGCCAGTCGGGGGCGAACTCTTCGTCGATGATGTGCTCGATGAGGGCCACGAGCGTGTCCCAATATCCGCCGCTATCAACAAAGACCATAGGCTTGTCGTGCAGGTTGAGGCGCGCCCAGGACAAGACTTCGATACATTCTTCGAGGGTGCCGATGCCGCCGGGCAGGACGATGAACGCTTCGGAGGCGTCATACATTTGCATCTTGCGCACATGCATGTCGGGGACGACGTCATACTCTATGCCTTCTGGCGGCTTTTCAACATCGAGCAAGAATTGCGGGATAATTCCGAAGACCTCGCCGCCGGCCTCATGCGCCGCGATGGAGGACGCCCCCATCAGGCCAAGTCCCCCGCCGCCGTAAACCAGGCGGTGCCCGGCTTTGGCGATGGCTTTGCCTGTTGAGCGTCCGAGCTTCATGTAACGTGGGTCACTGCCGGGGGAGCTGCCGCAAAAGACGCAGATGCTTTTCTTTGTTTTCGTCATAAGAATCTATCCAATTAAAATTTGTCTCAATGGGCTTAGGCCGTTAAGTCTTTATAAAAGGTGAGAGTGACAAAGCTATGACACAATACCGTAAAAGCGCAGACCGTAAGAAGACAGGGATCGTCGCCGCATGAGCACGCGTATTTTCGGCATGTTATTGACGGGCCTCGCGCTGGCTATGGCGGTCTTGATTATCATTGAGATTGTTCCGCCATTGGGCGCGCGCTCGGATACGGACGTGGCAGCGCCGGGCGATGCCGTAAATATTGATATTAACAAATCCATCGTACCGCCTGTCTTTCGTACAATCGAGGAAGCCAATAGCCAGCTCATTATGCGCGGAACAAGCGCGCCGGAAGCCGTTTTGACTCTTATGAAAAACCGCGTGCGGGTCAACCAAACCCGCTCCAACGGGGACGGCGAATGGGAGGTAAGAACCGACGCGCTCCCGAATGAAATCGCGACCTTCGATATGACGCTTGCGCCGACCACGGGGGGCCGTATTTGGAGCGACGAGACAGTCATCCGTGCCACCGCTGCGCCGAAGCTTGGGGCGAACCCGTCTGCACAGGGCGAAACTCTTGCGCGGCCGCCAAAGGCGCTCATCATCGTGACTGCGCCCGGCGGGCCGAGCCGGATTGTGCAAAACCCGTTTCCGTCCGATCCTGTGGACGGGCCGCTATCAATGGGGCCGATTGATTATGATGATAGCGGCGGCGTAATTTTCTCCGGACGCTCGACTATTCCCGGACGCGTGCGTATTTACGGCGACGGGCAAGCGATTGGCGAGACGCAAATTTCAAGCGCGGGGCGGTGGTTCTTTATTGCGGCAGATACCGTGCCTGAACGTACGTATAAGATTGCAGCGGAATTGATGACGTCCACGGGTGTGTTGTCACGCGTCTCGGTCGAGCTCACGCGCCTCCCGAGGGCTGTTGATACGGAAATCATTTCAGATATTCCGGTCGTCCTCGTGGATGATAAATCCTGGCAAGTGCGCCGCACGCTCATCGGGGGCGGGGCGCAATATACCGCCGTGTTTGATCCGGCGAGGGCGAACGCTGACCCTCTGACGCTCGAGTAACCTTATTCTGCGGGGAGCGGAGTGGGTTCAGTTTTGGGTTTATGAGTTTTCGGTTTGCGCCCAAACCATTTTCTAAATCTCTGTCCCATGATGCTCGGCATTGCGAGGAGGACCGGTGTCACTACGAGGGTGAGGATGGTGGCAAACCCTAAGCCGCAGCACAGGACATAGGAAATCGGGGCCCAGATGGACGACGTACCGGAGCCGCGCGTAGAGAACTCACCCGTAAAGATATTCGCTTGCCAACCGAGCACAAGCGGCATCAGGCCAACGATTGTCGTGAGTGTTGTCAGCACAACCGGGCGAAGCCTTTGCGCGGCCGTCCTGAGCGCGGCGTCTTCAGGGGTGAAGCCGTGCTGGGTCAGGCGCTGATAAGTATCAATCAGAACGATATTATTATTCACGATAATCCCGGCCAGCGCGATGACCCCCGTCAGGGTGAGTATCATCGAGACATACGGATAGAACGTCAGGCCTAGCAGCACACCGAAGACGGACAGCACAACAGCTGAGAGCGTCAGGAAGACGTGGTAAAAGCTGTTAAATTGCAAGAGCAAAATAACGCCCATCATAAACAAAATTGACAGCGCGGCAGTTTTACCGAATTGAGCCGTCGCGTCGTTTTCTTCCTGCTGACCTAGAAATTTGGTTTTGACTCCAACTGGCAAGTTGGCCTCATTCTCAAGCCAGTCGGAAAGCTCTGCGACCTGAACATTCGTCGCGTAATCCTTTTGCGTATTCGCCTGAACCACGTAAAAAGGCAGCAGGTCCCGGCGGGCAATCTTGTCTTGGCGGGGCCTCGCCACGCGCTCTACAACGGAGGATATTGGCAGCGCGCCTTGCGGCGTCTGAACGCGCAAGCTATCGAGGCGCGCGAGATCGCGGGCGCCGCTAGGGTAACGGATGCGGATGTCGACTTCCTCGTCGGCGTCGAGCGGGCGGTATTTCCCGACAAGCGCGCCTTCGGTGACAAATTGAATTGCGGCGCCAATACGGCCAACATCCAGCCCCAGACGCCCAGCCTCGACACGGTCAATCTGAATCTCCCAGTCTACGCCGGGCAGGGGCAGACTGTCCTCGAAGTCATATGTGCCTTCAATGGACTCAATTTTCTCACGCACTTTCAACGTGGCTGCGCGCAAGACCTCGCGGTTTTCGGCCGAAATTTGCAAACCGATATCTTTGGAAATGGGCGGGCCTTGGTCGATAGCTGTGACTTCGGTAATCACGCCGGGAATGCCCTTTGAAGCCTCTCGGACAGTCTCGAGGACCTCCATGACGCTTGGGCGCTCTTTGAAGGGGAGAAGCTCAACATAAATCCGCACGACCGTGTCAGACGGGACTTGGCCGGGGCCGTCAAATGACATGCCGCCGCCGCCGGCCGCTGCGGGGCCTGCAACCGTATAGGTCGAGGCGACGCCTTCAAGTACGGCGAGCTTAGGCTCTAAGACTTTGGCAATGGCGAGGCTTTGCTGCGCGGTGGTATTGCCGCGCGTGCGGGCCAAAACAATTAACTGATCGCTGGGTTCATTGGTGAAAAAAACGACGGGCGTTGGCGGCGGGCCTGCCATGCTGGCCTTGAAAACGCCGATGATAAGAAAGCCCATTAGGCCAAGGCCGAAGAGGACAATCAGCGGGAAGCGGATGAGAACTTTAATCAAGCGAACATACCCGCCCGTAAACCCGCTGAGCTGCGCGGGGTCGCCGTCCGAGCCGGAGAGCAAAGCCGCGTTACTGTTCTTTGTGCTCTTAGGCCTGAAGCCTATTTTCGACCCCATTGTGGGGAGGAAAATTAGCGCCATCAACATAGAGGCCGAGAGCACGTAAATCATGGTGCGCGGGAAATAAGACATGAACTTGCCCGGAATTGTTTCCCAGAATAGAAGCGGGATAAAGGCGGCGAGCGTTGTCAGCGTCGAGGACACAATCGGCCAGAACATGCGTTCCCCCGCGAGCTGAAACGCATCTTTACGGTCCATGCCCTCGTCCATTTTCCGGTCGGCATATTCGACAATCACAATGGCAGCATCGACGAGGACCCCCACGGATAATATGAGGCCGAAGAGGATCATCATATTAATGGTCTCGCCTTGGACGAAGAACAAGAAGAAGGCGATTAAGAAACTCGACGGGATGGCCCAACCCACGAATAGCGCAGAGCGCCAGCCAAGAGCGGCAATACACACAATAAAAACGAGCACTACGGCATTGATGATGGAGGATGATAAATCGCTCATCATCTCTTTGATGTAAACAGCCCGTGATTGGCTGAACGTGACGTTCACAGTTTGCGGCCAATCCGGCGCAGCGGTGATTTTATTGACTTCGGCTTGGACGACCTCGACGGTCTCTAAAATGTTTTCGCCTTGGCGTTTGGAGATTTCGAGGGAGACAGAGGTGCGTTGATTAAACCGCGTAATATTCGCAACGTCTTTATAACCGCGCCGGACGCTGGCAATGTCGCTCATGCGGATGATATTTCCGTCCGCCCCGCGCCTTATCACGAGCTCGGAAAGGTCATCTGCGTTTTCAATGAGACCGGGAAGTTTGATATTAAATTTGCCGCTATCGGTTTCAAGTGCGCCCGCCGGGATGAGGCTGTTATTACGCGCAACCGCGGCAGCGATTTCGTCAAATGTCAGGCCAAGGCTTTCGACTTTGGAGGGATTGATGATGGCTTCGAGGACGTCTTCGCGCTCGCCGGAAATTTTGGCTTCGAGCACTTGAGGGAGACCTTCAAGGCGGCGCTGCAAATCCTTGCCGCGTTTCTGGAGTTCACGTTCCGGGACGTCGCCCCACAGATTGACAGTTACAATCGGGAGAGTCGCCGTGCTGATTTCTTCGACAACAGGCTCTTGGGCCTCTTCGGGGAACTCCGCGCGGGCCCGGTCGACCTTTTCGCGCACATCCGTAATCGCTTGGTCCAGATCGGTGGAGGCTTCGAATTCCAGGGTGACGTAAGCGATATTGGTCGCCGCCACGCTGTCCATCTGTTTGATGCCTTCGATGGATTTAAGCTCGGTCTCGAGGGGGCGGACGAGCAAGCGTTCAGAATCTTCGGGGGAGATACCGGGGAGGACCACCTGAACATTAACGAACGGAATGGGAATGTCGGGCTCGGCGTCCAGGGGCAAGCGGGACATGGCGAGAAATCCGCCTATAACCGCGAACAGCATAATACCTAGCGTCATCCGCCAGTTATGAATGGCAAAGCCGACAATGCGCGGGAAGCCGGTGACATCGCCAACAGCAGATCCGCCAAGATCGTCCGCGTCCAAATTTTCTTTTATGTTTGGGGCGGTGTCGAGCATCTTATTTTGGAGCGTTATCCATCACGCGCGGGTCGACTTCGGTGCCTTCGATAACGAAGTCCTGTCCTTCGACAATCACGCGCGTGTCATCCGGCAGGCCCGTGACCCAGACGCCTGTCGCGTCTTCGTCAATCGTTGTCACGTTCGCGAAACGGACAATGTTATTTGCATCTAGATAACGCACTCCCACAGAGCCGTTATCCGCGAGGGTCAAGATTTTCGACGGGATGTGCTGCGCGAGCGCTGTGCCGGCTTTGACGCTGACCGTCGCCGTGACGCCGCCGCGCAGGGCCAGCTTCGGGTTCGGTAGTTCAATTTGTGTGCGGAAGGTGCGCGTCGCAGCATTTGCGCGGCTTCCGATAAATCGCACTTTACCCGTGACCTGCTCGCCCGTGGCAAGCTTCACATTCGCGCTCTGTCCGATTTTTACGGCGCCGATTTGGGTCTCTGTCAACTCCACACTGACAAGGAGAGGCGAGAGCTCGACCAGCAATCCGCAAGCTTGTCCCGGGGCAAGATAATCGCCGATTTCCGCCATTTGCATGTCGAAAATGCCAGAGAAGGGCGCGCGCATATTGACGTTATTCAGTTCAATCTCCGCTTGGGTGACGCTTGCCTGCGCGCCGTCAACGGCGGCTTGTGCGTTCGAGAGCGCAATCGGGGATTTGTAGCCTTTATCCACCAAGGTCTGTGTGGACTTTAAATCAAACTCTTTAGTTTTGAGCATGGATCTGGCTTGATCGACATTGGCTTGCCGTGCGTCAACGTCTTGACGGCAAAGCACTGTCCCGCGGGACACGCGCGAGCCTTCGGCAATGGGCGTTGAGACAACCAGGCCTGCCGTTTTGGCTTTGACGGCGACTTCGCGGTTGGCTTCCGTCCGGCCAAAGAGAACGTAGCTGTTGGCGTGCACTTCCGCTTGGCGGGGTTCGACGACAACGGTTATAAGGGGCGCCGTTTCTGTTGTCTCGATTGGCTGCGGAACCATAGCTTCGGACTCGCCGGTCACAGAATTAATGACAAACCAGATCACAATAAAAATCGCCGCGAGGGCTGCGATGATATAGGATGTGTTGAATTTCATGGCTCTGCCTTTGCCTATGCGCGTACATACGCTGGGCGTTATACGTAAAATAGGCGACTATCCCCTTAAAGCAACTCACATTTCTGCAATGTCCTGCGTCATATATGAATAGGATTGCGCCAGACGCCGAACACTATTCGCGAGGCAATCACATCTATGATTTGATTTAAAACAGGGTTGCCATCGCTGTTCCATTTACTAAAGTTGCGAATTAGCCATCCTGAGGGGGAATATGAGCAATATTATCGACCAGCTGGTAGAGCGCCGCGACGAGGCCATGTTAGGCGGCGGACAAAAACGCATTGATAGCCAACACGCCAAGGGTAAATTGACCGCGCGGGAACGGCTTGAGGTCTTGCTCGATCCCGGCTCTTTCGAAGAATTTGATATGTTTATCAAACACCGCAGCACGGACTTCGGGATGGATAAAAACCACATAGCCGGCGACGGCGTCGTGACGGGGTGGGGGACGATAAATGGCCGCAAGACATTCGTTTTTGCGCAGGACTTCACTGTCTTTGGCGGGTCTTTGTCTGAAACCCACGCGGCGAAAATCTGTAAAGTGCAGAAAATGGCCATGAAGCAAGGCGCGCCAATCATTGGCCTAAACGACTCCGGCGGGGCGCGAATCCAAGAGGGCGTAGCCGCGCTTGCGGGCTATACTGATGTGTTCCAAAACAACATCCTCGCTTCCGGCGTTGTGCCGCAAATTTCCGTCATTATGGGCCCGTCTGCGGGCGGCGCGGTGTATTCCCCCGCGCTCACGGATTTCATCTTTATGGTGCGCGATAGCTCGTACATGTTTCTGACCGGGCCGGACGTTCTGAAAACCGTGACCAATGAAGTTGTGACGGCAGAAGAGCTCGGCGGCGCGAAAACCCACACGACAAAATCATCCGTCGCGGACGGCGCGTTTGACAACGACATGGAAGCGCTCGCGGAAATCCGCCGCTTGTTCGACTTTCTCCCGCTCAACAACCAAAGCGGCGTGCCTGTGCGTCCGTTCTTTGACGACCCGGACCGGACGGATGAGAGCCTGAATACGATTGTTCCGGAAAACCCGAACATTCCGTACAACATGCATGAGCTCATCGAGAAAGTCGCGGATGAGGGCGATTTTTACGAAATCCAAAAAGACTTCGCCAAGAACATCCTCATCGGATTTATCCGCATTGAAGGACAGACTGTCGGCGTGGTCGGCAATCAGCCTATGGTGCTCGCCGGGTGTCTGGACAGTGACGCGTCGCGCAAAGCTGCGCGCTTTGTGCGCTTCTGTGATTGTTTCGAAATTCCGATCCTCACCTTCGTCGACGTGCCGGGCTTCTTGCCGGGGACGAGCCAGGAATTTGGCGGCGTGATCAAACACGGCGCGAAACTGCTCTATGCTTACGGCGAGGCGACAGTGCCGAAAGTCACCATCATTACCCGCAAAGCATTTGGCGGGGCGTATTGCGTGATGTCTTCGAAGCACTTACGCGGCGATATCAACTACGCTTGGCCGACCGCGCAAATCGCGGTTATGGGCGCAAAGGGCGCGGTCGAAATCCTCCACCGTAAAGACCTCGGCGACCAGAAGAAAGTCGACGCGCACATCGCGGACTATGAGGCGCGTTTCCTCTCCCCGTTCCGCGCCGCCGAACGGGGCTACATTGACGGCGTCATCCAGCCCGCCAATACCCGCAAACGCGTCGCGCGGGCATTTGCATTGTTGGCCGACAAAGAGCTGGAAAACCCATGGAAGAAACATGGGAACTTGCCGCTTTAGATGTTTGGCGATGGTCAAATATTGTCACCTCTCCAAGGGGAGAGGTCGGCCCGATGTCCCATCTTTTTTTCTTGGAAAAAATGGAACGAGGAACAGCCAGGTGAGGGGAAATAGTGCAAAGCATACCCCGTAAGATAACCTCCTACAGCTCTCTAGAGTCACTTGGTCGTGTGAGGTTGTCGGATCATTTTTTTATGCGCGAAATGCTCTATTCCAGCATTGGCGATTATTTTGGTTTATCTAACTACCCTGAAAATCCTGAGCTTGCAGTCAAAACAGGTACAAAACTGTGTCGGGAATTATTAGAGCCCATGAGAAACAAATTTGGACACGTGGTTGTTCGTTCGGCTTACCGATCTCCCACAGTGAATAAATATGGAAATGAAAATGGCCATAATTGTTCGTCCAACGAACTTTCGGCGGCTAATCACATTTGGGATTTGCGTGATGCTGAGGGGCGGTCAGGAGCCTGCGCAACTATCCAAATTCCTTGGTTTATGGATAAGCAAACTAAACCTGACGAATGGACATCACTGGCATGGTGGATACACGATCACCTTCCATATCATTCTCAATTTTATTTTCACCCAAATGGTACGCTAAACCTTTGCTGGAGAGATGAACCTGAAAAATGGGTTCGTAGCTATGTTGCGCCCCGAGGTTATTTGACTCGTAATACTATGGACAACTGGAATGGAATGCATTCCGAACATTATTCTTGGATAGGTAAGAAGCTGTCATGATAAAAAATACTCATAGCGAACCGCGGCAAGATTGCTTGCCGGGTTATCAAAACGGCCCCTCAAGCGGGCACTAAAATTGCAAGGGACGACGGTAAAATTACCGCCTTAGGAGGACGAGATGACGACATTCAGTGAGCATGCTGTTAAAGAATTGCTGGCCCAATACGGGTCTCATGCGGACCGTGTGGGGAGTCAAAGATTTGACGTGAATCCTGCGAAATTCAGAGCGGCGGGATTGAAACGTACGGACTGTATTACCTACGTCATTGAGTGCCTTGAAGCCGGTTTCGAGGGCGTCGGCGATGCGTCGGCCAAGTCCAAAGTCCGGCAGCTCGGACAATACGGAACAAAGCTCGCCTCCTATTTGGTCAACACCAAAAAATGGGTTGGCGTGCACATTAACCCCGACGAGTATCACCCTGATGACGGAAATGATGAGCACCCTTACACGAGCTATCTCGTGCGTAAGAAATGTAAATACTATAATATTCCCATGAAATATAAGGTCACGAATTATCGTCCGACTCCTAAAACCGACCCTGACTTCCAACAAGTTAATCCAGCAAAAGCAGAGCAGACACTCGACAGTGTGAGCTACGCCGCGCTTAAGCTCGTAAAGTTCGGGTTTGGTCTGTCAAAAGGCGGCCTGCATACATGGTTGTTCTCGGAAGGTAAGGTTTACGAAGTCCATTGGGATGAACTGCCGACATCGGGTAATTTGTATGAGGCCACGGCCCTGAACAAATTCATGTGGAATAGCGGGGCCATTATTGTCCCCAAAGACCAAGTGTCTAAGCTCGCAACATTATCGGGGTTGCCATGTTCCGGTTCGTAGCAACGCTTTCCGTCGCCGCCCTCTTGATGGCGTGTCAGCCGGAGTCAAAGCTGGATACAGCTTGGAATGAGTGCGAAGCGGGCTCTGAAAAAAAAATCACAGCGGTTTACGACTATGCCGACTTTGGGCCGCCTTCCATGTCAGGGGAGATGCTCGGGCCGGAATATTGGACGTGGCAAAATCAAGGCGGCGGCGACCCGTCCAAAGAATTCGACGTTAAAGTCGTGGTACATGCTGACAATGCTAAAAAACTTGCGATGACTCATTACGTTGTCGACCCGGTCAAAGAAGCGGATTACCGTTATGTTTCTTTTATGGAAGCGACCAGCTTTCTAGATTTCAACATTCTCGAATTAAAAGAACTTGCAAGTGTTGATGGTGAAACGAGTTTCCCAAAATTGACGGCTGCTTTAACTAACCTAAAAGCCCGTATCCAAAAAGAAGTTTGTCCATAATGATCAAAAAAATACTTATAGCGAACGCCTTGTCTGAAAGACGGCGGCTTGTGAAAATCTGCAAGGGAACAGAATAAAATGATTAAAAAGATACTGATCGCAAATAGAGGCGAGATTGCTTGCCGCGTGATTAAAACGGCCCGGGAGATGGGCATTAAGACCGTGGCGGTTTATTCGGATGCGGATAAGAATGCGCTGCATGTGTCTATGGCGGACGAGGCGGTGCATATTGGACCTCCAGCTGCGTCAGAGTCCTATCTTGTTATGGACAAGATTATGGACGCCATCAAAACGACCGGCGCGGACGCCGTGCATCCAGGCTATGGGTTTTTGTCGGAGAATCCTGAATTTGCGAAATTACTCGCCAAGAAAAAGATAACTTTCATCGGTCCGAATCCTCACGCCATTGTGTCTATGGGCGATAAAATTACGTCCAAGAAACTCGCTCAGGAAGCCGGCGTGTCTTGCGTACCCGGCCATATGGGCCTGATTGATGACGTGGACCACGCGGTTAAAATTTCCAACAAAGTCGGTTATCCGGTCATGATCAAAGCGTCTGCGGGCGGGGGCGGGAAGGGCATGCGGATTGCTTATAATGACGAAGAAGCGCGCGAAGGGTTTGCCTCGTCCAAGAACGAAGCGAAAAACAGTTTTGGCGATGACAGAATTTTTATCGAGAAATTTGTCGAAGAACCGCGTCACATCGAAATCCAAGTCCTAGGCGATAAGCATGGCAATGTGATTTATCTGGGCGAGCGGGAATGCTCTATTCAGCGCCGCAATCAGAAAGTCATCGAAGAAGCCCCGTCGCCATTTCTCGACGAGAAAACCCGCAAAGCGATGGGCGCAGAATCCGTCGCCCTTGCTAAAGCGGTGGATTATGACAGCGCAGGCACCGTGGAATTCATCGTCGACAAGGATAAGAATTTCTACTTCCTCGAAATGAATACGCGGCTGCAGGTCGAGCATCCTGTGACGGAGCTTATTACCGGCGTCGATCTCGTCGAGCAGATGATACGCTCGGCGAACGGTGATAAACTGAACATCAAGCAGAAGGACGTGAAGCTGAACGGCTGGGCGATGGAATCGCGCATTTATGCCGAAGACCCGTACCGCAATTTCCTGCCGAGCATTGGCCGTCTGACCCGTTACCGCCCGCCTGTTGAGGGCACTTTTGAAAACGGCAACGCGATTATCCGTAACGATACGGGCGTGTTCGAGGGCGGCGAGATTTCGATGTATTACGACCCGATGATTGCCAAGCTGTGTACGTGGGCGCCGGATAGGGGCGCGGCGATTAAAATTATGCGCGGCGCGCTCGACGTGTTCGAGCTCTCGGGCATTGGCCACAACATCCCGTTCCTGCAAGCGGTCTATGACCATGACCGGTTTGAGCGCGGGGACATCACGACGGCCTTTATCGCCGACGAATATCCTGACGGCTTTATGGGGGCGGACGTGAACTCCGGCCATACGCGCAAAATCGCAGCGGTCATGGCGCTCATGCATGATATTTGTGAGCACCGCGCAGCCGAGATTTCCGGCGCGCTCCCGAACCATCGCCGTCATGTGCCGGATAAATGGGCCGTCCAAGTTGGCGATATTCATTATACGGCAGACATACACGGGGAGCACGGCGTGCGCACGATTGTCGTCGATGATCCGGAGGAGGACAAAGCCGCGATTGAAATGGAAGTCAGCTTGAACTGGCGTCCAGGGGATAAGCTCGTGCGCGCGATTATCGACAGCCAGGCGTTCGTCTTTCAAGTCAATGGCTGCGCCGAGGGCGGGACGGTCTTTCACCGGGGCTGTGCGTTTAAAGTCGCCATCCGCTCCCCCCGCGCCGCCGAGCTGGCCAAGCTCATGCCCGTCAAGATTCCGCCGGATACCAGCAACCAGCTCCTCTGTCCAATGCCCGGCGTAATCGTCTCTATCCTCGTGAGCGAAGGCGACGAAGTCCAAGACGGACAAGCGCTGGCCGTGGTGGAGGCCATGAAAATGGAGAACACATTGCGGGCCGAGAAGAAGGGCGTGATAGCGAAGATAAACTGCGAGGCAGGCGATAACCTCGCCGTAGACGCGGTGATTATGGAGTTCAGCTCGGAGTAATTACCCTCTCCCTAGATTTTGTAAGCAAATGCCATAGGGGGAGGGCAAGATTTAATAGCGCCCGCCTGTCTGAATCAAGAAAATTAAGTAACATCTTGTTAATGTTCATCTTCTGTGTTATCAGTCCTAATGCAAACCTTTCACACGTCTAACCTGATCGTCTTCGTGTTCTAGCGTATGCGTGCTTGGGCCAGCGCATGGCCCCCCTTTACATCAGAAGTTTAAACTTTGAATTCGGCAATTTCCGTATTCTCGTCCCTGTCTCTAACGCCCCTGAAGGATCCCATGATTTATCAAAATAGCCGCCCTGTTTCCCGTACTGCTCACAACCGCGCTCCTAAGAAAAAATATGAGTGGAGAGGCTTTGAAGTCGATGCGGATACGATGATGGAGCATATGAAAGATTACAATGATACGGGCACAGAGACGCGCGACGATCGTTATTTCATCGTACCCGGGCGTACGGATCAAATTTCACAGCTGCGTGATAACGAAACTTTTGTGATTAAAACATTGGTTGAAACAGACGGCCCGCTCGAAGTGTGGGAAACCTCCGTGAACTCAACCATTCCGATGCGGCGCAGTCTTGCGGCCATGATCGGCGCGAAAATTCCGAAATTCTCAGGCCCGTGTACGGCGGCGTTCACGCCGGACGAGCTCACAGAGACGCTCAGCAAGAAGAGCAAATTTTACCATGTGAAAAAAGATTTAACGACGTTTGAGCGAGACGGCGTGAAAGCTAGAATTTCCAAAGACCATATCAATGATAATAACGTGGTCAGCATTTCGCTCCAAGCTGATAGCCCGGAGCCTATCCTCGCAGAACTCAAGCGTATGGGTCTGTCCGGTAAAGCCAGTCAGAACTATGGCGGCTACCTCAGCACATGTCCTAACACCTAGTCTTTTCGAGACATGAATATTCAAGAGGTGGGTTTATCCCGCCTCTTTTTTTGTCTTAGGTTTTGTTAGGAGGGTTAGTTTGAGATTACGTGTCTTCGAAGCAAGTCACGTCCGTTGAAAACAGACCTTTATTGACCACTTCTTTAACATTGCCTTGCCCGCATTTATCAACCGCAACCGTGTTCATCCCATCATAAATTACGTCCGCCGCCCAAATACCCCCGGCCACAAATATGGCCGCAGTTGCGGCGATGATGTGTTTGTTAGCTTGGGTTTTCATTACGGACTCCTCATCAATATGGCTAAGTCTTATGGCTTAATGGTGAATTGCTTCAGCCCTTTCATAGTCTTGGACAAATTTGTTCAATGGATACATGTGTTATAGGTTGTTACTGGAACAAATTATATCAAACATTTTTAATTGCAGTAAAGGTTAAGTCATGGAAAACTGAATTATGAAATTCTACGTGAGTGCCGTTCTAGCTATTTTTATAAGTTCATTTGCAATCGAAGCATATGCTCAGGCTCCTGACGAGAAATATTACGCGAAAGTGATAGCTAAGGCTCAAAAGAACCAGAAGCAGAGCTCTTTAGATAAATTAACGCCAAAGCAACTAAAGCTGACACATTGCGGACCCGAAGATCGAGACCTACCAAATCCCATCATTCGGACAAAGCCCAAAATGCCCAAGAAAGCCATCGGTAAGTATAGCGGCAGATGCGAAGTTGAATTTGATGTAAGTAAAGAGGGCTTAGTCGAAAATTTACAGATAAACTTTTGCTCAAAAAAAGTTTTCGCTAAATCCGTTGTCGATTCAGTTCTTGACTGGGTGTATGCGCCCCAATGCAAATCAGGAGAGCCAATTCGTTACAACAGAAAACAAGTGTTCATTGCTTTTGAAGCTACAGCCCCCAAATCTTTTCAAGTTCTTCCTGGTGCAAAAGATAGGCCGTATAAAGAGTCTATGTTGTATTGGCTTAGTGCGTCTGAAACGGAAAAAAAGAGCATAATTGCGGATGACGTAAAAATGGCTCGTCAATTCGAAACAATAGTTGATGCAATGCAGAACAAAAATGGGCCAAAGAATTCACCAATAAATAGGTCAAGAAGATTGCCAGATGATGCAAATGAGAAATTACATGCGTGCATGGAAAAATCTGCACAGTACTTCCGAACAAGACCAAAAGAGGAGAATGCACTCGGCTACCCCATAATCTCAACTGTAATGAGCCGTTGTAAGAGAAAAATAAATATTAACACTACCCCCTAGGTATTCGTGATGTCCGCCTTGTCAAAACATCAGACCTTAACATTTAGGCGGGGGCGTTAAGCTTGATAGGAGATAAGGACTACTCCGACCTGCAAGTCTAAGCGAGTTGGCATAGCATCAACTGCAGTTTAACCGCGTACAAAATTAGGCGTCTCGGCACCCGGTTGGCAGCCCTCATCCAGCAACCCGAATAAGAACCTATCCAAGTCTTTCTGTTTTACGAGTTTGCGAAAGTTACTTTGTTTGTCTGTTTTGACCCAAATGGAAATATCGAGGGGCGTGTCGTCTTTGCAATAGGCATTGAAGGCGTCGGTTGTTAGGGTGAAGGATAAATCCACGAGGTAATTATACGTCCAGTCTGTGCGCGAAAACAGCCCGGACGTGTTCATGTAATCTTGCATAATATTCTGGGCGCGCAGAGCCGTCGCCATGTCAGCGTCCGCGACTTTATAGACGGAGAGCTGTTCTTGCGCGTATCCGGCGGGCAGGGGAATATAGGCTTTGGCGGCGGGGTCGGAATCCAGTTTAAACAGGGTATCGATTTGCTCTTCCCCGTCTTTGGCGGCGTCAATGGACAGGTGCGGCGGGCGGTGTTCCGTAATCGTGTCCGGCCACAAAACCGCGACGCGGCCATGTCTGGGGTCGATATCTGTTGCGTCCAGCCTTGCAAGCGCCAAAGCCGTCCCCATTTCAAGGGTCGAGCATGACGCACAGACGGATGCTGCAAAAATCAGCGACATGTATTTTAAGATGTGATTAACCATGTTTTAGATGTATTTCACAGTTACGCCCCACTATGAAAGCCCCATGTACAGAGAATCTGATATTCAACAGGCGCCGGAGCCAGAGCCGTTTCGCCCGGTTCCGTTTAATCCTCCGAGGTGGATGCGGAGCTCGCTTGTGCAAACGGCGTTCGCCAGTTTTAAATTTAGGGGCCGCGGGCCGAACCCGATGATGGACCGCGCTCAGGAGATGATCCTGAACTGTGAAGACGGCGTGCGCCTGAAGGGGAGCTATTCCCCCCACCGGGATAACAAAGCCCTCGTCATATTTTTGCATGGCTGGGAGGGCTCGCAAGACAGTACCTATGTCGTGGCCTGCGGGCGGCACATGTATAACCGGGGGTGCTCTGTCTTTCGCATGAATTACCGCGACCACGGGGATAGTCACGGCCTGAATGAGGGGATATTCCTCTCCACCCATTTTAATGAAATCTTTGACGGCGTGAAACAAGCGGCGGCGCTGTCCAAAGGCGCGCCAGTTTATATTGTTGGCTATTCGCTAGGCGGGAATTTCGCTTTGCGCATTGCCCGCTCCTTGCTGGATTTGTCGATAGGAAATCTGAAACATATCTTCGCGATTAGCCCGGTCATCGACCCGTGGAAAGCCGCGCCTTTAATTGACAAGCAATGGCTTTATAAGCGCTATTTCCTGAAAAAATGGACGCGGTCCATGCGTAAGAAACAAAAGCTTTTCCCGGAGACCTATGATTTTCGCAAAATGTTGAAAGCCAAAACTGTGCTCGGAATTACGGAGCAAGTCATTCCCGCCTATTCAGATCATCCAAGTATGGAGCATTATTTCAAAGCCTACCGCGTGAATCCGGGCGACCTAGAATTCTGCCCTGTCCCGATTAGCCTCATTACGTCCGCCGATGACGCGATTATCCCGCCTGAAGATATGATGAAACTGCGCCTGAATGACAATGCGCGCCGTATAATTCACGCCCACGGCGGGCATAATGGCTTCTTCCAATCGGTCCGCGGCCCGACCTGGTATGACGATTATATCGAGAGTATTGTTTTTGCGCGGGATACGCCGTCTACGGAAGAAGAGTCGGGCGGGGCTTAAGAATCCGCTGGCATGTCCGCCTGTCGCTTGGCATATAAGGCGCACACATATTTGGAAATTTTATGACACCTCTTCATCTTATCGCGGGCGCTATAGGTCTTGCTGCGTCCGGTTTTGTGGCGCTCGGGATTAAATCGCAAAAGGGCAAAGCGCCCGGGCTTCAAAATTTGAACGTGAAAGATAGCCGCCTTGCCGATTGCGGCACGTCGCCGAATTGCGTGTGCAGCGAAGAGGACACGCAGCCGGAGCGCTATGTCAAACCGCTCATGGCGACGATGGAGGACGCGGTCAATGCGATTGAGGCGATGGGCGGGACAATCACCACGCGGCGGGATGATTATATCTCTGCGACCTTCATGTCCAAGACCTTCAAATTCGTAGACGATGTTGAACTGCGCGACGGCGGGACAGCGGGCATTCACATACGCTCATCCTCCCGTGTTGGCTATTCCGACCAAGGGGCGAACCGCCGCCGCGTCAAAGCGCTTCGGGCTAAGCTCGACGAGACCGCGATTAATTTAAGCTAATAAAAGGGCGTAAAATGAAACTGATGTTTCGAACGATAATAGCGGGATTGATTTTAACTCTGTTCAGCTGGCTGGGGGTCACAACCGCCGTTGCGCAAACGGCAGACACTCAAGAGCCGCCCGCGCCTGCCGTCCAAACTCTGCCGCCCACTGAGGTTGATCAAGGCGTAAAAACCGAGCTCGAGCAGATATTTGCCCAAGATGAAAACCTGGATGCCATTACGGTGCAAGTGCGCGCAGGCGTCGTCAATCTTGCGGGGGATGTCCCCAATGAAGTCGCGGCAACCGAAGCCAAGCGCCTCGCCGAAGAGGCAGAGAACGTCGTCAAAGTCCAAGATAATATGACCCGCACATTGGCGCTGTCTGATAATATCACGCCTATGCTCGTGACGACGAAAAAAGCCGTTGAGAGTTTTATCCGGGCCATTCCGCTTATCCTCTTCGCGCTCCTGACGCTGTTCTTATTTGTCTTCTTGGGCAACCGATTAGCCCGTGTCAAAACACTCTGGTCGAAGATTGCACCCAACCCGTTTCTGGCAGAACTCCTCGCGCAGATGGTGCGGATTATCGCTATTGTGACAGGCTTGATTTTGGCGCTCAATATTCTGGGGGCTAATAAAATCGTGACGACGGTACTGGGCGGGGCCGGGGTCATGGGTATCGCGATTGGTTTTGCGGTGCGCGATACGATTGAGAATTATATCGCCTCTATCATGCTGTCGCTACGGCAGCCTTTCCGCAGCGGTGATCATGTCCTTATTGATAGCCATGAGGGCAAAGTTGTTCGCCTGACATCCCGCGCGACAATTTTGATGACCCTAGACGGAAACCATTTGCGTATCCCCAACGCGCAAGTGTTCAAGGCTGTGATATTAAATTACACAACAAACCCGGAGCGCCGCTTTGAATTTGAGCTCGGCGTGGACGCGGCGGACGATCCGATAGCCGCGATTGAAATTGCTGTCGGCGAAATTTCGAAACTCGATTTTATCCTGAACGATCCTGCGCCGTCCGGCTCCATTAAAATGGTGGGCGATTCCAACATCGTCCTGACTTTCAGAGGGTGGGTGGATCAGACGGCCACGAGCTTGGGTAAGGCGCGAGGCTTTGCGATACGCGCGGCGACTATCGTGCTCGAAGATAATGGCTTCTCCTTACCGGAACCGATTTACCGGTTGAAGCTGGACGGAGCTGCGGCCAAGCTGATGGAAACGAGCACGCCGAGTAAATCCGCCCCAAAGGCAAAGCCCAAACCTAAAAAATCTGTGAAACCAAGTTCGCAAGATGTAAGCCCGGACACTGAGCTTGACGATAAAATCAACGCCGAACGCGCACTCTCCGGCGAAGATGATCTCCTCGACGAAGGCCGCCCGGTCGAATAGGGTGAATTAAATAAACCGGGAGAGACGCTATGAAAATTCAAACTCTATTAATGTCCGCCTGTTTTGTTTTCGCGCTTGCGGGATGCAAAAAAGCCGCGGTCGCAGAAATTAAAACTGAAGCTCTCGCCGAAAATATACGGCTTGATGACATGCTGTCACGGGCCGTGAGTTCAGGCAATCATGTGGGCGTCTCCGCGCTTGCCTTTGACGAAGGGCAGACGGTTTATACGGGCGCGTTCGGCCTAGCAGACCGGGAGCGTGAAATTCCCGTCGATATGGATACGGTGTTCCGAATTTACTCCATGACGAAACCCATAACATCCACCGTCATTATGGACCTCCAAGAAGAGGGCAAACTCGATATAGATGACCCCGTCTCTAAATACATTCCGGAGCTCGCGGACATGAAAGTCATGTCGGCGGGAGAGGACGGGGCGCCTGTTTTAACGGCGCAAATTAATCCCATGACCATTAAAGACTTGCTGCTTCACCGCGCCGGGCTTGGCTACGGTATTTTCGGCGACGTGAACCCGATTGAGACGATGTACGGCAAGGCGGAATTATTTAATCCCACCGAAGACCTCTCCGTTAAAATGACCAAACTCTCCAAACTTCCGCTCCTCGCGCAGCCGGGGGAGGGCTGGTATTACAGTTATAGTATTGATGTGCTCGGCCGCATTATTGAAATCGTTGAGGGCAAGACGTTGGGCGAGAGTTTTGAGGCGCGGATTTTTCGGCCCCTTGGCATGAGCGAGACGGGCTTCCTCGTTCGCCCTGATCAAGAGGCGCGCTTTGCCACGAACTATTTTCTCACAGATGACGGCAACTATGTTGTTCAAGATGATAGTCAGACGAGTGAATATTTAAATGAAGACAACACATTCCAATCCGGCGGCGGCGGGCTTGTCGGGACGATTGGGGACTATGCCAAATTCGCGCAAATGATGCTGGACGGCGGCACGTATAACGGCCACCGCGTTTTAGAGGCCTCGACCGTCAAAGCTATGATGACGAACCAGATGGACCCGGACGATAAATTCATGATGCCATGGCTTGGCGGCAAAAATAATAGCGGCTTTGGGTATGGCGGGAGCGTCGAGCTCAATCCGACCCCGCAACAAATGGCAACAACCGGGCGCTATTCCGGTCAATGGGGATGGGGCGGCGCGGCGCGCACGCATTTTTGGATCGACCCAAAAAACAACGCGTTCGGGATTATTATGCTGCAATATTTCGGACAAGAAGACCCCGCCCTACACGCCGAATTCCGTGCGCTCGTCTTAGAGCAAACGAGAGATGACATTGAGAACTAAAGCGCCGCAAAAGAGGTAAAGTAAATGCGGGGTCATCTAAAGTCATGGGTGACAGCTTCGCCAGTAAAAGCGGACACTGGTATTAGATTATCTAAGGCTCAAACATCCTCATTGCAGACATTAGACGAGAGGCCGTTGTCGCCCAAAAAACGGCCGCTGGTAATGGTTTGGCAACAAGGCAGTTTTCACCCAAAGTAGACAGCTAATAATGTTTGTCGACATGATGATGTTATATTAGTCACACCTAATACCCACATTATACTCTAGTACGACATCGACATAGCCGCCTGAAGCTTTGATATGCCTTCTTTCACCAGCTTCAAGCCATGTAACATAACCGCCTTCATCTATACGACAAGACTGTCTAGTAGGGCCTTCATGGTCACATCCTAAACTGTTCTTTTTGAATGTAAGACCGAGATCAAATACGTCGGAGTTTTTATCATAAAATCCCATGCCTTCCTCGGGAACGCCTCCGGTAATAGTGCATTCGCCAAGCTCAACTGAGAACTCAGCACTACGCCCATACCGTTCAGAATTGCTCGGGTTTAGCTTAGATTTATCCTGATTATTTATCTTGTTTAGTGTCGGTTCTAGTTCTGTAGCAGTAACAGTAACAGCTGGCTGGTTTTGAATGGGTTTTATTTCAGTAGTAGGGTCGTGGGAGTCATTACAGCCCATTTGAGTGACTGCTAGTGATGCAGAAATTAACAAAGAGCAAAAAACTTTCATTAATTCGAGTCCTAACACACATAACAAGATTGAAGAAATTAATATTTTGAAGATGTACGCGAGCGATCTAGAATCGCCTGAATCCGCAGCTCCCTAACAGCCGCTGGTAATGTTTGAAATTTCGAACTCGCTGAGGTCCGCTCTGCCCCCAATGCAGATATCTCCGAGCGTTTCTTTTTGGGCGGTTTAAACCCCTCACACCCCCGCCTTCATGAACGCCAGTTTAATGAACGGAACCTGTTTTTCGTTTTCAGAAAGCGTTCAAGAAAACTCCTCTACCTCCAAAGGCGTCATCAGATTTTCAGCGGATATTGTTCTTCTGTCTGGTGACCAAGATGGAGGAACAAATGAAAACTCTTATATCATCAACAGCCATGATAATCGCAATTTCCATGACTCCGGCAATCGCAGCCGCAAATAGCAACGGATATGATGCGCATGAGCGCTGTAAGAAAAATGAAGACACACGACAGGTTCTGGGCGGCGTTGCCGGTGCAGTGCTCGGCGGTGTGGTTGGCTCTCAAGTCTCCGGGAACGGCGCGCGGACTGAAGGCAGCGCTATTGGCGCCGTCATTGGCGGACTGGCCGGTGCCGGTATCGCGGATAAGACTGTGGATTGTGACCCTGTCTATGCTGAATCTGAAACGATCTATTCGTCCCGGCCGGTCCCTCAATATGGACATACGCAATACGGGACACCCCAACCCGTCTCAACTCAATATGGGTCAACCTCTTATGGAACCACACAGACCTATGGCGGCCCGCAGCCTTATTATGAGGACCGCGTCACGGTGTCTAACCATCCGGTCTATTCTGACCCGAATTACGGGGCCGGAGCTGTCTCTCAAGGCACGACCTATTCCACAGGCACGGTGAGCTATCCGCCGTCCGGGAATAACAGCCAATATGCGTATCAGACATATTCCTCAACGCATGGCGCGCGTAATTATACGTCGCCGTCGACCAGCGGCAGCTATTACACGCAATCCCAGCCAGTCACGCAGCAGGTCGTATATTCGCAACCTGCCGTACAGCAGCCTGTTTATACCCGGCCTGCCACATATCAGACGGTTTATACTCAGCCCGCGCCGGTTACGCATGTGAGGCAACGCCGCCGCCGGGGTACGGGCCGAATGCATCACCACGGTCGCTATAGCTGCGATATGGGTCACTAAACCCCGATCCATTCCAAATATAAGGCCGCGATTTCGATTGCGGCCTTTTCGCTTTTGAGGGGAAATGTGAACCTATCCTGCACGTGTGTGAAAAGCTCGGACCAAGCGACTGAATTTCTCACACTTTCCCGCATCATCTGTTATCAGACATCCAAATGTCAGAACCGTTCCACATTATTCCCGCCGCGTCCGAGACGCAGCTTTTCATTTTCGGGGATCATGCGTCACGTCATTTTCCGGAACGATATGACAATCTTGGCCTGACAGGCGATAATCTGACGCGCCATATTGCATGGGATATCGGCTCCGAAGCCGTTATCCGGGGCCTCTGCGAGCGCTTTGAGTGCGGCGGCGTTGTGGCGGGATTTTCTCGCCTGCTCATTGATCCCAACCGCTCCAAACGCATGGATAGCCTCATCCCGCAAGCTTCCGACGGGACGGTGATTCCCGGTAATCAGAATGTCAGCCCAGAGGCACGGGCCGAGCGGATTGAGACGCTCTATACGCCCTATCACGGGGCGCTAACGCAGGAACTGAATAAGCTGTCCTCACCGCTGGCCGTGTCGATTCATTCTTTTACGCCAAAACTCAATGGGGGTAACGCCCGGGATTTGGACATGGGATTGCTCGTCAAACATGATGAAGGCACGGCGCAAGATTTTAAGGATGCGCTCTATCGGACCGCTCCCAAATTATCCGTGGGCATAAACGAGCCTTATTCCGCGCATGATTTGAACCACACAATTGACCTGCATGTTGCGCCGCGCGCCCTGCGCCATCTTGCAATTGAAATCCGTCAGGACCACATCCGCCATGACCACGGCGTCGCCAAATATGTCAAACTCTTGGGTGATGCGTTAAAACAGATAATGGACTAGACCTATGAGCAGGATGGATTTGAGCTTGTGTGAGGGCCGCACACATTATGTAAACGGCGAAAACATGTTTGCCGAAATTCCCGATGGGCTGGAACAAATCCAACTCGGCTTCGGGTGTTTCTGGGGCGCGGAACGGATTTTATGGAAGTTAGGCGGTGTGCATGTCACCAGCGTCGGATATTCCGGCGGACATACGCCAAAGCCGGATTACCGCCTCGTCTGCACCGGGAAAACCGGCCACGCCGAAATGTGCCATGTCGTGTTTGACCCGGCCGTCATCAGCTTTGATGAAATCCTGAAAGTCTTTTTTGAACATCACGACCCGACTCAAGGCGACCGCCAAGGGAATGATGTCGGGCCGCAATATCGCTCTGCGATTTACACCTATAGCGACGCGCAAATGGAAAAATCCAAAACCGCCATTGCCCGATATGCCAAAGCTTATGGCAAACCCATCACGACGGAACTTCGCACAGCGCCTGATGTTTATCACGCGGCGGAAGACTATCATCAGCAATATCTGGCCAAGAACCCGCAAGGCTATTGCATGCACGGCCCGACCGGGATTTTTTGCGCACTACCGGAACCGGCCCAAGCGGATGCGGCTAAGCCCGCCGCATAATTTCGGGCGATGACTCCGCTTAGGTCTCTTCTTGGCGTTTTTGCCGTTCTCGGCACATGGCCGAATTGGGAGAGCTATTTTGATCTGTCCCGTAAGGGTCAAAAGGTCTCTTTCATCATTTTGGCGCTTAGTCTGCTCCCGCTTTGGGTCGTCGCTTGCGGCATCCAAATGGAGCGGGCGGCGCGGACAAATGCAGAATTATCCCTACCGGGCCTCATGCCTTTCATCCTGATTGTTGGGCTTTGGCTGTTTACGTTTCCCGGACTGGCCTATCTTATCGGGATGATTTTTGAGAAAATGGACCGTGTGCGCGCCTGGACGATTACCCGCAACTGGACCGTATTCGGGCTTTCGCTTTTGACGGGCGCTGCATTTGGTTTGGTCGCGTTGGGTGTGTTGCCGTTTATTTTGGCGAACGGAATCTTACTGGCGGCCTATCTCGGAGTCTTGGCCGCCGATATTCGTTTGGCGCAGAAAGTTGCAGGATTTGAATGGGGCACGGCAATTCTGATCGGCTGCATCATCGTCGCCGTTGGGCTGACCTTCGTCCTGCTCGCGATCAGTAGATAACCTGCACAAGATAAAGCCCGTCGGGTGACGCCACCGGGCCGCATTCCGTTCTGTCTCGCGCCTCCAGCGCCGCTTGCATATCCTCCGCATCCCATTTCCCGAGGCCCACTTCGACGAGGCTGCCGGTAAAGCTGCGGACCTGTTTGTGCAGAAAAGACCGCGCGCGAAAAGTTAGGTGGATCTCATGACCTGCGCGCAATACGTTGATTTCGTCCAGCGTTTTGACGGGACTTTTGGCTTGGCATTGACCGTCGCGAAAGGTCGTAAAATCATGTTTCCCGATGAGGACTTGTGCGGCGTCGTGCATCGCGTCCGCATCCAGTTTCACAGGAATGCGCCAGACGCGCCCCCGATCCAGTGCGAGGCGTGGGCGGCGGTCAACAATACGGTAAAGATAGCGCCGCTCCACCGCATCGAACCGCGCGTGAAATTCGGCGTCCACGGCTTCGGCAGCCAAAATAGAAATTGGATGTTTGCTCAAATGAAAATTCAACGCATCCCGAACTTGGTCCGCGCGCAGGGTTTTTTCGAAATCGACATGAGCGATTTGGGCGAGGGCATGAACGCCGCTATCCGTGCGGCCCGAACCATAAACGGTCACGGGTCCGCTGTTCAGCTTTTCTCCAGCCGCTTCAATCGCGCCCTGCACCGTGGGTGCATGGTCCTGACGCTGCCAGCCCTGAAACGGGCCGCCATCGTACTCAATCGTCAATTTAAAGCGGGCCATGAGGCTCTATCGTCTTAGCCGTGATTCGCCATTAGCCAATGTTTAGAGCGTCCATCGCAGCGGCGACTTCTTCGTGCATTTGCAGCTGATCCGTTTCCGGATCAATTGACGCCACGGCCGATGTCCAAGCCGCTTTGTCTTTGCCGTCCACTTTCAGGTCCAGACGTTCGGCGACTTCTTTGCCCAGCTTGGCATAATGGGTCGTGGCAGAGGTAGAGGTTTTCCACCCCGCCGCTTCCGCCAGTTCAGCCGCGGTCATTTTGCGCTCATCTGCGCGGCGATGGGCGACCAGCATCAAGCGGCGGGCCTTGCTGAATTTCAAGACTTTGAACACTTCAACATAGCCATCGACCGTGCCGATATTGGCGGCGCGGCGTTCTTCGCGGCGTCCGCCAAGTTTTTCGTCAATCCAGGCTTTGGATTTTGTAATCGCATCTTCCAAATCCATGGCCATGATTTTAGTTTCCAAGCTTTTGGAGCCGTCCAAAAACACCATCGCAGCCTTGGCATTTGCGCGGATCAGGTGACCGTCGTAAATTTCTTCGTGAATACTCATTTTATTCTCTCTTTATCTCAATATCGTCCCGACGGGCACATCCGTACCCCGCAGGAAATCATCCACGCCCATCCGGGATTTCCCGGCAGGTTGAACGGAAAGAAGCTGTAAGGCACCTTCGCCGCAGG
>ENA-ORXT01000315-ORXT01000315.1-marine-metagenome-genome-assembly--contig:-NODE-315-length-80119-cov-182.754267_pt1 | contig 80119 bp, 58 predicted proteins | sample MGYA00237868_ERZ511482 | MGnify/ENA metagenome assembly ERZ511482 | reverse complement strand
ATTTCTCCAAAACTCAGCAGTCATCAGTTTAGGCTTTTTGGGTCTCTCCAGGTGTACATCAGCAGGATCAAGTCAAACTGAATTATTCAGGTATGGCGCATTAGTGAAAGATCCTGCTGGATATATAGATCTACCACCAGGATTTCAATATCAGATTATATCTAAGTCGGGGACGACCATGAGCGATGGATTACTGCTGCCAGGTATGCCGGATGGGATGGCAGCATTTTCAACTGCTGCCGGTAAGACGATATTGATCAGGAATCATGAGCTCAGTCCTAAGTCATTTCGCTATGGCGCCTTTGGGGATCAGAATGAAATGTTGGGACAGATAGATCAGTCCATGCTTTATGACTATGGTAAAGGTGATATTCCAAGTCTCGGCGGTACATCCACGGTAGTGTATGATGAAGCGACTGGTCAAGTAGAACTGGAGTATTTATCACTGGCTGGGACTAATCGTAATTGTGCAGGTGGACTGACGCCATGGGGTAGCTGGATCACCTGTGAGGAGGATGTCTCGAAGATCAGTGAAAGTGCAGAGAAGAATCATGGTTATAACTTTGAAGTGGTCGTATCTGATCAGATTAAAATGTCAGAGCCGATACCGATCACAGGGATGGGCAGATTCAATCATGAAGCCATTTGCATAGATCCTAAGACGGGCATCGTCTATCAGACGGAGGATCGTGGCGACTCGCTCATCTATCGCTTCTTACCTCATAAGAAAGGAGTACTGCATAAAGGTGGAAAGCTTCAAGTGCTCTGCATATTAGAGTCGAAAAGTCTGGATACCAGAAACTGGAATGAAAGGACTTTCGATATTGCAGAATCTAAATCAGTTTACTGGATGGATATCGATGATGTAGAGTCTCCTGAGGATGACTTAAGGCACAGAGGGTTTGAGCACGGAGCAGCGAGATTTGCAAGGGGAGAAGGCATGTGGTATGGGTATGGAGAATTATACTTCGCGTGTACGAGCGGCGGTCCAGATGAGTTAGGTCAAGTATTTAAATATATACCCAGTCCATATGAAGGTACGAGTCGGGAGAGTGATGATCCAGGAAGATTAATATTATTTGCAGAATCAGATGATCGGAATATACTTAAAAACTGTGATAATCTGACAGTAGCGCCATGGGGTGATGTCATCCTGTGTGAGGATCATAAAGATGCTTACCTGAGAGGCATTACCCCTGAAGGTCAGATTTACACACTTGGTCATAATGTAGGGCACAAGTCAGAATTTGCAGGAGCTACTTTTTCTCCATCGGGGAATACGCTATTTGTCAATATTCAAGGGCCTGGACATACGCTTGCGATTACAGGGCCGTGGGGGCAGAGACAGGTATTGAGTTGATTTTGGGCTATACAAACGGAAAATTCTTTTCAGAAAAAAATCAAGGTATGCGTGAAAAGTCTGTGATGCAATTAATAAGATACCCGAGAATATGTTCAATATTTAATTCGGTAAAAGTCCTTTTTTAAAATTTTAAAAATATGAAGGTTAGACCACAAATATTTCTGTATTCGGATGGTGGTGCCGATCCTAATCCTGGCACCGGGGGATTTGGAGTCATCTTAAAGCACAATGATCATAAAAAAGAATTTTCTGAAGGGTATAAATTAACGACGAATAATCGAATGGAATTGCTTGCGGTAATTCACGGATTAGAACAAATAAAAGTGGAAGCTGAAGTAGAAGTTTATTCAGATTCTAAATATGTTGTGGATGCCATAAATAAAGGGTGGCTGACTAAATGGGAATCAAATAACTGGTATAGACGAAAAGTAGGGAAAGTACTAAATATTGATTTGTGGAAAAGGCTATTGGAACTAATGACAATGCATAGTGTAAAGTTTAGTTGGGTCAAGGGACACAATGGTCATCCTGAAAATGAAAGGTGCGATGAATTAGCAGGAATCGCTTATAAGGCAAGTGATCTTAAAGAGGATCATCAATATATAGAACGTATTAATTCGCCTTCTAATATTGGGAAGATAACTAAGGAAGGCGATACATGTAGAAAGTGTGGTACGGCAGTCATCAAAAGAATAAATAAATTAAAGAAAATTAAAAAGAGCCAATCTTATTATTTTGAATATTATTTTTTTTGTCCTGATTGTAAAGCTTTATATCATGTTGAGAAGGCCAAAAGGAAGATCGAACATAATAGCAAACCACTGTTTGGTAGTTGAAAAATAAATTATTGATTACTCATCTACTGCGTATTACGTTAAAACTAACCTTCTAATTCCGCATATCTGACCTCTATGCCTCTGATCAGGTTCTTGTAGGGGATAAAGATATTATAATTCAGATTTTTCTCATACTGTAACTTTCCAGTTCAAAACGATGGACTTTATGAAAAATCATCTATGATGAGTGCATTTGTTTTTATATTACTTGAAAATAAGATTCCAGCTCTTGTAGCGTTTCTGCTGATTTTCTGAGATCCTTGATCAGCTTTCCATTTTCTAATAAAATAATTCTATCTGACACCTCCGTGACGTGAGTGAGGTCATGGCTTGAGATCAGAATTACTTTCTCTGGATTTTGTATGTTTCTGATTGTATTTTTTAGTCTGATCTGAGTCGTGGGATCGAGGTTAGCAAATGGCTCATCCAGGATAATGACTTCCGGATCTCCGATGAGTGAAGCGACGATTCCCGTTTTTTTCTGGTTCCCTTTCGATAGATCTCTGATGTATTTTTTGACACCTAAGACTTCATGATTAAATAATTCTTCGAATTGATGTAAGAAAGTATGGAGTTCATTTTTATCTATTTTATGAAGATCGCCAATGAAGGAAAAATATTCATCAGGAGTCAGGAAGTCTAGTAGAAAATTTTCTGAAATGTATGATCCTGTGTATGCTTTCCAATGTTCAGAAGTCGCTACATCAGTGCCTTTAGATGTGATAGTTCCGTGATCAAGTCTGATCAGATCTAAGATGGCACTGAAGAGTGTGGTCTTGCCAGCTCCATTATTACCTACCAGACCAATGATTTCTCCTGCTTGGATATTCAGTTCATGAATGTCAAGTACGATTTGCCGATTATAAGATTTTTTTACTTGTTCTATTGTAATCATTGCTTAAGCTTTTGTAAAGTTTTCGTGTAGTTTATATTTCTGCTGGCTCATCTTATTGGCAGTTTTTTTCATGATCGACTTAGATAGGAGGATGCCTGCAGCACCTATCGCTGACAATAAATAAATACCAAGTGCATTAAATCCTGTCAAGGTGCCAAGGAAGTAGATGATTAAAGGTATAGCTATGATAGGTATCATGATCAGAAAATGCTGCGCTGTGATGCCCTCATAATTCAATATAACGCCTGAGGTTATACTCATTTTTCGAGAATAGTAAAGACCAAACCACATGTATAAATAAGCATTGAATCCTGCATTAAATAAAAGCATGACGACATTAAACTTAATCATTTCAGGATATATAAATCCATAGGGCAGGCTGATCAGAAAGAAAGAGATGCATGATAATACAAGCAGGATATACTTGGCTCTCAGGTAAGTCTCGATAGAGGTGCGCTGAGTGAGTATGAAGTCAAAGTGAGGACTATTCCAAGAAAATAAAAACTGTCCATAATTCAGCGTAAATGAACCCACACAGATCATCGAGATCATAAGCAGCATGTAAGGACTATCCATCATAGACGAGTCAAATGTTAAAGGATATAAAATGAATGCAAGGCTCATGAAGAGATAGAGTTTACCTTTTTTATTACGCCATATCAAGTTTAACTCTAAGTTAAGCCACATGCCGAGCTCCCCGTAAGCATCTAAATATTTGATATGTAGTGTTTTTACCGTAGGTGTCATATTAAGTTCAGCTACAGATGATTCGATAAATGCATTTGATTTTAAAAGAGTGTAGACTGTTCTAGAGATGTATATCAGAATGGCAGCTGGGAGAATTATGTAAGGTAATGACTGTAAAGTATTTATGATGAGTGATAGATAGTCTACAATAGATATGTATGCTCGATATTCTAAATAGATTAAAAGTAAGATGATGGCTATGATCGAATAACTTAGTACAGGGATCTTAACGGAACTGATGTGTAGCCAGTAGCTGATAAAATGATTAAGCAATACCATGATCAGAACCAAGGAGAGCCAAAGTGCTGCGCTCAATAGATTAAGAGCCTCAGTTACACTGATGAGCATGAAAGGTATGATGATAAAGAGAGGTAGATAATTATAAAAATTAAAAACCGATTTAATCATTAAGTGCTTGATAAGTGTTGCTTTTTTAATATTCAGTGTAATGAACTTCTGTATCGCAATAGACGGAAACTTCTGAATCATGAACCTGACAATGAGATCAAGCGCGAGATAGTACATGAAAAATCCATTAAATTTATCTATGACATTATCCTCAGGATATTGTTCTCTAAGTATACTATCTGCTAATATTCCGATGCCCAGTGCTGTCAGGATAAAATATAAACCTATAATGCCTAAGAAGATTTTGATGGCCATACTTTGTGCGAAAGTACCAGATCTAGAAAAGTGTAGCCATTCAATGCGTAGTAATTTATGGAGCATAAGTAAAGTGCATAAAGGTGGTTTAAATCAAATACAGAATAATAGCTTTGCGCAATGTTAAATAAAAATATACTAACTCATACAGTCGACTTTGTTAAAAAAGAACTGTCTGATGCGGAAGGCGGGCATGACTGGTGGCACATCTATCGGGTGTGGAAGATGGCAGCGCGCATCGCAGCGATAGAGAGCGTCGATGCAGAAGTCGTAGAATTAGCTGCACTACTTCATGATATAGCGGACCCTAAGTTTCACGATGGAGATGAATCAGTAGGACCAAGGGTCGCACAGTCCTACTTAGAAAGTCAGAGTGTAGAAAAGGGTACCATAGAGCATGTAGTGAATATCATCAAGCATATGTCATTCAAGAATAGCTTAGACACTGAGACATTCACTTCTAAGGAAATGGAGGTAGTGCAAGATGCAGATCGACTGGATGCTATTGGTGCTATTGGTATTGCCAGAACATTCAGTTATGGTGGCTATAAGGGTAACCTAATGCACGACCCTCTGGAAAAACCAAAACTTAATATGACTAAGGAAGAGTATAAAAAAAGTCAAGGGACATCATTAAATCACTTTTATGAGAAGCTACTCTTACTCAAGGATAAGATGAATACTGCGACTGCAAAAACGATCGCTCAGTCGAGACATGATTATATGGAAAAGTATGTTGAAAGGTTTCTTGAAGAATTTGAAGGAGAGATATGATTCATGTCCAAAGTATCTTAATAGCCCTGTAATAGATTAAAGTTCTGTTAGCCAGTAAAAACAATCAAAGGGTGCAGATCTTAAAATATATAAATTCATTAGAAGCTTAGAAGTCACGTATGGTCGTCATTTAAATATTATATTCACCATTGTATCATATAACATATTTATGCACTATGCTATGCTTCTGAATATTGACACCCCCAGAAGATTCTTTCTCATTTTTCTTTTCCTCACTTTATTAGCTCTTCTGGTCTCATGCACAAATGCGGATGAAATCAGTATCAATCCAAACATCATCTTAGAAGAAAATCAAGCAGCTGTCATCGGAGTCTCTTGCCAGGGTCAGCCCAATAACTACACCCTTAGTGTCACTATAGCAAGCCCTGATACTGGCTGTGATCAGTACGCTGACTGGTGGGAGGTAATCACTCCTGATAGTGTCTTGATCTATCGGCGGATATTAGCGCACAGTCATGTGAATGAACAGCCTTTCTCGAGAAGTGGAGGCATCGTCGATGTAGGTGCAGATGAGCCCATATATGTGCGCGCACATATGAATAATTTAGGCTATGGCTCTTTTGTATTTAGTGGAACCATTAGGGGTGAATTGAAGCCGGATACCTTAGATCAAAATTATGCGATAAGCATATCAATGACAGAGCCACTTCCAATAGATTGTGATTTTTAGTTTAAAAGTTTGAAGAACACCTTATATTAAAATTGATCTATTATTTTATCAACTCAATCGTGTCAATGACATGATTATGAAGACTTCTAAAGACGTAAATGCCTTTAATATTGAACTGTCAGTTATTTAGACATATGTGATAGAGGGCCTATCATACGGGGTCACAATTTGCATACTTAAGCTAAAGTTATATTGGGATATCATACCTATAAAGAATCCAATTAGGAATTTTTAATAAAAAAGTGATCAATATTGGTGTGTCAGCAGCATCAGGGGCTTGTCTACCTGCAAGAATATGGTTGAGGATCATTTTAATGCTAAGATCTCAATCCAAAGTGAGGTAGATAAGGGAACGACTTTCGGGATATCGATCCCAGCAGAAAATTAAAGTTTCGATAGGTAGTGGATACCAAATTATGCTATATAGAAAAAAGATTATTAATAAAAATGAGCGGCTTTTTGAAAGGTAGCAGCATGGGGACCTCTTCAATATAATTCTGATATGACGTACCGAATTGTTTGATAAGTTTAGCTTCTTCGAGTTTGCTGCCTATAAAAACGTAAACAGTCGAGAGCATAGCAAACGATAGATAGTACATAGAGCCAAATATGACCCACAGCCCCCAGATTATAAATAAAGTACCGAGATAAAATGGATGGCGTAGAGTCTCATAGATTCCATCTGAAATCAATCTTTTATCTTCTTCTTTATTTAGACTCGTTCCTGCGAATTCCTGCGGGGTGAACCACTTGAACGTAGAGCGATGTATCAAGAGACCAAATGCAACAGATGAAAATCCCACTATCATCTGCAGAGATCCGAATCCTTGAAAATAACTGTTTCGGTAAAGCGAGATTACAATAGGGATGATCGTAATGATTGCTATTAGATTATATATAATTCGATACCACCTGAAGTCTGTATAAGTCTTAATCCAGTGACTGGTGAGGAAGCTGTGCAATGTATAGTAGGCTGCGGTATAGAGAGAGAACAGTAGTATTGACATATCTGTCAATGTATTAATTTATATGGAAAATAAAAATTCACTTTCTTTCAAATTTTAAATAGACATTTGCGGATATGTCAGTAAAAAGAAGATCTATCATATTTATTTTTATCACAGTGATGGTGGATGTGATAGGATTCGGAATTATCATTCCAGTGATGCCGACTCTGATAGAAAACTTAACTGGTAAAGGGATCAGCGAAGCATCTGCTTATGGAGGTCTGCTGATGGTTTCATTTGCACTGATGCAATTTTTGTTTTCGCCAGTCTTAGGAGAGCTGAGTGATAAGTATGGTAGACGACCGATAATTCTGATCAGTTTGTTGGGTTTGTTTTTTGATTACCTCCTTCATGCTTTTGCACCGACTATTATGTGGCTGTTTATAGGTCGTATTTTAGCTGGTATCTGTGGAGCCAGTTATACGACTGCTAATGCTTACATCGCTGATATCTCTTCACAAGAAGATAAGGCAAAGAACTTTGGACTATTAGGTGCAGCATTTGGTTTTGGATTTATCATTGGTCCAGCCATTGGAGGTATATTTGGTAATATTGATGTGAGATTACCATTCTTTATTGCAGCTGGTCTATCACTGGCTAATTTTCTGTTCGGATACTTCTTCGTCCCTGAATCATTAGATGAGGAGAATCGTCGCGAACCCATTTTAAAGAATATGATACCCGGTGTATCCATCGCTCATGTCGGTCGATTTGCTGGATTGGGTTTATTGATATTCGCACTCTTTTTAGCTAATGTAGCTGGTCAGTCGCTTCCAGCCATTTGGTCATTTTTTACCGTAGAAGTCTATGACTGGAATGAAGCGCAGATAGGCTATAGTTTAAGTTTTGTAGGTCTGTTAGTCGCTTTCGTACAGGGTGGACTGATCGGTGTACTTGTGAAAAAACTTGGTCAGGAGAAAGTGATCATTGGTGGTTTTATACTTTGGTCTATTGGGATGTTTTTGTTCTCATTCGCTACTCAGTCTTGGATGCTTTACGCGATTTTAGTGCCATATGCATTAGGAGGTGTGGCAGGACCTACGCTACAGGGCTTACTGTCTAATTCTGTATCAGTCAAAGAGCAAGGTAATCTGCAAGGAGCGATCACCAGCTTGATGAGTCTCACGACGATCATTGGACCTGCGATAGCGACATCGTTATTTTACTTTTTTACAGTGGATAAGGATGGGGTTTATTTTCCAGGAGCACCGTATACAGCATCTGCTATTATTCTGATGATCGCGACTGTCTGTGTGGTATTTGGTATGAGGAGGTTTAAGAAGAGTCGGGGATAAATCTATGAACCCTTTATTATTTAACTACTATGGTTGCTGAATCTCTTAAATATAAGCCGAAGCTTGGGGGTGGTCCTGCTGTATATATTACTTATCATCTTTAAGACGGTTACACGAATCACTTTATACCGATGCTATTTTATACCGAAGCTATCGGTATAAATAGATCGCGTCTAATACCTGAAAGAAATAGGTTTGCTGGATTAAAAGTCTCAAACCATTTTCTCCTTCGGTATAGTTCTATCTGCTTATTTATATTTGTAGAGTTATGGTATTTTCCTTAGGTTTACTCAGGCAAAACAATTTTATATCATGCTTGAACTTAGAATCCTTTATATATAGAATATTAATGATTGAAATTTCTAAGGGTGAAGAGCAATTAACATTTACAAATTTTTAATATGCAAATCTTATTACTCAAAAATTGGGGATACTATCTTATTTTCAGTCTGCTGTTCTTGTCTATCATCTGCCTATCATGTAGTGATGATGAGCCGATAGAAGGTCTTGAAGAAGATGAAGATCAAATGGAGATGGAAGAGCCAGAGGTATTATTTGCTGAGGATTTTATTCTCGATGGAGGTATGAAGCTGGTCAATTATATTCTTCCTGCATCGGATTACAATAAATTTTTAATACGCGAAGCAGAATATGAGTTAGTGACGAATAAGGTTTACGAGTATTTTAAAGATGACTTTGATTTTATATTCATTCTCACTGATGAAGATGAAAAGCCAGATGATTTATATTTTGGTCAAGCTAGAAGGGTGCAGAGTGACATAATAGGCATTGGTGCCGAGACATTTGATAGAACGCGAGCTCATGGTTCTGATGGAGCTTTGAAATTGGCCATTCATTTACCCGTCCCAAGATTCATACGCACAGGTCCATTCCTACACGAGATTGCTCATTATTGGGGTAATCAGGGTTTTATTCCGACGACCGTAGGCGGGCATTGGGGCTACTCAAGTGTTGGCGGCCAATTAGGTGGTTTTGATGAATTGATTGAATTAGGAGATAATACTTACCAGGGCCGATTTAATGGACGAGATGGATTTGGCACATTTGCCAATGGTGGAAATACACTTCCTTATTCTAATGTTGAATTATACATCATGGGCTTGATAGGGATCGAAGAATTAGAGTCGATATTAGTCGCGGAGAATCCTGAGTCATCAGGTGAGGGAGTCTTTACCGCGGATGCCGTCACCACATATACTGCAGAAGATATGATCGATCTACATGGCCAAAGATCTCCATTGTCAGATGCTTCTCAGAAAGTATTTAAGGGAATTACGATTCTGCTGTCCACAGCTCCTGTCAGTACGGATAAAATAGAAGCCATTAATTCTAATCTTGAAAATTTCTCAAGAGACGCTGCGCCTGATGATAATTGGGGAAGAGCTAATAATTTCTGGATGGCTACTGGTGGAAGAGCTACTTTAGATCTTGAGATTACAGATGCGAGTTTTAAATAGGGATATAAATCTTCATAACGATGCTATCGTAGGAAAATAGATCGAGATTAATATCTGAAAGTAATAGGTTTGCTGGTTTAAAAAGCCCCAAACCAATTTCTCTTTGGTATAATATACCAATCGTACTACGATTTTATTTTCAGTCTGAGGTCTATTCTATTTTCTCAGGAAAAAATGTAATGTATACAGGCGTTAACACTTCAAAGAATCTATTCGTCGTGGAGAGAAGGCCTGAGTTCTGATCAATTTTTTAATAACACGAGTCTGGAAAATGCTGAACGAATAGATGAAGCTCTGAGGAATGCTAAGCTTGATTATTTGGATGAATGCAGCAAGCTGAGGGCTCATCCATTTTATTAGAGTGGATCAGTCGATCATGGTGCTATGATGCCGATAGAGTTGAGTCAAGGCTTCAATTTTTCTTGGCTTTTAGTTGGGCTTTTTCTGCGTTTTATTTTGACAGTTACTGTTGTTTTTCTTTAGATGATTACTTATTGAATTTATCCTTGAAATACTTGAAGCTTTAACCATCCTGAGCTATGACAATTTCCTTTTTAAATTTATGTAACAAGATCTTAATCGGAGTGTAGCATAGAATCGAGTTTGTGCAAATCCTGGTTTTTAGTGTCTGATTTTCTTCAAAGCGATACAACTATAAACGAAAGCGCGAAGGAATAAAAAACTGAATAATTGAAAAATTAAATATCAATACGTTAGAGAATCTGTCAATAAAAGAATATTATAGTGTTTCCTAACGATTTTCAGAATATTGCAATCTGAATAGATGTCACTGTAATGAAAAACTGCAAAAGAAACCAATCTTCTTCCTTTAGACGATTAATGCCATGGCTTCCTGGCTTTATAATTGCGATTATTCCCAAGTGTCCTTTCTGTATTATGGCTTATTCAGGTGCAGTCACACTGTGCAGTGGTAAAAGTATATATCCTAATGCCGGATCAATGACATCAGTTATGACGATCATACTATGTGCTGTGATTATTTCTGGAATCTTGCTTAATAACAGGGGAAAGAAGACAATCATTTCTTTAATGATCGTGATTACTGGTATTGGATTAATCATCGCGAGTCAACTCGTATTGATGGACTCATTGTCTTATACTATTGGAGCATTCATTCTCTTATTTGGAATTTGGTTCAATGGCAGCTTCGACTATTTCTACAGAAGAATTACACTTAAACTCAGATATATATTTACGAACACTAATAAGCTCAAATTATGATTGCAGAACCATTTGGTTATTTTTCTCCTCAGACACTGAATGAAGCTTACTCTTTGCTTCAGGAACATGGAGACGATGCCAAAATACTCGCGGGTGGACATAGCCTGATCCCAATGATGAAGCTGAGATTTGCTTCACCTTCTCATCTCATTGACATTAGTAATATTCCTGGATTATCCTATATCAAAGAAGAAGAGGGCTTTCTAAAAATAGGAGCTATGACCAAAGAAGTTGATTTAGAAGAATCTGACATTATTTCCAGTAATTATCAAATCTTCACTGATGCTTCTAAGCTAATTGCTGATCCTCAAGTTCGAAATTTTGGAACCATAGGCGGTAACATCGCACATGGAGACGCTGCAAACGATCATCCTGCAGTCATGATGGCTCTCGATGCAGAGGTAGAGATATCTGGCCAAGATGGAAAGCGTACTGTGTCAATCAATGAATTCTTTCATGGATTCTACACGACTGCTATTCAGCATGGTGAGATCTTAACAGAAATTAGGATACCTGTAGCCAGTGGGCATTTTGGCTCTGCTTACCATAAAGCAGAACGAAAAGTAGGTGACTATGCCACAGCCGGAGTAGCAGTAGCAGTGCGAGTCGATGACGGTGGTATCTGCACTAAAGCAGGCATCGGTCTGACTAATGTTAATGCTGTCCCTATGAGAGCGATCAGATCAGAGGAAGCGCTCGTCGGCTCTATGCTGAGCGAAAGCGATATCACTAAAGCTGCACAATACGCAGCAGAGGATTGTAATCCTTCAGCAGACTTGAGAGGCGATGAGGATTATAAGCGCCACTTGGTGAGCGTTATTACTAAGAGAATGCTTCACAGAGCAATAGATAGAGCTAAATAATCATGAAATGTCTGAGGCATAGATAATTGAGATCCTCGAGTGAAGGACTCAGTTTAATTATTTGCTGTCAGGTATTTCGTCTTAAAATTTACATAGATGAAAAAAATAACATTAAAAATAAACGGAACAGAGCACACTGCTGAAGTGTCCCCAAGGACATTGCTTGTTCATTTAATCAGAGAGAATTTTTCTATGACAGGAACTCACATTGGCTGTGATACTTCTAGTTGTGGAGCATGTACTATTTTAATTAATGGCAGGTCTGCCAAGTCTTGTACTTTACTTGCAGTGCAAGCCGATGGTAAGGAAATTATTACGGTTGAAGGATTAGCTACAGCCGAGGGTTTGCATCCCATTCAAGAAGGGTTTCATTTGAATCACGCTCTGCATTGTGGTTTCTGCACAGCAGGAGTTATGCTCAGGGCAGTCGAGTTACTTGAAAAGAATCCCAATCCAACTGAGGAAGAAATCAGATGGGGGATATCAGGAAATCTATGCAGATGCACAGGTTATAACAATATTGTCAAAGCCATTCAATGGGCATCGGCAAAAATGCAAGGCAGGGAATTGCCTTCGACAGAACCTCAGTTTGTATAACATTAACTAACCAAGAAATTAATTTCAAATGATAAAATGTAAAACTTCAAAAGAAATAGGTGGCATGGGTCACTCCATGAAGCGAAAAGAAGATGCACGATTTATACAGGGGAAAGGTAATTATGTTGATGATATAAAATTACCTGGGATGCTCTATATGGATATAGTGAGAAGTCCTTACGCTTACGCCAAAATTAAAAATATCGATAGTTCCAAGGCATTAGAGATTCCAGGTGTCATAGCGGTTGTAACTGGTAAGGATCTTGAAAAATATAATCTGCATTGGATGCCGACTTTGATGTCAGACACACAGATGGTATTGCCGACTGATACAGTCATGTACCAAGCTCAAGAAGTAGCTGCAGTCATTGCTACGGATCGATACATCGCCAGAGATGGTAAAGATGCAGTCATCGTAGAATATGAAATGTTGAAGCCTCTCATGGACCCTTTCGATGCAATGGATCCTGATGCACCAGTTCTCAGATCTGATAAGGAGGGTAAGACAGATAATCATATTTGGCATTGGGAAGTCGGTGATAAAGATAAGACTGCTGATATATTCGATAATGCGGATGTCACTGTCAAACAGCAAATGCATATACCCAGAATCCACGTCGCTTCTATAGAGACATGTGGTTGTGTAGCGAATTACAATAAGGTGGAAAATCATCTTACCATGTATATGACGACACAAGCACCGCATGCCATCAGAACAGTCATAGCACTAGTCGCAGGGCATGTGGGACTGACAGAAGAAAAAATCAGAGTGATCTCACCAGACATAGGTGGAGGTTTTGGTGGTAAGGTGCCAGTATATCCGGGATATGTCATTGCCATCGCAGTCTCGTTTTTGACTGGCTCTCCGATCAAGTGGATCGAAGACAGAAGTGAAAACTTACAGGCCGATTCATTCGCAAGAGATTATCACATTACAGCAGAAATGGCTGGAACAAATGATGGAAAAATACAAGCCACTCGATTCAAAGTATTAGCAGATCACGGATATACAGATGCATCCGCGAACCCATCTAAGTTTCCAACTGGATTGTTTTCGATAGGTACGGGTTCTTATGATTATGGAGCAGCATATATGGAAGCAGATGCAGTCTACACGAATAAACCTCCAGGAGGCGTCGCATATAGATGTTCATTCAGAGTGACAGAAGCTGTGCATGCCATTGAACGTATGACAGATATGTTTGCCAAAAAAGTAGGTAAAGATCCAGCTCAGTTAAGAATGGAGAATTTTATTAAAAAAGAAGATTTTCCTTGGGCATCTCCGACAGGATGGTCTTATGATAGTGGTGACTATCATGCTGGTCTCAAGCTGGCGATGGATACGGTAGGCTATGATGAGTTAAGAATCGAGCAAGCAGAATTGAGAAAAGAAGGAAAGCTGATGGGTATTGGTATTTCCACCTTTACTGAAGTAGTAGGTGCTGGTCCATCTAAAGATTTTGATATACTTGGTATTAAAATGTTTGATAGCGCTGAGATCCGTGTTCATCCGACGGGAAAAGCTATTGCAAGATTTGGGACCAAATCTCAAGGTCAGGGACATGAAACGACCTACGCTCAAATTATCGCAGAAGAGTTAGGTATACCAATGGAGAATATTCAAATCGAAGAAGGTGATACTGATACAGCTCCTTATGGTCTAGGTACATATGCGAGTCGTAGTACGCCGACTGCAGGTGCTGCTGCAGCTATGGCTGCTAGAAAGCTAAGAGAAAAAGCAAAGAAAATTGCAGCCCATCTGCTTGAAGTTAGTGAGCAAGATCTAGAATGGGAACCAGGTAAATTCTTTGTCAAGGGTGCTCCTGAGAAAGTAAAAACGATTCAAGAGATTGTCTTTGCAGCATATACGAATCATCCAGAAGGAATGGAAGGAGGATTTGAGGCGACTCACTATTACGATCCGCCTAATCTGACATTCCCGTCAGGAGCTTACATCTGTGTTGTGGATGTTGACCCAGAGACATGTGATATTAAAGTGAGAAGATTTGTTGCAATTGATGATTGTGGTAATATTATCAATCCGATGATTGTCCAAGGCCAGGTCCATGGAGGCTTGACTCAAGGCATCGCTCCTGCGATGTATGAAGAGCTAATCTATGATGAGTCCGGAAATATATTGAATGGGACTTTCATGGATTATCTTGTTCCAACAGCAGTGGAATCGCCAAGCTGGGAGACTGGTCATACAGTGACTCCAGCACCTCATCACCCGATCGGTGCAAAGGGTGTCGGTGAGTCTCCGACAGTCGGTGCTCCACCTGCTATAGTTAATGCAATCGTTGATGCAGTAGCTCATTTAGGTATCAAACATTTAGAAATTCCGGTGACACCGTTTAAGCTTTATAAAGAGTTGAAAGCTGTTGGTTATTTTGATAAGCAAGAAGCATAGTTAGTTAAAACAGAATATGGAGCTCGGGATCTGTTTACTCAGATGATGAGCTTCTTTATGATGCGTCTATGACACAGATAATTAAGACATCAAGCAGATTCAAACTTAATTATTTGATAGTAGGAAGCCCTAAAAATTATACATATGAATACTTTAATTGAAAAAGAATTTGACATTGAACAATCAATCGATGTCGTTTGGAAGAGTCTTGCTGATCCGGAGGATATTGTAGTCTGCGTACCAGGGGCAGCCATCACAGAGAAACTAGATGATCGTAATTATAAAGGTGAGGTCGTTACCAAATTTGGTCCGATAAAGGCAAAGTACGCAGGTGATATTGAAATTGTAGAATTAGATGAAGCGAATCATAAGATGGTCTTGAAAGGTCGTGGCCTGGATAGTAAAGGAAAGGGAAGTGCAGATATGATTATGAATGGTACACTTGCTGAAGTTGATGGCAAAACTAATGTCAAGTTTAGCATGGACATTACGATAGTAGGAATGTTGGCTCAGTTTGGTTCCAGGTTAATCAGTGATGTTTCCGATCAATTACTTAATCAATTTGTTGCTAATTTTAGAAAAAAGTTATCAGCTGCAGCACCGCTCGCTGTCGGTTCTTCTAAAGGTGATGTAGGGGCTTCTGCTGCGGCGTCTGCTGCTGGCACAACAGAAAATGTTACAGCTGAGGCTACAGGTATAGCAACAGAACAACTTAAGTCAGCTGTAGAACAAACTAAAGGAACTGTAGAAGTCAAGAAAGCTCCAGTTGTCGAAGAAAAGATGGATAATGCACTGGATGCCACGAGTCTGATGGGAACCATGATCAAAAGTATTTTGGGCGGTATTCTCGATTTTTTCAAATCATTGTTTGGCGGAAAATCATAAGCAAACATGTTTGACAACCCCAAAGAATTAATACCGGTCATTGACAAGTTGGGTTATGTGATTGAAGAAGAGTTGGCGACTGTTTTATTTTTATTGTTAAAATTAGAGAAGCCGCTGCTCTTAGAAGGTAACCCGGGTGTAGGGAAAACACAGATCGCTTATATCTTATCTGACTTAATGGGTTATGACTTGGTCAGATTACAATGTTATGAGGGCCTTGACGTGAATAATGCCATATACGAGTGGAATTATCAAAAGCAATTATTAGCGATAAAGATTCATGAAAGTGGTCAAAAGAGTGAACAAGAGAAAGAAGATCTAATTTTTGGAGAAGATTACCTGTTAAAACGTCCACTGCTTGAGGCAATCGATTCTCCCAAGCGTAAGGTCTTATTAATTGATGAAATAGATCGCTCAGATGAAGAATTTGAAGCATTTTTATTAGAGCTGTTATCTGACTTTCAGATCAGTATTCCAGAACTGGGGACGATTAAAGCTAATCATAAACCAATCGTTATCTTAACATCAAATCGAACAAGAGAATTAAGTGATGCACTTAAGCGCCGTTGTTTATACCATTGGGTTAATTATCCTTCGATGGAGAAGGAGCTAAAAATTATAAAAAAGCACATACCTACTATTGAGACTGACTTAGCTGAGCAGATTGCATCTTATGTTCAGAAGATGAGGAATTTAAAACTGGATAAAGCTCCTGGGATAGCCGAAACCATAGATTGGGCTAAAGGTATTGCAGTATTAAAAGGGGAGGATGACCCCATATATAAAAGTCTATCTTGTCTACTCAAGTCTGAACACGACATGAAGTTAGTCACATCAGAATTATTTAACTAATATCTAAATCAATCAATTATGACTTTGAAAGAATATGAAGATCAAGAAAAACACCGCCAAGAAGTCGGTGCTAAGAGCAGAGCACATTACAAGTCCTTAGATTTACCTGGATCTCGTAATCTGAATGCAGATGCTGATGCTGTGCGCAAGCGTATTGCTGAAATGAAAAAGGAAAGAGAAAAACCGAATCACGAGTAAACTTCTTTGGACCACTACACAGATTATACCTCATTCTCAGAAGCTCTTGTCGGCTTTTCTCATGAAGCTCGCAAGCAAGGGCTTAATTCTGGTATTCAGTGCACCAAGGAGGCTGTAGCGGCTGCCTTAGAAGAACTATGGTTAGATAAAGACCAATTCAGCTACGCGCTTTCTTCTTTATTCTGTCATAGTGAAGAAGAAAAAGAGACATTCGTCAAAATCTATAATAGATACTGGAGACAGAAAGGCACGAGGATCAATGATAAACGAGATTATAAGAACAAAAGAATAATCAAACAACAAGCAATCAATTCTGCAGTTATGATCGGTGTTGGAAATGATGAATCTTCTGAAGAGGCTATAGAATCAAAAACAACGACTGGATCTAACAGTAAAGAAACATTAAAGAAGACTGATTTTTCTAAACTCAATGTCAATCAAGAGAAAGAATTGGAAGCGCTTTCTGAAAAGTTAGTCTCTGAAATGAGTCTCAGAATAAAAAGACGAAGAAAAAAGATGATGCATGGACAAATCGATCTTGGCCATTCCATTCGAAAAAATCTTCAGAATGGGGGAGCTATGATTGACTTGATCCGTACGAATCATAAAAGGGATAAATATCGTCTCCTGATTTTATTAGACGTTAGCGGATCTATGGATAAGTACTCTTTTTACTTACTAAAATTTTTATGGACACTCAAGCATCATTTTAAGCAAATCGAAGCGTTTACCTTCAGCACTTCTTTATTGAGGATCACTGAATTACTAAAAAATAAAGACCTAACAGCAAGTCTTTTTCATGTATCACAAAACGCCAAACACTGGTCCAGCGGAACAAAAATAGGAGATTGCCTCAGAGAGTTTAATGATTATTATGCGAAGAGGTATTTAAATGGAAATACCTTAACCATTGTACTAAGCGATGGTCTGGACACAGGTGAGCCAGAAGTATTGGATGAAGCGATCACTAAATTAAAGTTGAGATCTAAAAAATTAGTCTGGTTAAATCCATTGAAAGGGATGCAAGGCTACGAGCCTATCCAAATGGGAATGAAAACGGCGCTACCTTCGTTAAGTCATTTTGGTTCGGCGCATAATTTTGATAGCTTGCTGGCTCTTGAATCAATATTGATTAATGCATAGTGACTTTTTAGAAAAGGCGATAGAATTAAATCAAGGGCGAAAAGCTTATGCGTCTGCCATTATAGTGCGTCGCAAGATTCCATCCTCTGGTAAGCCTGGTGATCGAGCCATCATCACCGATGATGGATACATTCACGGTTGGATAGGAGGTGGATGCACAAGAGGTATCGTGCTGAAGGAAGCCCTGCTGTCTCTCAAGGAAGGTAAGCCAAGACTTGTGACCATCAGTCCTGATAGCATAGCGGAATCATCATCACACCAAAAAATATATAAGATGACTTGTCAAAGTGGAGGCGAAGTAGAGATCTATATAGAACCCGTATTACCTAAACCTCACATTGTTATTTTTGGAGTGTCTCATATTGGTATGGCACTTGCAAAAGTATCTAATGCCGTGAATTATCGAGTAAGCTGCATCGGCCACTCATTAGACAAAACAATTTATCCTACGGCAGATGAGTTAATAGAGCTTACAAATTTTGACCCTTCCTCGCTGAATAATAATGCTTACATCGTTGTATGTACTCAAGGTGAAGGAGATGCAGAAGCACTTCACCAAGCACTTCAATCTTCATCTGGATATTTGGCTTTTGTTGCCAGTCGTAAAAAAGCTAATGCCATATTTGGAGAGCTTAGAGGTAAGGGTATTAATTTTGATCAATTAAAAACGATCAAGACACCTGCCGGAATAGATATTAATGCCAAACTACCAGCAGAAGTGGCGATCAGTATTTTAGCAGAGATCGTGACAGATATACGGAAAGTACCCGAAGCAGAAGATGCTTCTGCTGAAAGCAGTCTGACCATTAATAATGACGATTTTTATATGAATCCTGTGTGCCAGATTCCCATTCAGAAAAGTACTGCAAAGCATGTTATCGTCCATAATGGAGATAATGTATATTTCTGCTGTGATGGTTGCAAGGTGAAGTTTGAGGCTGACCCTGCAGTCTATTTATAATATGGTTCATCTTTTAAAAAGATTTTTTTATAGGCGTCCGTATTGCAAGCGCTGTTATTAAGAATGAGATTACGGCTGGAAAAATTTAATGCATACCGGAGTAAGCACATGAAATGATTTATCAGTTTTAGATAGTGTACCTGAGTTCTGATCAATCTTAAATAATACGATGTTATCAGAATTTTGATTGGCTACAAGCATCAGCTTGCCTGATGGTGAGATCTCGAAATCTCTTGGTATCTCTCCTTCTGAATCAATATTTTGAATTATCGTAAGTTTGCCATTAGTGTCATTGATCTTAAATACAGAAATGGAGTTTTGGTCATTACCTCGATTAGCTGTATAAAGGAATTTGCCAGAAGAGTGAATCTTAATTGCGCTGGCTGACAAGCCAGCAGCTTCTGTATTTTCTGATAAAGTAGATATAGATTGCTTTCTGTCCATCTCTTGTGTCAGGTCTGCATATGAAAATACTTCTACGGTATTATTTAGCTCATTTAAGACATAGACATATTTTTTATGAGGATGATGAGCTGCATGTCTAGGCCCAGTGTTTGGCAAAGTCAGTGTAGAAGCTAATAGCTGATACTTGCCATCTTTCACTTCGTAGTGAAAGATTTTATTACTTCCGAGGTCACTGATCAGCACTTGATTATCCACGGGCGTCTGTAATATCATGTGTGGATGAGAAGCGGACTGTCTTCCGGAGTCAGGATCAAATCCCATATGAAATACTGTATCTGTTAATGGTCCTATACTGCCGTTCTCCATTATTTTATGAGCACTGATGCCACCCATATAATTAGCTGTCATGATATACTCTTGATCTGAGCTTAAAGCTAAATGGCATGGTGCATTACAGTGGGTGCTTGCTTCATTTAATTCCTGAAAATTCCATTCAGCATCATATTGATACCCTTTAATCATGCCGGATCTTAGGTTATCACCAGTCTCAGATACTGAATAAAGTTTTCGTCCCAGATCATCTATCGTGACATAAGAAGGATTAGTGATACCTGTCAGACTATCTATTACTATTATGCTTAGTTCTGCCTCATTTAATTTTGCAATGTATATTCCAGAAGCTTTGCCATCTACATGACCTTCTTTTTTAGTGTAAGTACCTACGGCGAAATACATGTCTTTTTCTATGCTGTTATGCTGTATCGTATCATTTTGATTGTGATGACAGGACATTAATATGGCTGTGGCCAAGGAGTATAGTAAGACTCTATGCGTCATTGATTTTAGTGAAATCATAAGTGAGATAATACTGATTGATTAAGAAATGACGTGTTAGACTACATTCCCTTCTTCTATCATATTTTCTTCTTCTTCTAATATATCAAACACTTCATCTTCTCCGACATCATCAATCTCTATTCGAAGATTTTCTATGATAAATATCTGTCGATCAGGTGTATTCTTACCCATATAGTAACTCAGGATATCCTTGATGTTGGTATTTTCCTTAAGGAAGACAGGTTCAAGTTTAATATTCTTTCCTATGAATCCTCCGAACTCATCAGGAGATATCTCGCCTAATCCTTTGAATCTGGTGATCTCTGGTTTGCCTCTCAGTTTTTTGATGGCATCAGACTTTTCTTTTTGGCTGTAGCAGTAGTGAGTATCTTTTTTATCCCTCACTCTGAATAGGGGAGTCTCTAAGATATACAGATGTCCCTGTCTCACAAGGTCTGGGAAAAACTGAAGAAAGAAGGTCAAAAGTAGTAGTCTGATGTGCATGCCATCCACATCTGCATCAGTCGCGATCACCACTCTGTTATATCTTAATCCATCTAGTCCATCCTCTATATTGAGTGCGTGCTGTAGCAGGTTGAATTCTTCATTTTCATACACGACCTTCTTAGTCATACTGAAACAATTCAATGGCTTACCTCTCAAGCTAAATACGGCTTCCAATTGTACATCTCTGGCTTTGGTGATAGATCCACTTGCTGAGTCGCCCTCCGTGATAAAGATGGTGGATTCTAGCTTGACTTCATCTTTTCCTTTTTTGTCATTGAAATGGATTCTGCAGTCTCTGAGTTTCTTATTGTGCAGGTTTGCTTTTTTAGCTCTTTGGTTAGCCAGTTTTTTGATACCAGCTATTTCTTTTCTTTCTCTCTCTGACTGCTGGATACGCTTCAGTAAGTTTTCTGCGACTTCATTATTTCTACGCAGATAATTGTCTAAATGCTTAGTGACATAATCCACGATAAATGTTCTGACAGTAGCTGCATCTGGACCCATCTTAAGCGATCCTAGTTTAGTCTTAGTCTGTGACTCGAAGACTGGCTCTTCTACTCTGACACTGATGGCACCTATGATAGAGGTCTGTACATCCTTTGTCTCAAAGTTCTTTTTATAAAAGTCCCTGACAGTCTTCACGATAGCTTCTCTATAAGCTGCTAAGTGTGTTCCACCTTGTGTGGTATACTGACCATTGACAAAGGAGTAATATTCTTCCCCATACTGCTCGCCATGTGTCAGTGCGATTTCTATGTCATCTCCTTTCAGATGGATTATAGGATATCGTAGAGTATCTGGATTTGTTTTATTTTGTAATAAGTCAAGTAGGCCATTTTTAGAATAAATGGTCTTATCGTTAAACTTAATTTTCAAGCCTGCATTCAGATAGGCATAGTTCCACAGTTGGTTTTCTATGTAGTCATGCTTGAATTTGTAATTCTTAAATATAGATACATCGGGCTGGAATGTGACGATGGTACCATTTGCTTCTTTTGTTTTTGACTGATTATGACTCTTAGTTAATTCACCTTTAGAGAATTCGGCAATTTTAGTTTTTTTATCACGGATGGCTTGCACTTTGAAGTAGTCAGATAATGCATTGACCGCTTTAGTCCCTACACCATTTAGCCCGACTGACTTTTTAAAAGCTTTAGAATCATACTTGCCACCCGTATTGATCTTAGAGACGCAGTCTATGACTTTTCCAAGTGGTATGCCTCTGCCATAATCTCTGATAATGACCTCACCATTATCGACAGAGATTTCGACCTGATTACCATAGCCCATGACGAATTCATCTATGCTGTTATCAATGACTTCTTTGATCAAGATATATATACCATCATCTTGGGAGGAGCCATCGCCTAACTTACCGATGTACATACCGGGCCGTATACGGATATGTTCTTTCCAGTCTAAGGAACGTATATTATCTTCTGTATAAGTAACTTCAGCCATAAAGATTGAATCTGTGAATGATATAAAACTAAGGTAAAATTAATGAAAACATATTGCAATTATAAACAATATGATCGACTACTATAAAGAGGTAGAACTAAAAAGCCCATTCTGTATTCAGAACGGGCTTTAATCTTTAGTCTTAGAGAATGACTATCCCTTGAGGTGTGTCGCTTTCTTCGTTTCTTTAGCTAATAAGTAGTAGAACATGGCTCTATACTTATTTCTGTTTTTAGCTCCGAGAGTTGCAATGACTTTTTCGATAGCATTGTCTGCCTTTACACCCTCTACTCCTAATTTCTTTTTCAGAAAGCCTTCTTTGACTCTTTCTATTTCCTTCTTGTCTGAAGTTCCTACTTTACTTGCATCCTTGCTGTATAGAGAAGGTCCGCACGCTTTAGCAGCAGCTTTTAATAAAGCTTGATCAACTTTTTTGATGCCAAGTTTTTCGAATTCCTTATTGTACTTTTCGAGAGCTTCATCTAATTTGCTCATAGTTATTTGATTTTATAGAAATGATAGATTAAGAAAATATATAAAGTGTAAAGTAACCATTTTTATTGCACAAGAGTGACTATACATTATATAATATCCTATGTATGATTACTTATTGTCTCCCTTGATCATCAGATTAATAAAAGTAGGAAAGCTCACGCTGCCATAGTGTGAATAGCAACTGCTGTGCGTCAGCTCTAATCTGTATTCTTTTGAGAAGTCATTGATCACTTGAGCCAGTTTTTCAAAATCTGTATGACGACTCGTCGGCTTGGGGTAGAAAGCCAAATGTCTGATGCTTCCATCCTGATTCCAGAATACATTCATCCATAGTTTGATTCCTTTGATATCATAATCATGTAGCTCGGTGTACTGCTCTAAGTCAGCCATCATCCTGATCCAAGTATCATAAGCTTGACTCATCGAGTTGTCTCTCACTGTAAGGAGCATGTCAGAGCATTCGAGACTCAGCGATGATAGTTTTTCCTCATCATCCCCTATAAGGCTCACTATATCTTCCTTAACTTCCGAGGCTTCATCATAGGACGGGCTGTTCTGTGAGAGTAGTGATAGAACTACAGATATCCATATTAGGAGGATGACTAGATATTCTCGAATCATAGAGCTTACTTCTGAACTAAAAGTAGAAAAATATCGTCTATATTAGTGAATCTATCGATGCTGATGATTTACTTATTTCTATATTTCTCCTGCTGATACTATGGTGTCACTGATTATCTATATACATCTGATCACCATTAGTCTATTAATTTCTTAACATTGTGCCTTATTTAATACATTACAATTAATAATATTTCACTTCATGGTTTTAGATATCATCGCAGCAATTCTCGTCCTCTATGGATTTTATACTGGATATCAGCGAGGCTTGATTAAGACAGTATTCGCTACACTTTCTATCATACTAGCTGTCTTAGTATCTATGAAACTGTCACCAGTCGTGATGGATGTCATACAGAACTTATTGAAGCTCAATGAAGGTATTAATTTTATCTTGGGTTTCGTCTTGACATTCTTTTTAGTGATGCTTGTGATTAGATTTATAGGTGCCAGACTTGAAGGCGTATTAAAAGCAGTAAAGATTAATTTTGTAAATAAAATAGCAGGCGGCGCATTGATGGCTATCGTCTTTGCAGTGTGCTTGGGATTTTTATTTCACTTGGCGGATAATTTACGATTGCTACCTGAAGGAGAGAAAGAAACTTCTATATCATATCCTATCATAGATGCACTGCCATCTAAGTCGATCGTAGTATTTAAAAAAGTCAAACCAATCTTTTCAGAATTTTGGGATAAGACTGTAGATACCATTGATGCGGTCAAGGAAAATTCAGAGAAAGGATAGACGACTCCGCAAGAAGTGAGCGTATGATCTGTCCGCAGTCATATCAGTCTAATGTGATCTTGAGTTATTGTGCTTGACTTACAGTGCTTATCTTAGTTTTTAAATCTTCATATTCTGCATAGCCTTGTGCGATGAGATGTAGCTGATCATCTTTGCGATATACGATACTTGGGAAGCCACTAATACCCCATGATCTACTTTGTGCAAAGTCTTGCTGAGTCGCATGCTTCATTTCTTCTGAATTAAAGAGCTGTGAGAATTCAGCAAAATCTATATCCAGCGTTTCACATATGGGCAGGTAAAATTCTAATTGATTTGGGTCTGCTGATTTTACATAAAAGTAGTGCTGCACATACTCATAAAAGTAAAGTGATTTCTCAGGAGCGATATGTCGGGCAGTGACTACAGCACGACAGGCTGGCTCTGTATCATAATTAAAGTTCTCTTTTTCGAATATATCATAACCAAAGGGCTGACCACTTCGCTTATTGACCTCTTCCCAGTGATGTTTTAGAAAGTTTTTAAATTGATCATTCCACTCTTCTCCTCCACCAGGTCTGAGTCCACCCATGATGATCGTGAATGGCACACCTTGATCAGCAGCATGGCGCTTCAGTGCATTGAGCTCAGGGCTGATGCCCCAGCACCAGCTGCACATAGGATCTCCTATATAGATGATTTCTTCAGCTTCATTCCTAGCTTCAGGCTTAGCCTCAGCAGAGAATTCTGGTATGACACAGAGTCCCGTTTCGGGATCACATTGGACTTTGATATCGTTCTGTTGGCTCATAAGTGGTACTACTATGATAGTTATAATAAGTATGATTATATATGTTCTCACGTGATTATGTTAGCGACTTTTAGGCTAATAACTTTTTTGAAAGCTTTACCATAACTTTGATGTCTTGGTAGTCAACGCCAATATCATTATTGGAATCTTGCAATTCTATAACAGTGTGATCTAAAGTATGGTTCTATGAAATGAGGGCTTATGATGATTAGCTTATGTATAATGTCTCAAATTAGACGATTGGTTTTTGAAAACACATTAATTATATAATAATTCGCGCTTGATCTTTTCTGCCGTACACTCTTCATGACCTGACAGTTCTGGAAGTCGGTGCAGCTCATGTCTAAAGGCAATTAAATCATCCAACAAACTCATGACTATTGCGTATCACAGTTTATGTTTTGAATTTCTAATTGGCTATCGGTCTGCACACAGAAGCCACTGAGTAATTCTACGGTTGGCGAGCCATAAAATATTTGAGTACCTCCAGAGATTGTAGCATCCGAAGTAATCATCTCGTCAGCTAAATAATTTTGTCCTGTGTGAGTCGCTACATAGAGTTGCGGTGGACATATCTCTCGCTCCAGCTTATATATCGTACCATTGAAATTATTCCCCGTTCCATTACGAATAGATGATGCATATATTTCACCATTTTCTGATCTGGCGAAACTGGTGACATTTCTTACATTCGGAACAGTGATTTTAAATACTTGCTGATCCTTATACTTGAATAGTTTATTAGTCACATAATCTATGGCAAAGTACCAGCCTTCGAATTCTGGCATTTCAGATCCTCTATATACATGACCACCTGTGATAGATCTACCATCTGTACGGGGATAATCAAATACTGGATCAAGGTAAGTACCGTTACACGGAAGGTCTGAATCATAAGGAATCAAGCCTTCTCTGCAGTTCCATCCCAGATTAAGTCCGCCTTGGCCAGTGGATACGATGCTGACTTCTTCTCTTGCTCTCTGACCTACATCTGCTATGTATAGGTCTCCATTAGCAGGATCAAAGCTCATCCTCCACGGATTACGCAGACCGTACAGCCAGATCTCATTCCTCGCATTTGGATCATTGATGAAAGGGTTGTCGGCAGGTATCGCATAGTTGAGCGGAGGTGTTTGATTGTCGACATCTATTCTTAGTATAGAACCTAATAACGTGTTTAGATTTTGTCCATTGCCTTGTGGGTCGCCACCACCTCCACCATCGCCGCTGGTAATGTATAAATACCCATCAGCGCCAAAATGCATATCACCTGCATTATGATTATTTTGAGGTTGAGGAATTTCCAATAATATGTATTCAGAATTAGCATCTGCCTGATTGACATTAGAAGAGTTGACATTGAATCTTGATATTCTGGTTACGTCCATATTATTTACTCCAGTATCAAATATATAATTCACGTAAAAATATCCGTTAGCTTCATAATTAGGGTGAAAGACTAACCCGAGTAGGCCTTCCTCTCCACCTGAAGCATCCACTACGGTACTTATATCCAGAAATGGATTGGGGAGCGTGTTTCTATTAGCGTCAAGGATCTTGATCACTCCCTGTCTCTCGACGACAAATATTCTATCGCTGTTATCTCCAGCATTGACGATGCCGACAGGCTGTGAGAAACCAGATTCGACTTCGACAAAGACGGGAAAGTCTTGAGCAGAAATAACCAGACAGTAAAGCGAAAAGCATAGTGTGATAATAAGCTTATAAAAATTCATACTGCAAAATTAGACAAAACATGATGACTATTATTCAGGGTATATACTATTTATGGAGTAGGTAGATATAAGTAAAGAACAAAATTGGTCAATCCTAAATCGTGAAAGCTTATGAAATAATTGAACTCATAAGTACCAATACTCTAAACATCTTGAGATATGGGTATGATACGTAATTCAAATTTTAATACATGGCGCATTCGCCATAATTAAAAGCCAGGCAGGTCTAAATAGCTATAATGTGAATCTTAAAGAGTGGGAGTACCGATGCTGTTCTACACCAATAGCTATCGGTAAGAAAATAGATCGAGTATAATACCGAAAGTAATAGGTTTGCTAGCTTAAAAGGCCCACACTACTTCTCTTCGGCATAGCCAAGATCAAGGCCATTGGAAGCATAAATAATCAAGTCGCTGATTTTCTCATTTATCGTATACACTTTACAATTGATTTGATGACTGAGAATGAAGCAATTAAATGAAAGCAATTATTTTAGTGGTTCAACATAAAAAAAGCCAGAGCATTTAGAATGCGCTGGCTTATCCTATTTTTATCACCATCTCAGCTAATCTCTAAGCATAAGATATTCAATCACATGTATCGGAAGCTAAAGCTTAACCAATATAAATTTTGTTAGGCTAGAATACCACTGAATTGGGTTTGAGTTTTAGGCGGCAAAGGTTAGTTTCCTTTGCCTCTGTCGAAACTGGCGGATCCATATTGCAATGTTTTTATATGGTGACTAATATACAAGCGATAGTAAAAAGCTGTTCTTCCGAAATTGATCTTTCTTATTTAGAAAAACGGCGAATCGTCTGTATATAAAAAATAATTTCTATTTAAATATAGAAATAATATTTGACTAAAGCAATACTATGTGATTAATAATTTTATTATTGGGTAAAATATCAATACAATATTGTGTCCATTAGCGTAGTAAAGAATAGTATAATAGAATTTATGACTTGTATCTAATCATAATTCCGGCAACTTCCTTTAGTAATTTACATGCCAGTGCAGCAGTCATTCGCTCATGGTCCCGCCGAGGATTGAGCTCTACTATATCTATCGCAATGATCTCTTGCTGAATATTATGTAAAAAGTTGATGATGTTTCTGGGTACAAGTCCGCCAGGTTCATGATGTGATACGCCTGGGGCATAGGCCGGATCGAATCCATCTAAGTCAATGCTGATGTACAGAGGACGCTCAAATATTAAGTCGTGCAACTTATTAATTTCTCTCATCGTAATCAGCTCCACTCCAAATTTGTCTATTTGTTCTTGCTGATGCTTAGTCACTGTTCTGATGCCTACTTGTATCAATCTTTCACATAGTCCTGCTTCCATGATTCTGGCGAATGGGCAGGCGTGCGAATGTCTGTCTCCTTCAAAATTATCGTAGAGATCGGTATGGGCATCAAAGTGAAGGATATCGAACCCTTGCCTCTTTTGATGTATGGCTTGGATGATAGGAAAGCTAATAGAATGGTCACCGCCTAAGAATATATAGGACTCATCAGGAGAATATTTTTCTGATATAGCTTCATGAAGTTTTTCATAATCTAGTGCCATGATATCGCCGAGATCATTTAGTGTAGCATCTTCTCTAATATGGTGTCCCGTCTCCGTCCAGTCATTAGAAGAACCATCATTCAGAGTATATCTTATGACGCTAGGGGCACCAGCAGCCCCACGCATATATGATGATTTCTGGTCATATGGTATTCCTAATATATTAATGACTGGTAGATCTGACATAGTTATTGATTTACTAAGATGAGGGCAGTGCTGCTATGATTTCTTCAGAAGCAAATGCCTCATAGGACTTAAAGTTAGATCTAAATAAGTTAACTAACTTAGTTGCCATTTCATCATAATCATCTTCATTAGGCCAAGTATTTCTCGGGATTAATAATGCATTAGGGACATCTGGACACGACGTGGGTATCTTCAGACCAAAAAATGATTCGGTCGTATATTCTACATCATCCAGTACACCATCTAGTGCAGCCTTAATCATACCTCTGGTGAAGACCAGTTCCATTCTGGTGCCTTTGCCGAAAGGTCCGCCTGTCCAGCCCGTATTGATCAGCCAGACATTAATATCCTTGTTAAGTCTCTCCTGACCTGCTTCTATTTTCTTTCCTAATAGATCAGCGTACACAGTTGGTTTTAGCGGTAAGAAAGGAAGCCCAAAGCAAGCTGAAAATGTTGCTTCTGGTTCGTCTACACCTGCTTCTGTACCAGCGATTTTAGCTGTATATCCTGATAAGAAATGATACATCGCTTGATCTTTACTCAGCTTAGAGATCGGAGGCAATACACCAAATGCATCGCAAGTCAGAAAGAATACATTTTCAGGAATCTCACCTCTTGAGTTATAGACGATATTATCTATATGGTCTATCGGGTAGCTGACCCTTGTATTCTGAGTAATGCTGCTATCGCTGAAGTCTACGTTTCGATTAGCTTCATCGAAGAAACCGACGTTCTCTAAGAGCGCACCGAATTTTATGGCTTTAAATATTTGAGGTTCTTTTGTCTCAGATAGGTTAATCGTCTTAGCATAACAGCCTCCTTCAAAATTGAACACACTTGTGCTTGCCCAGGCATGTTCATCATCTCCAATTAATTTTCTTTCTCTGTCGGTAGATAATGTTGTTTTTCCTGTGCCAGATAGGCCAAAGAATAAAGCGGTATCACCTTTTTTACCCACATTGGCCGAGCAATGCATAGAAAGGATATTGTGCTCGTCAGGTAGAATAAAATTGAGTACTGAGAAAATACCTTTCTTGATCTCTCCAGTATACGCTGTGCCACCGATGATAATTTTCTTCTTTGAGAAATTTATGATGGCAAAGTTTTCCGCAGTCACACCATCAGTCGCAGGGTCGGCGTAGAAACCTGGTGCTGCAAAGATTTGCCAATCTGGATTAATGGATTCCGCTTCTTTTTTGGATGGTCTGAGGAACATATTATATGCAAATAGATTTTGCCAGGGTGCTTCTGTGTAGACTCTGACATTCAGTCTATAATTTCGACTCGCACATGCGTATACATCTCTCGCATATATTTCTTCTTTAGAATCAAGGTGTGCGATCACTTTTTTTTCTAAGGTGTCAAAATATTCTGGACTGATAGGCTGATTGATATCACCCCAGTCGACTTTATCTTTTGTGATGTCATCTTCTACGATGTACCTGTCTTTAGGAGATCTTCCTGTGAATTTTCCAGTATCTATTTTCAGCGCACCTGAAGAGGCCAAGACCCCTTGCCCTGATGAAATAGATTTCTCTATTAATGCTGCTGGTGTCAGATTCCAATAGATGGTGGTTTTGCCTAAACCGATAGCATCGACATCAATTTTAGCGTTTTTATATCCGTATGATTTCATTTGGAGGATTATTTAAATCAATTAAACTGGTTAGGTATTATGGTTAGGTTAGGTTCAGATTTTATATAGCGATGCTTTGTCCAGAAAGGGTGGCTTCTGACTTTTTATGATTAGAATCTATAAGACTCATGATAAAATATAGTGTATAAAATGAATTAGCTTATTAAAGCACTATAATCACTCGCTGAAAGAAGAGCTTCTACTTGAGAAGCGTCTGATATTTCGATTTTTACAATCCAGCCATCTCCATAAGGATCTTCATTAATCAGACCAGGATTATCTTCTTCATTCTCATCTAACTTAGGGTTGAACTCTAATATCTTCCCAGTAAGAGGCATAAATAAATCTGATGTGGTCTTCACTGCTTCTACAGTGCCAAATACTTCATCTATCGCTATGGATTCTCCAATGGTATCGATTTCCACATAGACAAGTTCGCCTAGCTCAGATTGTGCAAAATCAGTAATCCCTATGGTCGCAGTCTGATCATCATTGATCTTTATCCACTCGTGCTCCTTAGTGTATTTTAAGTCTTCAGGTAAGTTCATTGTTTATGCGTTTTTCTCGACGAAATTTTTAATTGATTCGAATGTCAATGATTTTGGTCTTTCTAATGGGAATCCTAAGGCTCTTGACCAACATAAAGATGATAAGACTCCTAAGGCTCTCGACACGCCAAATAAGACTGTGTAATAAGTATATTCTTTCAAGCCATAATGTACTAGTATGGCTCCTGAATGTGCATCGACATTTGGCCAAGGATTTTTTACTTTTCCTAAGTTGTCGAGAATCGGAGGTACGACTTCAAATAGCTGCCATACGATATTGACATATGGATCATCTTTTATATAGCTCTCTGCAAATACTTTCTGAGCAGTGAATCGAGGATCAGGCTGCCTCAATACGGCATGACCATATCCAGGAATGACTCTTCCCTTATCTAAGGTCTTTTTTACATAGTCGCCTACCTGATCATTAGTCAGATCAGTTGTGCCTAATTCTTCTACCATTCCAAAAATGAACTTAATCACTTCTTGATTCGCTAAGCCATGCAGTGGTCCAGCTAACGAACACATACCTGCAGCTAATGATAGATAAGAGTCACTCAGGGTAGATCCTACTAAATGTACAGTATGAGCTGATGCATTACCACCTTCGTGATCAGCATGAATGGTCAAGTACAATCTCATCAGGCTATTGAAGTCTGAGTGATCAGATACACCGAGCATGTGAGCAAAATTTCCCGCCCAGTCTAAGCTGTTATCTGCTGGAATATGCTGACCATCATGATATGTTTTTCTGTATATATATGCGGCTATGACGGGCAGTTTAGCTATGAGATTCATAGCATCTTCGAATGTTGCATCCCAGTAATCACTCTTCGACATACCTTCTGCATATCTCTTGGAGAATACACTTTCTGACTGTGCTGATGTAATAGCCGCAATCAGCTGTGTCATCGGGTGAGTACTTTCTGGGAGGCTGTCTAATAGATCGTAAGTATGCTGAGGGACTTTATTTCTTTTCTCCCAGTCGTCACATAACCAGTTGACTTCTTCTTGAGTAGGAATTTCACCGACAAGCATCAACCAAAACAATCCTTCTGGGAGCGGCTCTTGACAACCATCTCTTGAAGGTAATTTTTCTCTTAATTCTGGAATGGAGAATCCTCTAAATCTGATTCCTTCTACGGCGTCTAATTGGGAGGTCTCCCAGATCATACTTTTGACACCTCTCATGCCACCGAAGACTTGGCGAAGCGTTACTTCATCGACTTTAGTGTCACCTTTTTCTTTCAGGTAAGCCTTGATTTCAGTTTTAAGTGCTGAGGACTTTTCGTAAAATTTTTGTTTAAGTGGATTCATCAAATTTTGAGGAGTTATATTTAATTCAGTTAAAGTGCCAAAATAGGCTTTTTATCCCTATTTGATGGGATTATAGATTGATATAATTACAGTTTACTGACATATATTATCTTTACAGTATCAAATATTTGCGTTGGTAATTAGTATGTATAACGATTTAAAACCATTTAGGATTTATTAGAATGGCTATTTAAAAAAAAATTTCAAAATGATACACAATTGATCATAATACAAGATATATTAATCAGTGATGATGTCTTTCGTAAATCTTTCATCTGTAATCTATCTAAATGTAAGGGCGCTTGCTGCCATGAGGGAGATTTTGGAGCACCCCTTGACCCTAAAGAAGTCTCCGATTTAGAAGCAGACTTAGAGAAAATCCTTCCTTATATACCAGAAGTTAATAGAAGTGCCATCAGAGAGAAAGGCTTTCATCGGTATTATAAGGATATGAATAGTGAGGGCACTTCACTGATGCCCGACTCTTCTTGTGTCTTCATGAATCGCAATGAATTAGGAATAGCGTCTTGTGGTATAGAGCAGGCTAATAAGAATGAACAGACTAACTTTAAGAAGCCACTTTCCTGCCATCTATATCCGATCAGAATCAGTAAAAACGAAATATCAGGCTTTGAAGCCATTAACTATAACCAATGGGATATATGCTCTGCGGCCTGTCAGCTGGGTGAAGAAAAGCAAGTTCGTGTCTTTGAATTCCTCAAAGATGCCATCATAAGAGCGTATGGTGAAGCATTCTATGAAGAGATGCGGGAAGCTGCTAAGTACCTTGATTCTGCATCCGAGAGCTCTTAAGCGAATCTAAATCTTATTTATTTTATCCTAAAGCTATCAGACAATATATTATATTGCCATCCATTAAAATAAAAAATTCATCGTATGAGTCAATTGATTAAGAATAAGAGGACCATTCAGGATATGGGAAAGGTGCTAAATCATCCATCAGGATTATTTGTGCTCTTTTTTACGGAGATGTGGGAGCGATTTTCATACTATGGTATGAGGGCATTATTAGTGTTGTTCTTGACAGCAAGTCTCATGGATGGTGGGTATGGATGGGAGAGAAGTGATGCATTAGAGCTGTATGCTCTGTATACGGGGCTTGTCTATTTTACTCCTATCATCGGCGGGGTAATAGCAGATAAGCTATTGGGTTATCGCATGGCTGTATTTATTGGAGCTTTGATTATGGCCTTAGGTCATGCATCGATGGCGATGGAGACTCCCGCCTTCTTCTATGCAGGCTTGACGATGTTGATTTTAGGGAATGGACTTTTTAAACCAAATATTTCTTCTATCGTAGGACAGCTATATACCGATAATGAAGGCCAAAAGGATTCGGCTTATACGATTTTTTACATGGGTATAAATGCTGGAGCATTTTTAGGGATCTTGTTATGTGGCTATATAGGAGAAAAAATTTCCTGGTCCTATGGTTTTGGGTTGGCTATGGTATTCATGATCGCAGGTGCGATTCAGTTCTGGTATTCGAGTAAGATATTTGGTGATATCGGACTTAAGCCGCAGCATGATGTTATTAGTGATAAGAAGGAAGCTAAACTGTCTGAGCCAGGTGGATCACAGAGAATTATAACATGGGCCATTATAGGTGTGGTTATCGCAGTGATCATTTTCTTCTTAACCTCAGCTGGTGATGGGTCTTCTACTCTCAACATCATAAATAAAAGGTACATGCCAGCATTACTTTTTGGAAGTGTCATATCAATCATCGGATTTATTGTGACAGATCCATCATTGACTAAGATTGAAAAGGATCGTGTTTGGGTGATTGTCGTTTTGACTTTCTTCACTATATTTTTCTGGTGGGCGTTCGAGCAGTCAGGCGGTTCTATGGCTATTTTCTCAAGAGATTATACTGATAGAACTTTAGTTGGAGCTGGTGCTAATATCTTTAATACAGTGAATACCTTACTGACAGTTGGTTCTATGGCTGTGATTACTTGGGTACTTTTGAAACTGTTTAATGTGACCTGGTCCAGGATTTCTTTTGCTAATATGATATTAGCTTTAAGCTTTATTGTTATTTGGATCATTGTCATTTTAATGCTCGGATTTGAATGGGGATATTTTGAAGGTATCGCTAATTATTTTGGATTAGAACTGAAGGAAAGTACAGAAGTACAAGCTTCATGGTTTAGTATTCTGAATTCCTTTTTTATCATAACGCTTGCGCCAGCATTTTCTAAATTTTGGGATATGAAAGTCGTTACTTCTGGCCCAGTCAAATTTGGTATTGGGCTTATTTTAGTTGGATTAGGGTTTGCCTTTTTAGCTTATGGTAGTGCAGGGATTCCACAGGGGGCTAAGACTGCTTCAGTGAGTATGTTCTGGTTAGTGATGGCCTACTTTCTGCATACTGCTGGTGAGCTATGTGTATCTCCTGTTGGTTTATCTTATGTCAGTAAGTTAGCTCCTGTTAGGTTGATCGGTGTGATGTTTGGCGTCTGGTTCGTTGCTAATTTTATCGCTAATTGGTCTGCGGGTATTACAGGTAGTTATATTGATGCCATCGTAGAAGCTAATAGTATGACAGTCTTCTTTTTAATTTTTACCGGAATTACTGTGGGTGCAGGAATCGTATGCATTCTTCTCAAAGGTATTTTAGGAAGGATGATGCATGGATTTGATTGATTCCATGGCTACCTTATTCAGATTACTTCTGAGCTTCATTGCCTCACTAGTATTTAAGTTGGCTCACTAATTCAATGATTTACTTAGCTATATGAAATATGTTAAAGCCAAGTAGGATACGCTCTACATCAGTGTTTTCCACCATTTATCCACTTGCATGTCTTTGTCATGGATAACAGTCTGTCCAATTTTAGGTGTAATCAAGTCGATATTCAAACTATCACAGGCAACACTAAGTCGCTCAATAGGATCGTGCCAGTCGTGTGGCGCGAGTGAGAATGATCCCCAATGTAGCGGAATTAATATTTCACCTTTTAGATCTAAGAATGCCTGCGCTGTCTCTTCGGGCAGCATGTGGTTCTCCTTCCACATGTAGTGATATTGACCACACTCCATAAAGCATACATCGAATGGTCCGTATTTATCGCCTATCTCCTTGAATCCTTTGAAATAGCCTGAATCACCATTAAAGAAAATATTCTTATGCTGACTCTGTAGTACCCAAGATGACCACAGGGTCCTATCTCTATCCTTGATCGTTCTGCCACTGAAGTGCTGTGTAGGTGTACAAATCAGTTTTAAATGATCTATCTTAATATTCTGCCACCAATCTAATTGGGTGACTTTATCAGGAGATACACCCCACTTGATCAAATGATCTCCTACACCGAGCGGAGTGTAGAAGTGCTTTACCTTATCTTTAATCTTTAGTATGGTAGAATAATCTAAATGGTCATAATGATCGTGCGTAAATACGACAGCATCTAATTCTGGTAAATCTTCAGCTCTAAGAGGCAGGGTCTGATTAAATCTTCTGACGGCAAGAAATATAGGAGATGCTGCAGCACCCAGCATGGGATCGAAGAATATCTTCTTTCCTTCCATCTCTACAAGATAGGCTGAGTGACCAAACCATGTCATCCTCAGCGAATCATCAGTCGTAATTTCAAATTCTTCTTTGCGTCTTTGAACCTGTGGAAGATTTATATCTGGGACCTTATCTAAGCCTGAAAATAAAGACTCTTTCATGAGCTGAGGCAATTTAGAAAAGCTCATATCTGCTCTCACAAAGTTATAATTTCTAAATCTACCTTTCTTGAACTGTGGTGATTCGCTAAAGCTCTTCATTCTTTCTTCTGTGACTGTTGCGCCAAATTGAGGAAGCTTCATATATAAGTAAACACAGATGGGTATCAGAATTATTAAGACAAGGATAATTTTCAATATCATTTTCATTTATTTAAACTTTTAAACTCAGTCATGAGGATAGGAACCATATGGCTATCATGTTTGCTTTCACCGTCTTAGAATTGCTTAATAACAGAGCTCAATAGATTAATGTTTTTAGGGTAAGAGCGTTCATTGTCATGTAGAAGTAGTATATCTGATGGAGTCGCTTTTTCCAACCTTGATTTGCATTTTTCAATATTGACTTTAGTATCAAAATCACCTAACATCATCGACCACATGACAATTTTTTTTTCTTTTTTGATTTTCTGATAAACGTCCCACTTTAATCGGCCATACGCAGGTCTGAAATAGTCAGATTCAATGATTGATTCTGCTCTCATTAGATCGGCGATGTAAGCCCTCTTAGTCACTCGCCATCCGTCGAGATGCGCATATCCATGATGACCTATCAGATGTCCTGAAGCTTTCATTCTTTTATATTGGTCTGGATATTTCTCTACTTGCCTACCAAGGCAGAAAAAAGAAGCTTTAGTCTGATGAGCATCCAGAATATCTAATATTTCATGTGTATGTTGCGACGGTCCATCGTCAAAACTGATTCTCAGTCTGACATCCTGATTTTCCAGATCCCAAATGATAGAAGGAAATAGTTGCTTTAAGAATCGAGGAGAACGGATAAAGTACAATGGATAATCTTACTTTTGCAGTCAAATGTACAATCAAAATAGCATTACATGGTAAGAGTAAGATTTGCGCCGTCTCCTACAGGTCCTTTACACATAGGTGGAGTGAGGACAGCACTGTATGATTATCTATTAGCGAAGCAGCAAGGCGGAAAGTTTATCCTAAGGATAGAAGATACTGACCAGAAGAGATATGTAGAAGGGGCGGAAGAATACATCATTAATTCGCTGAAGTGGATGGGGATGGAGCCTGATGAAGGCCCTGGCATAGGTGGAGACTATGGTCCTTATCGACAGTCCGAGAGAAGTGATATCTATAAGAAATATGTTCAGCAGCTACTAGATAATGGCTATGCGTACTATGCATTTGATACATCTGAAGAGCTAGATGCTATGAGGAAGCGCAAAGAGGAGCAAGGCATCATCAGCCAAAAATATGACGCATCCATCAGAATGGAAATGAAGAATAGCTTAAGTCTTTCTAAAGAAGAAGCTCAAGTCTATATAGATAAAGATGAAAATGTCACCGTGAGAATGAAAGTCATACCTGGCGAGCTCATTTCATTTATGGACATCGTCCGCGAAAAGGTAGAATTCAAAAGTGAAGAGCTGGATGATAAGATCATTATGAAGGGGGATGGCCTACCTACGTACCATATGGCAAATGTGGTAGATGACAAGTACATGAAGATCAGTCATGTGATCAGAGGAGAAGAGTGGCTTTCCAGCACAGCACACCATGTGCTCCTGTATAGAGCATTAGGCTGGGAAGAACATATCCCACAGTTTGCCCACATTCCACTATTGCTGAAGCCAGTGGGGAAGGGCAAGTTAGGCAAGCGAGATGGGGCAAAGTTTGGCTTTCCAGTATTTCCTAAAAGCTGGGATACTGGGGAGGAAGTCTATGAAGGATTAGATGAGTTTGGTATTTTGCCAGAAGCTGCGATGAATTTTTTAGCTTTCTTAGGCTGGAATCCTGGAACAGATGAGGAAATATTATCTCAAGAAGAGTTAGTGAAGCAATTCTCACTGGAGAGAGTCAATAAATCAGGTGCAAGATTCGATATTGAAAAAGGTAAGTGGTATAATCAGCAGTACATCATCAGTCTATCTGATGAGGACTTAGCTGAGCGTGTCGGCCCTATGATAGCCGCCGCAGGATTTAATCATTCATCAGACTATATCACTTCATTCTGTGGATTGATGAAGGAACGAGTAGAGCTTCTACCTGAATTTCTATCAAAGGGTCGTTTCTTTTTTCAAGCGCCTACTGAGTATGATGATAAGACCTTACGTAAGAAGTATAAGGAGGAAAATCATCAACATTTTATTAATATCAAACAAGCCATACAAGAGCTTGAAGACTTTTCAGGTGAGCATATACAGGCGACGGTTAAAGGCTATATTCAGACAAATGAGTTGAGCTTTGGGGCTATTTTGCCTATATTAAGGATTGTAGTGACAGGTACGATGCAGGGGCCCGATATTTTTGAGACCATATCTTTATTGGGTCGATCTGAATCATTGAGCAGGATTACTGCTGGTCTTACGTATATTACAGGCTTAAATTAAGAGATCATGCCTAAAAAAATGAAAAAAGAAGGAGATCCTGAAGTTCACGACGATCTGAAGGGTTTCAATATTAAGATAAGTGCATTCGGTGAAATCACGAGTAATATCGAGGTGGATAAGCTCAATGATTTTCTCGATGACAATGTCGAGGATAAGAAATTGAAGAATCTGAATGCTGAAGAAGAAGAATAGAAGAAATAAGAGCTTCCAGTTAACTATAGTATAGGATTATCTAAGTTTTTAATGCTTAGGTGATTTACTTTTTTGTGTGGATAGGAACATCATAGTGAAAGTCTTGATTTAGATATATGTAATCCATTCTAATATGCAAACCAACTACCATACTTCCCCTTATGGTCTATCCTTACTATGTACATCATTGATCATGATGTGTACTTTATTAGGGAATAGCCAGAATACTATTTTTGTCAATTCTATTGATGATAACGATGATGGATCGTGCAATTCTGACCACTGCAGTCTAAGAGAAGCGATCAATGAAGCTAATGAGGATGGTGTAGAAAGCATCATCCAGTTTAAGTTTAAAGCTGGTAACACGCCTTTCATCATTACCATGGATACAGATCTACCTCCGATTACTGAAGCTAATACCACAATTGATGTTATCGCAGATCACCAGCCAGGTGAAGTCGTCTTAGTAGGAGATAAAAGTAGTCCTGGCCATTACGGCCTCATTATCAGCACTCATCTTGTGAATGTATACGGTCTGAGCATCACTAAGTGGGATAGAGCAGGAATTCTGATTGACGGATTTTCTTCTGATATCCAGGATATAAAAATAGGCAGTCCAGCAGGCCCTAATTATTTATTTAATAATGATAAAGGTATCTGGATCAATACTGGAACTGATAAAACCATTAAGGATCTGACGATTCAGGCTAACTATATAGGCACAAGTAATCAGATGGCTTCTACTCTCGGCAACGAGTGTTGTGGTATCCAGACTACCGGAGGTGGATCATACGAGCGGGTATTAATCGGAGGTGACCCTAATTTAGATGAAGGAAACAAGATAGTGTATAATAAAGGCTACGGTATCAGTCCTCCTAGTCATGCCGTAGTCAGAGGTAATTATATCGGTGTGGACCCATCTGGATTTGTGAATATGGCAAATGAGAGCCACGGGATACTTATGGCCTCTACTGACATGTATATTCTTCAGAATGCCATTTACTATAATAAAGGCTTCGGTGTTTTTGAAAATTGTGGCTCTTGTACGAGAAATAGAATAAGTCTAAATACAATTCACTGTAATGACTTAGGCGGTATATCTAGCAGCTATCCACAACCAGTCATTCAGTCTGTAGCGCCCATAGTGACTGGTACCGCTATGCCTTATGACACAGTAGAGCTTTTTCGTAATCAGGACTACTGCATTGATTGTCAAGCTAAGACATATGTAGGAACAGCCATCACAGACGCAACTGGCCAGTGGTCTATTGATTTAGGCTTCTCTTATAGTGGAAAATTCTCTGCGACAGCTTGCAATGCAGGTGGGAATACTTCTTCTTTATCAACTTGTACCAATGATGATGACTGTCAGAGTGCTCCATTTCTAAGTTATAGTGAAGGAGGCTGTGTCAGCGACTATCATTTTTCTTCGTTGCTGAGTGCTACTCCGAGTGGGACGCCTGTAGCTACTTGCCACAGCCCGAACAGTCTTAATCCATTAGATATATGGTTTAAGGCTGTAGTGCCATCTACTGGTGCCTTAATGCTTCACTTAGACACTGTGAATACACAGATAGACCCGATCATTGAGATATATACAGGATCATGTGGTGCATTGGTATTAGAGAGATGTGATTCTTTGACGAGGTATCCTTATGTATTTCCAGTAGCTGGATTAGCACCAGAGTCTCAAGTGATCTTTAGACTTATGGATCAGGGTAATGATGATAATGGTATTGTGGGCATTGCGATGACTGAGCTTCCTGCTGATAGCAGCCGATGGCAGATATGTGAGGATAAATATGATAATCGAGTGGCTAATGAATTCATTGTGCAGTACGATCCCGGGACAAGTCCAGCCGATGTACAAGCTGTTGTGGATGAGCTTATCATGGAAGGTGCAGAGCTGGTAAAGTCTTGCGACTGCAGTGAGCAAGTCTTACAGCTATGGAAGGAAAGTACACCCATTGAATTAGAGGATCGAAGAACTGTTGCTAAGGGAAAAGCAAATGTAGATACCACTGGCTATAATTTCATTATTGATGAGCGCTATTGTATCACTGAGAGTCAGTCCACCCAAGTCAATATTATAGATGGACCTAATGGGCCTATCTTCATCACTGAATTAATTACGACAAATGATACGACCGATTGTAGCCAGTCTGGCTTGCTAAATATCTGTGATCCTAACCCAGGATATATTCCTGTTAATCCAGAGTATCATGTCACTGTTACCATTATCGATACTGGAGTAGAAGATAATAATCCTTCTTTTACTCATGCTATCTGGCAGAATCCAGAAGTCAGTGACATAGATAACTGTAAGCTAAATGATCAGATTGGGTATGACTTTATCAATGAAGATGGATCTGTAGAAGATACTGATGGTCACGGCACTGGAGTGAATGCTGTCGTGGCCTGTGATTTTAAAGATGATGTAGATCTGAATCTGATGAATTTAAAATTCTATGAGAATGACAGGTCGACTTTATTTGATGCAGTCTGCGCTATCTACTATGCTATAGAAAATGGTGCAGCGGTGATTAATATTAGCTGGGGCTTTATCACAGAAGATGAGATTCCGAGTATACTATCAGATGCGATTGATTTTGCAAGAGTGAAGGATGTACTCATGATTACTTCTGCTGGAAATCGAGCTTTGGATAATGATGTGATTAATAAGTATCCTGCTAATTATCAGATAGATAATATGATTTCAGTTGCTGCATATGAGCAATCTGATATGGGTTCGGATCCCAAGTTAGCGAGCTATTCTAATTATGGTGATTTAAGTGTAGATATTGCAGCATTAGGTCAGTCACAAGTGCCTACGGTCGGAGGGGGAAGTGACATTTTAGCTGGCACATCTTTAGCTGCGCCAGTCGTGGCTAAAACCGCAGCTGAGATCCGAGCCAGGTATCCGATGCTAAGTGCCGCTGAGGTTAAGACGTGTATTATCAATAGTGTAGATCAGTATCCATCCTTTTCAGAATCAATAGAGAGTGGCGGTGTATTGAATCATCTAGCTGCCTTAGATTGTGCTTTCAATAATGCACTTTTAAAGTGCAATGATGATGCTGTGGTGATTGCTGAAGACCATCAGATAGATAGCTTAGTATGGAGCCAAATGTCTATAAGCTCTGATAAAAAGGTAAACTATCCCTTAGAAGTAATGTATAAAGCAAAGAATTTCATCAGTTTATCCAATAATTTTGAAGTAGATGCTGGTGCACAATTTTTAGCAGAAATAGAAGACTGCAAGACAGTCATTCAGCCAGGTCAATAATTTTATGATTTTAAGTCTCTGCTCTGTACATTAGAGTGCAGACTATGAGGCTTCCAAAAATTATAAATATTGTTCTTTTCTATTTTGCAGTGTACTTATCTGGATATATGACTTCCAGTGCTCAGTCACTTGATAAGGATAGTTTGACCTTGTCATATCAGTATTTTCTCGACAGAGAGGAGTACGATAAGGCGATCAATATTATAGATTCTCTTTCATCTACAGTGATCTATGAAGAAAATATCAATCATTTTTATAAACTTCGATTAGATAAAATAGTTGCACTTCAGAAGCTGGGCGAACATGAACTGGCACTTCAGGAATATAAGGATCAAGAAGAAAACATAGAAAATCATATTGATGATTTAGATAAAGAATTTTTAGGGCTCTACTTTCATAAAAAGGGAGTCAGTCAATATTTAGTGGATGATAATGTAAATAGTATCAAGTCTTACCTCAGAGCACTTGCTTATAGAGAATCAATATTAGAGAAAAATGATCCATCGATCATCAAGACACTTTCTAATTTGGGGAATGTATCTATTGATCTGAATGAATTGGGTTCTGCTGAGGAGTATTTTACAGAATCATTAAGTCGTAATCTTACATTAAGTAGTCCTGATTCTATTCTACTCATAAGGACATACACCAATTTAAGTTGGATATTAACTATAAAATCTGATTTTATTAAATCAAAGAGCTATTTAGACCTGGCCTATTATTATGCTCAGTCTGTACATAAGGAAGAACCTTGGGAGATAGGGAAGATATTAATTGAAGATCAATTACAATTTTATTTTGCTACTAAAGATATCGAGGCTATGAAGTCTTGCCTGTTTCAGGGTCTTACGATATTTTATGATATAGAGGAGAAACTTGACGAAGACTATTGGTCAATATCTGAAGCTTATCATAATTTAGGTATTGCCTATGAGTTAGAGGATTCATTAAATAGATCTATTTACTATTACAATAAATCACTCCAATTAAATTTAGAATATGGTGACCAACGACTTTCTAAAATAGCTGATAATCATAACAACCTATCTGTCGTATATGAGAAGATGGGTCATGATGACCAGGCAATTAAAGAATGTTTGAAGTCAAGAAAAATACTACAAAACCTTCAAGACTCTTTTCTCATTGCAAGAACTTACCATAACACCTCTCTTATATATTCGCGGATTGGTAATTACGACAAGGCGATCAGTGATATCGATATAGCGATTCAGATATTAGAAAAAAGGGCTTCCTTTATTACAGGAAATATTTCTAATTATATTGAAATATTATCTGTAAAAGCAGAACTACTCATAGCAGCCAGAGATACGACAAAGCGAATAAAATCACTAAAAGAAAGCTTGCTCATTTATGCTAAAATAGATAAGTACTTATCTACCATGAGACTTGAATTTGATTCTGATAAGTCTAAGGTATCTCTATATTCTAAAGCCCGAAAAATATATAATTCTGCGATAAGTGTAGCTTATGAACTCTATCAGCTTACTGGAGATCATGCATATATGGAAGGCGCTTTTAGATTCATGGAGCATGGTAAAGCGCTTAGTCTATTAGATGCGATTAAGAATACTGAAGCAGAGGTGCTGAGTGATATTGATCCATCAGTTCTGAGTAGGATTGATTCACTCAGAGAAAGAATAGCTGTATATGAGATAAAGCTTATCAGTCAGCCAAAAGACGAGATTGAGCTTAAGGAAAAGATTGTTGCGGATCAATCAAGATTGAATACAATCATAACACAACTAGAGAAGAATAATGATGCATATAGAGCTATAAAATATGATCAGCTTGACATGCAAATAAAAGACCTTAAAGACTGCTGTATTGAATCTGATCAGAGTGTCATCGAGTATTATATAGCTGATTCTGTTTATTATATTTTAATGATCACTGAAGACGGTGATGATCTAATTAAAATGGATTTAGATGTTGCTTTCGTGAAACATGTATCTTCTATCATATCGAATATAAATCGCTCTGCAAGTATATCAGGGCTTAGTCAGGCGGCAAGAGATCAGGCGCTTACGCAGTATTTAGAAAGTGCTAAATTACTCTATCAGTATTTAATAGAGCCTGTACGAAAAAAGGTAGAATTGACTCAAAATATAATTATCATTCCTGATCAAGTATTGGGTTATTTACCTTTCGATGCATTAGTAAGCTCTGATACCTCCTATGTTTCATTCAGGTACTTTATTCAAGATCATAACATAAGCTATGCTTACTCAGCTCATCTATTACAAATGTCTGAAAATATGGACAAGCGTAGTGCTGTGAGTAGAATTTTAGCTATTGCTCCATCTTTTGCCGAGAATAACCCTCTGGCAAGCCTTGTATTCAATCAGGAAGAAGTGATCAGTATTGGTGAAAATTTTCCTGTAGTATCATTAGTAGGGGAGGAGGCTACTAAATCTTCATTTAGAGAACTAGCGAATGATTATTCAGTCATCCATATCTCATCTCATGCTGTGGTGAATGATAGTATATCTGACCTATCCTATATTTCTTTTTCTCAACATTCTAACCAATTAGATGAGAGCGAATTATTATTTATTAATGAACTTTATCAGTATGATCTGAATGCTGATCTTGTCGTGCTGAGTGCGTGCAAGACGAATCTGGGTCAGCTGGAAGCAGGGGAGGGTATTATGAGTTTATCTAGAGCATTTACTTATGCCGGAGCTTCGAGTATAGTCTCTTCACTCTGGAATATTGACGATGAATTTATGTCTGTATTTATAAAAGAATTTTACGGATTTATAGATGCTGGAGATGAAATAGACGCATCGCTATGGAAAAGTAAAAAGCTATTTTTAGATGACCCCGTGTATAGTCATCCTTACTATTGGGCATCAATGATTCCAATTGGGAATATGAAGTCTTTACAATTAGAAAGTCCTGAATTGACTTCGACTATTATAGGCACAGGTGGAGGCATTTTGTTATTTTTTCTTCTTATATTTTTAATCAAAAATAAAAGTAGGACGAAATCCTAAATACTTTTTAATATCTCTTCAGTTTCTTTCTTTTTGAATTCTTGTTTTCGACTGATAATTTCTGATAGTATATTTTTAGCATTTTCCTTCTGGCCATCTTCTAAATAGCTGAGGGCTAAGTACCAGTAGGCGGCATCTTTATACTCATATTGTGCTATATTGGTGAGTCTTTTTAAATTATTTATAGATGCTTCATGATCACCATTGGCCAATTGTGCTATTGCCAAATATAATGTAACATCATCATTGGGATTAGCCTGTAAGTATTCTTTAAACTTTGGTATTGCTGCCTCGTAATTTCTTTGCTGATACATCCTCATGATATCTTGTAGTTCTGTAGATTCATCAGAAGATCGCTCTAGCTTGACAATGGTATTTGGGTAAGGACTGAAGTATTGATCTGAATAATTAGTCGAATTAGCTGATCTAAATAAGAATGTAGCCGCAACAAGAACGATCAATGCTGCGGCAATACTGCTTAAGAGTTTAGTTAGATTGAATACTTTGGCTTTAGGTATTTTATCTTCACGAGGCAGGGTAGGTCTTTCAGCGACGAGTCTGTCTTTATTCTCATTATCAATATTTTGGAAAAATGACTTTAGCTCTTTATTTTTTTCCGACTTTATAGTCTTGATTGCATCTCGATGTAGGTGAAAGTCTTCTTTGAGTTGATCATTATTTTTCAGTCTACTCTCGAACTCTTTGATCTCTTGATCATTCATCTGCTGGTGAAGGTACCGATCAAATAATTCTATGTCTTTAGTTGATGACATGATTAAATATCATTTGATTGAGCAAATATTTCCTTCAATTTATTCATGCATTGATTCTTTCTGGTCTTAACTACCTGTACGCTTCCATAGTTCATCTTAAGCATGATGGATTCTATGCTATTGCGCTCATAGTAGAATAGTCTAAGGATCTCTCTACAGTTTCCTTTCAGCTTATAGAGAGCATCCTTAAGTAGTTTGGATCGATGATCATCTTCGATTTTATCATAAATCTCATAATCTAATGCTTGTGTACCTTCTGTTGAAATATCATCCGTTAGTTTCACACGGTTGGATTTAAGATTGCGCTTCAGCATAATATTTTTTCCAATTCCAAATAAGTAGGCAGCAGGTGCCACAGAGAATTCTGTTACTTTCTTGTCCATAATATTCTGATATAATGTTACCATAGCGTCCTGGTATACATCTACGATTGTATCCTCGTCTACATCAAATCTTTTACGCGCCCAGCCAATGAATTTATATTTGTTTAATATATAAAATTCACCTAACCTTTTACGATCATTGGATTTAACCAGTTCTATAAAATCATCAAATTCTTCTGACACTAGAATAGTTATGAAAAGTCTATGACATACATAATTAAATCACCTAAGAGGATGATTAACTACTGTCAGCGACAGAAATCAAAAATTCACTACTACTCTAATATAGATAAAAGAATAATCTAATTTTATCTATGTTCTTTATGAATGGGAAAGGTAAATTCGTTAGACTATATTTCTACTGCTATTTATGATTTATGGAGAAGGATGATATTGCTTTCTTATGTCAGGTCAATGCTTTTGATATAGCCTGTGACTATAAAATACTGAGCTAATATATAAGTCAGCATCAATATAACCCCCAGATCTATCGAAATACTGGTGAATTTATTGAGCGCAAGCATGGTATCAGATATGATAAAGCAAGCGGCTCCTATGACCACACTGTGATATCCTTTTACCTTCCATCTCATGATAGAAAATAATAGCATAGCTGATATTGAAACAGAATAAATGACCACAGCTGCTGTCATATCTCCAGCTTTTGGTATCATATATATGAGTGATGCTATCAGATATAGACTCACTACTGCTATAGGGAGTAAGTGCTTATGGATACCTATCTGTCGCTCTCTGAAAAATGTATATCCATAGAGTATCTGCGTCATCAAGAATGACACTAAGCCAATTAAAAAAGCTGATTCGGCTGTGTTTAAAAGCGCAATGTCTCCAAGTAAAGCCATGCACATGCCTAATAGGAATACTTTATGACTTGTGATTTCTGACCTGAGCATCCAAATAAAGTATGCGATCAGTGCCAGCATAATCAGGGGTTTAGATATATACCGAGACATATCACCTGACCATATGAAATACAAGTCTGCAGTACTGGCAAGAAAGAATATAACGAGAATAAGTCTTGTCACTTATCAGACGACTTTGTAGAGCAGACAGGATAAAGGAGCTAAATGAAGAGATACGGAATAATCTTGATTATGCATTCTATTCTCAACGGCATTAACCTTCTGTTTTACATTATAGCCGCTTCCATGATATTCTGGATCATCACTATTATATATTAGTGACCATGTTGCTTTTGCTGGTGCGCCTATCTCATAATCAGTCCTTGGTACTGGTGTCAGATTAAATATCGCGATGATTGAATCTTTCTGATCATCGGATTTTCTGATAAAGGACATGATACTGTTATCATTGTCACTATAGTCTATCCAAGCGAAGCCTCGGCCATCAAAGCTATATTTATGAAGGCTTAATTCTGATTTATACAGGTGGTTTAATTCTTTAATACACGTCTGCAGTCTTTTATGGGGCGCAAATTCTAATAGGTGCCAGTCTAGACTTTTATTTGAATTCCACTCATCATGCTGGCCGAATTCGTTACCCATGAAGTTAAGCTTAGTACCAGGGTGTGTATACATGAAGCTATAAAGCAGCCGCAGATTAGCAAATTTTTGCCATTCGTCTCCAGGCATTCTATTGATGATAGAACCTTTACCGTGCACCACTTCATCATGTGATAGTGGCAACATAAAGTTCTCTGAAAACGCATAGACCATACTGAATGTCAGATCATGCTGATGGTATTTTCGCCAGCTTGCTTCCTTGCTAAAATAGTCTAAAGTATCATGCATCCAGCCCATCATCCACTTCATACCAAATCCTAATCCTCCATGGTCTACAGGCTTACTGACTCCTGTATATGATGTAGATTCTTCCGCGATCATCTGGATACCAGGAAATTCTTGATATGCGGCAACATTAAGTTCTTGCAAAAGACTGATGGCTGCTAAGTACTCATTTCCACCAAATTCATTAGGCTCCCACTCTCCATGCTCTCTAGAGTAATCTAAGTATATCATGGATGATACAGCATCGACCCTCAGGGCATCTACATGATATAGCTCCAGCCAGAAGAATGCGCTACTGATTAAGAATGATCTAATCTCTGCTCGCTCATAATTAAATATATAGCTCTTCCAGTCAGGATGATAGCCCTTCTTAATATCTGGATGCTCGAAAAGGCAGCTGCCATCAAATCTTGCTAATGCAAAGTCATCTGAAGGAAAATGTGCTGGCACCCAGTCCAGTATCACCCCAATGTCATGCTGATGTAAGGCGTCTATCAGAGTCATGAGTTCTTGAGGATTGCCAAATCGGCTCGTCGGCGCAAAGAATCCTGTGACCTGATATCCCCATGACTGATCAAATGGGTGCTCCATAACAGGCAGAAATTCTACATGCGTAAAGCCCATTTCTTTAACATAAGAGACTAATGAAGTCGCTAAGTCCATGTATGAAAGTGATTCTTCACCATTTCCTTTTTTCTTCCAAGAGGCTAAGTGGACTTCATATACTGAGAAGGGCTGATCTAATGATTGCTTAGCAGGTCTTTTAGCCATCCACTCATCATCCTTCCATTTATAATCTAAGGACCAGCTGATGGATGAAGTCTTAGGCTTCAGTTCCGAATAGAATGCATAGGGATCAGCTTTATCTTTATATCCGTCTAATAGATCTGACCAGATTCTGAATTTATATAATTCTCCATGTTCTACATCTGGTATAAATCCTTCCCATATGCCCGATGAATCCCATCTGACATTGAGTCGGCACTCCTCACCATTCCAATGATTAAAATTACCGACGACTGATACTGCTGAAGCTGAAGGTGCAAAGACTGAGAAATAAGTACCTGACTTACCATCTACGACACATGTATGCGCGCCAAATTTCTCATAGAGCTTGAAATGTTTTCCTGTCTTAAATAAGGAAATATCAAAATCTGTAAATCGGGAATGTATAATAACCTCAGCCATAGTAGCTAAGGTAGCAAAGTCTACTTGGTTTTACCGCTGCTCAAACCAGCTTTCTCTGATATCTCAAGCATTTTATTGATACATTTTACACCTTCATCTATGACCCATTGATCAAGTGTTATCTCTGGCATGCCATATTTCATAGAGAGATACAGTTTCTCCATAGTATTACGCTTCATATGAGGACAGTCATTACAGGCACAAGTATTATTAGGTGGTGCAGGGATAAATGTCTTATTAGGAGACTTCAGTTCCATCTGGTGGATGATGCCAGCTTCAGTAGCGACTATAAATTTTTCAGCGTCATTCTCTTGGGTATATTTCAGTAAGCCACTTGTAGAGCCTATATAATCTGCGACTTCTAAGATATGAGCTTCACATTCTGGGTGCGCTATGAATTTTGCCTCGGGATGTCTGACTTGGAGTTTTGTGATTTTTTCATGGGAGAATATTTCATGGACCATACATGCACCATTCCAGAGGACCATCTCTCTTCCAGTTATTTTCTGTAAGTATGCTCCTAGATTTCTATCTGGGGCGAATATGATGCCTTTATCTTTAGGGATACTCTCTATGACATACTTTGCATTAGAAGATGTACAGCATATATCAGTCAGCGTCTTTAGTTCTGCAGTGCAGTTGACATAGCTGACCACGACATGGTCAGGATATTTTTCTTTGAATTTCTTAAAGAGTGGGGCAGGGCAAGAATCTGCAAGAGAACAGCCTGCTTTCAGGTCTGGTAGCACGACTTTTTTAGATGGACTGAGCATCTTAGCTGTCTCAGCCATGAAGTGTACTCCAGCGAATACGATCATCTCTGCATCCGTCTCGGCAGCCATCTGAGATAATTGTAGACTATCACCTATGAAGTCGGCTATATCTTGGATTTCTGATTCTTGATAATAGTGTGCCAATATTATAGCGTTCTTTTCTTTCTTTAGTTTTTCGATTTCTACTGCGAGATCCATCGTCGGATCTATATCAATATCTAAGAATCCATTTTTATGTAAATCTTTTTCTGCTATTGCTAATTCTGAAGACATGGTTTTTGATTTTCGTACTATTATATAACTCTAAATCACAGCTGCTTCGTTCACATAGAAGTATGAAATCTGATGCTATTTTATGATTATTTCATAAATCGTACTTCTGCCGCTTGCAACTTCTTTTTTGGCGTATATTTTTTTCTATCAGATCTTGCATGGCTTTTAGTACGGTATCCTTTAAGTATTTATTCATTTTGGCACATTTAGAGGTACTTAGCTTGCCTGTAAAATTAGTGCATTAGCATCCCAAGTAAACTTAGGCCAATCATCAATGTAGTATATAAATCCTTTTAATCGCCGCATCATATGCGTCAAAAATATATATAATATTCGCCGCATGATTTGCATGAAATAGTATGTTTGTGTGGGTTTTTATGCAGCGAATAGAGATAATAATCATTGCTAAATAGGCGGCGAATAGAGATTTATTCACCGGAAATTTAGCACAGATTAAACGTATCATCCAGCGCAAATAAATGTATAGTAATATTAATCAACCGCATGGATAAAGATTGCCTTATAGCAGTAACAGAAGTAATTTAAGATTTCATTTCCAGTTTAAGATACTTGCCGGTATGACTTGTCTTGTGCTTGATGATCTTTTCTGGAGTCCCCTCGAATACAATATGTCCTCCCTTACTGCCACCTTCAGGGCCTATATCTACGATGTGATCAGCCACTTTTACCATGTCCAGATTATGCTCGATGACGATCACTGTATTACCCTTGTCTGTGAGTCGATTGAGCACATCTATGAGGTGCTGTACATCTTCAAAGTGAAGGCCAGTCGTTGGCTCATCAAGTATGTATAAAGTATTACCAGTATCTTTCTTAGAGAGTTCTTCAGCTAGCTTGACTCGCTGCGCTTCGCCTCCAGAGAGAGTCGTGGCTTGCTGACCTAAAGTAATATAACCAAGACCCACTTCATTTAGAGTCTTCAGCTTGCGGTAGATAGATGGAATAGCTTTGAAAAATTCTACTGCTTCTTCTACAGTCATATCTAACACGTCTGAAATCGATTTTCCCTTGAAGAGAATTTCAAGTGTTTCTCTGTTATATCTCTTACCGAGGCAAGTCTCACAGTCCACATAGACATCAGGAAGAAAATTCATTTCAATGACTCTTTTACCTCCACCTTGACATGTCTCGCATCTACCTCCTTTTACATTAAATGAGAAGCGACCCATCTTATAGCCTCTGATCTTAGATTCAGGATGCTCAGTGAATAATTTTCTGATGGGTGTGAATAAGCCAGTATAAGTCGCAGGGTTAGATCTTGGGGTACGACCTATAGGGGCTTGATCTATTTCAATCACTTTATCTAGATGACCCAGGCCTTTCATTCTGACGAAGGGGAGAGGCTTCTGCGTACTATTATAAAAATGTCGACGTAGGATAGGGTAGAGCGTCTGATTGATCAGTGAAGACTTACCACTTCCAGATACGCCTGTCACACAGGTGAATGTGCCTAAAGGAATGGTCAGATCTATGTTCTTTAGATTATGACCAGTCGCACCTAGGAGTGTGATTTTCTCACCATTTCCTTTTCTTCTCTTTTTTGGAATCTCTATTCTCTTCTCGTCACTCAGATAAGATGCTGTGAGCCCTTTGGTCCTTTTGAAGGACTTTGGCGTGCCTTCATTGACTAGTTCTCCACCGTGTTTGCCAGCGCCAGGCCCTAGATCTATCAGATAGTCGGATGCTAGCATGATGTCTTTATCATGCTCTACTACAATGACAGTATTCCCTATTTTTGCCAGATTCTTTAATGAGTCGATCAGCTTATGATTATCTCTCTGGTGTAAGCCTATACTTGGCTCATCCATGATATAAGTGATTCCCGTTAGCTGAGATCCGATCTGAGTGGCGAGTCTGGTCCGCTGTGCTTCACCTCCAGAGAGAGTCCGCGAGGGTCTATCTAAGCTCAGGTAATCCAGTCCGACTTCCAGTAAGAATTCAAGCCTTAATCTGATTTCTTTTAGGACTTCCTTACCTATGGCCTTCTGTCTTTTACTCAGCTTGTCTTCTATTCCATCCAGCCATTTATAAAGCACATCTAAGTCCATGTGACTTAGCTCACCGATGTGTTTTTCTGCGATCTTAAAGTGGAGTGATTCTTTTTTTAATCTGTAGCCATCACATTCAGGACAGTCTACGATGGTCATGAATTCTTCTGCCCATCTTCTGATCCGATCAGAAGAAGAGTTACGATACCAGTGACCGAGCATATTGACAATTCCATTATCTGCTAAGTCATAGACCTGGTCATGCACTGCATATTTAGAAGACTTAGATACACTTTCGCCGCCTCCATTCAGGATGATGTCTAAGGCTTTTTTAGGTATCTTTTTAATAGGCGTAGAGAAGGTAAATTTATATTTTTTAGCTATTTCTCGGAGCTGCTTAAAGGTGGTATTATCTCTTACTTCTCCGAATGCTGCTATACCTGCATCATTGATAGACTTAGTATCATCTGGAATGAGTTTATCACGATCTACCTCATGCATCTTACCTAAGCCTTTGCATGAGGGGCATGTCCCATATGGAGAGTTAAACGAGAAAGAATTAGGAGAAGGAATCTCATATGAAATACCTGAATCAGGGCACATTAATTTTTTGCTGAATGGATATACTTTCTTTTTATCAGCCTCGATCACCAGGATCAGATCATTACCCATATCCATAGCTGTATCTATGGATGCTGATACTCGCTCTCTTTTATCTTTTTCGATCTTGATCCGATCTATGACGACTTCTATATCGTGGATCTTGTAGCGATCTACCATCATTCCAGGTTTGATGTCTATGATCACGCCATCCACCCTCATCTTAGTATATCCTTTCTTTCTGATCTGCTCGAATAGTTCTCTGTAGTGTCCTTTACGTGATCTGACCAGCGGAGCTAATATGATGATCTTCTTCTTGTTGAACTGCTTCATGATATGATCATTGAGCTGCTCTTCCGTGTACTTGACCATCTTCTTACCTGTGGCAATACTATATGCATCACTCGCGCGAGCAAAGAGTAATCGTAAAAAGTCATATAGCTCTGTGGTGGTCCCAACGGTAGATCGAGGATTCCATCCTGTGGTCTTTTGCTCTATGGATATGACGGGACTCAGACCGCTGATCTCTTCGACTTCAGGCCTATCCATCTTCCCTAAAAACTGTCGGGCATAGGAAGAGAATGTCTCTATGTATCGCCGCTGACCTTCAGCATATATAGTGTCAAATGCAAGCGAGGACTTTCCACTGCCACTAATGCCGGTGATGACGACGAGTTTATTTCTTGGTATTCTTACGGAGACATCTTTCAGATTATTCTCACGAGCACCGATGACTTCTATATAATCTTGATCTAGGTTTGGCATAGTCTAAATATGGCGAAAAGTAATCATTTATCTTGACCTAAGCCAAACGCCAGAATTTTAAGAATGTTCTTGAAGTAGGCTTATCTGTTGATATTATCATAAATATTAAATATATTTATGTTTTATAAATAAAATATATACATATGACGATCACCACTTCACTACCAGAGGCTCTTGTCGCTCAGCTATCAGAATATGCTCAGAAGATGAATGTTCCCAAAAATAAATTCATAGAAAAAGCACTGCGACTCTATCTGGATCATCTGAAGAAGGCAGAATATGCAAAATCATATGGTATGGCTGGACAAGATACGGACCTGATGATGGTAGCAGAAGAAGGTATGCAAGGATACTTAGATCAGATCATAGATACAGAGCAGAAATGAAACAACGAGAAATCTGGCTGACGAATCTCAATCCGATCAAAGGTAGTGAGCAAGCTGGAACGAGACCTGTGGTGATCATAAGTGGAGATCTTTTGAATACTCATCTTTCTGTTGTCATAGCTTGCCCTTTGACAAGTAAGATCAAGGGATACAAAGGTAATGTGATACTGACTCCTTCAGCATATAATGGTCTAACTAAAGAGTCAGAGATTTTGACCTTTCACATCAGATCCATATCTAAAGAAAGATTATATAAACGAGTCGGAATCATTACGATAGAAGAACTGAAAGTCATCAAGTCCACACTGGACGATATATTAAGGTATTGAGGCTTTATTTTTAGTCTTATTTTTAATAATAAAGACCCACATCGCTGCGGGTCTTTGAGTAAAGTGCTGTTGGGATTATAAATCACTAAACAAGAAATTTAATTTTATAGCACGGTGACTTTTAAGTATTGATCATGAGCCAGCTTGACGATCTTGATCCCACCTGAATTTAAATTAGCTTTACTAATCAATACTTTTTGGCTTTCTATTATATTGCTATATTCGAGTTGACCAGTCGTATTATATATTTGAATCTGAGTTCCGATTAAGTCTGAAGGCACTGATATAGTAAATGCTTCCTTTGCTGGATTAGGATAAGCTTTAATTTCTTCTATATTATCTGTATCAAAGATTTGATCCGCATTATTGTTGATTTTCAGATCAATATCCATAACCTCTAGATCAGAAGTAATATACTCTGTTTTAAATAATTCATCTATAGAAATCATATTAGATAGATGTCCCGCTGAGTTAGCTTTTATTTGCATAGTAATTATAAAAGACTGTTTCGATTTTAGCTCACGGCTGGAAGAGATTAGCTTTAAGTTAGTATTATTTTCAGATAGATGGTACTTTAAGTCTGAGCCATAATCGTGTATGACATCAAGGATTTTTAATCCTTTAAAATCTAATCCAAATTGAATACCTACATAGGGATCAAGATCGTCAGATTTTAATTCTAAATTAATTGATATGATTTCGTTTTTGGTGACGTAGCTATTATCTGCATGGATGACTGCTTTCTCATCACTTCTTGGGAAAGCAAAATTATTATTTAGATCACCATATTTATGAATGTCTATTTCGATACCTTTCATTGGGTCTATGTCAGCTTCGCTGAATGTATATTGATTATAATTATTCGTAAAGTCGAATGCGTTAAAGTCTGAGTAATCTGTAGTTCTCGAAGCGATGAAATAATTTCCACCAGGGATTTGTGATTCAATACCAAATACTAATTTTCTTAAAAGAACAACATCATTAGTAAATGTGATATCTCCAGATTTATCTACATCTCCAGCAATAGCTTTCATATAATCAATATTATCAAGGCCCAATATCATCTTTTGTAATAGAACTATATCGAAAGTAGAAATTCCATTAAGTGCCTGGCCTGATTTTTCTATGAATTCTAATTTATTATCTGCTTGAGTAATCACGGACATTGGTACACTGAAAGTAGACTGCCCTAAGAATGAAGCTACTTCATTATTGACATTAAAAGTGCCAATGTCTGTAATTTTATCTGAGACAGGATAAACTGTGATAGCTAAATTGTCTGGGTCGACTAAAGGCCTTTCATCTGGAGAACAGTCTGTTATTTGGAGATTTAATAAGTTTAAATCTGATAATTTAGATTGGTCTGAAGCATCCAAAAGTTCAATAAAAAAGCGATCTCCCGTCGGACAGATTGTACAAGCTTCACAGACGATTTGATTAAAGTCCTTGACTACACTGACTGATATAGTAGGAATAGATACGGAATCCAGATATGATTTCATGTCAGCTGCCATATCCTCTTCTGAAGAACTGGCATCAATACTAACAGAAAAATCATCTACACCACACTGTCTTTGATCAAATGACCAACAGGCGTTTTCGCCTCCTTCTACAACCACTAAATGGCTGACTTGAGAACTACTGTTCCCGAATGCATCTGTAGCTATGGCATTTATTTTAAATCCCAGGGTAAGTTCATCTAATGTGGAGAAATCTTGACTAGTTAGAATTGCTGATTTTCCCTTTTGAGTGATGGGATCAATATCCATGATTTCTTGATCATTAGCCGCTATTTTAATGATATCAATATTCCATACAATAGATTCGGTATTGAATAATTCTCCTAAACAGAAATCGTTAGCATGTAGGGTTAACATGATTTTATCCGGATCGTCATTACTGGTTAACGTAGGAACTGGATCCTGACCAAACTCTTGAAAAATGGAAGGAGCTGTATTATCTTCTATATTAATGTATTGTTTAAATGAATAAATGCCCGTTTTTTCTACCACATCATATGCTGCATATATAGAATTTTCAGATCCGCCATCTGGAATACAAGATGAATTATTAGATAGATTCTCTATGTATATTATTTCACCAGAAGCAGGCATGGTGTCTGATACGAGAGGATCAAAAATACACCAGTCTATGATGGTCCATTTCCTTTGAATTGATGTGGAAGCACCTTGGTCATTATTTACTATTTCGTCTTCATAAGCAGTGCCAACAAGTCCACAAGAAGCAGAACACCAAGAAGGGTATATTATTTCATTAGTATTAAGGCATGAGACTGAATTACCTAACTGAATAGTTACATCTGATTCAGTACTTCCATCAGAATTGATTCTTTTCCCTGTGACTGTTTCTCCAGTAACCGAAGCTGGCCATCTTATAGATATTGGGTCGAATACTTCACCATTATTAAGAGAGATGATAGACTTACAGAAAGGCTCATCTAATGACAGATCATTAGATCCATCTAAGTCGATATAATATTCTATAGATACGCTACCTTGTCCACAGCCATTTTGACTTTGCACTCTTCTAAGCTCATTGACGACAAGCTCTACAGAACCACAATTATCTAGTGAAGTATATTCAGGTACTTGGATATCTGTCAATTCATCTCCACATTCTTTTGTCAGATTTTGACAAAGAATTTCGATATCGCAAGCTGCTGGAATTAGGGCAGGGTCACCTACGATGATAGTACCATTCATGATATCTACAGGTACCACCTCGACAGGTGATACACTAGATGCTTCGAAGGCTAACCCTGGGATTCCTCTATCAATATTAATAGGCGAACTCACGTTATTCATCTCTCTTGCAATAAAACAAATTTCAAATTCTAATTTTTTAACCGACACATCAAGTAAACTATTTAGAAATGTAAAGGGTACATATCCTTCATCTTGGTTGAGATTACCTGTTTGAATTTCCTTTTCGAAATTTCCTTTATTAATTCTTTCAAATTTTAGAATATTGGGATTCCATCTGATGGCTGTCTGGAGTGCACCAAGTCCATTTTGAAAATCGCCTGAAATATTGACACAAAAAGCTTCGCTGGGCTGTACGACTTTATCTTCTACTGTTAGGGTATTAGGACAATCTTCATCAGGGCAAGTATCTTTTATTTCTATAGTAGCTTCACATGATTTCTGGTTCTCTGTGTTTGTTAACTTATAAGTATAAGAGCCGATATTTTCTCCTGAAAAAAATGCATAGTCAATACCATTTTGAGGGTCTGCTATATTTTCTATTTCTAATATATATTGGGATGTTCTATCATTAGTCAGGTCTGTCGAGGATACGCGTATATTATTACCAGTGCTGACATAGAAAGTTCTATCAAAACATCTGGTTTCACTTGAGAAAGCGCAATCTGAAAGAGGACTTAAGATACTGACCTTACTCAAGCATTGATTAGAATTACCATCTTGGTCAAATACTGCCATCGTAAGAAAAGTAATGCTGCACACGTCTGCATTTGTGAAAGTGACTATAGACTGAGTGCCATATTCATCACTGCCAGGCTCGTGAATGGTCTCTCCTAATCTATCAATGGCAAACTGTAAATCTTCAGCTGATGTTTGCATATCAAATGAGCCAGCATTTATATCTTGAATTGTCAAAGTGGATTGTTGGGAAATGTCAATTTCTATCTGATCATTACATACTGCAATAGGTAGTTCGCCATCATTAACCGACACGATTATCTTCCCCCAGCAGGAATTTGGATTTCCCAATTCTCTAATAGTATATGTATATATTCCAGGAGGTCTTGTGTTACTTCCCAAGTTTGACTCCTCATCCGAACCGAATTTTTTGAATGTAAAGAAATCAAATGGTAGGCTATCATCTATTGCAAGTAATAAATCTTCTTGATCCTGCGGCGATCCTTTAAGTAGATTTTTAGGAAATATGATGGTCTTATTCTCATTCATCCCTATCTGTACAGAGACTATATCTAAGCAAGCTAATGACACTTGAGAAGTCGTATCCATCGTTTGTGCGTGGCTATAATTAACGAAAACGAAGAAGTAGCTTAAGAGCAATATGAAACTAATCTGTTGTAATATTTTAGATGTCATAATTGTATATTTAAATTCAATGAATTGTCAATGGTTTTAAAAAAATGTTCGCATACCGATTTCAGAACCAATCAATTGATATTTCTGATTGATGCCATAATCACCCTGAGTTGATGTACTTAATTGATGTATAAATCTGCCTCTTGCATATAAGCCAAAAGAGGGAGATATGTTAAAGCTCATGCCCAGATGACCAATAATGGACAGGCCGTTACTATCTTTTAGATAGTTTTCACTATCTGATGAAAGATCATATTCAGTACTTTCATCAGGATGCCAATATCCTGAGGCATTGAGTGAAATATTTTTAGAAAATCCTGTACCTATGTCAAATGTCATTCTGCGCAGTGGCACTGAATAGACGAGTTCAATCGGAATATTTAAGTATTTATAGCTATTAATTCGATTGACATTTCTTATGATCGTTCTGTTAATTTCTGCATCTTCTATGATGTCTTCTACGCTTCCATCCAATCTTACGAAACTACCGACTACAGTATCTTGTGCTATATAAGTTTCTTCATTTGTGATAGTAGCGATGGATCGTTCATTAATGTTTATATAGTTAAGACCAAAGGTTACTCTTAGGTTTGGTATTATTTCATATCCGAAGTTGATTCTGGTATTCCATCCCTCTAAAACAGATTCTGCATTTGATCGATTAGAAAACGTATTTTCAAATTCTGAATTGGATAAAGTAAATTCTCGTAATGGAATGGCATATCCTCCTCCGATTTCTACACTAAATTTATTTCTGTCTCTGTGATAGATTCTTGGACTCCATTTTTTAGGTGTTGCGCCTATTTTACTATCATCTCCTAAGTCTAATATACTTTGACTGATGAGAGGTAATAGTGAATAAGTAATTAGGTTTGTCTTATCAGTATTGTTTGAATAAATTTCTTTAGTAGATGCTGCTGCTTCCTTTTGTATAAGCGGATAATTATTGCTGATTTTATTATCTACTGTTTCTATATTAATTGAATTGGATATTCCTATTTCTTGAGTATTAATTGTCTGAGAGACTTTCAAGCCTGACTTAGATTTATTTTCTTGCGTTACAAGGCTAAGTAGCTTGTTTTTTTGAATATTAGGTAAATTATTCTCAACTATCACTTCTGCCTCCTTATTATCATCTGCTACAGTTCCTTCATCCGAAGAAATATTATTAGTGTTATCATTGAGATATTTGCTTGTTTCGTCTTTTTCTAAATTTTCCTTTTGATCAGGATTTAGCTGAGATAGAGTAGGTGTATCCGAGGCACTATTATTTATTTTAGTTTGTATTATATTAGCATGATTACTATTTATTTTTTCATCTATTATCTGATTTTCACTCAGCTTTGGATCTGACTTGTCCGATGTCTCATGACTATAATTATATAGTAGGTATATGCTGAAAGCTGCGACCAGAAAACCAGTGAATAAAATAATTGGAATAAATACTTTTCTTCTTTTCTTATTCTGTGGGATATGAGGCTGTACTCTATCCCATAATAGATCAGTATCTACTGTTGCAGAAGAATCTTTGTAATACTTATGAAGGTCTTTTTCTAAATTATTTAGATTCATGCCTTTACTTTTTTAGATGAAGAAATTGACATGATGTACTTCATGTGTTTTCGTGCATTGGTCAGGTGTACTCTGGAAGTGCTGTCTTTGATATTCATGACTTCTCCGATTTCCTTGTGTGACAGCCCATCTATAACATGCATTTTAAATACTTCTCTTGCAGGTGATGGTATTCGTTCTACCATTTTCATTGCTTCTTCCAGTTCTAATTTTTTTTCAGCTATTGGATTTTGAATCAAGTCTGATCTCTTGAGCGTATCTAAAAAGACTATTTTAGCTTTGTCTTTATTTGATAATTTTATAACCTCTCTTAGTAAGATCTTCTTAGCCCATGGGTAGAAAAATCCTCGTTCTTCATAGGAGTGGATATGATTAAAAATATTGATCCAAGTCTCTTGTAGCACATCCATTATTTTAGCTTCATCATTAAGATAGTTAAGAGCGGCACTCTTTAGAAAACCAGAATATTTTTCCAATAGTATCTTCTGATACTTGGGATTATTCTGTTGACACCCCGATATAATTAATTTATCTTCCAATAGATTGATATAATGATTTAGGTTTAATTAATTATTAGCTGTACTAAATGAACCAGATATACCTACTCCAGTGAAAGTTCCTTTAATGATGCTATCGAATTGAGTTACGGTGACATCTAAGCCCTCGTATATCTGATTATTACTACACTGTAACGCACCTTTAAAAGTGCCAGTCGTATTACCTAAGAAAGATAAATAGCATTGATTATCAGTGATCAATATTGTCTCGTTTGGATTAACTTGAACATCGGTGACGATACCATTAATAGCATCATCACCAGCAGTGCCTATGATGACATCTGAGATGTCATCACACACTGTAATGTTTTTTTCAATTAGGTCTTCATTAGACAAAGTGATGATAGAATTATCGCTTTTTTCATTTTGTTGATCTATTGCAATGATTTCTATTTGTTCTCCATTCGTACTGCAATAGAAAGTAAAGGCATATTCTCCTTGATCAGAGGTCTCTAAAAGCGTGGTCTTGCCAGACCGTATCACATAGACTCGCGATTCATTAATCGTTTCATTATCACAATTTCTGACGGTGCCCGAAATTTTGATTTGAGAATCAGAAGTAGTGAGTAAAGTGACGTCTATGTTTTTTTGGTCCTCAGAGAATGGGCCTATCATTGCTTCATCTATACCAGCATCACAAGCTTCAATGAATAGGCTTAACGCGATCACTTCTCCTCGGGGCAGTGCTGTACAAATAACACCTTCAGCATTAGACGTGAGTACACCATATTGCTGAGATGGAGATGAATACAGAATATCAGTATTGGGTAGAATATCGTTTTCGCCTTTTAAAGTAATACAGACATTGACCAGATCTCCCACTGGAAGATCTATATTCCACCACGTAAAGTGGGATACGCTGGCTTCGTAAAAATCACCTATTTTCTGTGCTATACCTTCTTCTTTCCAGAATCCAAGCGACTGATCAAAATACCACATAGGCATACTTGTAGGCGCATCACTTTTTACCGCTTCTGGTATTTTCATTCTTAATATAGCTTTTGTATCTACCGAAGGCTGCAATTCATTTCCCATATCATCTTCTAAAGTGATATAGAACATACCATAGCTCTGTAAGGATTCGATATCATTATCTAGTGTAACTCCGACAAGATTACCTGGCATTCTCTTGATTAGATCTGGATCATCAGGTGAAATGCTTAGCGCCCTTATGAACACATTTCCGCCATAGGCCTGCCCATCTTTCGTGATTCCATTTGGAAAAAATGTCACTGAGGCTTCGTCAGAAATATTAATGCGTCCACCATCAGCTCCATTGAAAGATGCTTCATCTGGTATGTCAAGCATATTGACAGTGACTATTATATCGAGCGAATTGAGGACATCAATCCTTCTGCCAGTTGCTATGTAACCAGCAGCGGTTACATCTAACCAAGAACCCTGAGTTCCTGAACTGATGTCCTCGAGCTTAAAATATCCATATTGATCTGTTCTTATTGTTTTATCTGTGATGCTGACAAGCGCATTTTCTATAGGTGCTCCATCTTGGTCTGCTATGATGCCTTTCACATCTACCTCATAGATAGTAATTGGTTCGAAGTCGTCAATGATGATTGTTTCTTCAATAGAATCTTTGTGACATGATATGATGATCATAGCAAATCCGATCGTTAACATACATATATATAAGAATGACTTTTTCATAAGCTGCGTATTTGTAAGTAAAAGGGATGAATGAAAGAAAACGCTTATAGAAACGTCATTTTTTTTTGAAATTGATCTGACGCTGAAGAAGTAATAACTCTATTGACTATTGCACCTTTCTTGGCTTAGCTGCTTCTATACACTCAATTGGCTGCGATAGCGTAAAATCTGTGACAACGAAACAATAATCAAAAGATTATAGAATAATGACTGAAATAGAGAAATCATACTACAAGTTGGCAAAATATTCAACACTATTGTACCGAAGATAGGGATCTTATTTATATACGGTAGAGCCAATTATTATCGTTATATCACTGACAAGTGTTCCACTAAGACTATGCTACACATTCCTCTTCTATCACAGGCTATTAAACTTCCTATTTTATTTAGTCTGATATGAATAAAATGAAAGGATATTTCGAGCATTTCAAAATGATATTGAGTGCTCACTGGAAGAAAATCATTCTCTTTTGGTTAATGTCAGTAATTCTATTCATTTTAATATTATATATTTTAATCAGGACTGAAGCACTTGGGGATCTTCCAGGAAAGGAGCAGCTACGTGACATTAAGAATCCGACGAGCTCTCTTTTATACTCTAAGGACAGCGTGCTCATCAATCGATATTTCATTCAAGATAGAACAGATATCAGGCATTCTGATTTACCAAATCATTTAATACATGCACTCTTATCGACGGAGGATATCAGATTCTACAGCCATGCTGGTGTAGATACCAGAAGCTTATTCAGGGTGCTATTTAAGACCATATTACTTCGGCGAGAAGCAAGCGGAGGAGGGAGCACATTGACTCAGCAGATCGTGAAGAACACTTTTCCTCGAAGACGGTATAGACTATTCTCAGCTGTGATAAATAAATGGCGCGAGATGATCATTGCTAGGCGATTAGAAAAGCATTATGCTAAAGATGAACTTATGGCTCTGTATCTGAATACAGTTTCATTTGGAGAAAGAGCATTTGGAATAGAGACTGCTGCGCAGCGATTTTTTAGTGTGTCAGTTATTGGATTATCCATAGAGTCTTCTGCGACATTAATCGGAATGCTGAAAGCTCCGAGTTATTACAGTCCCAGAAGATATGCCGATAGAGCGCTCGGAAGAAGGAATGTAGTATTCGCTCAGATGAAAAAGTACGGCTATATAGATGACGCAGCTAAAGATAGTCTAAGCCAACTACCATTGAATCTTAAATACAAATCCCCTTCTGACCTTTCCAATCAGTCTGCTTACATCAAACAATTCGTTAAAAAAGAGTTTGATCTCTGGAATAATAGCTTAGATGAACCCCATCACATATACCACGATGGATTAAGGATATATTCTACAGTTGATCTAAATCTACAATCTCATGCTGAGAAATCTGTCAAGTCTCACATGCCAATTCTTCAGAATCAATTTATAAATTCTTGGGATGGAGGAAGACCCTACGGGAGGAATAATAGGGTCATAGACGATGCGATTCTAAAGCACCCCAAGTATCAAGCCCTTAAAAGTCAGGGGCTTAATGCTACAGACATATTATCTCATTTTACCATTAAATCTGACAGAAAAATATGGACTTGGAAAGGATACGCCATACGTTCCATGACGATGATCGACTCCATCAAGCATGAGCTCAATCTACTGCATGCTGCGATGCTTGTCATGGATACTTATACAGGAGAAATCAAAACAATCATCGGAGGAAATGATCAGGATCGCTATCCACTCAATAACGCGGAAGAACCACGACAAGTCGGATCTACCTTTAAACCTATCGTCTATCTGACTGCCTTAGAGTCTGGAATCAGCCCCTGCACTTACTATGATAATGAATTGAGAAATTATGTAGACTATGATGGCTGGACACCTAAAAATTCTAATGATGAATACGGTGGAAGTATGAGTCTTTATCATGCATTAGCACACTCTGTGAATACCATTTCTGTGCAAGTCTTACTGGATGCAGGTATATCTAAAGTGGTGGAGATGGCTCATAAGTTAGGTATCAGATCAGAAATACCTGAAGTGCCATCTATCGTGCTAGGTACAGCTGATATCAGTCTTTTAGAGATGATGGCTGTATATGGTACACTGGCTAATAAAGGGATAGCTACCACTGCGCATATCATAGATAGGATAGAGGATAAAGATGGATCAGTTCTATATCAGTATACAGCTGAAGAAGCAGATACCTTAATAAAGGAAAAACATGCCCATGCGATCGTGGAGATGCTCAAGAATGTCAGTAAAGAAGGGACAGGGAGACGAATAAATAATTATAAAATCCCATTTCAGATAGCTGGAAAGACGGGGACGACTCAGAAGCAAAGTGATGGCTGGTATATCGCGGCAAGTCCTCAACTCGTCGCAGGTGCGTGGGTAGGCACGATGGATCGCAGGATGCACTTTAGATATTTATCACAAGGGTCTGGTAGTCATACAGCATTACCTATCGTTGGTCGATTTTATGAATCGGTAGCAGATGATATCTCAGCATTTGGAGATATAAGATGGCAAGAACCTTCCGACTCTATCGTCGCATTATTTGACTGTCCTCCGACGAGTGAATATTCGGCTGATCGGATGAATGAATGGATGAAAGAGAGAGAGGATAAAACGGACTTTGAATCCTTCTTAGATAAATTGTTGGGTCGGAAGCACCCGTCAAGATATAGATACAACAAACGAAAGAAGTCTATATTTAATATTTTCAAGGATAGGGAAGCTAATCGAAGAGAAAAGGATAGAGCGTGGAAAGAAAAACGAAAAAGAAAAAAGAGACAAAGACAATTAAATGAAATATAGAAGACTAGGTAAGACAGAATTACAAATATCTGAGATTTCTCTGGGCACCTGGCAGGTAGGCGGCAAGTGGGGTACTGGATTTGATCATGATAATGCCGATAAAATATTACACCAAGCAATTGATGAAGGAATTAATTTCATAGATACTGCTGATGTCTATGAGAATGGAGAAAGTGAAATAGCAGTCGGTAGGGTGGTGAATCAGAGGTCAGAGGAGATTTATATAGCCACTAAGTGTGGTCGTCATATCGTACCTCAAGTCAATGAAGGCTACACGCCACAAGTATTGAGATCATATGTAGAAGATTCTTTGAAGCGATTGAATCGAGATTGGATTGACCTGATACAGCTGCACTGTCCGCCTACAGAAGTATTTTATCGACCTGAAATATTTGGTCTTTTTGAAAGACTTAAAGAAGAAGGCAAAATCAGAAACTTAGGTGTCAGTGTGGAAAAAGTAGAGCAAGCCCTTAAAGCAATAGAGTATAGTCATGTGGCAAGTGTCCAGATTATATATAATATGTTCAGACAGCGGCCTGCTGACTATTTTTTCGACTTAGCAGCGGCTAAGGATGTTGGTCTTATCATCAGAGTGCCATTAGCGAGTGGCTTATTGACAGGAGCATACAGTAAGGACACCTCTTTTTCAGAAGGCGATCATCGTCATGGTAATCGTGATGGCGAGTGGTTTGATAGAGGCGAGACATTCGCAGGTGTGCCATACGATATAGGACTAGAAGCGGTGAGACAGATTAAGGCACTATTTCCAGCGTGTAAGAATTTAGCCCCAATAGCATTACAATGGATTTTACAAAGTAATGAAGTCAGTTGTATTATCCCTGGGGTATCCAGGGCTGAGCAATTAGTCTCTAATCTTAGCTATGCTGAGATGGACAGCATCAGCTCTTCACAATTAGCCGAGCTGGATCAGATCTATGAGACGTTGATTAAGCCTCACGTACATCATTATTGGTAGGAGGAGTTTTTTAATATTATGCATCGCTTATGATCTTGTTGAGACACTTCATTTTGATTTTATTGCTATTACTCAGTTTATCAAGTATTGCTCAAGTAGACTTGAGTGGTGGATTTGATTTTATGGGTCACCCCAGTTCATATATTCATTTGAATCAGTTCAAGGAGAATAATGAAACTGGATATTTTGTTTTTCGACAAAGATATTCAGAGACCATCGGTTCGCCATACTGGCATGAAGATGAGAAGGCGATAGCGACACTCATACTCAATGATGGGTCAGTGATTGAAGAGGTGCCGATACGATATGATGTTTACACAGATGAAATTATAGCGACTCAAGAAGACCAAGGAGAATTCATTATCGACTCAAAATTTTTCCAAGAAATATCCATAGACGAAGGAGGATCAATAGCAGTATTTGAAAAGGTGCATCCTGATCATCCCTTTAAGTTTTACCACATCTTACATGCTACCGATGCATATATTTTCTTTAAGGATATTGACATTAGTTATAACATTCAGGAAATCAGGGTGACTGGTCTTACGAGTGAGATTAATCGGTTTAATCGACGAAATATTTATTATATCAATTTCAATGGTAGCGTACACAAAATTAATTTAAAGAGGAAAGATCTCATGGAGATTATTCCTGTTTACAAGATGTCAGCCGTTAAGCAATTCGCCAAGCAGCGCCGACTGAGCTATAAGTCTGAGCCAGATGTGATTGAGATATTGGATTTTGTTTTTCCCGCTAAGTGATAAATGTATCAGATTACTTTGTGCATGAATCAGATTAGATTCTATTTTAGTGCAGCATGTATTTTCTTAAGCATGACTATCTGACCAAGATGGTAGTGTATGTGCTCTATATTGCCTTGTAGGTTCCGATAATAGCTGCCATACTTTCCATCTGTAAAATCTTGATAGAGTTTATCTTCAGGTACTTGTTCTATGAGCGCAGCCAGTTGATCGGCTTCTTCCCAGATGGTGCTGATGTATTGATCCCAGTCATCTTGTGATGTTATCGGAGGATGATTGAAGCTGTATTTATCCTTAGCATCGAGGGGGCCTCCCTGTAGTACTTTAGTGATAGCCTTCACATAATATTGTAGATGAAATACAAGTGTCGCGATGGTATTCAGGTCATATAGCTGGGTAGTCGCGTCTTTCCAGTCTATATCTACCAGAATAGTCTTTAGATCTGAAGATGTCCAGTTACCTCCTTGGTATACATCTTTAAGATGTTGAGAGATTAGCCGTGAGATCGTCATGATATCTTATTTTAAAATCTAAAAGTGAAGTTTAAAAATAGATAGGTTTTATATTAATTCAGTGTAACGAGTCTAAGAAATAAATCAATCATCATTAGAGCATCATAAAAAAAGGCGGCCCTTGTTGATAAAAGGCCGCCTTTGATATTTTTGATTTGATTCTCTAGTCGATTAGAATCATTTTCCTTGTCTCTGTGAAGTTTCCACTTTCTAATTGGTAATAAAGAATACCAGAAGGTAATAATGAAGATTTATTAATGATTATCTCATTATAGCCTTTCGCATATTCTGCATCGACTCTCTGCAACTGCTTTCCAGTCAGATCAAAAATAGTTATGACTGCCTGTCCACCCTGTGGCAAGTTAAATCCAAGTCTCGTCTCCGCAGTAAATGGATTCGGAGTATTTTGATAAAGAGCAATAGACTGTGACTCGTCTACATTAAATGTGACATCTACGCCATAGACTTCATAATCTGCACCCACATATGCTTCGGATGTAGTCAAGTCAGAACTGATGAATAAAGACTCTCTCAAGTTTAGGCTTTGATTGGCCTCAAAGTTTAAAGTGAATAATACATCTCCATCAGCTGAGCTCATAGCAGCAGCTTCATACCAGTTCATGGTAAGCACTTCATCCATAGCGTGTACACTTGTCTCATCTACAGCTAAGCTACCCGCTTCTACATTGATAAGAGATAGACCGACATGATTCAGAGTCATCTGATATCCGAATACTTGCTCAAAATTCTTTGAGCTGACATCTATCGAGATCTGGTCTCCTTTGCTCATGGCTTTATCATCTACATTAAATGTAATTTTTTTGTCACTTCTAATTTCTACTGATTTTAATCCATTTACTGTGGCGGATTCATTGACATCACCCATTTTAATACCGATAAAGTCTTCTCCCATCATAGGAATCGTTAATCCCAGTATTGTATTATCTAGCACGACTGGCCAAGGACTTGTCTCATCGAAGAAAGATTGGTCTTTCTTGATAAAGGTCCATGGAGAGACATTTGGCAGGCCATCAGTGACGCCTAAGATCAGTCTCTTAAGTGCTGTCAGGTCTATTGCACTGACTCTTCCATCTCCCGATGCATCCGCAGCTATCACTTTATAAGGATCATCAAACTCATTGCTTGATACGATATGCTGTGACATGAATACTAGATCCAGCGTACTGACACCATTTATATAAGTATCATCTTTATCAGCAGATAACTTATAATTGAAGTCTAATGGATTATTTTCAAATGCATAAGCTCCATTTTCGTTTGTCATTTCTTGCTTAGGATACTCAGTCAGATTAGCTGCCGAAGCTGTGACTTCTACATTTTCTATCATGGTGCCATATCCTGTCTGTATTTGACCAGCTATCATAGCTCCTGCACCAGTATTCTCTTCTTCTTCTTCTTCTTCTTCTGTTTCTTCTTCCACTGTTTCTTCTTCAGACGCTTCTGGACAAGTGATATTATTATCACCTAATGTGATGCCTACTGAGCAGAAATCACCATTCCCACTAGAATCCCATACCCATACATCAAGTTCCTCAAACGATGAAAAATCATTACAACTAAAAGTAATACCGATCTGATCTTCAAATCCAGCCTCACCAGGCTTAATAGGTTCTTCATCCGCCGCTACAATGGTAAATCTAAGATCTTCAGCAGCAGTACAATTATCAAAGCTTCCGAAATCAAACTCCTTACCCCATACTGCGATCATACCTGTTGTCTCCATGAATGCTGTCGTCAGACCTGATACACAAAATGGAGTTGGTGCTTTTTCATCACCAAAGCTAACGATTGTTCTGGCACTTGACTCATTACCACATCCGTCCTTCACTCTCCATGTGATGATATGCTCATCTCCAGGACTTCCTTCTTGCGAATTCATCGTTGCTTCTGGACCTTTGACAGTCTTAGTAGCTACGACTTCATTATTTTTACTGACAGTGATAATCCATTGTAATAAGTTACTGCCAGTCATCTCTCCACCACAAAAATCACTCGCAGTAGCTGTGATATCATCAGAACCAGTACAAGGTGTATCATCATCCTTAGTGGTAGCGCCGCCTGAAGTATTCACTACGTATGTAGCAGGCCCTTCAATAGTCGGAGCAGTATCATCAATGACTTTTATCACTTGATCGAATGTATAATATCCATCTTCATCTACCTCAGTATACCTAAAATATACCGGGTCTGCGACTGGCCCATACTCTGGACATTCAGCACATTCTCCCTGAGCCCAGTCTTCCACTGCTTGGAATCTGTCTCTGGAGCTATCATTTTCATCATCTATATTAGAGCCATTAGCATTATAAGTACACCAGTCTACGATAGTCCATCTCTGGATGATCTTTAGGCAAGCATCAGAAGCTCTAATGGTGTCTTGCTCCATACTGTAGCCGACCAGACCACAGTCTGTATCACACCATACTGGCTCATCACTCACTTCATCAGGCATACACGATGCTGATGATCCCATAGACACTGTCACAGATGATGTCACAGTGATTTTACCATCCGCATTACATTCTAAGTTGACTCCATCTTGCTCACCGTCGTCATAGTGCTTTGGCCATTTGATGGTATAAGGATCGAATTTAGAATCAGTTTTTACGCTGATCACTTGTCTACAGTATGCATCACCCGTATTGAAATCTCCACTATTGTCACTGTCTACATACCACTCTCTGATCACTTGACCACCAGCACATACGTTAGATCCTTTTTGCTCATTTAATAATAATACGTCGTATGATTTTTCTCCTTCACAAGTCCCACCTATCATACCTGGTACTTCTAATGGGTCCCCATCAGTACAGTCGATCACACGATCTTCACACACTAATGCTGGTCTTGATTTATCTTGAACATTGATATCGATCATACACTGGTTCGTATTTCCTGCTTCATCTGTTACGATGAGTACCACGGTTACTATCTTTCCAGCATCTGCGCAGCAAAATTTCACAAAGTCACCTGCGACAGCCACCTCGCCAAAGTTGTCTTTCTTAGAAGAGTCAAACGTGCATCTGCCTTTTCTATCTGTATCGCCAAGATCTATTAGTTCAGTGATAGCACCACAAGTGACTGGCTTGTAGCCCACTATATTGTCATTACAGTCTCTGACCACTTCTTGCCAGTCTTCCATTCTGATGACTTTCACAGTGACTTTTCCACAACCTGAGTCATGACTACCTTCGTCTAAAGCATCTGCATATACTTTTGCAACTCCAAAATCGTCTGTCGTCCCTGTCAGTGTGACTTGGAGTCCAGCTTCACATACAGGAACAGGAGGCACATTATCTATAACCACGACATTGAATCTGACTTCGGTAGTATTACCACAGTCATCACTGACAGCTCCTATGACTTCGATAGGTCCTTGATCATACCATAGATCAGTGAGGTAGCCATCTTTGACAACACCTTCGTCAGTATACCATGTGACAGTTGTATTTGCATCACAGTTATCTATCACTCTTAGCTCTGGAAGTCTCACTTTCGCTGCACACGTCCATGGCTCTACACTCGCTGTGATGTCACTTAGTCTTGTTACAGGTACATCCTTACCATTCACTCTTTCTACCACGACAGGTGCACTGATGTCTTTTATTTCTATGATTTGTCTTTCAGTTCTTGAGATATCTGCATCACACCAGTCTATCATAGTCCATTCTCTAATGATCTTTTGACCCTGACCACATGCATCAAACTCTATGTCTTTGTAACTCACTAATACATTACATACTCTATCAATAATTGGAACGACTGGATTCGTTTTTCCAATGGTATCAAGTGTTATAGAGATAGAATCTTTGAATACTTTATCTACGATCGTTTTTAATACCCATAACTCTTCACCATTGATTATTTCTTTGATCATAGTGTCTCTTAGCATCTGATCAATTACCACTGGTATCGTGTCATACACTTCTATAATATTCAGAATCGTATCGTGTCTATCTACGAAATGAGGAAAAGCAGTTCTTACGCTTTTGGTAGATTTATATATAGAGAGTGGAGATCCAAATACGAAATCAATAGGCTTTTCATCTTTAGGAAGCTTAATATTTTCTATGTAGTCACAATTAAGCGTTACGTCTATTGGGAATCTTAGTGTATTCACATCGAGAGGAAGCGTCGTGTATCGCTGAGTCAGAATATTTACATTCTGAATCGTACCGTGCAGCATGACTTTACCCGAATATTTTAATTCGACCACTTCTCCATCGTCGCTACATATATCTCCAGTTCTTATTTCTCTGACGACTAATTCGCCAAGAAGAGAAGGACCACAATCTCCGAATGCTGCAGTAGCTTCTTCAGGAGTCACAAGCGATGAAGGTATCACACCACTTGGGCTACACCAAAGCGTGCATTCTGGTGGTATGGTTCCATCTTCTCTTGCTTCACATGGTGAGGAGAGCATAGGAATGATATTAGCTTCTACTATGATTTGTCCCCAACATGAATTACCACCGCAACTCACTTGGTATTTTACTGTATTACCTGCATCAGATGCATTCAGAAAGTTGGCACGTAGAAAGTCTCCATGCTCATCAAACACTTCAATGTCATAATCACCTGGCAATGGTGCTTCTAAGAGCATGTCAGGTGTCAGCATTAATTCACAATCTGTATTAAGGCTTATTTGGAGCCCTCCATTACAGACTAACTCATCGCACAGCTGAGCACTGAGAGAAAAATTGAATGAAAATAAGAGGACGAGAAAAGGAATCAGCTTGAGAAAACTGAAAATAGTTCTTTCGCTTTTGGGATAATTCGATTTAGTCATATTCACGGTTGGTTACTTAGGTCTATTACACTCTATTTCGAGTCACTTCATAAGAGGATTCTATTCCAATTAGTCAGCACAATTATAATTCTGACGCAAAAAGATATTACTGGTCATGTTTTTTGAGGTCAAAATGATTGAGTTAAACCCACAAAATTCGCATTCAGATATATACGAAACACATAAAAGTAACAGTCAGATCTGCATCTAATCATCGAAAATACGCATAGTAGTGATGACTTTTCTAACAATAAACCAATATTTAACATATATGTATATATTGCAATGTGTATATCCTTCAACGTAAGAATATTATAAAAACTCAATATTTAAGAAAATTAAATCAATATCCGATAGAGAATAAAATAAATCAAATTAAAAATACTTCTTGATAGATAGAATCTATCTATTATAGATTTAGACTGAAGTATGTATAAATTTATATATGATTTTTAGAGATTTTTGACATACTTCTGTCTTTTGTCAGAAAAGCGACTTAGAAATTTCTGCCATCATCTTTTATCATCGGCTTGAGATTACTAAGATTAATAGATGTAAGTTTTTATCTTAGAAGAACAATTTCTCAACTTTTAACTTAATGACTATGCCAAAACCTAAAAATTTCCTTGAAGCATGTAACGAACTCGCTACTGAAACTTATGATAATCATGACAGTGTAGTCAGGCGCAGACCAGCTTTATCAGAGCTTCTAGCTATATCTAAGTTTTATAATGAATCAGAAAAAAAGATACAAAATCTTGAACATGAGGAATTTGATTATTTCTCTAAGCGCAGCCATTTGACTCTTTCACATTTGAGTCATACCATTGGTTATGAACAGTTAGTTTCCTTCTGCACTAAACTTTGGGATATTCAGTTTTTTAACTTTATCCTCAATGATATTAAGGATAGATATCTATTTAAAACTGTCGATGTAGTAACTTATCGTGATTTTAAGCAAGTATGCGATTTAGAAATATCAGAGGATGACTATTTTATCAAAATCGAAAATATCACGGAGGTGAAATCAGGAGATTATTATTTCATATTCGAGATAGAAGACATCTGGACTGGTAAATGTCATAAATTTGCATATTTCATGGATTTCCGATAAAAGAAACTGTTTCTGATTAGTCGTAATATATATCTTTTCATTATTGGTTTTATTTTTTATTCTGCTTCTATTAATGCGCAGCTGGATAGCTCCTTATTTGATATAGGGCAGATTTATCATTTTAAAAAAACAGATTATACAGGCTTTGTAGATCACTATGATCAAGCGATATTACAGCATCAAAGTGATAGTGATTTTCTTTTTCTTGTGTATGAGCATTACCTGACTGGGCTCATCTATTACCCTGAGGACTACAGGAAGATAGAAGAAGTATTAGATGACATGGCTATACTCTATGAAGAATTGCTAAGCCAATTACATGATAAAGAAGCGATGGCTTTACTATCGTTTAAATATCATTTTATCACTGGAGGAGCACACTATGCAATTATTGATTTTAATACAGCAGAAAGAAAATGTCTTCAGGCTATTCAATTGTTTGACCAATTAGAAGATACATTAATAACAGCTGACTTAGCAGCTCAATATGCGAAGACCTATTTTAATCTTTGTGGTATCTATATTGATGTTGGCAAATATGAAGAAGCCATTCATGCCACTCAGTATATACTGAATTGGACCGCAGATTATTTTGATCAGCAGAATAAGTATTGGAATTTTGTAGGTTTTCGCGCAGAAGCGGCTATGAAATTACATAAGTATCAAGAAGCATTTAATGGGTATCAATTTATATACAATCGATTCCTAACCGATAAAAAAAATAGAGATTCTGAATTAAAAGGCATCATGTTAATAATGGCGGATTTATCCTTACAATTAAGAGATGAGTCGACGTACCATCATTATATGAAGAAGATTAATCTACTGCCTCAGACTCCTGTAGAATTAGCTTATTATAAATATAATCAGGCAAATTTTTGGCTGCCTAAAGATACTATCAAAGGCATATCTTTTTATAAAGAAGCGATCGATGTCTATGGAAGTATGACTTCTGATAAAAAAAATAATCTTCAATTTTTAAAAATTCACGAAAAATTAGCAGCTCTATATTTACTTAGAAATGATTTTGCCAACAGTAAAATATTTAGTACTAAAATTATAGAACTATCGGAAAAATCACAAAATAGAGATGAAGTCATTTTAAAAAAGGCTTCAACTGAATTTCTAATTAATGCATATAGTTCTTTACTAAGAATTGCAAGGAAAGAAGATGATATTGAATCAGCGAAACGCTATGCAGATCAGCTACTGAAATCAATTATCCTAATTAAGAATGATGATTATTTTTTAAATGACAAGATCAGGTTGTTTAGAAAGACTTATGAATATTTTGGTCAATTAATCGACTTTTATGACTCCCAAAATGACATGGATCAAGTATTCTTACTGATGAGGCAATCAAAAGCACAGATCATAAAAGAATCCGAAATTAAAAGGAAGAATAGAAGATTTGGATCAGATATAGAAGATAAATTACTCACTGACTTAAAAGTGAAATTACTGGATAAAGATATACCAATAAAACAACATGAATTAAATAAAAATAAAATTTATAAACTTCAGGAAAATATTAATTTTCATACATCGAGTAAGCTGAAAGCTTCGCTGATTGAAGAAAATAAGAATGGTCATCATACATTAAGTGAATTTCAGAATTCATTAATAGAAAGATCTCTGGTTATTGAATATTACTTAGGATCCGAAAGAAGTTACTGTATGATGATCGATCAAAATCAATCTAAGCTATTTAGACTTGAGGCAGATTCAGTTATTGGAAGATCTGTCCTGCAGTATATCACGGGATTAAAGTCAAAAAGTATTAATTCTCTACAGAGTCAAGAAGTACAGAAAGTAGTATGGCCTACATCGATTGTTTTAGATCAATATGAGTATCTGATGATTATTCCTGATGGTGTCTTACATTATTTACCATTTGAATTATTTAAAGTAGGAGAAAAGTCGATCATAGAACAAGTCACAATCTCTCACTATCTATACAGCGATATGGTCATTAACGAAGATGAAAATAGGATCAAAGAGCTTAAACTTTTAGCAATAGCTCCTTCTTTTATAAGTAGTGTAAAAGATTCTATGCAACCTAAGTTTGATGAGCTACTATATAATAAAGTAGAAGTCAGTGGTATATTAAATTTTATTGATGGTCATAATTTATCTGATACATCTGCAACAAAATTTGAATTTTTAAATCAATATGCTAAACATAATATTTTTCACTTTTCTACACATGCTCAGATTCAGGATGATTCAGAAAAATCATTTATTGCATTTTCTAATGCAGATAAAGATTATAAGTTATATCAGCATCAGATTCCATCATTAGACTTTAATGCTGCTATGGTTGTCTTAAGTGCATGTGAGACAGGTATTGGCGAGGTGCTGAAAGGAGAGAGTATGTTTAGTCTTAAGAAAGCTTTTTTTCAAAGTGGATGTCAGTCAGTCATATCTTCACTATGGGCTGTGAATGATCAATGTACAGCAGAAATCATGACTTCTTTTTATAAATATCTTGATAAGGGAATGCGAAAAGATGATGCACTTCGATTTGCTAAATTGGACTATATAGAAGTAGCTGATCCATCATATCGACATCCTTATTATTGGGCTGGATTTACTGTCGCTGGAGACACTAGCCCAATAGGTGAATCGAACTCTATTTTTTATTATGCTTTGATAGTAATTTTAGCTGTATTATCTTTGTTCTCTATAATTAATTATCGGCGTAAGATTCAGTTGAGCTGATCTAATAGTTTTGTCGCTTTATTTAGAAAATTGTGGTCTTTATTTTGGACTATTTTAATAAGTGCTTTTCTGAGACCCTCTTCATCTTGTGTTTTCAGCATGGCTAAGGCGGTATACCACTCAGACTTGTCGATACAGTTTTTATCTAATGAAGCTGATGCAGTTTTAAAAATATCTATTGCTTTTTGATACTTCTGGTTGTCCATTTCTTTATGACCAGTATCACATGGGCGAGTGCTTACATTATCTGATGCATGATCACCTCTTACCGTTCTATCTACTGGCGACCGATAATTAGAAACATATAGACTGTCATAGTCTGTAGAATTGTTATTCTTCAGGACGACATAGCCTATTCCTAGAAGAGCAATAAACGAAGCTGCTATAGCTATTCTTCCAAAAATATTTGATTTAATCACTTTAGCTTCAGGCAGGTTGGATGATTTTAATTCAGATCTAACATTAGTAATATCATGCCGTATATCTTCTTCAATTAAATAATTTGAAGCATAGGAGAGAATGTCTTTATTTTCTATAGCAGACCGAAGTAATGGATCTTGTGTCATAGCATCTTCAAACTTTAATTTTTCAGATGTAGATAATTGATCATTGAGGTAGTCCGATATTTGTTTGTAAAATTTATCCATAAGACTTTAATTCTTTGATAAGGTGTGGGTGTTCATTTACGATTGTTATCAGTTTTTTCAGACATACATGTTTTTTCTTTTTAGCATATCCTTCTGAACTAAGATTAAGCTCCGTGGCTATACTTTTCATTTTAAAATTATATGACCAGAGTGTCAGCACTTGCTTACAGTCTTCACCTGCTAAGTCTAAAAGTTTAGACAAAATCGTTTTCTTTTCTTCTGAAATGAGATCAGTAGTGATTTTCTCTTTATCGCTTGTTTCTGCCATGTATTTAAGCTGACTGTACATTCTTTGTTTTTTGAATAATTGGTACCAGATGAATTTTGATGAGCCAATCAAGTATGCCCTAACATTCTCTACTTCAAAATCTTCTCGTAAGCAAATCTTTAAAAAGTTCAAGATGCTGTCATTAGTCACAGTCACGATATCACTGTTATGTCCTCCGTTACGTTTAATAAACCTTTTAACCCATCCATTATAATGCTCATCTTGAAGAATAGCTCTGATAAGCTTATCTCTTTCTTTATGACTTCTCGCAAGAGTGATACAGTCTTTAGGTCTATCTAATAAGGGTCTCATATACAAGTGGGGTAATCGCAACCAATGGTTACCTAATTTTGAAGATTTTAATTAAAAGGATGGGTACGGACTTAGAATGAGGTGAAGTTACTAAAAATGTATAGTATCATCTAACCAATAATAAAGACCTATTAAGCAGAAGGTGATTACTGAATGATTATTTTAGTTGTGATGATGATGCCTTGATCATTTATAGCTGCCATAATATACAAGCCTTCTGCAAGCTGGCTCACATCTACCCGTGTGATATGATCTATCTGAGTGAATGTTATTGCGCTAAGCTTACCCATCAGGTCATACACTCTTATTTCTTCTATCTCTATGCGTTCTTGGTCTATGAATAGATATAGATCTGCTGGATTAGGATAGTAACTGATGCCTACATCATCAAATGATTCTATGGTAGAAGTGAGGAATGCACAATCTGAAGCACTATAAGAGAAAATTTCTTGAAATTGGTTATTGACTGATTCTATATGAGTAATGCATATAGAGTCTGGATTAATGGTATCATATGCCAGCGTTAGAAATGCTGTCAATCCCAGATTACGTATTAAGGGTTGCTGATCTAAGACAGCTACGATTCTCTTATCCGACAGATGATAATCTTCTGCGTCTATCAGTTGTGTCTTGGATAATGTGATTCCTGCAAAGTCTATCCCAAATCCTATGACATCAGTCTGGCTGCTGATGTAGGCCAGTTCGATTGTCTTATTGTCTGTATCCACAGCTGATATTTCTATTCTGATTGAGTCAGTTTCTACATATTGACCAGCTGGCAACGTACAGTGTTTGTGAAACAGATTATCTTTGTTTTGCTCATTGTCCTGAGCACACTGTAATGCGATCAGGGCATCATATATAGAGATGTCACCATCCGCATTCAGGTCAAAGCATGGCTCAGGATTCATAGTGGCGGCCATCAGGCTAGTGACGTAGTCTTGGACATCATCATAGTCTATTTCTCCAGATTGGTTCAAGTCTCCATAATGATCTGTACCACCGCAGACACCATTACAGTCTATCTCTGCTTGACCAAAAGATCTACCCAAGCAGTCAGTATATGCTGGACACGTATCTAAAATGGTCATTTGAATCTTTCCAGATGAACGATCGATATTGATGCATACCTGTGCCCAGTTATTATCATAGGTAAGCTCTTCATAGCCTCTGATGTCGGGCAATCGATTCCAGTTAGTCCTTGCCACTAAGGTATAATCACCGTCTGGTGTATCTGTTATATCTACCCATTGGCAGTCTATGTCATTGCCATATAAATCTTGGCATCCAGCTGTGATACCCATATAGCTACAGAAGTATCGCTGTGCTCCGGCAGGACATTCAGAGTCTTGCACACAGAATCCATTTTTAAAGCCGATTGGTTCTGGGTCACCTGCTTCTCTGTAAAGTAGATATTCTGCATAGCCTAAGTGATGAAAGTGCTGGTGGCAGTTATCATCAGAAAAGTTATCTGGATTGACTTCTGGCGAGCCTATGATATAGTCTGCACTACCCACATTTTTAATCAATGTAGAAAACCGTATGATATGTCTAAGCCCTGGGCCTCTAAGGCATCCTTCCTGGATCAGGCACACGTCTGACTGCTCTATAGAATCCAGTACGATGCTACTCTCGAATACTGATTGATCTATTTCGAGATCTGGCTGGCAGTTTTCATAATAACAAGAGCCATCATTCTCTGTAGCGAAGGGATAGTAATTGCATGCATCTGGGTCGGTACATCCTGGACTATTGAGGAACTGCTTGATATTAAGATCTATGCTATCACTCCATCCGAAAGTAGGGGTGTATTTAAGCCTGATTAAGTATTCTATGCCTTGCTCTAACGGGATTACGCTGAATCCTGAAGAAGGTGGACAGAAACTGTATTTCTCTGAATAGGCTATGGCACCTTCTGGTCCATTCGTCACCTCAGAGAGACAGTCCTGATAAATCCACATAGTGGTGCCTGGATATCTTCTATTACTAAGCTTTAAGTCACAGTTATTTATTTCATAGAGTCCTGTCCTGTCTGGTGTATAGCTAAACCAGTACTGGTCTACTTCTGGCCACTTCATGATCTCTACTTCGGGGCTGAATACCATAGGTGACTCGCACGCATAGCCAGCCTCGCATCCAAAAGTAAACACTCGTATACTATCCATGATCAATTCTGATACCACGGTGTCAATGTTAAGGACAACTTTCAGGTCCCATGAAGATGTATCCACTTGACTATCTTCTACGATTAATCTGTAGCACTTCTTATTTTGCAAGAGAAAGCTATTTACACATGTCTCTTGAGGATTGCAGGTAGATAGGTCACTGCTGACGATGACATCGTAGTTTTCATCCTGAAGCGACCAGCTGATGTCAGAAGGGAAGTCGTCAGGCGTGAAGATTAAGGTGACATTATCTATAGCATGACCATAGAGGGGGAGGCACAGTACGACCGTCATGATCCCTATGCAATAAGTATTAAGTTTCTGTAATAAGTCCTTCAGATACATGCTCGACTCACAAAAGTAAAATAGCTAAGCCAATCGCACTGTCATCTAATGATAAAAAGATAAATTTTATGATTTATTTATTCATCTTCTGTGCAATTCTGAATTTGAGCTTTGAAGGACTCATGATAGGCTCATTCTCTGGAAAGCTAGCCAGTTATTGCATGATGTTATTTAGTAAAACAGTCATAACATCTTAGGCAAATCAAAGAGCTTTCTTCATCAAAGCTGGTCTTTGGGTTATTTCATGATAGCATATTCTATTAGTATCGAAATAATGTAGCACCATACTTTTCCTTGTTCTTTTCATATCTATTTGGGGTTCGCCACCATGCAATAGATTAGCGTGCCATACCAACAAATCTCCTTTGTCAGCAGTAAAGACCTGCTTTTTTAGCTCTAAAGCCTCAATCTTATCCTCAATCATGCTTTCATATGCCTTATAATCATGTTTTCCCAACAGATACTTTGAGCCTATGTTATCATAGTCATGATTCAGATAATAGGGTAGTTTATGACTTTTTGGGTAATAATGTAAAGGGCCGTTCTCCTCATCAATGTCTTCTAATGCAAGCCAAACGCCAAGTAAGCCACCTAGAGGGAAAGTCGTCATATGTATGCTGTCTGAGTGCGACCTCTGTTGACTGCCTTTCATGAAGTTTATACTGGAAAAAAGTTTTGCCTGACCTTGAATAAGTATGTTTAAGAGCTGAAGTAAGTCTTGATCTTCAAAAAGCGATTTTAAGTAGTCAGATTTACGGATTGCGAACATCAGTTTATTACCGTATTTGAATTTCAGCTTTCTTGATTCCATCAAGTCACCTATCTGTTCATTCACTGTTGCGACCACAGCGGGGTCAAAGAAATTTTTGATGATGCAGTAGCCAGTTTCTTGAAAACTTGTCATACTGTTCTGTGAAGCCTTATCAGTATTCTTGTATAGCTTATTAGCAGATAATAGTGCGTCAGGCTTGTTCTGATTCAGAATCAAATCTGCATCTAAATGTTCGAAATCTTGGCTAGATATAGATGAAAAGTAGCTTTTCTTTAAGCCTATTTGCTTGTATAGCCTTACATTATTTTCAAGTTGTTTCTTATGGAAGAGGTTATAAAGCGAGTAAGCAAGCTTAATTCTTCTAATCATCTGATTGATAAATTCTTTAGCTAAAATTT
>ENA-ORXT01000314-ORXT01000314.1-marine-metagenome-genome-assembly--contig:-NODE-314-length-80206-cov-59.681776_pt1 | contig 80206 bp, 71 predicted proteins | sample MGYA00237868_ERZ511482 | MGnify/ENA metagenome assembly ERZ511482 | reverse complement strand
AGGTCCCAAGGGTTGGGCTGTTCGCCCATTAAAGTGGCACGCGAGCTGGGTTCAGAACGTCGCAAGACAGTTCGGTCTCTATCTGTTGCGGGCGTAGGAATATTGAAGAGGTCTGACTCTAGTACGAGAGGACCGGGTTGGACGAACCGCTAGTGTACCAGTTGTGCCGCCAGGTGCATTGCTGGGTAGCTATGTTCGGCAAGGATAAGCGCTGAAAGCATCTAAGCGCGAAGCCATCTCTGAGATGAATATTCCATTGCCTTCGGGCTAAAAGGGTCGTGGAAGATGACCACGTAGATAGGCTATAGGTGTAAGTGCAGTGATGTATGTAGCCGAGTAGTACTAATTACCCGAATGCTTCCATTTTTTTTCAAATTAATGGAGTGGGTTTAAGTTTTCAATTTTGCTTTTATGACGCTTTGATGAGCGTGTTTTATTACTTTCAATAATGTTCAATGTTAAATGACTGTCCCAGTGGGATCAAATGGTTGTTTAACAATAAGAAATAACAATAAGAAATAAGCGAGCAGTGAATCTGATGAGAGTCAGGGCATTGTACTCGAAAGAATTTTGGTGGCTACAGCGAGAAGGGTCACCTCTTCCCATTCCGAACAGAGTAGTTAAGCTTCTCAGCGCCGATGGTACTGCCGATCTAGGTGGGAGAGTAGGTCGCCGCCAAATTTTATGAAGGTCTGTATTTTAACTAATACAGGCCTTCTCCTTTTTATACGGGAATGCTTCCTCAAGCGGGTCTGCGCACTTTGGCTGCTTCCTTCAGAATTATGGTGCGCGCGGACAGACTTCCATACCCTGACTCCGCTGAAAGCCATACATCAAACCATTCTGCTTTTATTCAAGCGCTTCATACCTCCAGCGTAATATATAGTTCTCTTCTTTATTACCTTCAAAAATTAAGTACTTATTATCTTCTCTCCGGTAATCGATACCAGATGCCAAAAAGAAAATACCATCTGTAGTGAGAAACTCAAATTGGTTTACCCTGAAACCAAGGTCACCTGCCAAACAAATTACAGTTACACCTTTGTCCCTGGCATCAACTAATATAGGATATACATCTTGATAAAAATTATTGGGACTGGTACAGTAATCACAATTTCCAAATTTACCGTTGGCAGTATCGTCAATGATGGGTTCTAATTCGGGGTGGCCAGGCATCCAGATAAGTTTATGAGTAAGTATAATCAGTGATCGCTCAGAGGATAGCGTATCTGCTACGGATTGCAGCAGATTCAGTTGTTCATCTAGTATATTACCAGAGGCCAACTCTGTATCTAATACAACAACCGTAAGAAAATCATTGGACCAACTGTAGAAAGAAGGTCGTTCGGTATATTTTCTTATTAGTGCTCGATCATTTGTATCATGATTACCTATGGACCATAAAGTATTTGGATTTTTAAAATCAAATAAATCATTCCATAATTGCATTGTTGAATCTGAGGATGAAGTATTTTGGTCAATATCTCCCCCTAGACAAAGCAGGTCATAGGAATCGTAGTTTATCTCAAATAAAGAAGATGGAATATCATGCGTAAACTCGGTACGGGTATGGGAGACGTGCAGCAGTGTGAATACTGGATTCTCGGTAGAAACTAATTCACTAAGAGCTAGTTTGTCTTTTGTACAACTAGACAATACAAAAAGGATGATTATGAAAAGTGGAAATTTTACAAGCATATCTTTTTTTAGCAATACTTAAAAACGTATTTATCGGAACCCTTTTCCAGCTATAATTCCATTCACATACTTCGAACTCTTGTCCATCCGGAAAGGAAAGTTTTGTGAAATTTTTTGAGCCAGGTTATCTTCTGCTGGCAGATACTTTAATTCGACAATAAAATCATTTGCTGTTCGATGGACCGCTTTAAAATATGCACGCGGATAATCAAACCGATAGTAGGCCATTGATTCATCCAGTGTAATTCTGAAGTTTCCGTCTGCAGACAAAAAATAACTTCGGTGATATGTATTCAGTAATGTCGGTCGCAATGGATGCAGGTCTTCGACAATTGGTAGCGGAAGCTTTGCAGTTGTAAATAATTCAACCAAAGAGCGATTGGTAAAACCTGGTTCTATCGTAAATTCTGGTAATTCAAAAATCCACTTATCACCGAGTAAACCATCTTTTAGTTTATATTCTAATTTGGGTCGTTTGGTTTTACCAAACAGGTCGCCATACCAGCGGATTCGGATTTTTTTTCTTTTAGCAATACCGATTTGGTTATTTTTAAAAAAAGACAGCTTTTGATCATCGAGATAGATATTATTAATTTGACGTGGTTGAAAAATAGGACGGAAAAAAGCAGGATGATTTTTAATCGAATATAATATTTTTTCCCGACAAGAATTGGACACCGTAAATTTTCTTTCGTATCGATAATTCGCAGGAATATTTAATTGTTCAATCATCGGCTACTGCTTACTGGATTTACCATAAATGACACCGTACATCTGATCTTTGACCCGGTCAACTGTCGGCATCAGCTGACCATTCAAACGAAGGGTGGAATTATTTTCAATCAAATGATCCAGGGTATTATTTTCCAGAACAGCATCGGTTATTTTTAACGTAGCCGATCCAAATTCTGGTTTCTTCTGAAAAGCAGTAAAGCATAATTCGTTGCCATCGAGCAATAAATTGGAGACTTCTATTCTAGAATCATCCTTGCTTGCTACGGCAATTTCTGATTCATAGATTTTAATATTACTACCCGTCATAACACTCTTTTCTCCGGCACTTAAACCTTTGTCTCCTGCTCGCTTAATTATGATATTTTCCATCATTATCTTTGATCCTGATACGTCAATTGCATCATTCCCCAAATCTTCAAACAGCGCATTGCGGATCGTACCATTTACAAAGTCTCCATCAAAGGCATCCGACTGAGTATCCGAAAATAAAACTTCATCCATCGAAAAATGAGTCTTGATGATATTAAGAGCATCCTCCGATCGGTTATTGGTAAAACTGGTATACGAAATACGCACAGGTGCATTGTAAAAATTGACCGCACCAGAAACCGCCCAGTCGAGATCATTGGGATTCGCTAACTGATCAAATTCGCAGTAACTTAATATAGACGTATCCACCGCGTTCATCACCAAAATTCCTCTCCCTTTTTTGTCTTTTGAAAAAAAGCGTATTGGACGCTCGGGAGTCCCGATAAATTTTACCGGAGAAAAACTGATAATTTTAGATAGTACCTCGGATAAATGAATATTCGATCCGGCATTGATTTGAAAAGTATATCCTTTGGGTACAATCAGGGTATGTTCGATTTTCCAGGTACCAGACTTACAAGTAATAATTTTATTTTGTTCATCAATCTCCAAAAATGGAAAATCCGCTATATTTCCAGCACTGCGAAACGGATCTCTGGTAACAGAATGAGTGCCTTGATTAGACCAGGGCAAAATAGCTTGCTCTTTGCTACGCTCACTTCCTAAAACATGATAACCAACTTTAATTTTTTTCAAATCGTTAAGAAGTGAAAAACTGCTCTTTTTCTTTTTCTTATTTACAAAAAGGCGTTGAAAATTTTTGTCCAACCTAAATTGAATTGATTTTTGCTCTTTTCTTAACAGGACTATCTCATTATCCGTATAACCAATCATTCGTTCATTTTCATCCATAATGCCTTCAATGACCAAAGGCAACGGACCATGATTTTCTACAGTCAGCGTTAATGATTTATCATTATAATCATTTAAAAAAACGGTTAGCGAACTGACCGGATCGACGGTAGATTTTAGTATCTGACGATTAAAGTCAAGCCTTTCTGCTCCCTCCCATTTATACGCTGGAAATGCATTTTGCAGTAAATGTATTTTTTCGTCCAGCAATGGCCAATGAAGAATTTTCTCAAAGTATTCATCTTTTAATAGGGCCTGCATAGCTTGAGTATAAGCCGCCATATATTCCAGGTCTGTTCTGGTATGATCAAAGTAGGTGGGATAAAGCTCTTTTTGAATTCCATTTGCATCGAATCCAACGGGTTCCAAACGAGCCGTCACCGGATTATAATAAAATCTTAGATTGTGGTTGATCATGGCGTGATTGGCGCCGAGTAAATTACAAACGGCGTTATATTTTGCCATCAACGGTACGTCAAAAACCGCACTAAAAGCAAGAGAATCTTTTATATAACCTTCTAACAAGGTTTTTGCTTTTTTAAACTGACTAAATAAAGTAGAATCTTTACGAATTGTTTTTTCAGAAAAGGGAAGAACCACTAAATCCTTATAATCGACAATCCCCGCCATAAAAACATAAGTACCAGCTTCACTGTCTTTGCCCATGTTTACCCTGTTTTTCCAGATAAGACTTTCGTCAATTTTAAGTAGCACTCCTGCTCGTCGTTCGTTGTGCTCAATCAATTGCTTTGCAAAAAATTCTTCCATTGCGTAAACCCCCAGGTTCTTGGTGTGCTTTCCCGAAGGGCTGTCGACGGTTAGGAGTAGCTGTACAAAATCATAGCGCAAATTTATTAATCCTTGATCTGAAAGGATTTGATGGAACAACCATTCCCCAACGTAATTTCTGGCTTTGGGATGATGCAACGAAAATTTTTGCATGCCCATAATAGCATCTTCTGAATCCAGGTGCACTCTGAAAGACCACTTATCATCCATCAGGTGATCCGTCCAGTCTCCTTTCAGGCGGATATCAATCGGATATAATTTTTCTTCGTATTGCAAAGATGCTCGAACGACATCGTCGTCTTCGGTGATCAAGATGCCATCTTTGAGCGCCTGGCTTCTCTTTTTTTGAAATTTTTGAAACTTCTTTTCGCTTAACTCAATCTTTAAATGAGGAAGATCTTCAAAAATAGGATTGATGTAAACCGGAGCGGAAAGTGGTTCGGGACTTTCGTAAAAATCAAAGGTATAGGTATCTGTAATAAAACCATCTTTGGTAATTATAAAAGCGTGTAGGCCTCTGGCTTCTCGTCGAAACGAATCTTTTTCTATAATTAATAAATTATAATTACCCGAAAGAATTGGAGTACTGACTACCTGATAATTGTTATAAGCGGCGGATAACGTATCGGTTTTACTTCTTCTTTCTTCTATAAATTTTCCATTTTGGATAATGCCCGTATAGGCTTCCCGAAAAGAAATAGCGGCTAATTCGTCACCTCCCATGTCTCGAATCAGGGACCGATATTCATTGGTAAAATTTTTCGAAGCTTCATCTTTGACACTTAAAAGAATGGTTTTATCCAGATTCTTTTCTATGATTTCGCGAAAGGTTTTCTTGGGGATATTTAATTTTGAAGTGTCCTTTGGTACGATCGTAGAAAAGGAAGTAGTATCTACCGGAGTCTGGAAATTTTGAAAAAACCATCCTCCCAAAATCAGGCATAATACACCGACTGTGAGCCAACTTATGGTACGGAGAAGAGAACCTTCGTTGCTGGATTTAATCTTCATATAATTTCTAAAAAACTAAATGAAATATCAGGAAAGGTAGATTTGAGTTCATTTTTAGCAGCCAATAAATTATTGGGATCGGAAAAACGAACTGCAAAGGAAACTTCGGACAATTGTTCATCTTCGTCCAGACGTCTTAGTTCTAGTTGAGTAGCATGCTTTTTCAATAGCTCGATGGATTTTTCAATGTCCCCTTGTTTTTGTTGTCGAAATCGAATGATAAGATTTTGTAAAACCTCTGTCGTTTTTTGTCGATTGATAAATACGATCACCGTAGAAAGAAAAACAGTCCCGATTATCGTTATTAGTATTTGTCCGGCACCAATGCCTAGCCCGATGGAAATGACCATAAAAAAATAGGCAAGTTCCTCCGGCTCTTTAATCGCTGTTCTAAAACGAACAATAGACAGCGCACCTACTAAGCCAAGGGATAATGCCAAAGATCCTTTTACAATCGTGATAATAATCATAGTCGTCAGACTCACTAAAACAAATACTTTGGAGAGTGCTTTACGGTTAGACAGACTGTTACCATATTTTATGTAAAAAAAGCCAATAAGGAGGGAAAGGATGACGGTTATCATTAACTGAACCAGGAAAGGAAGAATTTCTACGGGTTGGTCACTTCCAGTAAAAAGCGTTTTTAAAAAATCTAGTTCTTTATTCATAAATCTCAATCAAAATTTACGCTAAGGTAAGACTTTTTATTTCCAAACGGGTTTATTTATAATTTTTTTAGATAAACACTGTTGATGAACTGAGGAACTCAGATTGCACCCATATTTTAAATTTATTTAATATTAAATTAGCTTTAAATTTGATTTTTATTTAATATTATTTATCTTCGTTTAAGGTCAATTAATGTAAGCAAAATTACTTTATATTATGGCTCACTTTATTAGGAACGGTTCAAAAAAACAAGTTCCGCTGATCTCTGATCATTTTATGATTAGACTTAGTGCCGAAGGCACTAGTCTATTTTGCCACTGAAATACTATAAAAGATGTTTAAGCCAAAAACTGAGGTGCTCTTTACGTTATTCCTGTTTCTACTCGTGAACGTTTCAATCGCTCAAGAATACCGTGTTCAGGTAGCTGCTTTCCCTGAGAAAGTTGCTTTTACGCGATTTGTTTTTTCTGGAATTAATGATATTTATGCTAACGTAGATCAAAACGAAATAAATCGTTACTACCTCAGCGAAAATTTTTATTCTTCTCAGGAAGCACAAGAAGCAAGAAAAATACTTGTAAAAAGAGGTTTTAATAATGCGCAGATTATTGATATGGTTAAGGAAAAGTCACTCTGCTCGGCCGATGATCCTGCTGCTGATCAAGGAGCTATTTACACAAATATTAATACAGAACATCTGTATATTCACCATTTATATTTTGGCTTTGGAAAATCGAGTCTATCTCTGGAGTCTGAAAAAAACCTGTATAAAACTTTTCTAAAACTCACCCGAAATCCACAATTGCTGGTGACCATACAAGGTCATACGGATGCCAGTGGAACACCAGAATTTAACGTCGCACTTTCGAAACGTCGCGCAAGAGCTGCCAGAAATTACCTGGTGGCAAAAGGTATTCACTCAGGAAGAATTAGTCTGAAAGTTTTTGGAGAATCCACGCCCCTGGCAATCAATATTTCGGTGGATGGAACAGATGAGCCGGATGGTAGAAAATACAATCGTCGTGTGGTCGTAGTAGTAACGGACCAGAACGGAGAAGTCGTAAATGATGTGGAGCGTATGCGGGATGTTCCTGGACACTTACGGATTAATAAACAAACGCTACGTCAACAACTAATTTATGCGGGTCTAAGGCGGTAATATCTTGTCGGTTTTCAATCCGATAACCGGACGCTGGTAAATAAAGTAATCGTTGGGTGGACTTGGCCAGTACGCTCGTGCTGGACTGATCGACCAAAATACTGTCAATTATGTTTTTTGTATCGTAATGAATCATTAGCTTTTTTGTTCTTAAATCATCGGCAATACTGGTATAAGCAAGTTTTTTTAACTGACCATTTTTATAAAAAATACTGTCTGTTTCGTAGCGATCCAGCCACGCGACTTTGTTGATATCTGCCGATCGAAAAAGTTCTGTTTCCTCTTCAAAATTAAAATTTTCCAATTCCTTTGTCTCTACTACACCATCCAGAGAAATTACCTTCTTCAACTTTTTTACCCGACCCTTTTTGTCTATTATTTCCTGATCGATAAAGTCAGACAGGTCAAAAAAACCATTGATGGCAGGTGGATTTATATCCGTAGAAACGCAAGCACTCGATAGGAGAACAAAAATAGAATAGAGAATTACTGGCGTTGTATATTTTAGCATAAAATAATGACAAGATTTACTAGTGCGTCAAGCACTAAATTAGTATGTATTTAAGATTGTTAATTTTTTCCTGGACATTAACGATCCTAAGGAAATGCTTACATATAAATATCTACTGTTTAATAAAAATAGCAAAGTCAAGCTTAGGGATTCAGCGTTTTTAGTAAATTATTACCAGTCATAATTTCAGGTACCGGAATATCCAGCATTCCGAGAATGGTAGGAGCAATATCAGCCAGTTTACCGTCTGATAATTCAAAGTTATCTGCTCTTTTATTTACATAGATACAGGGAACAGGATTGGTTGTATGCGCAGTGTTAGGAGATCCGTCTGCATTCATCATCACATCAGAGTTTCCGTGATCAGCGATAATAATTGCCTGGTAGTCGTGTTTAAGCGCACTTTGAATAAGATTCTGAAGACACTCATCAACGGTTTCGGCTGCTTTAATAGCGGCTTGCATATCTCCTGTATGCCCAACCATATCGGTATTGGCGTAGTTGAGACAAATGAAATTTGGTTGATAGTTTTCGATTGCCTGAATGATTTTCTCCGTGACGATGTACGCACTCATTTCGGGTTGTAAATCATAAGTAGCTACCTTTGGAGAAGGAACGACTATTCGATTTTCACCAGGGAAAGTAGCTTCTCGTCCACCGGAAAAAAAGAAGGTAACGTGTGGATATTTTTCCGTCTCTGCAATTCTAATTTGAGAACATTGCGCATCCGAGATCACTTCTCCCAATGTCTGGGTTAGGTTGTCTTTAGGGAAAGCTACTTTTACATTTTTAAAATTCTCGTCGAAGCGCGTCATAGTGACGTAATGCAATGGCAGTTTGGACATTTCAAAATCCGGAAAATCTTTTTGTGTCAATACTTCGGTAATTTCTCTTGGACGATCCGTTCTAAAATTATAAAAAATAACAACGTCGTCTGACTGTATTTTGCCAATGGGATTATTCTCTGCATCAACACAAACCAGCGGCTGGATAAATTCATCGGTAATATCTTGCTGATAGCTTTTTGTTACTGCGGCCACTGGATCTGTCGTAGCGGTTCCTATTCCATTTACCAATAAATCATAAGCCAATTTAATTCGTTCCCATCGCTTGTCCCGATCCATTGCGTAGTACCGACCAATGACACTAGCGAGTTCTACAGGTTTGTCTTTTATATAATCCTGCAAAGCACTCAGATAGCTGCCACCACTTTTAGGGTCAACATCCCGGCCATCCAGAAATGCATGAACATAGCTATTTTTAACGCCTTTTTTTTCTGCAATATCACACAGTGCCCGCAGGTGACTGGTGTGCGCATGTACACCACCATCCGAAAGTAAACCGATAAGGTGGACAGGTTTATTATTTCGATTGGCATAATCCATCGCTTCTAAAAAGACAGCGTGTGTGTAAAAATCTCCATCTGAGATGGATTTGTTTATTTTGGCAAAATCCTGATAAACGACCCGGCCTGCACCAATATTCAGGTGTCCTACCTCGGAATTACCCATTTGGCCGGGAGGTAATCCAACTTCCTCACCGTAGGTTACCAGGGTACTATTGGGGTAGTTTTTGCATAGATGATCTACAAAGGGGGTATTTGCTTGTGCCAAGGCACTAATTTTATCGTCCGGGCTAATTCCCCAACCATCGAGGATTACTAATAATGCGTGTTTTTCGTTCATGTTTTGTTTAATAAATACTTGTTCTCACTAGAAAATCTACAAAGCAGCTGATAATAGTTTGAGTAATTAGATAATATCGGTAATATAATGATAGGAGGAAGCGTTTGTTAAAAAGACTATTTCGGCCTTAAAAGTAGGCAAAAAGGAGGATTCTCCCCCCGGAAATGGTATCTTTAGTAAAAGATTAAGATAATAAGTGGTGACAAAAGTGCTTATTTTTCGTTTAAATAATACAAGTATAAGTTATTCTTTTAATGATCTTTAGATACTTATTTCGTTCTGGGGATGCCCAAAACAATTATAAAAACAATAATGATGAAATCAATTATTTTTCTGATGCTCTTTACGCCGGCCATGATTGCTGGCCCCGCTAATCTGGGGAAGATTGCCAATGCGATCAGTGATGGAGACGCAGCGGCTTTAGCCAGTTTTTTTGACGAAGATGTTGAAATGACCATATTGGATGAAATAAACTTATATAGTAAAGCGGAAGCGCAAGCGGCTGTAAAAGCTTTTTTCACCAAAAATGCTCCTAAGAAATACACGCAGGTTCACCAGGGTGCTTCGCAGGGTGCAGGTGGTCAGTATTGCATCGGTGTGCTAGAAACAGCAGCGCAAAAGTTTCGCGTCATGATCTATCTGGAAAAGGTAGGTGGAAATTTTTTAATTAAAGAAATTAAGTTCGAAGAGGAATAAAAACTTCTTTTATCAACATTCCTAAATCCCGGAAACAATTAAATTTGCTTTCGGGATTTTTCTTCTACACCGTAACCGAAGAGTGCGAAATCATACTTGGCTGGATCAGTGGGATCAAAAAGACGGAGTCGTTCGGTTAACTCTACGACCGTTTGCCAGTCTCTCTGTTTTCTTTTTATTAAATCAAATTGTCGGGCAATCCGCTCTACGTGTACATCCAGAGGAATCATCAATTGTGCTGGCTGGATGGAGCTCCAGATACCAAAATCAACACCTTTCTGATCTTGTCTGACCATCCATCGCAAGAACATATTTAATCGTTTACAGGTCGATTTACGCACGGGAGTAGCAACGTGTTTGCGGGTACGTTGTGGACTGTCTGGCAGGTTGAAAAAAAGCGTATGAAAGCCGGAAAGCGCAGGGGAAATATCGGGACTATCTGGCTTGATAAATTGAGAAAATGCAAATTCCAGCGAGTCGTGTTTTCTATAATACTGTTGAAAAAATTCTAAAAAATAAAGGGTGTCTGTAGGTTGAAAGGTCCGGTGTTTAAAATCCAAAAAAGGTTTTCGATCTGCTTCGCTATGATTAACAATAAAATCATGGGGACTTTCTCCCATTAGCGCAAAAAGCTCGGTTGCTTTATTGATAATGGTTACCCTTTGTCCCCAGGCAAGCATAGAGGTCCAAAAAGCAGTTATTTCTATGTCCTGTTTGCGGGAATAACGGTGAGGTATACTGATCGGATCGTTGGAAATAAAACCGGGAACATTATAGGTTTTGACGTATTGATCGAGAAGTTCCTTTAATTCCATTGGGTTCTATATCTAATGTTTAGATTTTATTTTGATATTAGATTTGTTGCTGTTTAACAAATTGGCTCTATTTATTTTTCATCTCTTAAAGCGTAACAAGTATATTGAATTTTGATGAAAAAACGGTCAATAATAATCAGGGATGAACAATTATTTGTAATTTTGTCAGGTAATTTTTTTAAACCCACTTTTATGACGGCTACTTTCACGTATACTTTGCTGCTCGCTTTTATTCTTTTAGGGAAAAAAGCATTTAACAAATTTCAGCGATAATTTCTTAGGATCGTTTAAAAAATAAGTTATAAAGGTTTGGGTCGGTTAATTTGCTTATAATCGAGGCGGTGAAATGCGATTTATCCGTAGCATAATGAGTTTTTCACCAACCCTGTCCGATCTGACAATCGGTCCGGCGGGGCAGAGTAGTAGCAAAAGAAGCAGTCAAAAGTGTAAAGTTATTTTTGAACCGTTCCTTAATTATTAGGTTTGCGGTAACGATCCAGTTTCAATAATCCCATTTTCTGTAAAAAATGCTGCCCGGAAACCCTTAACACGCCCAATCCATACTTGGCACTTCGCCGAAAATTAATCGAAGAAGCTTCCTCAAAATATTTAGTTGGACACGTAACCTCCGCAATTTGATAACCGTGGAAAATAATCTGTGACAGCATCTCATTGTCAAATACAAAATCATCATCATTGGCATTAAAATCAATGCCCTCCAGGACTTCTCGACTAAAAGCACGGTAACCCGTATGATATTCTGATAGCTTATAATCAACCAGTAAATTTTGGCTAAACGTCAGTAAGCGGTTGGCCACAAATTTATAGAGCGGCATTCCGCCTGCCAATGCGCCTTTACCTAAAATTCTGGAACCCAAAACAACCGGAAATAAATCTTCCCCGATAATATTGACCATCGAGGGAATCAACAAAGGCGTGTACTGGTAATCGGGATGCAACATAATTACAATGTCACCTCCCAACTCAAGCGCTTTGTTATAAAGCGATTTTTGATTGCCACCGTACCCTTTATTGTTTTTGTGAACAATTACGTGCTTGATACCAATCGACCGCGCTAGCTCGCTAGTATTATCTTTACTGGCATCGTCGCAGAGAATTACCTCATCAACCACGTCAAATGGAATCTCCCGATAAGTTTTCTCAAGGGTGAGTGCTGCGTTGTAGGCGGGTAGCACGACCACCACTTTTTTCCCTTTATACATAAGTTTGTTTATTCTTCTTCGGTCTTGGCCGGAGACTTTTTAGTTTTCTTCTCTACTTTAGCTTCTTCCTTCTTTTCTTCTTTTTCTTCCTCCTTTGGCTGCTCTTCTTCGATCGAGATTAATTTTCGCTCATTCAAAAAATTAAACCACTTAATTACTTTTTTCATATCGCTCAGATAAACGCGATCTTCGTCGTAGTCTGGTAGCACTTCTTTGAAGTAGGCAATTATCTCAACTGGTTTAGAATTATGTGGAATAGGTGCCAGCGTTGCTGACTTTTCTATCATGGTTGTAAAAATCGTATTTAATTCTTCTGTATCTTCTTGTGTGTAAATACCGATGGATGCCAATGGGGTAAACTGGTGCTTACGAGCAGAAACAAATTTCCTTTTTCCACTATCCAGATCTTCTACAATCAGACCGTTACTGCGATTAGCAGCCATTTTAAATACGCCCGGTAGGCCACTCACCGCTACAAAATCTTCGAGATTCATGTATTATTTCTTTTTAAATTAAATTCTATTGAAAAATATTCTTTAGCGTTGCGAAATTACGAAAACTAACGGGTTTAATCGCTAATCTCGAAGCCAAATTAACGTTTCGCCCAAAGGATTACGATTTTTTTTCATAGCTGGGAAAACCTGGCTGATCGTAACTTATTTACAGCGATTTATCACATACTCGATTTTATATATACGCTTACTAACAATCTAACGTTAGTAAGTTAATAAATCTGCAATTTTTTCTTTGAATCGATCTACCGGTTGATACACTACTTCCAGTTTTTTAGAAAAAGGAATTGGCGTATCCAGGCTTCCGCATCTTACCACGGGTGCATCCAGATGCTCAAAGCAATGCTCCGAAATCCAGGCGGAAATTTCACCACCAATACCACCGGTCAAACTATCTTCGTGCAAAATCAAGACTCGATTGGTCTTTTCTACCGTTTCCCGAATAGCTTGATAATCAATGGGCATTAAGCTGCGCAAGTCCAGAATTTCTACGTCGAGCTCCATTTCTTTTACTACTGTTTTTGCCCAATTGACGCCCTGAGCGTAGGTGATAATACTGGCCCGACTTCCGTTTTGGACGACCTTGGCTTTTCCGATTTCTATGGTATAATAATCATCCGGAATGGATTCGGTCATGCTCCGATAAAGGGCTTTATGTTCAAAAAACAAAACAGGATTTGGATCTTCTAACGCAGCCAATAACAATCCTTTCGCATCGTAAGGGTTAGAAGGGTAGACGATTTTTAACCCTGGTGTATGAAAAAACCAGGCCTCATTGGTTTGAGAATGAAACGGTCCGGCACCCACGCCACCACCACAAGGCATCCGAATTACAACGTCCGCGTTTTGCGCCCAACGGTAATGCAGTTTGGCCAAATTATTTACAATCTGATTGAATCCACAAGTTACAAAATCGGCAAATTGCATCTCGACCATTGCCTTCATTCCTTTGATACTCAAGCCGAGACCAATTCCCAAAATGGCACTTTCACAAAGTGGGGTGTTACGGACGCGCTCTTTTCCAAACGCTTCTACAAATCCATCCGTAATTTTAAAAACACCACCGTATTCGGCAATGTCTTGTCCCATCAATACCAGATTGTTATGTTTTTCCATACCCTGTCGCAACGCGTCTGAGATGGCATCAATAAATCTTTTATCTGTTGTTTTATCGCTGGACGGAGGCGTAGCAATCGCGTCAAAAGGCGCGTACACATCCGTTAATTCTTTGGATAGATTGGCCGTAACGGGTGGTTCGTCTCCAGCAATTTTTAAACCCGTTTCAATTTTTGCTTTATTTTCTTTTCGAATATTTGTAATATCCGTTTTGGTTAAAACACCCTCAGAAATGAGCCAGCGTTCGTAATTTTCGAGCGGATCTTTTGCGCCCCATTCTTCCATTAATTCTTTCGGTACATATTTGGTGCCCGATGCTTCCTCGTGGCCCCGCATTCGGAATGTTTGACATTCGATTAGTACAGGTTCCGGATTTTTACGGAGGTCTTTGGCGATTTTATTAATGGTACTATAAACTTCCAATATATTATTTCCGTCGATGGTCATCGACTTCATTCCGTATCCCTTGCCACGGTCGGCAAGATGTTCGCAACGGTACTGTTCGCTGGCAGGAGTAGATAAGCCATAGCCATTATTTTCAATTACAAAAATAACGGGTAATTGCCAAACAGCCGCCACGTTGAGCGCTTCGTGAAATTCTCCTTCGCTCGTTCCCCCTTCTCCGGTAAATGCCAGAGAGACTTTCTTTTCTTTTTTTAATAAATGTGCCAGGGCCGTTCCCCCTGCCAGAGAAAGCTGTGGCCCAAGGTGGGAAATCATTCCAACGACGTGGTATTCCGGTGCTCCAAAATGAAAAGAACGATCTCTGCCTTTGGTAAAACCCATGGCCTTGCCCTGCCACTGTGCAAATAATCGCTCCAGCGGAATATTTCTACTCGTAAAAACGCCCAGATTTCGGTGCATTGGAAAAATAAATTCGTCCGCTTCCAGTGCCAGCGTTGCTCCCACAGAAATCGCTTCTTGGCCAATACCCGAAAACCATTTACTGATTTTCCCCTGACGGAGTAAAATGAGCATTTTTTCTTCAATCATACGCGGGAAAAGCATGCCCTTGTAAAGGTCAATGAGTGTATCTTTTTTGATGCGCCCTTTTTTATAATTAAAAACGGGTTTGGTTAGATCGGACATAATAGAATGGTTAATTTGGTTTTAAACTACTTGTTTATATACTTGACAAAAATACCTTAAATACAGTAATTTTTCGTTCTGTTCCTTTTTGTGAGAAAGCGTTAAGTTCTCCTACGATTCCCGCCGTTGCAAGTTTTGTTTTTAGTACCTTTGTTTCTCTAATTTTGAAGAGTTTCTTCTGAAGTTATTAAATAACTTCTCCATAAAATGCCAGCATGAGCGCTACTTATACGATAAAATTACCTCAGTTTGAAGGGCCGTTCGATCTATTGTTGTTTTTCATTGAGCGGGATGAACTGGACATTAATGATATTCCAATTGCGGAGATTACCAACGAATTTTTGTTGTATATAAAAATGATGGAATCGCTGAATATTGATCTGGCCAGCGAATTTATCCTGGTAGCCGCTACGCTGATGCGTATCAAAGCGAAGATGTTGATTCCTCGTAAGCCAGTCGATGAAGAAGGGAACGAGCTGGATCCACGGGAGGAATTGGTACAGCGACTCATGGAATACAAGCGCTATAAAAGTGTATTGGAAGAGATGCGGAAAATGGAAGGAGATCGCAGTCTACGGAATATTCGGGGAAACACTACCAAGGATTTACGGAAGATCGGAGAAACCGCTCTGGTAGATATCGAACTGGAATCACTGACGCTTTATAAGTTAATGAAAACTTTCCAGCGGGTAATGAATCGCCTGGAAGACAAAAAGAAAAAAGCGGTCCACAAAGTTTTTACCTACAATCAAACGGTCTCCGGGCAGCAAATCCAGATTCTAGCTAAAATTAAACAATTCAAACGGATTGATTTCGAATCCGTATTCGGGGACTGTGAAGATCGGATGCACGCGATCATTAATTTTTTGGCACTATTGGAATTGGTCAATCTGCAGCGGGTTACCTGTATTCAAGGAGTAGGCCTTAACAATTTCTGGTTGTCGATGGGGGAAGACAGTCCGGTGATGAGTGGAGAAGAGGAGTAAAAATTTGGATAACTTTTTTGCTATTTGCTTCTGGCTCTTAGCTATTTGCCCGCTTCTAAGGTGTAAAAAGAGGGCAAATAGCTAGCAGTAAAAGGCAAGTAGCATACAATACAATGCATGCAATAAAATTTAGCTTACCAAAGTCCATGGCGTTAACCAAAACAGAAGAAGATTATCTCAAGGCGTTGTTCTATCTAATCATAGAAAGCGGTAACGAGCGGGTAGGCAGTAGTCAACTGGCCGATTATCTGGATATCTCTCCGGCGTCGGTGAGTAGTATGTTGAAAAAACTGAAAGGTAAAGCCCTGGTTAGCTACGAAAAATATGGCAAGTTAGCGCTTACACAAGAAGGAGAAGAAATTGCTATTTGGCTGGTTCGTAAACACCGCCTTTGGGAAACTTTTTTGTGTAACCACATGAACTTTAAATGGGAGGAAGTACACGATGTGGCCGAGCAACTCGAACATATTCAATCTCCCAAACTGATTTTAGAATTAGACAAGTTTTTGGGTTACCCCGAAAAAGATCCCCACGGAGCACTGATTCCCAACCAAAAAGGAGAATACAAAATAATTCCGAAAGTAACGCTTTCGTCCCTGGCCATTGGCGACCGTTGTCGGCTGACTTCAGTAAAAGATAGCTCTGTTTCATTTTTACAATATGTTTCTAAAATTGGATTGGTACTAAGTAGCGAAGTATTTGTGGAAGATATTCAGGGGTTTGATCAGTCCATGCTGATTGCTTTTGATGATAAAAAAGTAACCATTTCTAAAAAATTTGCCGATAATGTTTTTGTTGAACACATCGCATAAACCTAAAATAAATATGATATCTCGATTTTTATTTACTGCTGTCTTTTTATGCTTACTAATTTTTGCCACTTCCTGCCAATCCGACTCGACGGGCACCACGGATAAAAGTGGTCAGCTGGATTACGAGATGCTAGCTAAAGATTTTTGCGCTTGCGCCACCGAATCCATTGCCCTCAATACTGAAATGAAAGGCTACCTGGACGCCGGAGACGACCGAGCCTTCGACGCCACGGTCAACAAAGTTCAAGTGGCTTTTGACGGTGCGATCCTTTGCGCCAAAAGCGCCAAGAAAAAACAAACGGACAAGGGATTTGACAAAAAAAGACTTGGGTCTTCTTTAAAGAGAACTTGCGCAAACATGCCGCCCCGGCTGACGTTGGAGTTGTTGGATAAGGTGCGGTAAATTTTTAATAAACAATGCTTTGCTATTCTTTTATTGATCCTAAATAATCCATAATATGGATTTTGTTCTTTTTAGCCTGCCCTGCGTTAAAAAATTCCTCAGTATGCTACGGCATAACTCCAAAAGCCTCCCGTCCGCTTTCGCGGTTCCTTCACTCAGCGTATTGTCATACGCAGCCCTTCGGGATCATTCGTTCACTCTCCTATGTCGGGATCAGTCAGTTACCCCGCCACCATCCGCATCATCTCCGCACATAAAATCGCCGCATAAGTCCCCAGGGCATACCCCAGCACCGCCATCAAAACCCCGACCGGAGCCAGCGATGGACTAAACGCCGAAGCCACCACGGGCGCAGAAGCTGCTCCTCCGACATTCGCCTGACTACCCACCGCCACAAAGAAAAACGGCGCCCGAATCAACTTCGCCGTGACTAATAAAATAATAATATGTACCAGCATCCAGATAATACCCACGGCAAATAAACCCAGGTTGTCAAACACCTCTCCCAGGTTCATTTTCATCCCAATCGTGACTACCAAAATGTAGATAAAAATAGAACCCCAGGTAGATGCACCGACTCCTTCCAGTTGACGCGCTTTGGTAAAAGACAGGATCAAACCGAACGTCGTAGAAATCACAATCAACCAAAAGAAATGAGACATGAGCGAATTAAGTCGATAGTTACTAAGCGTTGCTTTTAATTCATCTGACATCGAACCCGTAATCGAATCCGCTCCCCAATGTGCCAACGCCACACCACCGAAAGCTACCGCCATTAACACCATCAAAGTAGTCGTTGTTGGAATTTTTTGAATATTTGCGCGGTAAGCCGCCACGGACTCTTTGAGTCGTTCAATGGCTGAGCTATCTGCTTTTAACCAGGCATCCATTCGATCCGAAATATTCGCACCGTACAATAAAAAGCCCATCCAGATATTGGCCACCACAACGTCCACAATAATCATCGTCGGAAAGATAGGCGCATCATCCACCTCGTAAATAATCGCCATCGCATTTTGATTGGCGCCACCACCAATCCAGCTTCCGGCGACGGTAGATAATCCCCGCCAAACCTGATCTGGTTCGGCCGGAATAATTCCGCCTGCAAAATTTAAAACAATGAATAATGCCAACGGTCCACCAATAACAATCCCTACCGTTGCCGCTAAAAACATGATCAATGCTTTTGGTCCCAAACTTTTTAATCCTTTAAAATCTATTCCCAAACATAATAACACGAGGGAAGCTGGAAGTAAATACCGAGATGCAACGAAGTATAACTGAGAATGATGTTTGAAGGAATCGGTAACACCTTTTAGATTTTGGTCTTTAAAATATTGCTCCAATTCTGAATAGGACATACTCAGATCAGGGATAGCATGACCATTTTTTTGCAGAAAATCGAGTAGGTCATAATCGTACCAGTGCGCGGCGATGAGTCCAAACGGCCAATGGAGCAGGGCGGGAATAAAATAGCAAAGCAGTAAGGCAGGAACATAGGTATAAAATTTTTTCCATCCAGATTGATCCAGGTGGGAAGTATAAAATATGATAGCTAATACCGTAAGTAATAATCCGAGGACTACGGCGTCATTCGTAAAAAAGGGTTCCATGTTTTATTTTTAATCTCAGTTAGCGATTCGCTAAATTATGGTATTTTTATTCCAAAAAAGAATAGACTCGTTACCCTTTAGGATTGAAATTCAGAAATAGGACAAAAGACTATTTATAGAACCAATTTTGTTAAAGGGTAACAAGTTTGATACTAACCGGCCAATTAGCTTATAAAAATGAACAATCAACACCAAATATTTATGCGAGCGGCTATCGAACTCGCACAAAAAGGAATGGAGAATAATGAAGGTGGACCATTTGGTGCAGTTATCGTCAAGGAAGGAAAAATCATCGGTCGTGGTAATAATCAGGTTACTTCTTCTAACGATCCAACCGCACACGCCGAGGTGGTGGCTATCCGAGATGCCTGTAAAAATATTGGAGCTTACCAATTGGATGGATGTATAATCTATACCTCCTGCGAACCCTGTCCGATGTGTTTAGGCGCTATTTACTGGGCACGGCCGGACAAGATTTTTTACGCTTGCTCACGTCAGGATGCGGCAGATATTAATTTTGATGATGCCTTTATTTACGATGAGATTCCATTGCCGATTCACGAACGAAAAATTTCGATGGAGCAGGTCTTACAGTCTGAAGGTCAACAGGTTTTTAAAAACTGGGACCAAAAGGGAGATAAATCGTTGTATTAATAAGTCTAATTTTCAACTCCAACTAGAGGGCATGAACAAGCAAACTTTTCTTTTACTCCTATTCTGTTGGTCTGGTTGTTTTATGCATTCCAGTAATTCCGAAGAGATCTTTCAAAAAATTCGACAACTCAACCAACGGATGGAAACCTTCTACGACGAAGGAAATCCCGAAAAATTAACCAGTTTTTATACCGAAGATGCCATCGTATTTGGACCGAATGATCAACTCAGCGGAAGGCCTGCGATTAAAAAGTACTGGGAACGAATCGACAGCCCTGTCAGCCTTTCTCTAGAAATACTGGATCTAAATACCAATCTTGATAGTCTAAATTTTATTCAAAAAAATAGACAAACAAAAGAAGAAATTCCGTCAGAGTTCATCGACCAGCTGAACCCCGATGCGAACCATGTATTTCAACTCACAAAAACCACGCTGTCCTACGAACGGGAAGACGCTACCTTCTTTCGCAGCGAAACGATCTCTCTAATCAACTGGCAAGAACAAACGGAAGCACATTATCGAATAAAAGCAGTCTGGCTCATACAGTAAAATTACTACGGACCAACAAAATTAATTCCCGGCCCTTCATGAGAAATAGGTTTTTAGATGTTTAACTTTTTTAGCAATTTCCACTAATCTTCCATCAACTCCATCTCAATCTGTCGCTTCGTCATATCCGTATCCAAAATCCGCACCCGAACCTTATCACCCATTTTGTAAACCTTTTTCGATCTTCGTCCTATCGCTTTCAGTCGACTTTCGTCAATATCGTACGCATCATTTAATTTATCAAAACCAATCAACCCTTCTGCCTTACTACCCGCCAATTCAATAAACAAACCACGGTCAATCATCCCGCTGATATGGCCTTCCATTTCTTCCCCGATATGCTTGCTGATAAATTCTACCTGCTTATACTTAATGGATTCTCGCTCGGCAGTCATGGCCTTTCGTTCCTGCGCGGAAATATGTTTACAACGCGCTTCAAGGTCCTCCTTGTTTTCACGGTGTGTTTTATCGCCCAAATTCTTAAACAAAAGTCGGTGGGCCAGTACATCTGCGTACCGTCGAATGGGAGAAGTAAAGTGGGAATAATTTTCAAACCCCAATCCATAATGACCAATATTTTCTGTCGTATAAATCGCTTTCGCCATGGTACGGATCGCGATCGGTTCGAGTAAGCGTAACGAATCATTTTCACGTGCTGCTTTAGCCAATCCGTTAAAAGAATCCGCAATTTGTCGAGGCGTATCCAGCGTCATTTTAAAACCTAACTCCGCCGCAAACTTTCCAAAATCTGCCACCCGATCCGGGTCTGGTAAATCGTGTACCCGATAAACATAAGGAATCTCAACACCCTTGGATTTTTTGACCATATACGTCGCTACTTCCCGATTGGCCAGCAACATAAAATCTTCAATCAGTAAGTGTGCATCTTTTCGCTCTTTTACATAAGCTTCCACGGGAACACCGTCTTCGTCTAATCTAAATTTCACCTCTTCTCCTTCAAAAGCAATGGCACCGTTTTTAAATTTTTTCTTACGTAATTTTTTGGCAATCGTATTAAGTAACAACAACTCACCGTGCAATTCTCCTTCGCCTGCTTCCAGAATTTCCTGAGCTTCTTCGTAAGCAAATCGGCGATCAGAATGAATCAAGGTTTTTCCAAACCAGCGACTCGTCACTTTATGCGCTTCGTTAAAAGTAAAGACAGCGGAAAAAGTGCATTTGTCTTCGTTGGGTCGCAGCGAGCACAATTCATTAGACAATCTTTCCGGTAACATCGGGCAAACTCTGTCTACCAGGTAGACGGACGTCGATCGCTTAAAGGCTTCTTTATCAAGCGCTGTATTTGGACGTACATAGTGCGTGACATCCGCGATGTGAACACCAATTTCGATATCTCCGTTTTCTAGTTTTTGGACAGAAAGCGCATCGTCAAAATCTTTTGCAGTGTCGGGATCAATCGTAAAAGTAGTAATTCCACGCATGTCCCGCCGTCGGGCAATTTCTGCGTCGTCCAGGTCATCATTTAAAGCTTCAGACTCTGCAACTACGTCTTCCGGAAAATCAATGTTGAAGCCATTGTTGATTAGAATGGCATTCATCTCAATATTGTTACTGCCAGCAGCACCGAGTACCGTAGTTACACGACCAAACATATTTTTAACCGTGCGGGTAGGCCATTTGGTAATTTTAATCACCGCTTTTTCTCCGTCCTCCGCTTCGAGTAGATTTTCTAGTTCAATATATATCTCAAATTCTCGTCCACCTATCTCAACCAGTCCGGTAGCATATTTTGGACCAATAGAAATCGTACCGATAAAAAATTCAGAGGCTCGTTCGAGGACTTTTGTAATTTTTCCTTCTGGTTTTCTTCGGCCGCGTGCTGCGCTAACCGCGACGGTTACTTTGTCTCCATTCATGGCACCACCGAGAAATTTGGCAGGCACATAAACATCATTTTCCAGACTATCGACGATAATATAACCAGCACCACTGCGGGTAATGTCTACGACTCCCTGGTGTTCTTTGGTAATAACGGGCCCGGAGCCAGCAGCAATATTGCGATCCAATCGGTATAATTTATCGCCGAAAGAAAATAATTTTCCTTCCTCGGTCAACCCCTCCAATGCGTGTTGAACAGCATCGGGCGAATTAGAAATTTTTAATTTTCGAATGATTTGTTTGGCATTCAGTTTTTTGCGAGCATTTCGCTTGAGTAGTTTGAATACTTCGTTTTTTAGATTTCGGGCGCTCAATTTACGGCCTGAACCTTTTGATTTTTTTTTGTCTTGCATATTTTTTATATAAATAGTAGGAGTCATTTGGAGACTTATAAAATAAAGTCACGGGAATAGACGAAATGAATTTTTATTCTGAAATAATTTCTCCGTTTGGTAAAATTTCTAGAGAAAAGGATTTGCTAGAACTAGCATCAAATTGATTGGTATGTGCATCGGCTTCTCCGGCTGCGATATATATGATTAGTTCCTCGTCAATCGTAGCAACTGATGTTAATAACGCATTTTTGATCACTTTAGTTCCAGCAATTACGCTTCTATCAATCTCGACGCCCTTTCGGTTAAAGGTCAACATGACGTATTGATAGTCTAGTAAAGCACCGATCCAATAGACAATTGCGATAAATTCCTCGGATTTTTTTAAGCTAAAGCAAGGAATAAATTCTGTAAATTCATCCGGTTCGGGATCATTTGTAGTTAGAATATACTGATCGATCATTAATTGGGGCAGCGGATCGTTAATTCTACTAAACTCTAAATGGGTGTCTTCTCCAAGGGTAACGGGTAAATCAACGAGGGGAAATTTTTTGAGAAATTCGCCAAATTGGACTTTATCAATTTTAGTCATAAGTATTTATAATTATTTTAGAATAAATATTTAATCGCCATTCCTAATCTCTTCCCGTTTTATGGGAGCCAATAGCCAAATGCCAATAGTCAATAGCAAAGTTTGGCTAAAGTCGATCTAATGCTTGGCAAAGATAATATACTTTGTAGATGCATACAAAGGCTTTTTAGCGTAAGGTCTGATCCATAGGATTGAATCTTTTTAAGAAACAACGATCTAGTGACTCTTAGGTTTAGTAGTTTAGGGTCTAAAAAAAATTTGTGAATTCATTACTTAGATTTATTCTAAATAGGAGGTAGATAAGGCCATTCTCCAAACATAATTGGGTATATTCGTTATATTCAATAGCTTTGTGAAACGCTAGATAATTAATTATTCAGGCTAACTTTTTTTAAACAAAATGCACTATAATATGAGTTGGATTACAAACTTTCTGACTTCTTCCATCGGTCGAAAACTCCTTATGAGTATTACTGGCCTGTTTTTGATTCAGTTTTTACTCGTTCATTTGATCGGAAATCTTCAATTACTAGTTGACGATGGTGGAGAAAAATTTAACCTTTATGCCAAATTTATGACATCGAATCCAGTCATCAAAGCAGCATCGTACATTCTATATAGTGCTATTCTTCTGCATATTGTACAAGGGTTTTTGCTCTGGAAGCAAAATAGTGCATCGAGAAAGACTCGTTATGCAGTTAATAAAAATCCTAACGTAGATTTCTCTTCCAAAAATATGGCCTGGTTAGGTACCATCATTATGGTTTTTCTAATTCTGCACCTCTGGCAATTTTGGTTTAAGATGAAATTTGGTACAGTAGATCCGGTGACTTACGGGGACGCTACCGTAAAAAATCTCTACATGCTTGTAGCAGTAGCCTTTAAAAATCCCTTGTATGTATTTGCTTACGTAGCAGGAATGATTGTTATTGGTTTTCACCTAAAGCACGGTTTTCATAGCTCTTTTCAGAGCCTTGGTTTGAACCATAAAAAGTATACACCGTTAATTAAGGGACTGGGATTGATTTATTCTGTCCTCATTCCACTAGGATTCGCTATTATTCCTATTTATTTCTACTTTTTTAGATAAAAAAATATTCTGAAATATGCCATTAAAAGCAAATTCCCCCGAAGGAGTCCTCGACGATAAATGGACTAAGTACCGTTCTACCATGAACTTGGTGGCACCAAACAATAAACGTCGTATTGATATCATTGTAGTAGGCACCGGACTTGCCGGAGCTGCTGCTGCCGCTACGCTTGGAGAACTGGGATATAACGTAAAGGCATTTACCTTTCACGATAGCCCACGTAGAGCACACAGTATTGCTGCCCAAGGTGGAATCAATGCTGCCAAAAATTATCAGAATGATGGAGACAGTGTTTTCCGTTTGTTTTACGATACAATCAAGGGAGGAGATTATCGCTCCCGCGAATCCAATGTACATCGTCTGGCAGAAGTAAGTCGAAATATTATTGATCAGTGTGTTGCACAAGGCGTTCCTTTTGCGAGAGAATACGGGGGATTATTAGCCAATCGTTCTTTTGGAGGCGTGCAGGTTTCTCGTACTTTTTATGCCAAAGGACAAACGGGTCAGCAATTATTACTTGGTGCTTATCAGGCGTTATCTCGCCAAATTTCTTTGGGAAATGTGGAGATGTACAATCGCCACGAAATGTTGGATGTCGTTGTGGAAGAAGGCAAGGCACGTGGCATTATCGCTCGTAATCTTTTGACTGGAAAGCTCGAACGTTTTGGCGCACACTGTGTCGTACTTGGAACGGGTGGTTACGGAAACGTATTCTATCTCTCCACCAATGCTATGGGGTCTAATGCTTCGGCAGCCTGGAGAGCAACCAAGCGAGGTGCGCTAATGGCTAATCCTTGTTATACGCAAATTCATCCTACTTGTATTCCAGTTTCTGGAGAATATCAATCCAAATTAACCTTGATGTCAGAATCCCTCCGAAATGATGGTCGGGTTTGGGTACCTGCGCACAAAGAAGATGTGATGGCGGTTAGAGAAAAACGAATGTCTGCTAAAGATATTCCGGAAGATCGCAGAGATTATTACCTGGAGAGAAGATATCCTGCTTTCGGTAACCTAGTGCCAAGAGATGTGGCATCACGGGCGGCCAAGGTAGCTTGTGATGAAGGATTTGGTGTTAATAAAACTGGATTAGCGGTATTTCTGGATTTCGCTTCAGCGATACAGCGTTACGGAAAAACGGAGGCGCACTCTAATGGAATTCATAATCCAGATTCAAAGAAAATAGAAGAACTGGGTAAAAAAGTGATCGAAGCTAAATATGGTAACCTTTTTGAAATGTACGAAAAGATTACGGGGGAAGATCCTTATAGTGTTCCTATGAAAATATTCCCGGCGGTGCATTACACCATGGGAGGATTATGGGTAGATTATAATCTAGAAACCAATATTCCCGGATTGTTTGCACTCGGTGAATGTAATTTCTCCGATCACGGTGCGAACCGACTCGGTGCGTCGGCTTTGATGCAAGGACTAGCGGACGGATACTTTGTAATTCCTTACACAATCGGTCAGTTTTTATCCAAAGAAATTCGGACACCAAAGATTGACAATAGTTCTCCTGCTTTTATGGAAGCAGAGAAGGAGGTAGATGGTCGTTTGAAAAAATTACTGAGCATCAATGGTAGCCAATCTGTGGAAAGCTTCCACCGTCGTCTCGGGTTGATCATGTGGGAGTATTGTGGAATGTCTCGTAATGCGGAAGGACTACAGAAAGGACGTAAATTAATTAAAGAACTACGCGCAGAATTTTGGAAAGACGTTTTTGTGCCTGGCAACGACGATGAATTTAATCCTGAATTGGAAAAGGCAACAAGAGTAGCTGACTTTCTCGAATTGGGTGAACTAATGATGGTGGATGCCCTGGATCGAAACGAATCTTGTGGTGGACACTTCCGCGAGGAATACCAGTCTGAAGAAGGAGAAGCGCTACGTCGGGATGACGAGTATGCTTACGTATCCGCCTGGGAATGGGTAGATGGTGACGATCCAATTCTACACCGCGAAGATCTGGAATTTGAAAACGTAGAATTAAAAACAAGATCTTATAAATAGCTTGTTAGCTAGTTTGTCAGTTAGCTGGTTGTCCCTCTTTTAACGTATAATCTTTTACGTTTGCATTGATAAAAAAGAGAAGCCAACAGCTAATAGCCAGTAGCCAATAGCTTTAAAAAAATAATATGAAACTGACGCTCAAAATTTGGAAACAAAAAAATACTTCAACTGCTGGAAAGTTCGAAACGTATAGTGTCGAAGCAGATGAGCATATGTCCTTTTTGGAAATGCTGGATGTCTTAAATGAATCTTTGCTGGCGCAGAAAAAAGAACCGGTTGTTTTTGAACACGATTGTCGCGAAGGTATTTGCGGTTCTTGTAGTATGGTGATTAACGGACAACCCCACGGTCCAAATAAAGGAACCACGGCTTGTCAACTGCATATGCGTTATTTTAAAGATGGTCAAACAATTACGATCGAACCCTGGCGAGCAAAAGCATTTCCTATTGTCAAAGATTTGGTAGTTGATCGTTCAGCTTTTGATCGAATCATTCAGGCTGGAGGCTATATTTCAGTTAACACCGGACAGGCACAGGATGGAAATGCTATTGCAGTTGAAAAGGGATTGGCTTCCGAAGCGATGGATGCGGCCACTTGTATCGGCTGTGGTGCTTGCGTGGCAGCTTGCCCCAATGCATCGGCGATGTTGTTTACGGCTGCTAAGGTTTCGCATCTTGGATTGATGCCGCAGGGAGAAATAGAACATACAAAGCGGGTACAATCTATGGTGACTCAGATGGACAGTGAAGGTTTTGGAAACTGCTCCAACGTGGGGGTTTGCGAAGCAGAATGTCCTAAAGAAATTTCAATTGAAAATATCGCTAGAATGAATCGACAATATATCGGATCGGTCTTTGGATCGCAAACGAAGGTCGAGAAAGCGTAAAAATTTATTAGATTAAAATAAGTAAACTCCTATTAGTATTGTGCTGATGGGAGTTTTTTCATTTCACAGTATGTTTAAGTTTTCATTTACTTTCAGCTTGAAAAATCTGCATTCGCATCAATTGAGGGCAAATAGTAAAAAACACTTGCTCTTACCCTTCCTCAATGACCAACGTCCCTGACCATTCATCATGTAGACTTTGTGGTTTTAATAATAAAAAAATCCCTTCTAGCGGAATAAACCGGAGCGTAGAACGTATCAGTATTTGATTCAAATCAGGTGGTTGTCCCATTGGCGTAACCGCCACGGTCCGCGTCAGATATTTTCCAAATGTTTTTCCACTCAAATAATATTCACAGACGACATAATAAACATACATCGCAAAGATGCCCAACACCTGAAAAGCCATTGGATGTACTTTTTGATTACGAATAAAATTTTCCTTAATCGACGTCTCTGTTACGTAAGCAATTAAAAATATAATGGTGGAAAAGAAAAGAATGGTACCGATATAATCTAAAATAATATTAAGTAACCGTTTCCATACGGGGGCTGGAATTAATTTTTTTTGTCGCGGAGACAATAAATGGCCATCAAGTAGTTGTGTAGTAATTACGGTCATAATCACAGTAGTTTATCTACTATGATAATTCAATAATTATACCACTAGTAATTTAGTGCCTTCGGCACTAATGACCGCAGAGAATCGACTCCAGCGGTTGTCGCATTATCCCTGCAGATTAATGCATAGACGTTAAGAAATGGCGATTAAATAAAGTGATGGAAAAAGATGAAGCATAGTGTCTTAATTTATTTTATCAATATTCCTAAGGAACGATTCACCGATTTACCGATTCATAATTTTAAAAATTTGAATTGAGTTGTTGAATTTTTTTGATTAACGAGGTAGTGGAATGTCCTTCTACAAAAGCGAGACTTTTGACTGTGCCGCCATCATTTAGAACAACGTCCGATCCGACGATTTGATCTGGTTGCCAGTCTCCACCCTTTACGAGTACGTTCGGACGAATTAGTTCAATTAATTCTAGCGGGGTATCTTTCGGAAAAAGTACCACTGCATCCACACAGGCCAAAGAAGCCAATAGAAAACTACGACTAATTTCATCTTTGATGGGACGTTGCTCTCCTTTTAGCCGTCTGACCGAAGCATCACTGTTTAACCCTACAATCAGTCGGTCACCGAGTGCTGCTGCTTCCGCTAAATAATGCAGGTGTCCGTAATGAATTAAATCAAAACAACCATTGGTAAACACGATTTTTTCGCCTGCCGATTTCCATTGTAAAACACGATCTGTGATAGATTTAAAAGTATATTGTTTAGAGGAAATATCAATCAACATACTTATACTGTTTTAGACGTTTCCGAAAGTGGTTGCGGTTTATAATTCTTATTCAATACAGGTAGTGTAAGCAGCGCGATGAGTCCGACAACCACGTTGATCCCTAACTGAACAGAGAAGAAAAGAATATTGGCAAAAGAAAAACCATTTGCTTCACTGACCCCGTATAGTGCCATCAGGTTGATGATAAAAAGATGATAAGTACCCATGCCACCGGGGGAGGGAACTGCAATCGCCAGTGCGCCCACCACAAAAGCCATCAAGGCAACCTTGGGTGCCAGATCTGCCGTCGGTCCAAAAGCAAAAAAGCAAAAATAAGTCATCAGAAAATACATAAACCAGATATTGACACTATGCAGTAAAAAACCAATTGGACTTTCTAGTTTACGGACGGAGAGCATTCCTTCTCCAAAACCTTTTATAACGTTGAAGATTTTTTTAAAGATACCACTCGTCATAATTTTTTGTCGAAAAAACCAGCCCACGGCGAGTAACAGCACGCCACCTGCGGCAGCGTAAAGTAGAAAATTACTACCCTCACCATCTTTACCTTCCTGCCATTTTTGGAGATAAGTAATGATTGTATCAAATTCAATTAACAGGCAGAGACCGATACAAATCAAGAGCGATAAAACGTCCATCAGTCTTTCTACAATAACGGTTCCGATGACCCGCTCGACGGGAATGGCTTCGTATTTTGAAATAGCGACAGAACGCATGACTTCCCCCAGGCGAGGTAAACCAAGATTGCCAAAATATCCTAGCATGACCGCACCGAAAACATTGACAAAACGGGTATCCCGTCCTAATGGTTTGATGAGCATTTTCCAGCGTAATGCGCGACTGACATTACTAATCATGTAGCAGAAATAGACCACGAAAATCCAGCCATAGTTGGCAGACTTGAAATCATCAATAATTTTATCGATCAAACTACAGTCCGCAGCAGCGATTCCTTTGATGACACATTCTTCAAGGTAGGCGGTCTGTTGTTTTTGAAAAACAAAATATAGAATGGCTAATCCAAATCCCAGAAAAAGTAAGAATTTTAAAAAGTTGGTTATTGAGTTTTTCAAACGCTTTTTTACCGTAAAGATAGCTCAATTTTGTCAACATTCCTTATCACAAAATGCTAACGTAAAAAATGATGGCACAGCGTTGTTGTACGCCCCCGCTATTGTTAATAAGTCAACGTAAAAACAAGGCAATACCTTGTTTTTACGTTAATCAATAAGCTAACACGAGATTAAAGAAAATTAAAAGAGTCTCGAACTCTGGGTGTTAATGTGAGAGACGGCTTTAATTTTCCTCTCGTGTTAGCGCAGGCAGAAGAGACCGAAGGGAACGTATAACTAAGCTAACACGAGATTAAAGAAAATTAAAAGAGTCTCGAACTCTAAATTAAATGATTGTTCGCATCAGGCATAATACTAACAGGCTTAAAGGTTTTAGACTTCTCAATGTCCATCATTACGTAAGAAATAATGATGACGATATCACCTACCGCTACCCGTCGGGCCGCAGCACCATTTAGACAAATTACGCCCGAACCTCTTTCGCCCGTAATAATGTAGGTTTCTATTCTTTCACCGTTATTATTATTTACAATCTGGACTTTCTCGCCATCCTGCATATTAGCAGCATCCATGAGATCTTCGTCGATCGTAATACTGCCAATATAATTAAGGTTGGCTTCGGTCACCGTAGCACGGTGAATTTTGGATTTGAATCTGGTTATCATCATAATGTAACAAAAATACAGGTTTATATCAAAGTAATAAACCCAGTTAAGTAATAAAATTTATAGGAGTTACAATAACTTCATAATCTATATCAATTAAATTTATGCCAAAATGGTTTTTTTCTTTTTTTTAGCGGGGAAGCGTGGTGGAAAAAGAGGAAGCATAGTGTCTTAATTTATTTAATCGCCATTCCTTAGTATCATATTGTCGATCAATCTTATTTCTCCCGCCCAAGCTGCAGTTAATGCAACAATGAAATCAGACGCTGAAAAGCTATTAACCGGTAAAAGTGTTACACCATCTACAATCTCGAAGTATTCGGGTTTAAAACCGGCTTCGGTAAGAGTTTTCATGGCCATTTCAGACATGCTTTTTGGTGTTCGGGTAGAAATATTGGATTTTACTTTAGAAAGAATTTGACTAAGCAACACCGCTTTTTCCCGGTAAGCAGGTGTCAGGCGGCGATTTCTTGAGCTCATAGCCAGTCCGTCCTGTTCTCGGATAATAGGGCAGACAACAAGGGTTGTTTTATGTTTTAATTGTTTCAACATGGACCTGACGATGGTGAGCTGCTGAAAATCCTTTTGTCCCATAAATAATTGATCAGGCTTTACAATATCGAGTAGCCGATGGACAACTTGGGCCATTCCGTCAAAATGTCCGGGGCGAAAAGCACCTTCCAGCACGGTTGCCAATTGGCCAAAATTTAGATCAGGAGCGGTATCCAACCCTTTCGGATAAATCTCTTCCACATCAGGAACAAAAAGTACTGTGGTTTGAACCGAAGAGAGCATTTCTATATCATTTTTCAGTGTGCGTGGATATTTCTCTAAATCTTTTTTATCATCAAATTGGGTAGGATTAACAAAAATGCTGACCACTGTGCACGAAGTATCAGCGATGGACCGATTAACCAACGAGAGGTGTCCATGATGTAAAGCGCCCATTGTTGGCACAAAACCTATTATTTTTCCTTCATTAGAGACCTTTTGCAAATACTGTTGTAAATCTGCTACTTTTTTAAATAAAAACATACGATACGATTAGATCTATAATAAAATTAAAAATATAATGAAATTATCTATTTGAAAGCAAATATAAGGAATGGTGATTAAATAAATGCTGTGTTCCCCAAAGGCATTAAATAAGAATCACCGTAAAACAATCAGCTTCGTTAAGACGTTGACTAATAGATCGGGTAACATTTTGATATAAATATGAAGAAAGAAATTCGCATATTTTTCGTAAATTTGCAAACCAGTTCATTGAATAGAACTAAATTAAGCACTACCCAATCTGAATTTTACCAATACATTTAAGCTGTTAATTAATCGGATAAGGTTGTACTATTTGAAGATGTGTATTTCTACAAGATTAAAAATTGCACTTCTTTTTTATTAAATATAAATGTGTCTATGGATAAGAAGAAAGTATTGATTGTTACACAGGAAATGGATCCCTACACGCTGGCTTCAGAAATTGCCACTATAGCGAGAAAACTACCTCAACACATTCAGGAAAAAGGAATGGAAATCAGAGTTCTGATGCCTCGTTACGGGACCATCAACGAACGCCGACACCGACTACACGAAGTAGTACGATTGTCTGGAATGAATATTATTGTAGATGACGATGATTTTCCATTAATCATTAAAGTGGCCTCTTTACCTGGTGCCCGAATGCAGGTTTACTTCCTGGATAACGAAGACTTTTTCAAAAGAAAAGCCATCTTTGAAGATGCTGATGGGAAACCTTTCGAAGATAATATCGATCGGATGATTTTCTTTTGTAAAGGAGTTATCGAAACCGTTAAGAAATTTGGTTGGGCTCCAGACATCGTGCATTGCCACGGATGGATGACTAGTTTGATTCCACTTTATCTAAAAACTGCCTATAAAACGGAGCCTTTGTTTCAAAATTCAAAGATCGTTTACTCTGTTTATAACGCAGATTTGGAAGAAAAATATACCGAAGAATTTGCTTCCAAGGCATCCATTAATGATTTGGAGCCGGAAGATTTAATTCCTTACCGTCACGACGGAAAAATCGTTTTGCACAAAGGAGCACTGGCTTTTTCTGACGCAGTAATTATTGGTAGCGAAGAATTAAGAGATGATCTAACTGATCAGTTAAAAGAATTCAAAAATCCAAGCCTGGAATTTCAGCAACCAGAAGCTTACCTTAGTGCTTACATGGAATTTTATAATTCTCTGCTGGAGCAGGAGGTTGAATAAAAAATCACAATACGCAGCGGAAAGAGACCTTTTCTTTTTCCGCTGTTTCTGTTCAATAAAAAACAGGAACCACATTTCGGACAATCCAAATGTCTTAGGAATGGCGATTAAATAAATTGATATTTTATACTTGGTTATTTTGTTACTAATCAAGGTACTAAAAACGGAGTTATAGCGTAGCATAATGCGTATTTTAGTGACCCTGCCCGATCTGACAATCAGTCAGGCGGGAAAAAGCAGGCAAAAAAGAACAAGCATAACCTGTTAGGTATTTACGGGCTTTGCCATTCCTAATAATTACCCCACAATCTTTTTCTCAAAAATTTAATTGTCTTTACATGAAAATAGCTGGTATCTATGCCGTCATTCTACTGCTTATTGTTACAGGATGCACAGAATCAACTACGGTTGGTGGAGAAATCCTTGATCAGGATCAGTCAGCGCTTCTGGCCATTGACACTTTTACGATTCGTGCCGCTACGGTAACTGAAGAGAGTCTGGTAATTTATAGCCCCGCCCTGCAACTTCTTGGCAGTAATCTCTGCGGACATCTGGAAGATCCAGTTTTTGGAACGGTAAAAGCAGATTTTTACGCGCAGTTTCGAGTGAACGAAAATGCATTTCCGGTTTACCCCGATACTGCTGTAATTGACTCTCTAGTGCTTTATTTGGAATATGACCTAAATGGTATTTACGGAGATTCTCTTGCTGAGCAGGAATTTGAAGTTTATCGTATTACTGGAGATGTTGTAGATAGAGATTCTTTTTATGTTTCTGGAAATGAGTTGCCAACGAATCCGACTCCCCTTGCAACGATACGATTTACACCCAATTTTGAAGAAGGAGTAGATTCCAGTATAATAACCCAGACAAGTCCAGATACCACCTACGCAACTATCAACCCCTTTTTAAGTATACCATTACCAAATGAATTGGGAACAGAGCTAATGACGTATGCGGATGATGAGGATCCAGCCAATAGCGCTTTTCTTACCAAGTTTGGTGGATTGGCTATCAGACCCGTTAGTGGACCTACTCGATCCATGCTGAGTTTCAATATTGAAGCGCTTCGGACGGGCCTTCAATTACATTATCATTTAGGAGAGGGAGAAGACAATGATCGACTTTACGAATATAACATAACGACTGCTAGTGTCAGATTTTCCTCTTTTGATAATAACCCCGCTGCGGACATAGTAGCCGCAGAGGCAGATGGTTTTGAAGCAGGAAAAGAAAGAACGTATATTCAGGGAATGAATGGACCGAGTACCCTGTTACAATTGCCTTACATTACAAACTTTAAAGATGAGGTGGTTGTCAACAATGCGGAGCTTACGGTAACGGTTCAACCCGATCCGGAAGATAACCTCTTTCCGTCGGTGACTCAAATAATTATCTTGTACAAAACAGCGGAAGGAAATTTTGTCACTATTGATGATTTTCTCTTTACAGCTAACGGTGCAGGTCTTGCCGCTTTTGGAGGACAACCAGAAACATTCGCCGGAGATAATGGGGAAACATTGCAGAGATACCGAATGAAAATTTCGGCTCATCTTCAGGAAATGATAAGTGGTGAATTACCAAATGAAATATATCTTCGTGTTTTTCAAAAAAATGAAAGAGCGAATCGAGTCATACTTTATGGCACCGATCACCCTCAGTACCCAGTAACCCTGAATGCTAATTTTACTAATCTAAATTAAGTGCTTGTCTGATTTTTAACCTAAAATAAATTTCAGATAACCTTTATTCACAACCTTTAAAAGCGTTTAATATGTGTGGAATTGTTGCATATATCGGAAAAAAACAGGCTTATCCCATTCTAATCAGTGGATTGAGAAGACTAGAATATCGTGGCTATGATAGTGCGGGGGTTGCCCTTCATGATCAGGAAACCATAAATGTATATAAACGAAAAGGCAAAGTACAAGAACTGGTTGATTTTGCTAAAAAGAAGCCAGTAGGAGGTACCATCGGAATTGGTCATACTCGTTGGGCTACACATGGAAAGCCTGACAATATCAATGCACATCCCCATACTTCTGGTAATGGTCGTTTGGCCATTATTCATAACGGGATTATTGAAAACTATGATCCTATCAAAAAAGCCTTGATTAAAGAAGGTCATACCTTTACCAGTGAAACAGATACAGAAGTATTAATTCACTTAATCGAAGCGATCCAGGAACGGGATAACCTAAATCTTGAAGAAGCAGTAAGAGTTGCTCTATCTCAGGTAGTAGGTGCTTACGCCATCGTGATCATGGACAAAGAAAATCCTGATCAGTTGATCGCGGCCCGAAAAGCAAGCCCTTTGGTCATCGGAATTGGAGAAAACGAATTCTTTATCGCATCGGATGCTACGCCTATTGTTGAATATACGCAGAAAGTAGTCTACCTCAATGACGAAGAAATTGCGGTCGTTAACCGAGATGGAGATATGACGTTAAAGACAATTGCGAATGAACTTAAAACGCCATTTGTTCAGCAATTGGAAATGAATATTGAGGAGCTGGAAAAGGGGGACTACGAGCATTTTATGTTGAAAGAAATTTTCGAACAGCCGATTTCTATTGCCAATGCGATGGCGGGTAGAGTCAATGCTGGAGAAGGCTGGATTAGAGTAGGTGGTTTGATGTCTACTTATGAAAAAATTGCGGCAGCCAAACGGTTTATCATTGCGGCTTGTGGAACTTCTTGGCACGCTGGTCTGATTGGAGAATATCTTTTTGAAGAACTGGCAAGAATTCCTGTCGAGGTAGAATATGCCTCGGAAATGCGTTACCGAAATCCAATTGTTGGTCCGGATGACGTAATCATTGCACTTTCCCAATCCGGTGAGACGGCCGATACGATGGCGGCTTTGGAAATGGCAAAAAGTAAAGGAGCAACGCTCTATGGAATTGTTAATTCGGTAGGTTCTTCTATCGCTCGTCTTACGGATGCCGGTTCTTATATTCACGCTGGTCCGGAAATCGGAGTAGCGAGCACCAAGGCCTTTACCGGACAGGTAACCGTGCTGGCTTTAATGGCCATTAATTTGGGGTACGAAAGAGGACGGATTCCACGCTCTTACTATCTTCAGTTGATCAACGAGCTGGAACGGATTCCACAGAAAGTTCAGGCAATTCTGGAAAAGAACGAGCAAATCAAATTTATTGCTGGCGAAATAAAGGACATCAGCAACGCACTCTACCTCGGTCGGGGATATAATTTTCCGGTAGCGCTGGAAGGTGCCTTAAAATTGAAAGAAATTTCCTATATTCACGCAGAAGGATATCCGGCAGCCGAGATGAAGCACGGACCAATTGCGTTGATTGACGAAAATATGCCCGTCATTATTATTGCGAATAATAAAAGTGCACACGAAAAAATAGTCAGTAATATTCAGGAAGTCAAAGCCCGTAAGGGAAAAGTGATTGCCATTGTCAACGAAGGAGATGAAATTATTAGTGAAATTGCTGATTATGTAATTGAAATTCCGGAAACGGACGAACCACTATCTCCACTACTTTCCGTCATTCCGCTCCAGCTATTATCCTACCACGTCGCGCTGATGCGTGGCTGTAACGTAGATCAACCACGAAACCTGGCCAAGTCAGTAACCGTAGAATAGATTTTTTAAAAGTCTGATAACCTATTTATTAAACCATAAAAAGAAAATATTATCAAAAGTTTAGCAATGGAGTATAATTCTAGTAAAGAAAATCTAGAAATGCCGGAATACGGTAGAAATGTACAATTACTGGTAAATCATGCACGAACGATTGAGGATGACGAATTTCGTCAGGCTTTTGCAGAAAAAATCGTGGAACTCATGCACCAGATGAATCCACAAAACCGGACTATAGAAGATTATCGGACCAAATTATGGAAACACCTTTTCCAGATTGCCCGCTTCGACCTCAAAGTGATGCCACCAGAAGGAAATCCTCCAACAATGGAGGAGTTTATGGCCAAGCCTGCCAAGGTACCTTACCCAAAAGCGGATGCCCGCTTTCGACACTATGGTACCAACGTGAAGCGGATGATCCAGAAAGCACGTGATATGGAAGCAGGGCCCAAGCGGGAAGCCTTTACCGGAGTGATCGCTTCTTACATGAAATTGGCCTATCGCACCTGGAATCGCGAGCATTTTGTGAGTGATGAGGTAATAAAATCGGACTTAATGTCTCTTTCTGAAGGCGAATTATCCGTACGGGACAGTATTTATGTAGATCCGATCAATACGGCCCGTGCTAACGAAAACAATAAGGACAAGCGTCGTAGCGGAAAACGAACCAATAACAGTAATCGTAGTGGGAAATATGGTCGCAACAGCAGTAAAAACTATCGCCGAAAATAATCAAGCCTTTTACTACTGACCTCTCTAAAAAAATACTATGAACACCGATACTTTTGAAGTAACCGGGGGGATTTCACTGAGCGGCGAAATCATACCACAGGGTGCCAAAAACGAAGCGCTACAGGTTTTGTGCGCAGTCATGTTAACCGATCAAACGGTAGTACTTTCTAACGTTCCTGATATCCTCGATGTACAACGACTCATTGCACTCATCAAAGGCCTGGGCGTTGAAGTAATTAATATTAGTGCAGGAATCTGGTCTTTCAAGGCCAGTGATATCGATCTCAACTATTTTTATTCTAGTGAATTTAGAAAAAATGCCAGTCGCATTCGGGGTTCGGTCATGTTAATTGGCGCCATGTTGGGACGCTTTGGTAAAGCCTATTTACCACGACCGGGTGGAGACAAAATTGGTCGACGACGTCTGGATACACACTTTTTGGCATTGGAAAAACTGGGTGCTGATTTTCAGTATGATGCTGAAAAAAATGCTTACGCTATTCAGGCGAAAGCACTAAAAGGTACTTATTTATTAATGGATGAAATATCTGTAACAGGTACCGCAAATATTGTTATGGCCGCAGCTTTGGCTAGCGGAACTACACAGATTTATAACGCAGCTTGCGAACCTTATCTCCAGCAACTTTGCAAGATGATCAATGGTATGGGAGGTAAAATTTCCGGCATTGGCTCTAACCTTTTAACGATTGAAGGAGTAGAAAAACTCGGAGGAACGGAACACCGTTTGCTACCTGACTTTATCGAGATAGGTAGTTTTATTGGTTTGGCTGCTATGACCCAATCGTCTATTACTATCAAGGATTGCCGTGTAGATCAATTAGGAAATACACTGAGTGTTTTTGAAAGAATGGGTGTTCAAATGGAAATAAAAGGAGATGATATTCATATTCCTGCACAGGATTCTTACGAAATCCAAACCTTCATTGATGGATCGATTATGACTATTTATGATGCACCCTGGCCGGGGTTTACACCTGATTTGATGAGTATTGTTTTAGTAATGGCTACCCAGGCAAGAGGAAGCGTATTGATGCATCAGAAGATGTTTGAAAGTCGCTTGTTTTTCGTTGACAAATTAATTGACATGGGGGCACAAATTATTCTTTGTGATCCACATCGTGCCACCGTGATCGGTCTAAATCGTACCCAGCAGCTTCGAGCCATTGAGATGACTTCTCCGGATATCCGGGCTGGAGTAGCATTACTGATTGCTGCACTTTCAGCCAAGGGAACCAGCATCATTCGAAATATTCACCAAATTGACCGGGGGTACCAAAACATCGATACCCGTTTGAATGCACTTGGTGCCAAAATAATTCGTACTTAAATTCCCAATGCCTCTAGCACCGCTCACCGCTGTTATCATTACCAAAAACGAAGCATCTAATATTACTAGATGTCTTGTCTCCCTCCAGTCTGTAGCCGAAGAAATTCTGGTGATCGATAGTGGTAGCGAAGATGACACTATAGATATTGCCCGTCGACTGGGGGCCAGGGTCGTGCAAACAGAATGGAAAGGATATGCACAAACCAAAAATTTTGGAAATAATTTGGCTTCAAATGACTGGATTCTTTCTATTGATGCGGATGAGGTAATCTCTCCTGAATTATCTACCGAAATTTTGAATTTAAAATTTACCGTGGGTGAGGCTTATCGATTCAATCGATTAAACAATTTTTTTGGTCAATGGATAAAATATAGTGGATGGTTTCCGGATTGGAAAACAAGAATATTTGATCGCCGGAATGCCTATTGGATAGGAGAGTATGTGCATGAAAAAATAAAGTTTTCCGAACCGACCCGGATAAAAAATATGGAAGGACTTTTATATCATTATAGCTACCAGAGCCACGAAGATCACTGGAATAGAATAGATTTATATAGTACTTTATCAGCGGCAGAACTCTTTGCCAATCGGGTCAAACCAAGCTGGATAAAGCAAAAGGGAGGACCAGTCTTTCGTTTCTTTAAAACCTATTTTTTACAAAAAGGTTTTATGGATGGTAAAGCAGGATGGACCATTAGCAAGCGAGCCGCGCGGACCGTCAGCCTGAAATATAAAAAACTTGGTAAACTTTATGAAAAGCATAAAAATGTAAATGATTAACCATTTGTGTAATTTTACCAACACTAGTTACGTTCTTAGTAAAACTCAATCTATGAAAATTCTAATCCATATATTAACGAGTCTCTGTTTTGTTTGTTTGTTATTATCAGGGTGTAAATCTACAGGAAAGACAGCCGAGGTTAAAACAACCAAATCTACTTCCGGGCTTAATTTTGTAAAGTCTGATCGACTTAGCAAGGTACTCGAAAAGGCAAACCGTACCGACCAGATTATTTTTATGGATATCTACACCACCTGGTGCGCTCCCTGTAAGCTAATGGACGAATATGTCTTTACCGATCCGGATACTAAAAAATTTATGAATAAAAACTTCATTAATTATAAAGTAGATGCTGAAAAAGGCAACGGCCAGACAGTTGCCACTATGTACGGGGCCAGCACTTATCCGACACTCGTGTTTATAGATAAAAATGGAAAAGTTTTGGCTCGAAGGCAAGGTGCTACAACGATTACCGAACTAAAAAGACTGGCGCAGGAAGCGATCATTGCGAAGGGACCTTAAGGAATATTGGGGGTTGAGTGTCCAATTATGAATAATGGTATTTTATAATAACAGAATTCCTCGTTAAACGGGCTAAAAAATTAATATTCAGTATTTAATATTTTACATTCAATAATCATCTACTATAGTTTTCTAGCCAGCATCAACCCGTCCCGAATGGGAAGTAAAATATTTTCTACCCTCGGATCCTGATGTGTTTTTTTATTAAAATAATCCAGTATTTCGGTATCTCTGTCTTTGTCCGCACGGACCACTTTTCCATCCCACAATACGTTGTCTGCCAGCATATAGCCACCGGGGTTTATTCGATCAATCACTAAGTCATAATATTGTGAATAGTGCATTTTTCCGGCATCTATAAATACCAAATCGTAAGTAGCCTCAATGGTCGGGATAATCTTTTTTGCATCCCCAATGTGTAGCTGGATTTTATCATTCGCACCAGCGCGATCAATATATTTTCTAATCAAATAAGCCAGTTCCTTGTTTACTTCGATGGTATGGATAATACCTTTTGGAGCCAGTCCTTCTAATAGACACAAGGTCGCATAACCAGTAAAGCAGCCAATTTCCAATATGGTGTTTGGTCGTATCATTCGACTGAGAAAGCGAAGTAACGCACCTTGTAAATGCCCGGAGGCCATCTGTGGTGCCAGCGTTTTTAGATGCGTTTCTCTTAACAAATCGGCGAGTAGTGATGAAGGCGGGGTGGTATGATTTTCACAATACTGATCAATTAAATTAACGGACATTTCGACTGGTTTTAAGATTTTTGAAAGAATGAAAAAAGACGGCACCCAAAATCAGTAGACAACCCAAATAGAATTGAGGAGATAACTCTTGCGCATCGTCTAGTATAATCCATGCCAGGAAGATACCATATACCGGCTCCAGATTGATGGTGAGGGTAGAGGCAAAGGCAGAGATATGTTTTAGCGAACGGAGTGACAATACATAAGCCAGGGTGGTGCAACCCAATGCCAGTATAAGTAACCACAACCAGTCAAAATTTTGAGGCATAAATAATGTGTCGGGCTGATACATCAGATAAATAGGCAGACAGATACTGAGAAATAACCAACCACTACCTAATTCTAAAAAAGTAATTGTCAGTGGCTCGGCTTTGTCAACCAGGGTCTTGTTTAAGACAGCAAAAAGCGCAGCCAGAAAAGCACTCATCAATCCTACCAAAATCCCTGTCATCATATCCCACTCGGTATTGTTAACAATGAGTAGAACACCGGGAATCATTAACAACCCCAGGCTGAGCTCGTCATTTTTTATTTTTTGCTTAAAAATAATTGGCTCAATCAAGGCTGCAAAGAAAGAAGTGGTGGCCATACAAATCAAAGATATGGAAGCATTGGCAAATTTTACAGATCCAAAAAAACAGATCCAGTGCAAAGAAACCAAGACGCCGATGCCCATATATTTTAACGTAAGTGCGGGAGGTAAAGCTGCTACTTTTTCTTTTATTTTTGTTAGAAAAGGAATACTCAAAGTGGTGATCCCCATGCGCCACCAGACCAGTACGAGCGCGGATAAGGTAATGAGATCACCCAAAATTGCAGTAAACCCAAACAAAAGGACGGCGATGTGTAATTCGAAATAAGCGCGTTGCGTTGGATTCAAGGATTTTTTCTTTTGGACAAAGGTAGATTTATTTTTTCAACATGATAAAACGTTTGGGCAGGAAGTAATCCGCTTTGGGCATCTGGAAAGGTGGCGCATAAACTGGTTTAAATGCTTTGAGACCAAGATTGTATTCGATTTGCGTCGGCATCTTTTTTTGCTTTAATTTTTTGGCACTAAATTCAATAACAGCGCTCCAGTCAATGGAGTAAAAAGCGCTGGGCTTTTGCCAGATATCCGCGAGTTTTATTTCAATAAAGCCTTCGCTTAATTTTTCTGTATCATCCCAGAAGATCAGACTTTTATAATTCATATAGTATAACATCAGTTCAAATGCTTTGAGCCGGATGGGCTGAAATTCGCCATCATCTGCTGCAAAAAAACGTTGGGCAGAGAAGGGTAGGACCCAGAGTACATGAATTTTTTGCTGGTAGTACGCCATCGTTCGACGAATTAACTCGGCGGGTGTAAGTGGTGTTACTTGAATTTCAATACCGATATTTTTTTTAAATCCTTCCACAAGCACATCCGGACGGATCGTGTCTATCATTTTTTCTAAAGAAACATTTTTAACAGAATTACCTAATTCATCAAGCAAACTATAATAAATTTGTTTCTTGATACGAAGATGCAGTTGAGACTCCCCTTTGTAGAGACAGACTTTTTCCGGTAAGTGCGCAAAATGGTGAATCCGTTTAAGACCTTTCCTAATACGTAACTCACTACCGCAAGCCGGACAGAAAAAAGGACCATCGGATGAAGATTGCGCTGCGGCAAATACCTGATCCGAACTTTGCGGATGATATGCTGTTAACATTTTGTAAAATTAAAAATATATCGGATGAATTCACTCAATTTAACTGGTAGTTGATTATCTTTACATAGAATTCTACACATTTTTATTAAAAATACACACATGAAAATTCAAAAAGGAGAAAAGGCACCTAATTTTACATTGAGGGCAACCGATAAATCAGAGGTATCTCTGGAAGATTATGCAGGCAAAAATGTGGTCTTGTTATTCTTTCCTCTGGCTTTTACAGGAGTTTGTACGGACGAACTGTGTGCCATTCGCGACAGTATGGAAGAATATAATAATCTGGATGCTCAGATACTAGCGGTCTCGGTTGATTCGTTATTTACACTGGAAAAGTTTAAAGAAGCACAAGGATATCAATTTCCTTTACTAGCTGATTTTAACAAAACTGTTTCGCGCGCCTATGATGCTTTGTACGAAGATTTCGTACTGGATATGAAAGGGGTTTCAAAACGTTCTGCTTTTGTAATTGACAAAGAAGGAATCATTCAGTATGCTGAAGTTTTGGAGTCAGCGGGAGATTTACCCAATTTTACTGCTATAAAGGAAACATTAAAAGGCCTAAAATAGTAATAGATAAGGGAAGACAGCCGACGAAAACTACCCAATGGTCAGGCTTTTATTTTTTAATAAATTTTAATGATACTAAAATGTTTAATAGTACAGAGACTTTAGAAGAAGTATTGGTAGAAGAAAAAGTAACCAACACCGGTACGCCCGCAGAGTTATTGATCTATAATGATGATCACAATACTTTTGATTGGGTAATTGAATGTTTGGTAGATGTACTCAACCATTCCCGGACCCAGTCGGAGCAACTATCCATGATCATACACTATAAAGGCAAGGCAGTCGTAAAAACGGCTCCTCATGAAGTATTGCGTCCTTTCAAGGATGCACTGACCGAACGAGGACTTTCTGCAGTTATCGAAAGTATGGCCGATTAGAACACCAGCATACTTCACGATATTCTGATTACCAACCTTCTAATTATTTCAAATCATTATGCCCGTATTTCGGCTGTCAGATGAAGACATCAGCTTTCCGCCGGCATACCTGGCTGACGAATATGGTCGTTTGGCAGTCGGAGGAGACTTATCACCAGAGCGACTGTTATTAGCTTATCAATCCGGACTCTTTCCCTGGTTTAACCCTGACGATCCCATCATCTGGTGGTCTCCAGACCCACGTTTTGTTTTGTTTCCGGATGAAATAAAAGTGGCGAAAAGCATGCGTCCCATCTTTAATCAAAAAAAATTTACCTATTCTTTCGATCAGCATTTCAGAACCATTATTACGAGCTGTCGAGAAGAACGATTGACCGATGATGGCTTTGGAACCTGGATCTCGGATACGATGATAGAAGCTTATTGTCGGCTGCACGAACTGGGTTTTGCGCACAGTGTAGAAGTATACAAAGAAGGAGTGATTGTAGGAGGATTGTACGGAATTTCGTTGGGGAAAGTATTTTTTGGAGAATCTATGTTTGCAAAAGCACCCAATGCTTCCAAGGCTGGCTTTATCACTTTGGTAAATATTCTAAAAGCAAAAGATTTTTGGCTAATTGACTGTCAGCAGGAAACAAACCATTTACGGAGCCTGGGCGGGGTTAATATCCCGCGGGAATACTTTTTAGAATTGATGAAAAAAAATGAGGCGGAAGAAACGATGCGTGGAAACTGGGCGGACCTCATCTGATTCACTTTTTTCAGGGATAAATTTAATATAATGAACAAACTACTTACTGCTCTTCTTATTTCTGCGGGACTATGGTTTTTCTCTGCTTTTACAGAAGGGATAACGACCCGGAATTATCCGCAAAATTATTTTCGTTCGCCGGTAAACACACCCATCAAATTATCTGGAACTTTCGGAGAACTGCGCTCCAATCATCTACATTCAGGGATTGATATCAAAGCCCACAATGGTAAAACGGGACAAGCTATTTTGGCGGTTGCCGATGGTTATGTTGCCAGAATAAAAGTTCAGTCGGGTGGTTATGGGAATGTTTTATATGTTAATCATCCCAATGGGTATACCTCCGTTTATGCGCACCTGGAAAATTTTCCCAAAGCCATAGCTCGCTACGTAGCGGCGGAGCAAAAAAGAAAAAAGACTTTTGAAATAGAACTCTATCCGGCGGCTGAAAAATTTAACTTAAAAAAAGGAGAAAAACTTGGAAAAATGGGTTTGTCTGGAAGATCTTACGGTCCACATCTTCATTTTGAAATTCGTGATACCCGAACTTCAAAACCGATAAATCCGCTACTGTTTGGTCTGGAAGCAAAAGATAAACTAGCACCAAAATTACACGAATTGAAAATATACACACTAAACGACAAGTTGGAAACCATTTCCACCAATACTGTCAAATTGAAAAAAGGTGGCAAAGGATATCGGATTGGCGGAGATACCCTATTGATTGGTGCGTGGCGAATCGGCGTAGGCTTAAAAGCATACGATCATATGTCGTTGGCACCTAACTGGAATGGCGTTTATAAAATGACCATGATCAAAGACGATCAACCCGTCTACGGTTTTGAGATGGAGACTTTTTCATTTAACGAATCCCGCTATATCAACGCACATTTGGATTATGAAGAACAGGTAAGCAACAAAGCCTACATTAACCGATTTTACGAATTGCCGGGAAATCGGTTGTCAATTTACGAAGGAAAAAAAGACAAGGGAATTATCCAGCTAGAAAAGAATAAGGCTACTAAAATTCAGATCATTGCTTCGGATGTAGCGGGAAACGATGAAGTATTGGAGTTTTGGGTAAAACGTACCGATGTTCCTGAACCTCCCGCACGTTCTTATAATTATTTGTTGCCTTACGATCAGGCCAATGAAATTGAGACCGATGACTTTTCTTTGTCGATGTCCAATGGAACCTTGTACGAAAATTTATATTTTAAATATCATAGTACCACCGAAAATTCGGCAGACGTTTATTCGTTAATTCACCATCTACATAATTATAAAACACCGGTCCATAAATATTTTAATATATCGATTCGTCCGGTAGATTTGCCGACTGCATTGCGCGAAAAAGCTTTTATTGCTTATTGCCAGCCGGATCAGAAAATAATTACCTGTGGAGGAAAATGGAATGGGGATCGGTTGATCACAAAGGTTCGGGATTTAGGAGATTTTAGTATTATGGTGGACACGGAGGCGCCTAAAATTATTCCGGAAAAATTCAGTAGCAATATGGTCGGCTACAATCGGATGACCTTTAAAGTAACGGATAATTTTGCGTCCGCTCCCAATGTGACACAGATTGATTACGATGCATACCTGGATGATAACTGGATATTGATGGAATATGATGCAAAGAATGATTTGTTAACACATCGTTTTTCTGAAAAATTAACAAAGGGTACGCATCGTCTGCGATTGGTGGTTCGAGACGATCGAAAAAATGAGGCGGTATTTGAAAAAACGTTTGTGTATTAACAGAGTTTATGTTATCAACATTCCTAATATTTACCAGTCATTTTTTTTGTAAATGTAATCCAGAAAGGGCTGATAAGCAAAGTAAGTGAAATGACCATGATCGTTAACTGGTACGTAAAATCAGAAATGATCTGGGCCGAATAAGCGCTGGCACCAAGGACAAAAGACAATTCTCCGACCTGTCCCAGCAAGGCGCCACCATAGAGACTTTTTTTCCAGTTGCGACCAAAATAGTGGAGGACTACCGCATTGATAAAATGATTGCTTATATAAACGGCGAGAATAATAAGACTGACGGTTCCCCAGTGTTCCATCAAATATTTTAAATCAATCATCATTCCGACAGAAACAAAAAACAAGGCCACAAACATAACCCGGAAAGCATGTAGACTATTGTGAAACCAGGTCGCTGACCGCGTAGCATGGATCACCATTCCACCAACGAACGCACCCAGGGCCGCAGACAAGCCAAAAAAGGCAGTCATCGTTGCACACCCAAAACAGATAATCAAGGCCACAAAAACTTGCATCTCGTGATCTGCTTCGACTTGTTTACTAAACGGGATTTCAATTTCTTTTTTTCGCCAGATCCACAAAATAGCTCCGATCACCAGCATACCGCCTATGATTTGAAGAACGGATTCCTGGATAGTAGGCACGTTGCCTCCCAGATAATTGGTGATGATCATCATCGGAACAATCAGGATGTCCTGCATCAATAAAATACTGAGGACATTCTTTCCTGTCGAAGTATTAATTTCTCCATTGTCTTGCAATAATTTAATGACAATGGCAGAGCTACTTAGGCTAATTACAAATCCGATGGTGACGATTTGATTTATTTGCCACTGTAAAAAATAACCGATTCCTGCGACCAGTAAAACACTGGCGATAACCTGAACGAAGGTTCCCAGTACCGCTACTTTCCAGTTTTTGACCAGACCAGGCAGACTGATTTCCATCCCAATAAAAAACATTAGAAGAATCAATCCAATATCTCCCATTGTAATAATGAGGGTTTGATCGGTAATAATTCCAAACCCATAATCACCCAATAATACGCCCGCCAGAATATAAGCGATAATATAAGGTTGCTTAAAATAACGGAGGATGCCACCCAATATAACGATAATGATACCGAGGATAACAAAGGCGGTTAGATTGGAGTTAGCAGCGGTCAGGAGATACATGATTGCTTTATTTGGTCAACATTTCTAAGCTAGACTTTACTAATTAGTGCAGCTAGTAGTTCAGGTACTAAATTAGTATGTATTTCAAATTGTTAATTTTTTCCTTGACATTAAGAACAGTTGATCATGTTCCTACGTTAATCAATATACCCAGTAACTTAGTGCCGAAGGCACTAGGTAACGTTATTTTTGAACCGTTCCTAACTCAATATTCAGACAAGAGAACAAACTCCACCATTTACGCTTCTCCCTTCTCAGGATCAACTACCTCCGTAGTACTTTCTTTAGATTCAGGTTCAGAAGTCGCATCGTTTGCTGCATCGTCAACTGTTGCCACCACCGCTGCGGCCGCAGTAACTTTTGCTGGATCAGGACCATTGAGTTCTTCCGAATTAAAAACACTGCGGTAAAATAAAATGATACTGGCTACCCCCACGGTGATAGACACATCAGCAACATTAAAGACCGGTCGGAAAAATTCAAAAGGATCTCCTCCCCAGAAAGGAAACCAATCGGGGAAATGCCCTCTGTATAAAGGAAAATGAAACATATCAACAACTTTTCCATGCAAAAAACTGGCATAACCACCGCCCTCGGGCATAAACGTCGCTACGGGGCCATGGTAAACAGACGCGGAAAAGATCAAGCCGTAAAAAGCACTGTCAATAATATTTCCAATTGCGCCAGCGAGGATTAGTCCGGCACTAATCAAAAAACCCAGAGAGACTTTTGACTTAATGAGCGTCCGAAGATAAAAGGAAAGAAAAATAACGGCAATGATCCGAAATATACTTAATCCCAGTTTACCCCATTCTCCTCCCAATTCAATTCCAAATGCCATTCCTGGATTTTCTACAAAGTGCAGCATCGACCAGTTACCAAATAGTGGAATCTCCGCTCGGTACATCATATTGGTTTTAACCCATATTTTTAACGCCTGATCAACAATCAGAACGAATAAAATGACCGAAATAACTTTAGCTGATCTACTCAAAATTTTTTAATTTTTTTAGCAAAAACACATCATTCAAAAGCGTTTTAGAATGTGACTATCAGGTATCGGATTAACATCTATCTTTTAGACAAGCTTCAGTACACCATCTACTAAACGTTCTAAACTTGAAATTAGTTATTCTTTTAATGATCCTTAAGAAACGGTACATAAATAAATCATATTTTAGAAAGTCAAAAGCGTAAAGTTATTTATTGCTCATCCCTTATTAAAAATGGTGATTATAGCAGATACCATAATCACCATTCAGTTCAGTTGTTTTTATGCACAACTGACTTACGACGCTACGAAAATCATCTACCGCTTATTCTTGGCTTCAATACTGAGTGTAGCGTGGGGTACGGCATTTAGTCGTTCTTTGGAAATCAATTTTCCAGTCACCCGGCAAATCCCGTAAACTTTATTTTGAACTCGCAATTTTGCATTTTCCAAATGCTGAATATGTTTACGGGTACGGCTGGCCAGAGTGCTGGTTTGCTCATTTTCGACCGAGCCAATACTGTCATCCAGACCCTTGGACTTAGCATCTGCATTATTTGAACTATCAGAAAGTTGTTGAACATAAAAGTCCAATTGCTTTTTTGCCTCCGATAATTTCCCTTCAATCAGCAATTCAAATTCCGCTAGTTCGCTATCCGAGTAGCGTGTCTTTTCTGCTTTCTCACTCATGATAAAAAATTTAGTGTTAGCAAATAAACTGGGTTGTCTACCAGTTAGGGAATGTTGATAAAATATCTAACCCAAGAAAACCAATTTATTTATACCTCATTCCTGGTAGAGAAATTGTTAAAATAATATCTCCTAAAGTGTGTCTGCGCGTTATGGCTTCTTTCAAAAGTATGATGTAGGCGGCTAAAAGACACATTTAGATGAATATTCATAAAAAAGATGCTTCGTTCTGCTTTTCAGATGCAAAAATACGGCAAATCCATGCAAATAAAAAATATTGGCGCGATTTTTACATATGAAAAAGTATAATACAAACATCGCCTACTTACTTGACGAGCTGTGAGAAAACTCTGTAGTAAGTGCTTGGGCTAATTGCTAACCCATAGACCTATTCTGTTGAATATGATGAAGTGATATGTATCACCAACCCATCAATCTCCGCAGAAAAGTCTAACCAAATCACCTGCTATGTTAAAACGCATCGTAAGCACCATATCGCTGTGCATTTTGAGCCTTTTTGGCTTTTCCCATTCCAATTCTAGTATTGAAAATTCCACTCTTGCCTTCATTGAGTTACAAAGTGATATGGCAGTTAGAGAGATGTGGCGTACAGGTATTCCTGCAAGTATCACGCTGGCGCAGGCCATTGTCGAATCTTCGTGGGGTAAAGGTTCGCTCGCGGTAGAGGGTAATAATTTTTTTGGTATTAAATGTAATAGCAACTGGGATGGAGATACCATGTACCAGGAGGACGACGACTATCAAGAAGGAAAATTGATTGCGTCCTGCTTTAGAGTCTACGAGTCAGTGGAGGATTCTTACGTGGATCATTCTAATTTTTTGGTGGAAGGTGCGCGTTATTCAAAGTTATTCCAGCTTTCCAGTACGGATTATAAAGGTTGGGCAAAAGAATTAAAGGCCGCCGGATACGCTACGGATCGTCGCTACGCCCAAAAGTTGATCGAAAAGATCGAAACCTACCAACTCTACCAGTATGATCGGATTGGTCAGGATGTTTACGTAGAAAATGGGTTAAATGCCAATAATAGTAGTTCGGCTACGCCTGTTTACACTGCCAATCCATCAGAAGTGCCTGCTGCATTTGAACTTCCGGAAGATTATGTACCAAATTATTACGGAGTCAATACTGAAAAAACAGCTGCGTACGGAAGACAAGAACCGATGCCGGCAGTTAGTACCGAAGCACGGCACGCGGTTGCGCCACAAAGACCAGGAAAAAATAAAAAAAGATAATTGATTTTTTCAATATACCGCAAGAGGCTGTCCCAAACCAATTGTAGTCGGTGTTAAAAGTCACCGCAAACAGATAGCAGTGAAGTAAAACTAAAAAATGTTTAGTTTTATACTTCACTGTTTTCTTTTTTAGGAATGAGGTAAAAATATCAAGCCAAGAATGTAAAGTTATTTTTAAACCGTTCCTAAAGTCGCCTAAATTATCCTTTCTTTTGAACCGTACCTTCCTGATTAATGTGCTTTTTCTGATCGGCATCAACGTATTGATCAAGCCCTTCTATTTGTTCGGAATTGATCGAGTGGTACAAAATACGGTAGGAACAGATGTTTATGGTCTGTATGCTGCCATCATCAACTTCACTTTTCTCTTACAAATTATCAGTGATTTTGGGATCCAAAGCTATAACAATAAAAATATAGCGCAACACCGCAATCTCCTCGGCAAGTATTTTCCCAATATCATCATTCTCAAGGTCATCCTGGCCGGATTGTACCTGTTGGTGCTATTTCCAGCCGCGTGGTTGATTAAATACGAATGGTCTGTCTTTCCCATGATTTTTGCTGTCGGCATCAATCAGATTTTAATCAGTCTGCTTTTTTACATGCGTTCCAACGTATCTGGCCTGGGCTTTTATCGTACGGATAGTCTATTGTCCGCGCTGGAAAAACTGTTAATGATTTTGGTATGTGGAACCTTACTCTACGTTCCAGCTTTCAAAGAAAATTTTCGCATTGAATGGTTTATCTACGCACAAATGGCAGCGCTACTCATTGCGACACTGACCGCTTACTTGATCGTACGTAAGCATTTACCAAAAATAAAATGGCGTTATAATCCGCTTTATTTGCGGATCATTTTACGAGACAGTTATCCTTATGCGCTGGTGCTTTTCTTGATGACTTTTTATACCAAGATAGATGTAGTGATGATTGAGCGAATACTTTCAGATGGACGTTCCGAAGCGGGGATTTACGTCTCTGGTTATCGATTACTGGATGCGGTAAATATGACGGGTCTTTTATTTGCCAGTTTATTATTACCCATGTTTTCCCGAATGTTAAAACTGGGCGAACCCATCAAACCTTTATTCAAATTAAGTGTTTTGCTCATCTGGTCCATTGCCATTGCCGTAGCAGCCAATGTCTGGTTTTTTCGTAATGAAATATCCGCTCTTTTATACGTGGAATCCACTCCTTACTGGGGGACGGTACTAGGTTCGCTTATGTTGACTTATGTTGCGGTCAGCGGTATTTATATTTTGAGTACCCTAATTACCGCCAAAGGCCAGCTAAAGCAAATGAACGGGATTTTTGTAATGGGTATTGTGATTAATGTTCTTTTAAATTTCTTTTTGATCCGTCGGGACGGAGCGCTGGGAGCCGCTGTGGCTACGATTATTACCCAGACTTTTGTACTGTTATCACAAATGATTCTAATAAGAGCATTATTTAATTTTAGGCTCGATAAAAAGTTGGCGATAAGCGTACTTTGTTATACTCTACTAGTCACAATAATTGCCTGGAATTTCCATGCCTTTTCTGGTATTATCTGGCAATGGCGGTTTGTAGGCAGTGGAGGGATCGCCTTATTATTGGCCATCGTTTGTGGTCTGATTCGACCGCAGGAATTAAAATCCTTGAAATAACCACCAAAATATCTACTTTTGTAAAAATTGATTATCTATATGCAGCGGAAGGAACAGCTCTTGGACGTAGTTCGCGTTTTATTCAAATGGAAAAGATTTATTTTAATTGTTTGCCTGATTGCAGCGATTGGAAGTATATTTTTGGCACTATCAAAGGTAAATTACTATCAGTCATCGACTTTGTTCTATGCGACCAATCACGATTTGTCCAAACCTAACCCCATCGGTAATATGGGAAAAATTACCTATTATTATGGAACTGGAGAGGATGTAGATCGGCTAATGACCCTGTCAGAGTCTGATTTGTTGGCTGATTATCTCATTGATAGTTTTCAGCTGTATCAGCATTATGGCATTGATACGTCAGACTCAAAAAAAGATTTTCGAGTTATGGAAATCTTTCGATCTCAGTACAAAGTGCTGAAGACCAAACACGATGCCATTGAAATCCTTGTAGAGGATTTCGATCCAGCCGTAGCCGTAAAAATTGCCAATGCCGCCCGAGAGAAAGTAAATGCTTTGGCACAGGAAATGATTCGAAAGAGTCAAAAACAGCAGATGTTGATGATGGAACAAAATATTATCAGCCGTGGGAAAATACTGGATTCTTTGGAGTTGGCTTTACTGGTTAATCGTACTCAATATGGTATTTTTAATCCAGCTACGCAAAGTCGTGATTTACCAGAACTCCTTATGGTCAAAAGCGGAAAGTTAAGAGAAGAGAAAGGAAGAGTCGAAGAATTAAAAAAGCATTCATCCATTCCTCAGGATACCATCATTTTTAGTACAGCCCGTATCAAAGGACTGGAAAGCGAAGTAGCAGACTTAAAACGGCAGCTTGTATCCTTCAGAGAAGGGTTTGCAGATTATGAGGTACTGTACCGTTTACACCAAATCCAGAACGATGAGATAGCCTTCGAAGGTCAGCGACTAAGACAACTTCAAGCTGCCTATAACAGTGCGTTTACCGCACTACACGTTGTGGAGACGGCGAAATATCCTCGGGACAAATCCCGTCCCAAGCGCTCTATTATCATAGTGGTATCTGTTTTATTAGCTTTCGTACTTAGTTGTGTTGCAGCATTGATCACCGATACCTACAAAAGTATTAACTGGCAGGAGGTAATCAATGGATAAGTTGCTGACCCGCTGGAATATTCGGGCACAAGATGTGTTTATGTATGGTTTTGCCGCACTGACGCTGCTTAGTATATTTACGGCTATTCGTTATCATATCAATATTATTGCACTTTTTCCATTTGGTGTACTCGTTGCGTATCTTTGTGTTGTTGATTTTCGAAAAGTATTTTTTTTACTCCTTTTCAGTTTGCCGTTTTCGATGGAAATAGAATTGCCCGGAGGCTTTTCTACGGACTTGCCTTCTGAACCCCTGGTTCTGATTTTATTAGGTGTTTATCTACTCTTTTTTATTAAAAATATTTCTTCATTCAAGCGTTATTTTTTTAGCCACCCGTTGACGTTATTGCTGGGTCTTCATTTTCTGTGGACGATGGTTTGTGTTTTTACATCAAGCGATAGCTTTGTTTCTCTAAAGTTTATACTAGCCAAATTCTGGTATATTATTGTTTACTTTTTTATGGCAGGATTGTTATTGAACAGTAGAAAGGCATTCTGCACTATGATCTGGTGTGTATCTATTGCTTTGTCTATCACGGTTGTTTATGTCATAATTCGCCACGCAGGACACGGATTTAGTTTCGACTCTATCAACTTGTCGGTAGGACCTTTCTACCGAAATCACGTAAGTTACGCTGCGATCATGGCACTATTCTTACCTTTTATATGGTACCTCAAACTGTATTATCGTAAGGGTAGTATACAACGAAAAATTTTGTGGGGAATATTGATAATCGTACTTTTAGGCGTCATACTAGCTTATACGAGAGCTGCGTATTTGGCATTAATCATCGCTATTGGAGCGTACTGGATTGTTCGGTTTAGACTAATGCGGATTATATTAATTAGCGCATTTATCGGAAGTTTATTTTTTACGAGCTATCTTTTAGTTGACAATAAATATACTGAATATGCTCCAGATTTTGAAAAAACAATTGCGCATAAAGATTTTGATAATTTAGTGAGTGCGACGACTAAAGGAGAAGATGTGTCGGTGATGGAACGCTTTTATCGGTGGATTGCCGGAATTTACATGATAAAAGAACAGCCTGTTTTTGGCTTTGGACCCGGAAATTTTCACGGTTTCTATAAAGGATATACGATCAATAGCTTCAAAACTTACGTGAGCGATAATCCCGAGAAATCTGGTATTCACAGTTATTACCTTATGCTTGGCGTAGAACAGGGAATTCCGGGAATCATTTTTTTTATCCTCCTGCTTTTTTATTTTTTCTACCGAATTGAAATTGTTTATCATCGGGAAAAAGATCCATTTGTTGCAGGTATAGTAATGGCTATATTTATGTGTATGCTTGTTATTAGTTTATTGTTGCTGATCAATGATATGATTGAAACTGATAAGGTTGGTTCTTTCTTTTTTATCTGTCTGGCTATTTTAGTTAATATTGATCTTCAACAAAAAGAAGCGAATACCGAATAATCCAAATAAGAAATATCAAAATAATTATGTTGAAAGAGGAATTTATTTCTAAAATTGAAGGGGTAGAAAGAATCGCCTCTGCATCCAAAATTGAGAGAATGCTGAGGCACCCCTTCAAGTATCTTAACGCGATTTTTTTTCGTGAGATAGTTTACAAAAAATCAAGGAATGAGAAAGAGGTGGTAAGCAATACATTTTTTCAGACACAAATGCATTTACTACTACCTTCCAGCACCGATATATACTTGATCGGTGGAAAGTCCCATGACTCTGAAATACGGCTAGCTAAATTTTTGATCCATCAATTAAATAGTGGAGATACCTTTATTGATGTAGGAGCACATTATGGTTATTTTTCACTACTTGCGTCCAAACTAGTTGGTAGCTCAGGTAAGGTATTTGGGTTCGAAGCTTCTCCCACCACCTATCGTATTTTTCAAAAAAATGCCAACAGGATGGAAAACGTCGTTGGTCATAATTTAGCAATTTCAGACGCTAATGCACCCCTGAAATTTTATGAATTTCCAAATTTATATTCAGAGTATAATTCTTTGGATATTGAACAATTCAAAAATGAAAAATGGTTTTCTGAAAATAAGCCAAAAGAAGTGACTATAGAAAGCATTATGCTTGACGACTTTTTTATTGATAAAAAACTAACTCCAAAAGTTATTAAGATCGATGTAGAGGGTGCTGAACTAAAAGTGATTAAGGGATTCAAAAAACATTTATTGGAAAATACACCTTTAGTTGTGATTGAATATTTATCGGACGAACGAGGAAATATAGCCCACGTTGAAGCTGAAAAATTACTTGAGTCATTGGGCTTTCAATCCCATATAATAGATAGTAAAGGTAACCTTCAGCAGGTTAAATCAATTTCTTCTTTTTTTAAAGAAAAAGGCCTAGAGTCAGATAATATTGTGTTCGTAAAGCGTACTAGTGCTTCCGGAACTAAATTTCTATGAATAAAGGTTAAGGGTGCTTGATAGACCTGATGGTGTGTTTATTTCATGGTGTTTAATAAAGTAATTTAAAATTCATAAATAAGTATACTATTTGTAAATGATTGTTAATCAGTTTATTGGTTAATCAGTAGTCGGTCAAATTTTAGGTAATCCTGATGTAAGAGCGCAACCAAGATGGTTACGTTCGCATTGCGTACTATGTGACTGATCCACCGATTAACTAATCAACAACTTAGTGCCGAAGGCACTAGTTAATACGACAATCCCTTTCCTAAAATGCCAATACCATGAAAAATATTTTCCTAGTTTTGTTCACCTTATCTTTTTTCGCTGCGTGTAAAACAGCACAGCCCGCATTGAATATACCCACGACAGCAAAGACCATCGCGTCCCATACGGCGAAGCTAAAAAAGCAAACGGGTTTCTTCCATTTTTACGAAGATGATAAAAAAGGTAAAATTTTATTAGAAATAGAAAACCTGGATCAGGAATTTCTCTACGTTAATTCACTCGCTGCTGGTGTAGGTTCCAACGATATCGGTCTGGATCGTGGACAATTGGGAGATAACCGGGTCGTGCGTTTTACTCGGTCGGGTAATAAAATTTTACTCATACAGACGAATTACGATTACCGCGCCGTCAGTGAAAATACCGCAGAAAAAAATTCCGTTCGGGAGGCTTTCGCCGAATCTGTTCTTTTTGGTTTTGAAATTTTGGTAGAAACGGGTAGTAAACTGCTAATTGACTTAACCCCCTTTTTAATGCAGGATGCACACGGCGTCAGTAATACTTTGGCGAGAAGCGGAGAAGGTAATTTCAAACTAGACCCCAAACGCTCAGCACTATATTTTCCTCGAATAAAAAACTTCCCAAAAAATACGGAGTTCGAATCGACGCTGACTTTTGCCGGAAAACCTACCGGCCGTAATCTACGTCAAGTTGTTCCAAATCCATCAGCAGTAACGGTTCGGCAGCACCATTCTTTCGTGGAATTACCAGATGACAATTATAAAAAAAGAGTGATGGACCCGAGAAGTGGATACTTCGGAATCAGCTACCAGGACTATGCGACTCCAATTGCCTCGCCGTTGGTAAAAAGATATATCGTACGACACCGACTGGAAAAGAAAAATAAACAGGCTGCGACGAGCGAAGCGGTAGAACCTATCATTTATTATCTAGACCCGGGCGCACCCGAGCCTGTCCGGTCTGCTTTACTAGACGGCGCTCGTTGGTGGAATCAGGCCTTCGAAGCCGCGGGTTATCGCAATGCTTTTCAGGTAAAAATTCTACCGGAAGATGCTGATCCGCTTGATGTACGCTACAACGTCATTCAGTGGGTACACCGCTCCACCCGTGGCTGGTCTTACGGTGGCTCAGTGATTGATCCGCGTACTGGAGAGATTATCAAAGGACATGTTTCGTTGGGTTCGCTGCGCGTACGACAAGACTACCTGATTGCACAAGGACTACTAGGAAATGTAGATGCAATCACGGATGAAAATGATCCGATGCTGGAAATGGCTTTGGCTAGATTGCGACAACTGTCTGCGCACGAAGTAGGGCATACGCTGGGGCTGGCGCATAATTTTGCCGCGAGTACCAACGGACGAATTTCCGTAATGGACTACCCGCATCCGCTCGTCAATTTGGATGAAAATGGACAGCCTGATTTTTCAAAAGCTTACGATGACAAAATTGGCGCCTGGGATAAATTAACGATTCGTTACGGTTACGAAGAATTTCCTGAAGCGGTCAGCGAAAAACAAGCGTTAAATAAAATTATTGAAGAGGGAATCAAAAACGGATTTCGGTATATCTCGGATCGGGACGCTCGACCGGCAGGTGGTGCCAACGCCGTAGGTCATCTCTGGGATAATGGCGCTGATCCAACGGCAGAACTAACGCGACTTTTAGCGGTACGAAAGATAGCGATGAATCGTTTGGGAGAAAAAAGTATTCCAGTGGGTGCACCTTTATCAACCTTAGAAGAGGTACTGGTTCCGGTTTATCTGGCGCATCGGTATCAGGTAGAAGCAGTTGTAAAATTAATCGGTGGCGTAGATTATTCCTACGCTACGCGGGGTGATGGACAGATACCGTTAAAGAGCGTAGATGCAGCCGTCCAGTTACGGGCATTGGCAGGTATTCTACAAACCATAGATGCCAAAACACTTGCGTTACCAGAAAAATTATTGTCAATTATTCCACCTAAGCCACCCGGTTACGCGCGCGGAAGAGAAAGTTTTAAAACACATACTGGACTTACTTTTGACCCATTAGCTGCGGCAGAGGCAGCGGCTGCGACGAGTATTAAAATGTTGTTACATCCGCAGCGAGCGGCTCGGCTGGTCGAGCAGCACAGCATGCGGTCAGATTTGCCTGGCTTGGAAACGATCATCAATCAATTGGTTGAAATGACTTGGAAAAAGGAATCGGCAAAAGGTTATCTGGGAATGATTCAAGCGACGACCTCGGCCCTTATACTGAGACAACTATTGGCATTGGCAGTCAACGAATCGGCTACGCCAACTGTGAGCGGTATTGCGATTTATAAAATTAATGAGTTAGAAAAATGGCTAAAGACATCTGGTGGTCAATTACAGACGGGCGTCACAGATTATGGACTGCTCATGATCGCACAGTTTCGTCGCGATCCGCAGTCGTTTAAGATACCTGCTAGTCCTGGGTTACCCGATGGTTCTCCGATCGGTAGTCATATCGAGTGTACTCATTAAATCCTGAATGATACCTGACGAATTTATTCCAGAAGCATTCCTTAGCCTATATTCTGTCCTTTCTTCGTCAGAAAAAATAAAAAGAATTGTTCGTTCGGAAATTTAAGTATTTTATTTTGTATTTTTCGGTCAATCAAAATTTCCATTATGTATTTCAATTCACAAGGTAAAGAGGAAGTTACCTACGATGCCATCGTAATCGGGTCGGGAATAAGCGGCGGCTGGGCTGCCAAAGAACTGAGCGAGAAGGGACTAAAGACCCTGGTATTGGAAAGAGGCCGAAACGTAAAACACGTAGAAGATTATCCAACAATGCACCTGGACCCCTGGGATATGCCCAACGGCGGAAAGCCAACGCAAGAAGACTTGCGACAGCAGGGTGTACAAGCTCGGACGGGTTACACAATTGATTATGCACGTAAACATTTTTTCGTTAATGATTTGGATCATCCATATTCTGAGGTAAAACGTTTTGACTGGATGCGGGGCTACCACGTGGGTGGTCGATCCCTGATGTGGGGAAGGCATTGCTATCGCTGGAGTGAACGTGATTTTACGGAAAATGCGCGGGACGGATTTGGCGTAGACTGGCCCATTCGGTATAAAGATATTGAACCCTGGTACGATTACGTAGAATCTTATGTAGGAATCAGTGGCCAGGCGGAAAATCATGCTTCTTCACCCGATGGTAAATTTTTACCTCCTTTTCAGTTAAATTGTGTAGAAAACGAAGCGAGAGAAAAAGTGCTAAAAGCGTTTCCCAACCGACTTATAACGCCTGGAAGGGTAGCCAATCTTAGCCAGCCACATAATGGTCGAGGTGCTTGTCAGCGTCGGAATCGTTGTATGCGAGGATGTCCGTACGGTGGTTATTTCAGCAGTCAGTCATCTACTTTGCCCGCAGCGATGGCTACCGGAAATATGACTTTGCGCCCGCATAGTATTGTACACGAAATTATGTATGACAAAGAAACCAAACGGGCCAAAGGCGTACGGATCATCGACGAGCTGACCAAAGAAACAAAAGAGTATTTTGCAAAAGTCGTATTCTGTTGTGCTTCCGCCATCGGTTCTACTTCTATTTTAATGAATTCAAAATCAGATGCATTTCCGGATGGAATGGGTAATCAGAGCGGTGAACTGGGCCATAATTTAATGGATCACCATTTGAAAGTTACTGCGTCCGGAACCTATGATGGTTTTGAAGATAAATACTATAAAGGACGCCGGCCTGCTGGATTCTATATTCCACGCTTTCGCAATATTGGTAAAGGAACGGAGCGTAAGGACTATGTTAGAGGATATGGATATCAGGGAGGTGCGAGTCGGTCCAATTGGGCAAGCCACATTAGTGAAGCAGGAGTAGGTAAGGATTACAAGGCTGATTTATTTTCTCCAGGACCCTGGAGAATGGGAATGATGGGCTTTGGAGAAACGTTGCCTTACCATGAAAATAAAATGTATCTGAATGAAGAAAAACGCGATAAATGGGGATTACCAACTGTAACTTTTGATTGTGAATTGAAGGAAAACGAACATGTGATGCGTAAGGATATGGCCGTTGCGGCAGCAGAAATGCTGGAAGCGGCTGGCTTTAAAAATGTCCACACCAGAGACGAGGGATCTTACCTCGGATTGGGTATTCACGAGATGGGAACGGCTAGAATGGGACGCGATGCCAAGACCTCGGTTTTGAATGGTAACAACCAGATTCATACAGTTCCCAATGTTTTTGTTACGGACGGTGCTTGTATGACTTCGGCGGCTTGTCAGAATCCTTCTATTACGTACATGGCTTTGACGGCCCGGGCGTGCGATTTTGCGGTAAAGCAGCTTAATCGAAATGAGCTTTAGTAACTGCCGAAAAATAACCTCGCCTGATTGACAGGTCTTGCGACATCAGTCGGGCAGGGAAGTATAAATCATATTTTAGAAAGTCAGAATGGATAGTTATTTATTTCTCATCCTTTACATATAAAAAAAATCATGAAAAGAAGAAGCGCAATAAAAAGAACCGCCATGATGATGGGCTACGCACTGTCGGCTTCGACGGTGATGGGGGTGATGAATGGTTGTAAAGCTGATACCGTAACGTCAGAAGCTGGCTGGAAACCAGCATTTTTTGATGCAAAAGAAACCGACTTGTTAAAATTAATTACGGAACAAATATTACCTGCCACCGATACACCGGGCGCCAATGATGTTTTTGTACACCGATTTATGGACCAAATGGTGGCAGAAGTTTATACGCCTGAAATGAAGGAACGTTTTAGAAAAGGCTTAACTGATTTGGCGGCAGATTGTAAAACAACCTATGGAAAAGATTTTGCGGACTGCACCGACGAGCAACGAAATGAACTGCTACTAAAAACGGAAGCAATGGCAAACGAATTAAGCCCGCAAATAAAGGAAGCTTATGAAACCGAGGAAAATGAGTTTGAAAGAAGGGCTTCCCAGGACATGAGTACGGGGGAAAGTTATCAGCGAACCAATCACGAACCTTTTTTTAAATTACTGAAAGAAATGACCTTGGTCGGTTATTTTACTTCGGAAAAAATCGGGGAAGAAATACTGAATTATGATCCGATTCCGGGAATGGATATTCCTTGTCTGGATATGTCAGAGTTACCAAACGGTCGATCCTGGTCTTTATAATCAATTCACATTATTAATGGGTTTACGTCCGAACGGGTGTAAACCCATTTTTTACGTTTGGAATGAACGTATTTGAATCGTCAGCAGGCGTTTTCAAACGATTACAAACGGCATTAGCCAGTTATTATACGACTAGATCCTGAACTTAGTCTCACCTTTGCGATGCAGTTATTCAACAGCTGCTTTATTAAAATTTATTTTTTCACGACTTCTTTGGTGTCACTAATTATAGATAGATAACGGGGAAGACACAACACCAATTTATTATGAACAGTATTAGAAATCAAGTACAACTTATCGGGCATTTAGGACAGGACGCGGCATTGAAAAAGTTTGACAGCGGAAAAGTAACGGTAAATGCCCAAATCGCTACTTATGAATCTTACAAAAACAAGAATGGAGAAAAAGTCGAAGAAACGCAATGGCATAATTTGGTAGCCTGGGGAAAGACGGCCGAAATCATGGGCATGTATTTTAAAAAGGGAAAGCAGGTAGCGATTTCTGGAAAATTATGTCACCGTACTTATCAGGACAAGCAAGGAAATGATCGGAACGTTTCCGAGATACAGGTGAATGAATTTACCTTCTTAGATAAAAAAGTAATTAACTAAAAGAATCGATCATGATGTCCAGGCTGACGAAATCTGGATAGTGCTTTACTCACTTTTAAAGAACGCTGCGGAAATTCCGTGGCGTTTTCTTTTGGTTACTTTTATCAAAATTATTGACGTGCTTTCTCATCCCTTAAATAAGACAATACCTTCCCAACTGGAGCGGTGGAAATATCAGCAGGTAGATCAACTGCTGTTTGTTGCTGTAGATCGAAAGCAATTTTACCTTCCCTGGATGATGCTAAATCTGTAAAAATCTGAAACCGATTATTACGTACATTTTTAGCAACAGCGGGATCAATGGAAATGGGGTTTTTTAAAAGCGGTGAAAACATTATCTCTCCATTATTTATGTCAAAATAAGGAATGATCGCCTGATACTTTTTATCTCCTGCCGGAATCAAAAATAGCGCCTGAAATTGATTTTCTTTTTTTAAATGATACTCCGCAACGGGTAGAAAATTCTGGACCTGATTTTTATTTTTCAAATCATAAGCAAAGAATCCCAAATCCTGCGCATGTCCAAAAAGGTACTGATCATAAACGGCCATACTTTGAGTCATTCCCGATTGAGCATCCAGCGCAGTACGGGATAATAAATAAGCTGGTTTCATCCGTGGAAGAAATTCCCTGTTTTTCACATCATAACAAAAGGTAAATTCAAACCCCGAAGTACAAACCACCTGATTTTTTTCTTCGTAGGTATTCTGAAAAATATACCAGGGAAAATCCGGACTATTATTGACAGGCAAAACTTTTCTTTTTACCGGACTACAGTTTTTAGTATCATAAATATCAAAAATCCGGTAGCTATCACCAAAGTCGCTATCACGCGTAATGTCATCCGCCACTACACAAATCCAAAGTTGTTCTTTCGGAATCCAAAAATTATTATCTTCCATCAATTTTCCTCTGACCGCACAATCGTGGCTGGCAGGAATGGAAGCTTCTGGTTCTTTTTGCTTATTAGAAACGGTATCCACCAAATTGTATAGAGTGGGTGACCGTGCGGGAGAGGCTGATTCAGATTTGCAGCTAAGTAAAAATAATAGCGCACCAAGAGCGACCAAAATAAACTGCTTTTTCATAGTATTAAATTTTGAGCTTTTTTTAAAATCGTCAAGAAAGTAAATTTCCTTAATCGCCATTCCTAAAATTTTCTGAAAATTTGCTTCGGTCAACTTCCTTGATTCCTTGCAAGATAGTATGTTTTTAGTGAAAATTGAAAGGGGTATTTGCGTCGGCAAATACCCCTTTATCAAAAAAAGAAACTGGAGGGAATCAGCCCCGGCGATTAACCGGGAAAAGTCATAATCGTAATAAAGATTAATAAAGCCAAAGATGCCGTAATTAACCAAAATCGAACATCTTTATAAACACTGATTTCCTGTTGTGACATATGTTAAAATTGTGTGGTGAATAATCAAATGATAATTTACTTGCATATGGACGTGTTAAATCCTGCAAATATTGTTCAATAGTTTAAGGAAGGGAAAGAAAAGGGGGAGGTTTTGATCTTTAAAAAGTGCAAAAAAAGTGCCATTTTAGGAGCCGGGCGATAAAAATGTAGATATAATTTTAAAATTAAATCTACATTTTTATCTTTCTTGCCCGGATTTTAGATGACATTAGCTGGTTTTTAAAATAGCCTGATTAATTCGTTTTACCAATCCGGGCCCTTCATAAACCAACCCGCTGTACACCTGTACAAGCGAAGCACCCGCTGCAATTTTTTCGAGCGCATCTTCCGGACTACCAATTCCACCAACACCGATAATTTTAAGTTGACCACCTGATTTTTGGTGAAGATAGCGAATGACCTCGGTGGATCTTTCTTTTACTGGCTGACCGCTCAATCCACCCATCCCGATTTGTGAAACTTCTTTCTGAGAAGTATTCAGATGTTCTCTGGAAATAGTAGTATTGGTCGCAATCACACCACTGATCTTTGTATCACGGACGATATCGACAATATCATCCAACTGTCCATCCGTAAGATCCGGAGCAATTTTTAACAAAATTGGTTTTTGACTGGATTTTTTCAAATTCAAACCCTGCAATAAACCAAGCAATCTGGTCAACGGTTCTTTTTCCTGTAAATCGCGCAAGTTGGGTGTATTGGGCGAACTGACATTTACCACAAAATAATCAACATAAGGAAAGAGTGCTTCAAAACATTTTTCGTAATCCAGATGAGCGGATTCGTTCGGTGTATTTTTATTTTTTCCAATATTTCCACCAATAATTAAATTTTCAGGACGGTCTGTTTTTAATCGACGAACCAACGCTTCCATCCCTTCATTGTTAAAGCCCATTCGGTTGATCAACGCTTCGTCATCGGGTAACCGGAAAAGCCGTGGCTGTGGATTTCCGATCTGACCAACGGGTGTCACGGTTCCTAATTCTATAAAACCAAAACCCAGTGCAGACATCGCATGATAATGTTGCCCGTCTTTGTCAAAACCTGCGGCAAGCCCTACAGGGTTTTTAAAAGTCAATCCAAAAATATTTCGGTGAAGTCGCTCGTCTTCTACAGAATAGTAAGCACGAAAAAGACCAGAGATAACTGGAATAGCCAATACCGTTTTTAGTCCTATCAGGGTAAGGTGGTGGGCCTGTTCGGGTGAAAACAAAAAAGCGAGGGGTTTGAAAAATAGTTTATACACAACCAGGATATTTGATGGACCGCAAAGGTAACTATAAAGGGCGAATTGCAATTTGCTACCGTACTATTTCTTTTTCGGCAGTTAGCAATTTCAGGTCTCGAATCAAGAGTCGGCGTCGGTCAAAAGTGAGAATATTACGGGTACGTAAATCATTAAGAATGGTCGTTACCGTTTGTCGGGAAGTAGCGGTTAGATTGGCAATTTCCTGATGGGTCATAAACTTTCTAACGAGTGTTTCGTAACCGACTCGTTGTCCTTTGTTGTTGGCCAGATTAATTAAGAATTCTATAATTCTGGTACGGGAATCCTTAAAAACCAGTGATTCGAGGCGGGCCTCCATTTCGAGTACTCTATTGCCCATTATTTTCATCATAAAGGCATAGAAACCAGAATAGTCGCGCATTAATTCTTTCATTTCAGCAGTCGTGACGATGCATACGGAAGTGTCTTCCATACAGATAGCAAAATCTCTGCGCTTTTTTTCTCCGATCAACGAAAGCTCTCCAAATACTTCGCCGGGTCCTAAAATGGCTTTGGTAATTTCTTTACCATCATCATTATTTGTACCGATTTTTACGCGTCCCTTGTTAAGGAAGAAAATTTTATCTGAGTCTTCTTCCTGTAAATAAATATAGGTTCCTTTTTTATAAGACTTGGAGGTGTGTGTATCTTGAACTTTGTTCATTTTTTTTGGACAAAGAATTCCAGTGACGTCAATATTTTCGAGGTACCAAAGTTGCTGATTATCCATTGTAATATTTTATTCTTTATCGGGCTGTAAATCAAATCGTATCCGAAAATTATCTACCAGGGGATTACGGGCGATCATGTTTTGATATATCTCCTTATTAGTTGCTGGTTTTTTTTGCTTCGGCGCAGTTTCCATCGCTTGAGCAAATTTTGAAGGGTCAATTTTAATAACCAGTGCAAGTCGTTTATCACGTAATTGTTCCCGAACGTAAGGCATTAATCCTGATTCATCGAGGATCATCTGTCTGGCCATTTTAGTGCCAATGGTAGCGATAACCTGATTGTTTTCGATTTTTAATTCTGCATTCCTAAGCGTATTGCGTGCCGAAGGAGATTGCACTTGTTTTACATAAGTCGTCCACGCTTCCTGTAGATTTTCGTCCGTCAGCCGGGACTCTTCTACTTCTTCGTCTTCGGCTGCTTTATCAATATCCGCTGCGATTTGATCTAAAGAAAAACTGGGCGTATTATGTAAAGATGGAACAGACAATTTGCTGGAATCGTTTAGCGTACGCGATTTTTTTTCAGGTTTAGATGTTTCTTTTTTATCCTTTGTCGGTTGAACGACGGGTGCTTCTACCTTCGATTCAACGGGCGTAGTCTTTTTTTGCGCTAAAGCGATGGTCGCTTTTGGTTCTTTTATAATAGAAGGAACGGGCGCGGCTTGAAAGTTGGCTGTTTTGACAGGAACAACTGCGGGCGCCGTTATTCCTTGTTTGGTCAAGTCGACTGCCCGATTAATATAAGTCATTTTTATGAGTGTCATTTCAACGTGCAGTCTTTTATTTCGGGCCATTTTATAGTTGACATCACAATCGTTGGCGAGACTCAATCCACTTAAGAGGAAAGAAGCCGGAGCGCTTTGGGCTTGTTCCTGATACTGATTTTTTAAACTGTCACTCACTTCCAGTAAACCAAGGGTTGTCTCGTCTTTGCAGACCAACACATTACGTAAATGCTCCGCCAAACCATTAATGAAAATATCCGGATCAAAACCTTTGCGTAAAATTTCATCAAAAGTATTCATTACTACCGCGACATTTTCGGTCAGCATGGCGTTGACAATTTTGAAAAAATAATCGTAATCGAGTACATTCAAATTTTCAATAACACCTTGATAAGTAATTTCCGCTCCCGAAAAACTGACCATCCGGTCAAAGATAGAAAGGGCGTCCCGCAGCGCACCATCTGCCTTTTGAGCGATGATGTGCAGTGCATCCTTATTTCCTTTTATTTTTTCCGTTTTACAAATATCCTGCAGATGTTTTACAATTGCGGGTACCTGTATTCGACGAAAGTCAAAAATCTGGCACCGGGATAAAATAGTCGGAATGATCTTGTGTTTTTCGGTGGTAGCCAAAATAAAAATCGCGTAGGAAGGAGGTTCTTCCAGTGTTTTCAGAAAGGCATTAAAGGCTGCTTGCGAAAGCATATGAACCTCATCGATAATAAATACTTTGTACTTGCCCTGCTGTGGTTGAAAGCGGACTTGCTCGATGAGCGTACGAATATGTTCGACACTATTATTAGAAGCTGCATCTAGCTCCGTAATATTAAAAGAAGCATTTTGATTAAAGGCCGTACAAGAAGAACAAGTATTACAGGCTTCGTGATCTTTGGTGATATTTTCACAATTGATGGTCTTGGCCAGAATACGGGCACAAGTCGTTTTTCCCACGCCACGGGGACCACAAAACAGGAAGGAATGTGCCAGATGATTATTCTGCAGGGCATTCTTTAACGTGTTAGAAACATGCTGTTGTCCTACTACTTCGTCGAACCTGGCGGGTCGATATTTTCTGGCCGAAACAATAAAATCACTCATACTTCAAAGGTACGAATAATTTTTAATGAGCTTACTTAATTTTTGGCAGGATTAATAGGGTTTATCGCTGAATTGGTGGAGTTGGGGGAGTATGATTGGATAGTAAATAGTCGCTTAACTTTGGAATATAAATAGACCCACCTGCAAAAGTTATCAGACGGGTCTATTTATTTATTTATTTATTCACATCCAATATCCATTCTTGATATATCATCGTTATTTGGAATACAATTTCCACTTCCTACACTGCTGGGCTGGTATCGGAATAAATCATTGTCATTCAAACCATTCTCCAGAAAAGCTACCAGATCATCTATCTGGTCTTCGCTAAGATTTTGTGGCGTAAATTCGGAAGCTAATTGTGTAGTCGGAACGTTATCATTCTCTGCGGTTCCATTATTTTTATACTCCACTACTTCTCGGATAGAACGGAACGTACCACCGTGTCCGTAGAAAGGAGAGTTGGCTAAATTATAGAGTTGTGGCGTTTTAAATTTATAATTATCTGCTTCATTTTTAGTAAAACCTCCTCTTCCCAAGCGGGAACCGTCCTGGGCCGGAATATTAAAAACAGATTCTACGTTGGCATCTAAATCATTCATTCCATAAGCGTGAAAATTCATATTGTTTAGCGCTGGTCCGTTGTGACAAGTAGCACAATTTGCTTCCTGAAAGAAAACCAGGGCGCCTCTTTTTTGCTGTTCGTTCATGGCATTACTATTACCTTTTAACCAACGTTGGAAAGGCGCCTGATTGGCCATAATCGTCCGTTCGTAGGCCGCAATAGCCAATCCAGCTGTTTCACGACTGACCTGCTGATCTGCTGGAAAATCAGGAAAAGCTGCTGCGAATAAAGGGCCATACATTTCTACACAAAGATCATTTTCAGTATCTAGACGATGCACTTTTAATCCGGCAATCGCCTGTACTTCCAGACCTTCGTACCCCAGTTCGTTGATAGCGATAGGTGTTCCTGGCGTCCAGTTGGCCTCCGTTCCTGCGTTGATACCCGTAGCACCAAACTGACCGTTCCACAACATTGCTTCCTGGTATGCAGTGTTCATGGCCGTGGGCGTACGCAATGGTTGCACATCAATCGAGTCCATCGGAAAAAGCGTATTTACCACCCTTCCTTCTCCGTTCAAACCAAAACCCATACCTCCTTCACCAATCCCCTGAAAACGACCCGCCTGAAAACCAGCACCCGCAAAGTGACAGGAGGCACAGGAAAAAGTACCTGTAGTTCCCTCAATTTTTCCAGCGGTACCGATACCCGTTTCATGAAACAGTCTCTTCCCCAGCTCGATCTTTACGGGACTAAGCGGATTTTTAGGATCTTGCGGAATGGCATTCAGATCATTACTGCCAGGTAGCTTAAAATGTTCCTTGCCTACACCGTCTGATACGTCTCGTAAGGCTGCTTCCAACTCTAAATCAATAGAGGAAGTAGTAGTGCCTGGTGATTCATCGGGTGCACAGGATGCCGCGAATAATACAGTCAGGCCAATAAAGCCAAGGTAACGAAGTCTGGGAAAATTCATCTTATTTTGTATGTTTGTTAGAGAGGGTGTTTTGGTAGATAAACCAAATTCTATACCATTAAATAAATAGCTTGCTAAATAGTACTGGGGATTTTTGGAGGAGAACAGAAAGGGGGAATTCGTATTTTGCTTAAAAGTGTGATTAATACCTCAAATTCTTTGGCAAAGATAAAAAAATATATTAAAAATAAAAATTAATAAATAAAAAATATTTGCGAATTTACCACGGAAAACTTTTATTATTTGGAGAGTACACCATCTTGCGAGGATCGCAGGGGCTGGCAATGCCGTTGGAAACGTTTGGGGGATTTTGGTCAAAAGAGGGGGAGGATCCTGCGCCCGGGGTGTTATTAGCCATCGCTAATTATTTGGAAGGGAATAAGTTTTCTTTTGAATTAGATATGCTGCGTTTTAGAAAAGAGATCGCGGAAGGCTGGCATTTTAATTCGGATATTCCTTTTGGCTACGGAGCGGGAAGTTCGGGGGCGTTGACAGCGGGGATTTATGATCGGTACGTAACAGAGAAGGCCACAGATCTGGTACATTTAAAAAAAGAAATGGGATTGTTAGAAGGATTTTTTCACGGAGCGAGTTCAGGAATCGATCCGCTGATTTGTTATTTGAATCAATCGGTTTTATTGCGGGGAAAGGATGAGTTGGAGATTGTGAAAAATATTCCGGATTATAAAAATAAGTTCTTCTTAATTGATACGGGAATCTCCCGAAAGACCGCACCACTGGTCAATATATTTCTAGAAAAATCAAAAGATACATACTATCGAGATCGTTGCGATGCCGAATTGGTTCCTGCGGTTGATGAATCGATTGCCGCGTTTCTTTCCGCTGACTTTGATCATCTTTTTGAGCAGTGGCACGAGATCAGTTTTTTTCAATATAAATATTTTCTGGAAATGATTCCTGTGGATTTTCGTCAGGTCTGGCTGGACGGACTGGCGGGGAATGATTATAAATTAAAACTTTGTGGCGCGGGTGGTGGTGGCTTTATTTTGGGAATGGGGAGTGCAGAGCAATGTGGGGTGGATGGGATATTGAATGTTTGAAACACGCGTTTTGTGCATGAGTAATTTAGATATGCTCTAAGGTGAATTATTACTAGTAATGCTTTTCAATATTAAAGTATCTCAATATTTTAATATTTACAAAATCGAAACCAATACTCAATATCCCACTGAATATAATACTGAGGAGGAGCAGTTTTGAAAAATAGTTTAATCCTGGTGTTGCACTATTTTTGAGTAATAAATAAATTCCAAATGGAATCAGCATCGTAAAAATAGGCACTCTGAAGAAATGACTCAATCCCCATATCTTTCCTTCGATGGCGTAGCTTGCAGTGATAGCTGCAAACAGAAGCAGAGAGATTAATAATCCCAATCCGATTTCATTTAATCCAATTATTTCTGAGCTAAATAATCCGATGGACGTTTTTATCGCAAGTACAAAAACTACCAAAGCTCCGATTACAAATGGCATGAAGAATATTCCCATGGTTGGTTTATTTTTAAGAATGTAGGAAAAATTGATGGTCGAGTTAAGAACTTAGGAATGTTGATAAAATAAATTAAGACACTATGCTTCATCTTTTTCCACCACTCTTCGTTACTAAAATGGTTATTATGCTGTGCATAACGCCCATTTCAGCGCCTTGATTGATGAAAAAATATTTCGCCTTTTATCTCAATCTATTTAATCGCCATTCCTTATCTAAAACTTGTTGGCTTCCTTCTAACGTATTCTACGTCTGAGGGAAGCCAACAAACCAACTGGCTAACCAGCAAATTCTATTCGCCTTACATATTCCGCCGATACTGTCCACCCACTTCATACAACGCATTCGTAATCTGCCCAAGCGAACAAAATTTCACTGCCTCCAATAACTCCTCAAAAATATTTCCATTTTCAATCGCTTTTTCCTGTAATCTTTTTAGCCTGTCAGCTGATACAGATGCTTTGTTAAGGTGTAGTTGTTCGAGCGTACGAATCTGATCCTGTTTTTCTTCTTCTGTGGCCCGGATGACCTCTTCGGGAATCACGGTCGGTGAACCATCTTTTGACAAATAAGTATTGACTCCGATGATCGGAAATTCTCCGGTATGCTTAAGCATCTCGTAGTGCATACTTTCATCCTGAATTTTTCCGCGTTGGTACATCGTTTCCATCGCACCGAGGACACCACCCCGCTCGGTGAGTCGATCGAATTCCAGTAATACCGCCTCTTCTACGAGGTCCGTTAATTCCTCAATAATGTAAGCCCCCTGAATTGGATTTTCGTTTTTGGCGAGTCCCAGTTCGTGGTTGATAATCATTTGAATGGCAACGGCTCGGCGGACAGATTCTTCGGTCGGCGTGGTAATCGCTTCATCGTAGGCGTTGGTGTGCAACGAATTACAGTTATCGTAAATAGCGTACAAAGCCTGTAAGGTTGTACGGATATCATTGAAAGAAATTTCCTGCGCGTGTAAGGAACGACCGGAAGTTTGAATATGGTATTTTAATTTTTGGGAACGATCATTCGCTTGATACTTTTCGCGCATCGCCTTGGCCCAGATTCTCCGCGCTACCCGACCGATTACCGCATATTCCGGATCAATTCCGTTGGAGAAAAAGAAAGATAAATTCGGCGCAAAATCGTTGATGTCCATTCCGCGCGATAGATAATATTCTACAAAAGTAAAACCATTGGATAATGTAAACGCCAATTGTGTAATCGGATTGGCACCTGCCTCTGCAATGTGATAACCCGAAATCGAAACGGAATAAAAATTTCTTATTTTATTTTTAATAAATGATTCTTGCACGTCTCCCATCAATTTGAGTGAAAACTCCGTAGAAAAAATACAGGTATTCTGCGCCTGGTCTTCTTTCAAAATATCGGCTTGTACGGTTCCACGAACGGAGGCGAGTGCTTTGGCGCGTAAAGGCGCGTAGGCTTTCGAATCCAAAACTTGATCCCCCGTCAATCCCAATAACATCAATCCAAGACCATTGTTATTTTTTGGAATCTCGCCGTGGTAGGTCGGGCGTGGTTGTTTTTGATCATCATAAATTTCTTTTAATTTGGCTTCCACCAGATGTTCCAGACCACTTTCTTTAATATACATTTCACACTGTTGATCAATCGCCGCATTCATAAAAAAGGCACAGATCGTGGCCGCCGGACCGTTGATCGTCATCGAAACTGACGTCTTCGGATCACAGAGATCAAAACCGGAATATAATTTTTTAGCATCATCCAGACAGCAGATACTTACGCCACTATTGCCAATTTTACCATAAATATCCGGACGACTATCGGGATCTTCCCCGTAAAGCGTTACGGAGTCAAATGCGGTGGATAGCCGATTGGCCGGCATATCCGCCGATAAATAATGAAAGCGCCGATTGGTTCGTTCGGGACCACCTTCGCCTGCAAACATCCGCGTAGGGTCTTCACCTTTTCTTTTAAATGGAAAAACACCCGCAGTAAATGGAAACTCTCCGGGTACATTTTCCTGTAAACAATATCTTAGAATTTCGCCCCAGTCTTTATAACGTGGCAACGCGATTCGTGGAATCCGAGAATGCGACAAAGACGTCGTAAAAGTCGGTACCCGGATTTCCCGGTCTCTGACTTTATATACAAATTCGTCCGCTGCGTAAGCTGCTTTTTTTGTTTGCCATTCGTCCAGAATTCGACGACAGCGACCATCCAAATCCAGGGATGCGTCTTCGTAGGCTTTCTCAAGACCAATAATTAAAATATTATTTTCGTCACTTTTTTCATTATTTTTTAAAATATCAATAGATTGTTGTAGTCCGTACAATTTACTGGCCAGTGCACATTGTAAATCTACCCAGCGATCGTATTGTCGATTACTTTCAGAAATTTCAGAAAGGTAGCGAATACGTTTAGGTGGAATAATAAAAATTTTCTCACTCATTTCGGTCGCACTGGCAAAATCAGAGTGAAGGTCCGCTTTGGTTCTTTCAACAATTTTATTCATCAAATTCCGGTACAAAGTATTCATGCCCGGATCATTGAATTGCGAAGCGATGGTACCGTACACTGGAAGGTCTTCCTGCTTAACCTCCCAAAGTTGATGATTGCGCATGTATTGTTTTTTGACATCCCGGAGCGCATCCAGGGAGCCTCGTTTGTCAAATTTATTGATCGCAATCATGTCCGCAAAATCCAGCATGTCAATTTTTTCCAATTGCGTAGCCGCACCGTATTCGGGCGTCATCACATAAAGCGAAACGTCCGAGTGATCCGTAATTTCCGTATCTGATTGTCCGATACCAGAAGTTTCTAAAATAATCAAATCGTAGTTGGCGGCTTTTAAAATATCGACGGCAGACTGTACATGTTTAGACAGCGCGAGGTTGGATTGACGGGTAGCGAGTGAACGCATAAACACCCGTTCTTTGGCCTGGCCACCATGGATGGCGTTCATTCTGATCCGGTCACCAAGCAAAGCGCCACCCGTTTTTCTTTTGGAGGGATCGACGGAAATAATCGCAATGGTTTTGTCCGTAAAGTCCAGTAAAAAACGACGTACCAATTCGTCCACCAAACTGGATTTACCCGAACCCCCCGTTCCGGTAATTCCTAAAACGGGAATATTTTTTTTAGCAATCTTTTTTTGAATATCTTTTAGCCAGTGTGCGTTGGCTGCCGGAAAGCTTTCGGCGGCGGTAATTAATCGGGCGATGGAATAATCATCCTGTGCAGCATATTTTTTTAGCTCTCCGTTGATCGTTTCGCCGATGGGAAAATCACAATTTTTTAAAACATCATTAATCATACCTTGCAGCCCCATGGTACGACCATCATCGGGACTATAAATACGGTCGACGCCATATTCGTGAAGATCTTTGATTTCGGAAGGGAGGATTGTTCCACCACCGCCACCAAAAATTTTGATGTGTGCTGCGCCTTTTTCGCGGAGCAGATCATACATATATTTAAAAAATTCGTTGTGGCCACCCTGGTAAGAAGTGATGGCGATTCCCTGGACATCTTCCTGGATGGCCGTATTCACGACCTCCTGAACGGAGCGATTATGGCCCAGGTGAATAATTTCGGCGCCAGAACTTTGCATAATGCGGCGCATGATATTGATGGCGGCATCGTGACCGTCAAAGAGGGCGGCAGCGGTTACGATCCGCACCTTGTTTTTGGGCTGGTAGGGTGCTATTTTTTCCATTATTTAATTTGGTATTGGTTATATCTTAAGTCACAAAGATAAGGATTTACCGGGGTCAAAATTGCAAGTACTTAATACGTGGAAGAATTTTTTACAAAAAATTGGATATTCTATCCACTAAATGGCCGCTTAAGACAATTTTATTGATTAATTATGCCGCGAAAAGTAAGGACTTAAAAGGTAAATTAACCACAAGCCAGAGAGAAGTCTATTCCTAAAACCTCAAAACAATATTTATGAAAAATCAATTATTGGTAATTTTTATGTTTATGGTGGCCTTTTTGAGTTTTTCCTGTAAAGGAAAAGAAGTGGAAAAGTTAACCTCGGAGCTGGCACTAAAGAGTGATCAGGTAACGCAATTAAAGCAGGAGATCGATCACCTCAGAAAGACCAATGGAAGCCTGCTGGATCGCATGTCTGACCTGTCGATCGTCAGCAAGGCGGGTGCCAAGAGTATTGAAAAGTCATTGGAGTCATTGAGTACACAATACGATTTTATTCAGGATTTAACGACTAAAATTCAAACGAAAGATTCGATCAATCTGGCATTGGTTTTAAATCTTAAACGTTCTTTGTCAAATATCAATGATGAGGATATTTTGGTAGAAGTTCGTGGTGGATTGGTACATGTTTCGATCTCTGATAAATTATTATTCAAATCGGGAAGCAGTACGATTAGTAGTGATGCGGAGGATGTGCTTGGAAAAATAGCGGGTATCATCAATGATCATGAGGATTTGGAAGTGATGGTAGAAGGACATACCGATGACGTACCGATGAACACCAATTGTATTTCAGACAACTGGGATTTGAGTGTAAAGCGTGCCACAGCGGTAGTTCGGATGTTGGAGAAAGACCACTACGTAGAAGCGAGTAGAATGACAGCAGCTGGACGATCGGAATTTGTTCCTAAAGCGGATAATGGAACAGCGAGGGGACGAAGTACCAATCGCAGAACAGAGATTGTACTGGCTCCAAGAATGGATCAGTTCTTTAAATTGCTGGAGGCACCGGAGTTGATCAATTAGAAAAAAAAGAGACAATATATGGAGCAGAAGCCCGGTGATGCTGGTGAAGTATCAGCGGGCTTTTATTTTTGAAAAAAATTAGTGGATATTAAAAGCATATTACTGGACGCTTTTTTCAGTTGCAGCCTCCCGGTCTGAAGGAGTAGCATCAAACCCGTAAACGTCCAGTAGTATCCCTAAAAAACAAAAACCTTGACAATCAGTTGATTATCAAGGCCTTTAAGAATGCTTTTGAGGTTGCGGACGGATTCGAACCGCCGTACAAGCTTTTGCAGAGCTCTGCCTAACCACTCGGCCACGCAACCATTAGAATATCATCAAATATCTTACTATCCTTTGATAGAACGGCAAATATAAAAACTTTTTTATACATCTGCCCAAATATTTTATATTTATCGTCAAGTTCAAATATAAAAACGAATAAATCTTAATTTGGTTCCATTTTGTGAAGGTGATCTTTGATAAAAGGCACTTTTTTTTATATACTATGAACAATTTGGCTAGCTTTGTTGAAAAATACCCTATCAATGACTTTAGAAGAAGTTTTGGCTGCATTTAATGTTGCTTCTGATCTGAAACCGGTTCTCTATCGAGCACCTGCACGAATAAATTTAATTGGTGAACATACCGATTACAACGATGGCTTTGTGATGCCTGCGGCGGTGGACCGACAACTTTTTTTCGCGATCGCACCTAATCAAAAAAACATTTATGAACTGAGTGCTTTGGAGATGAAAGAATCAGTGAATATTGACAGGTCTCTAGCAGTTGCCCCAGAGCAAGGATGGGCTAAATACTTTTTTGCTGTTTTGGAGGTATTAAAAGAAAAAGGCTTTGCGCCAGAACCTGTTACTTGTGTTTTTGGTGGAAATATTCCGATCGGATCGGGAATGTCCTCTTCGGCGGCACTGACTTGTGGATTTGCTTTTGCGCTGAATGATTTGTTTGATTGGAAACTGAGTCGTTTGGAATTGGCAAAAATTGGTCAGGCGGCAGAACATCGTGTTGGTATTAAATGTGGTCTCATGGATCAGTATGCGGTGCTTTTTGGTAAAGAGGAACAAGTGGTGAAGCTTGATTGTCAAAATAATACCCACGAATATGCACCGCTAAAATTAGGAGATTATCGTCTGGTGCTTTTTAATAGTATGGTGCAGCATTCGCTGGCAGATACCGCCTATAATGATCGTAGAAAAAGTTGCGAGTCCGTACTGGATTTTCTAAATAAAAAAACAGGAGTTACTTCACTGAAAGACCTTAGTTTAGAAAAATTAGCAGCGTATCAATCAGCCATTGATCCTATGGCTTACCAGCGAGTGCGTTATGTGTTAATGGAAAACCAAAGAGTCCTGTCTGCACAAGATGCATTGGCAACGAGCAATTTAACACAACTAGGTAAACTCTTATACGCATCGCACGAAGGCTTGAGCAAGGAATACGAGGTGAGTTGTGAAGAGCTTGATTTTTTGGTAGATCAGGTACGAGATGAGGAAGGTGTTTTGGGAGCACGTATGATGGGTGGTGGTTTTGGTGGATGTACAATTAATCTAGTTCATTTGGATTATGTTGAAATTATTCAGAAAAAAATTAACAAAAACTACGAAGAAAAATTTGGTAGAAAAACGGAGATGACGATGGTGGTAACTGCAGATGGTATTAGTAAAATATAGGATTGTTGGAAGTTAGGGTAGGGTGAGAGATGGCTCCTATTCTTCGGAAACGTTCAGTCATACCTTGTTCCTGCGTTGATCTGTTAACTTAACTTTCTCTACCGTCTTTTTTGAGTTTTCAAATACTTTAGGAATGGCGATACCTATGCGTTGGAAGGACTGATTTGGCAAAAAAATAGTTCGTCTGGAATCTCCTTTTATTTAATCGCCATTCCTGACCCCCTTATCCAGGTCCCCTCTTTTCATCTTGATAATTTTCAGTTCACCAGCGCCGAGTGCTTTGTGTAAATGCGTTACACCCGCCTGCATATCAATTTCACCACAAGTAAAAATGTCCACGGCGGCATATCCATGTTCGGGCCAGGTATGAATAGTCAGGTGGCTTTCCTGAATAACCACTACACCGGAAACGCCCAGTGGAGAAAAATGATGAAAAGTACTGGTCACAATGGTTGCGCCCATGATTTCAGCTGTTCTTTGCAGGACGGTTTCCATGGCCGTCGGATCAGACAGTAGCCTGGCATCGCAGTGATAACCTTCAATAAGCCAGTGTTGTCCGAGAAAATTTGTCATGTTTTTTGAAAGTTTAAATGCTTCTTTTTTTGCTTTATAATCTGTCAAGTCTAATTAAAAAGCCATCGTCTATGGGTTATTTACGTTATCGGCGAGCCAACTAGTCAATAGCTAACTGGCCAATAGCTTTTAAATTAATTCTTTTTATCCTTTCTCCATCGTTCCCAATCCTTTAAAAAATAGTCGAGTAGTACCGGATGGTCGAGTCGATTAATTTCCAGGTTGCCAGGATTGTCAATATCTGGTTCAAAATAAAACATTCTTTTTACATTCTCGCCGTTTAAGTATTTGAGCGAAAGATCAGATTCAAATTTCTGTGGTTCAATCGGATGATTGGCGGCAATCAGAAAACCCCAATCGCCAAAAGAAGGAACGTACGTATGATAAGGATAGACGTCCGCAAAACCACTGGCTTTGAGCGATTCGTAAATACACCAATAAGCCCGACGGGTATGAAATGGTCCGGTCCCCTGCGTGGCAAATATCCCGTAGCGGCTCAATTTATTTTGTGCCAGTTTGAAAAAAGCGGTACTGTACAAACGGGCAATACCTTCATTGGATGGATCGGGTAAATCCGCAATGATTACATCGTAAATATCGGTCGTGGTGCGCAAGTAAGCCATGGCATCTTCGGCAATCAAAGTCACCTTAGGGTTGTGTAACGCATCGCCGTTTACTGCTCGTAAAAATTTATTTTCTTTCCCCAATCGGAATACCTCCGGGTCCAGATCGACGATGGTAATGTTTTCTACTTTGGGATGCTTTAGAATTTCACGCGCCAGTAACCCTTCTCCACCACCGAGCACCAGGACTGATTTTTTGTAGGGAGCTGCTTCCAAAGGAAGCATGGCGAGGGACTCGTGATAGCGATATTCGTCCAGGGAGGAAAACTGGATAATCCGATTGATATAAAGTCGTAAGTCTTCTTTGTTTTTGGTGAGTACTAACTTTTGGTAAGGTGTTTCTTTACTATAAATAATTCTAGCCGTATAAAAATTATCTTCCCAGTGTCCGAGTAAACGATCCGAAAAAATACCGATTAATACGAAGCCAATCAAACAAGCAATCATCGTCGGTTCCATCCATCGCTTTTTCTTAATCTGTAATCGGTTGGTGAAAAAACGATAAATACTCAATCCCAAAACAATATTGACCGCTCCAAAAATAATAGAGGTTTTAAAAGTGCCAACAAAAGGAAGGAGTAAAAATGGAAAAAGTAATGTTGCAAACAAGGCGCCCACATAATCCAGACTGAGAACGTACGCCAGGTTACTTTTAAGCGGATAATAGGTTTTTAAAATTCTAACCAACAATGGAATTTCAAATCCAGTAAGTACGCCAATCAGAAAAGTAATTCCCAAAGTCAAAAACTGATAACTATCTACGCCTAGCTGATCAAACCCATAATATAAAACAGGAACACTCAATCCGCCGATGATACCCAGTAATACTTCTACTTTTACAAACCAGCCCAGTAAGTCGTCTGGCAAATAACGGGTTAAATAAGAACCCAGTCCCATCGCCGCCATATAGATACCGATGGTCAGCGAAAACTGTTTGATACTATCTCCCAAAAAGTAAGAAGCAGTCGTACTAATCAGTAATTCATAAATTAACGAACATAATCCAGCAATAAATACCGCCAAAAAAAAAGCCATTCGTTCTAACGGTCCCACCTTCATATTAATATTTTTGACAAAAAAACAAACAAAATACTCAGGAGTTGATTATCTTGGTCGCTGATTAATAATAAACTAAATAAAATACAAAATTATGAAATCATCAGCAATTAAAACGACTATTCCCGCACTCTTGCTAATCTTTCTGGCTTGTGGCCTTATTTTCACCAGTTGTGGTAGCAGCAGCTCAGAAACAGTAGAGGTAGAAATTCCAACGGAAGGGCTCATTACGACCGTTCAGGAAGTAAGCGCAGACCAATTTAAAATTGAGAACGAAGAAACGGTTAAAGATACCGCGGATAGCCGCATTATCGCCAACTATCTGGATGCAACCAGCGACACCTTCACTTTACAGGAAGCTCGTTTGATGCAAACCAGCGGTTCTGGTCGCCAGCAATCCGTTGTACGTTCTGCTGGAATGGGATATTTTGGCTTCATCATGTTGGGTAGAATGGGTGGAATGGCTCCACGAGCGGGTGCTTACACGAGTGCAGGTGCACATAACAAGGCGGCTGGTTCTGCTGGTAAGAGTATGAAAAGTTCTGCTAACCGCGTAACACGTACGCGACCTTCCAGTGGAAAATCAGGTTATGGTTCAGGAAAATCTACCCGTTCTTATGGTGGATAGTCGCATTGTTTCGGTCCGTCCGCTGGATGCGGTAATCGTTAAGGACCTGGAGCTGGAATGGCTGACCACCGGAGAAAATGAGGAATATTTATCTAACGAATTTTTGCAGATGACGACCAAAGAGGTCGATGCACTCCGCGAAGCTTCGGAAATAAGTTATCGAATCCTGCTAAAAGCGGCCGAACACGCCGTAAAGCAAGGGGAATGGAAACTACTGGGAATTCCTCCGCACGCCATTGATTTGGTAAAATATTCGTTGGCCAACGAAATGGATACCCACTTGCTCGGGCGATTCGATTTTTCGGGTGGAATGGACGGTGTGCCGATTAAGCTGCTGGAAATTAACGCGGATACCTGCTCTTTACTCGCAGAGACGGCGTATATTCAGGAGCAACAGTGGAAGGAAGAAGAAGAAAAACTGGGAGGAAGTCCTTACAATCCTTTGATCGAAGAACTTATCGAACGGTTTCGACGCATTATTAATCAAAATCCAGATCGGGATCCTACGTTGTTGATTTCTACTTTGGGATACGAAGAAGACTGGATCAACGCGGATGTCGTAGCCGAAGCGGCGCGCGAAGCTGGATTTGAGGAAGTGGAGTCGGCGATTTTGGAAAGGGTTATTTTTTCTCCGGAAGAAGGTATTTTTTTGGAGGAAGAAGATGGTGCTTTTGTGCGATATGATTTTTGGTATAAATTTATTCCATGGGATTTTATCGCTTACGAAGAACCCAATCTTTTTGATGATCTGGAAAGATTGATCATTGACAAAAAAGTAGTGGTACTTAATCCTGCTTATACGATGTTGTTACAATCCAAAGCACTATTAAAATATGCTTACGATCTGTATCCTGAAAATCCTTACTTGTTGAAAACTACCTTTTCAGCAGCAGATTTTCCTGATTTTAAATATGTCGCCAAACCGATCTACGGACGGATGGGAGAGAATATTTCTTTCTACGATGGTAAACCGGAACCGATCTATAAAACCGAAGGAGACTACGATGATCTTCCGGTAGTTTATCAGGAACTGGCCCCTTTTAATTTTGATTTGGAAGGACATCGCTACCAACCGAGTATCTTTTGGACGGGGATGACTGCGGGGCTTTGTTTCCGTCGTCAGGATGATCTGGTTATTGATGATGATGCGGAATTTGTGGGGCACATAGTTTTGACACCTAGTTAGTCAACGCTACTTATTTTTTAAAAACAATAAAAGCATTTACTCGTAAAAAGGGTAAATGCTTTTTATATTACTAACTGATTCTAAAATTGAGAAAACCCAAGTTCTAAAACCACTTACGAATGCTTATTACGAAGAAAAAATTCGGTCAACTAAAAAAAGGAGAAACAGTCCATCAGTTTACGCTGAAAAATAAAAATGGCTTAGCCGCAAAAATCATCAGCTACGGCGGTATCCTGACCGAACTGTGGACACCCGATAAAAATGGGAAATTGATTAACATTGTACTCGGTTATCAAAAGCTGGAAAACTATTTAAAATACAGTCCTTACTTTGGCGCTACTGTGGGACGTTACGCAAATCGTATCGCTAAAGGCCGCTTTAAATTAGGAGGAAAGAATTATAAACTAGCGACCAACAATCGACCCAATCACCTGCACGGAGGACCAACAGGTTTGTCCATGCAAAATTGGAATGCAAAAACATCCGAAAGCTCGGAAGGACCTTGCTTGATTTTAACGTGTGAAAGTCCCGACGGCGCAGAAGGTTTTCCTGGAAATTTAATCTCCACGGTCACCTATATTTTGACGGATAAAAATGAGTTAAAAATCCGATATCACGCGACGACCGATCAGCTAACAGTTTTAAATTTCACCCACCATTCTTATTTTAATCTAAGCGGAGAAGACAGTGTATTAGACCATGTTTTACAAATAAAAAGCGACCGGATTACGCCGACGGATACTACCTTGATTCCGACGGGAAATTATCTGCACGTTCATAATACCCCTTTCGATTTCAGAAAACCTACGCCGCTTGGTGCGCGCATCTCAGCACCTCACACACAATTAAAAAATGCAAATGGTTATGATCATAATTGGGTGTTGGCTGATTGGAATAATCGATTGCGCTCTGTGGCTTCTTTACACGATCCGGAGAGTGGTAGAATGATCAAAGTCGCCACTACCGAACCGGGAATGCAAGTATATACCGCGAATACGATGGGCGGAACACCGACGGACAAAAAGGGGGTGAAGTTTAAAAACTATCAGGGTGTTTGTTTAGAGACGCAGCATTTTCCGGATAGTCCGAATCAGTCGCATTTTCCGAGTACGGTTTTAGAGGAGGGCGA